>Ga0123333_10002249_pt1 | contig 19789 bp, 19 predicted proteins | sample BioC12SIPDNA_3_FD_89957 | JGI IMG/M metagenome (GOLD analysis project Ga0123333, IMG submission 89957) | Anaerobic biogas reactor microbial communites from Washington, USA - Biogas_R2_B C12 SIP DNA | ecosystem: Engineered > Bioreactor > Anaerobic > Unclassified | place: Washington, USA... | reverse complement strand
CTCGACCTGCTCCCACGCGTCGAGGATCCGCCCGAGCGTCGCGTCGAGCACCGCGTGCACGCTCATCCGCCAGCCGCGCACGGCGCACAGCCGCACGACCTCGACGAGCTCGGCGAAGGCCTGCTCGGGAACCTCGAAGGGGTCGAGACCCTCCATGTCGTGGCAGCCCAGGTGCGGGATCTCCCCGACCCCGACGATCTTGAGCAGGCCGTCGCCGCTGCCCGGCTGGACGAGCGCGGTGAGCTGGTCGACGTTGCCGACCTCTCCCCCGCGGTCCCACGCCGAGACGAAGGTGCGGTAGCGCACGTCGAGGCGCCCCTCGCGCCACACCGCGTAGAGCGGGTCGTAGTCCCGTGGCGTCACGAGCAGCCCACCGCCGTCGACGACGCCCGTGAGTCCGTGCCGCGCGAGCACCGCGTTCATCGCGACGATGCCCTCGCGCGACTCGGGCTGCGAGGTGCCGAGCGCCTGCGCGAGCGGGACCGCGAAGGCACCCACGCCCCGGACCTCGCCCGTGAGCCGCCCCGTCTCGTCACGCACGAGCTCGCCGCGCGCGGGGTCCGGGCTCTCGTCGTCCCAGCCGCACGCCGCGAGGCCCGCCGAGCTCAGCACGGCCCGGTCGTAGAGCTCCTGGACGACGACGGGCCGCCCCCCGCCCGCCTCGTCGAGCTCGGCCCGGGTCGGGGCACGCCGCTCGCGCAGCTGGGAGGAGTGCCAGCCGCCGACGACGGCGACCCATTCCTCGGGGCCGCGGCGCGCCGCGTCCTCGCGCACGAGCGCAAGCCCCTCCTCGATCGAGCGCACGTCCTCCCAGTGGACCGTGCGCGTCCACGACACCCCGCCGCGCAGAGCGTGGATGTGCGAGTCGTTGAGCCCGGGGAGCACGCGTCGCCCCTCGAGGTCGACGACGCGTGCGGCAAGGGGCACGTACGGGGCGACGTCGTCGTCGGACCCCGTCACGACGACCTTGCCGCCCGCGATCACGAGCGCGCTGACCTCGGACGGCCCCTCGTGGGGATCGGCGAACGTCGAGACCCGCGCGCCCCGCAGGACGAGGTCGACGACGGGAACGGTGGAGGACACAGGACCCCTCTCAGATACCCAGGAAGCGCTCGAGCGGGGCGGGGTCGGACCGCAGCGAGGCGGTCGTTCCGGACCACGCCGAGCGGCCCGAGTCGTCGATGATGATCGCGTGGTCGCAGATGTCGAGCGCGAGGTCGACGTTCTGCTCGGCGAGCAGGAGCGACATGCCCGAGGTGCGCAGCAGCTCCATGCGGTCCTGGATCACGTCGAGCACCGCGGGTGCAAGGCCCTCGCTCGGCTCGTCCATGATGAGCAGCTTCGGGTTCGTCATGAGCGCGCGACCGATCGCGAGCATCTGCTGCTCGCCGCCCGAGAGCGAGCTCGCCATCGACCGCTCGCGCTCGGCGAGCCGCGGGAAGAACTCGAAGACCCGCTCGACGGTCCACGGGTCGTCGGCCTGCGCGGCGCGCGTGCGCGGCACGACCGTGAGGTTCTCGAGCGTCGTGAGCGAGCCGAACACGCGCCGCCCCTGGGGGACGAGCGCGATGCCCGCGCGCGAGATCTGGAACGAGGAGCGCCGTGTGATGTCTTCGCCGTCGAGCACGACCTTCCCGGCCGAGACCGTCGGCGGGCGCAGCCCGCAGATCGCGCGCACGAGCGTCGTCTTGCCCATCCCGTTGCGGCCCAGGAGGGCGACCGGCTGGGCCTCACCGATCGTCAGGTCCACGCCCTGGAGGACCGTCGCCGTCGCATAGCCGACGTGCAGGTCCGAGACCTCAAGAGTCACTTCTTGTCTCGCCTTCCGAGGTAGATCTCCTTGACCGTCTCGTTCTGACGGACCTCGTCCGGGGTCCCGGTCACGACGTGGCGACCGTTCTCCATGCACATGACGCGGTCGGTCAGACCGAGGGCGAGCGACATGTCGTGCTCGATCAGGAGGATGGGCAGCGTGCGCGGCAGCTCTTCGATGAGCTGGCGCAGCGTCGTGCGCTCGGCGGCCGAGAGGCCCGCCGCGGGCTCGTCGAGCAGCAGGATCTTGGGCTCGGTCACGAGCGCCATCGCGATCTCGAGCTGACGCTGCTCGCCGTGCGAGAGGTCGGCCACGGTGTCCTCGAGGCGCGCCGTGAGGCCCACCGAGGCGAGCGCCGCGCGAGCCCGCTCGGCGATCTCGTCGTGCGGGCGCTGAGGGCGCCAGAAGACGCGTGCCTTCGGGGTCCCGCCGCGTGCGGCGACCCGCACGTTGTCGAGCACGGTCATGTCCTTGAACAGGTTCGACACCTGGAAGGTGCGCCCCACGCCCAGGCGTGCCCGGCGGGCCGTGCCCACCGTCGTGACGTCGCGGCCGAAGAGCTCGACGGTGCCCGTCGTGGGCATCTCGTCGCCGGCGAGCATCTTGAACAGCGTCGTCTTGCCGGCGCCGTTCGGGCCGATCACGCCGATGCGCTCCCCCGCGAGCATCGTCAGCGAGATGTTGTCGACCGCCTGGACGCCGCCGTACCTCTTGCCCAGCCCGTCCGCCACGAGGACGGGGGCGGGGGCCCCGGACCCTCGCGGGTCCGGGGCCGTCGCCGTGTCAGTCATGCTCACCTATCCCTGGAAGCTCTGCGAGTAGGTCTCGCGAGCCATCGCCTCGTCGGGGTCGAGCCCGAGCCACTGGTCCACGTCGTTGAACTCGCGGATCGGCACGTTGTAGAGCTTGCCGTCGCGCTCCTGGACCTCACGGATGTAGACCGAGCCGACCGTGTTGTTGTACTCGTCCCACGAGACCTTGCCGAGCACCGAGTCCTCGAACGAGGCGTCACCGATCGCGGCGACGAGGTCCTCGCCGGTCACGAGGCCGTTCTCCTCGAGGACCTTCGCGACGAGGCTCGCGGTCATGTAGCCGCCCGCGACGTTCGCCGAGGGGATCTTGCCCTCGTAGCGCTCGGCGTAGGCGTTGTTGAACTCCTCGACGACCGGGCTCTGGCGACCCTCGGCCCAGTAGGAGATCGACTTGAAGCCGAGCACCTCGTCACCGAGCGCGCGCAGCGTCGCCTGGTCCATGCCGCAGCAGTTCATGACGAGCTCCTGGGAGTCTGTCAGGCCCAGGCCCATGAACGAGCGCAGGAAGTCCGGGCCCGGCGCACCGCCGGCCGTGACGACGAACGCGATGTCAGCGTTCGCGGCCTGGATCTGCGAGACGTAGGTCGCGAAGTCCGACGTGCCGTTCGGGTACCAGATCTGCGAGACGACCTCGCCGCCGTTCTGCTCGAACCCCTGCTTGAAGCCCGCGCAGGACTCCCAGCCGAAGGCGTAGTCGGGGCACAGCGTGACGGCCGTCTTGTGGCCCTCCTCGGCGGCCCACACACCACCGGGGTAGTTCATCTGCGAGCCGGACATCGAGCCCGTGCGCAGCGTGAGGTCGTTCGCCTCGCGCTGCGTGAGGTCGTCGGCGGCCGCGACAGGGTGCAGGTTCGGCACGCCCACCGAGGAGGTGTAGGCCGCGGTCGCGAGCGCGGTGTTCGCCAGCAGCGGGCCGACGACGACGTCGACGCCGTCGGACTCGACGAGCTTGCGCGCCTTGGTCAGGGACAGCTCAGGGTTGCCCGCGTCGTCCTCGACGATCGTCTCGACCGTGACGCCGCCCGCCTCGCTGCCGTTGATCTCCCAGAAGAGGTTCCAGCCGTCGACCATCTCCTGGCCCGCGATCGCGAAGTTGCCCGTGATCGGGGAGATGTAGCCGACCTTGAGGGTTCCGCCCTCGCCCGCCGGGGTCTCACCGTTCGCGTCGTCGCTCGGGGCGGCGTCGGAGGTCGTGGGGTCGGAGGCGGGGGTCGTGGGGTCGGACGAGCTGGCCGGGGCGCACGCCGCGAGCACGAGCGCGGCGGCAGCCCCGAGGCTCATGAGAGCACCCAGGCGCCGGTGAGCCGACGTCGTTGTTGACTTCATGGCACTTCCTTTCAAGGTCGGACAGACGTGGTGGTGCCGGACGTTGGTGGGACGTCCGTGAGCTCGGCGGCGTCGTCGGGCCCCGCTCCTGCCCGGCGCTGGCGCATCCGGCGCACGAGCTTGGCCGTGCTCCCGACGAGACCCGCGCGGGCGAAGAGGATCGCAAGCACGAAGATGACACCGAGAAGAGTCGGCCAACGCTCCATGGAGTTGGACACGACGTTCTCGACGAGCACGACGATCGTGGCGCCCACGAGGGGGCCGAGCGTCGTGCCGAGGCCGCCGAGGATGACCATGACGAACAGCAGCACCGAACGGTGCACCTCGGCGGAGGACGGGCTCACGAAGTGCGTGTGCCACACGGACAGCAGGCCCGCGTAGCTCGCGATCGTGCCCGAGATCATGAAGGCGACCAGCTTGAAGGCCGGCACGTAGTAACCGAGCGAGCGCATGCGGCTCTCGGAGTCGCGCACGCCACGCAGCCCTGCGCCGAACGGCGAGCGGCTCACGACGAGCAGCACGAGCGTCACGACGAGGAACGAGGCCACGACGAACAGGTAGAAGGCCCACGGCTCGGCGAGCATCTCGGGGCGCTGGATGCCCGTGATGCCGTTCTCGCCACGGGTCACGCTCGACAGGCGGTAGGCCAGTCCGTAGATGACCATGCCGACCGCGAGGGTGACCATGAGGAAGTAGATGCCGTTGGTGCGCATCGACAGCAGGCCGTAGGCGAGGGTCACGACGATGCCCGTGCCCATCGCGACGACGACCTGCATCGTGATCGAGTGGCCCTGGAGCGAGGACCAGCCCGCGCCGTACGCGGCCGCTGCGGCGATCGCGCCGTGCCCGAGCGAGCCCATGCCGCCGTCGCCCGCGAGGAAGTTCACGGTCGCGGCGAGGATCGCGGCGATCAGCACGGTCGAGGCGAGCGAGACCTGGTAGCCCGAGGTGCCGAGGTAGGGGAACGCGAAGAGCAGGACGATGAGCGCGGCGAAGCCGACGACGTTGAGCTTCTGGGCGCGGGTCATGCGGTCCTCCCGAACAGACCGGTGGGACGGAACACGAGGACGAGCGCCATCGGGGCGAAGATCGTGAAGTAGGCGAACTCCGGGATCCACGCCTTGGCGAAGGCGTCGATCACCCCGATCAGGACGGCGCCGACGGCCGCGCCCTTGATCGACCCGAGGCCGCCGATGATGATCACGACGAGCGCGTAGAGCAGCACGTCGTTCTGGATGCCGGGGCGGATCGAGAGCACCCCCGAGCCGATCGTCCCGCCGAGCGCGGCGAGCGCGGCACCGACGACGAACATCCCGGTAAACACCCACGAGATGTTCACGCCCATCGCCGAGATGATCTCGCGGTCGTCGACGCCGGCCCGCACGACCGCACCGACGCGGGTCTTGGACTGGATGAGCGCGAGCGCGATGCCGACCGCGACCGCGACCGCGATCACGAAGAGCCGGTACCAGGGGTAGGTGAGCCCGCCGAGCTGGAAGGCGCCCTGGATCGAGGCCTGCGCGGGCAGGGTCTTGGGGTCGCCGCCGAAGAATGCGAGGCACAGGTCGGCGACGACGAACATCACACCGATCGTCAGGAGCACCTCGGGCATCTCCTGGCCGCGCACGAAGCGCAGCAGCCCTAGCTCGACGACGAGGGCGGTCACGCCGACGGCGATCATCGAGACGATCGCGGCGAGCAGCAGGTTGCCCGTCATCGTCGCGATGATGATGCCGATGTACCCACCGAGCATGTAGAAGGCGCCGTGGGCGAGGTTGACGATGCGCTGCAGACCGAACACGAGCGTCAGACCGCTCGCGAGCAGGAACAACAGCGCCCCGAAGCTCAGTCCGTTGAGCGCCTGTTGCGCGAGGAAGACGGGTTCGAACACTGCGGTATCAGACCTTCCACATCATTGGGGAGACCGAGCGATCCTGGTGGTGGAGCAAGGAAAGCAACCGTTTGCATGCTTGTCAAGTCTGACTGTACAGACGCTCCAGCGTCAGTGCACAGGCGTTCACCGAATCGAGACCTGATCGTCTTCTCTCTCGCGATACCGGGCGCGACCGGACCATGCCGAGAGGCCGAAGACGAGCGATCCCGCGACCGAGACCGCGAACAGCAACGGGAACGCGAGCCGCCCCGCTGCGAACGAGCCTGCCGCCGCACCGAACGCCCCGCCGAGCATGAGCGAGATCGAGAAGAACGTCATGCCGAGCGCACGCGCGGCGACCGCGACGTCGGCCATCCACGTCTGCAGGGTCGTGTGCGCGAGCGCCCACGCGACCCCCATGAGCACCGCGCCGAGCATGATCGTCGTCGTCGAGACCCCCGGCAGGAGCACCGCGAAACCGGCCGCCGAGATCGCGCCACCCGTCACGAGCAGCACGGCCGGCCGCACGCGTGCGACGAAGAGCTTCATCGACTGGCTCGCGACGACGACGGCGACCCCGAAGGCCGCGGTCACGAAGCCCGAGACGAGCACGCTCTCCCCCTCCTGCTGGAGCGCGACCGGCAGGAAGCTGAGCACCCCGATGAGCAGGAAGCCCTCGAGCATCACGAGCCCGTACACCGCGAGCGCCCACCGGTTGCGCGCGAGGTGCACGAGCTGCGCGAGCGCCCGCTCACCCGCGTGGTCACCGGCCCCCGGAAGGGTCATGAGCGCGGGGACGAGCAGGGCCGTGACGAGCCCGTAGCCCGCGAATGTCCACCGCCAGTCGACCCACAGGTCGAGCCAGCCGGCGAGCAGCGAGCCCGCCGCAAGCCCGAGCGCCGATGCGGTCGCGAGGTTCGACATCGCCGCGGGCCGGCGCAGCGGGGGAAGAGTGTCACCGAAGTAGGTGAGCACGGCCGCGAAGGCCGCCGCGAACGCCCCGCCCGAGGCGGTGCGCGCAAGGATGAAGGTCGTCATCGACGGCGCGAGAGCGGTCGCGACGTTCGCGACCGCAGCGATCGCGGTCGAGACCCACAGCACCTTCGGTCGGCCCCACCGGGTCGACAACGGCCCCCACACGAGCTGCAGGATCGAGTACGCAAGAGCGTGCGCCGTGACGGCCATGCCCGCCGCGACGAGCGTCGAGCCGAGGTCGTCTGCGATCACCGGGACGAGCGGCAGGATGATGGTCCGGTCGAGGCACGACCAGAAGATCAGGAATGGCAGCAGGAAGCCGGGGGCGAGGAACCGCGCGAGCGCCCCCGGCCGTCCTGCCGCGACCTCACCGCCCGACTTCGCCACGTCCCTCAGGGGTGTTGAGGTGGGACTGCGAGTCACGGATGCCCGGGAGCGGGCCGTTCACCGTGAAGTAGCGCCCGCCACCGGCGACGAGCAGGTCCTCGGCGGGGAACTTCGTGATGACCTCGCAGCCGTCCTTCGTCACGACGACCTCTTCCTCGATGCGCGCCGCGCCCCAGCCGTCCGCCGCGGGCCAGTACGTCTCGAGCGCGAACACCATGCCCTCCTCGAGCACCTCAGGGTGCTCGAGCGAGGTGAGCCGCGAGAAGATCGGCTTCTCCCAGATCGACAGACCCACGCCGTGCCCGTACTGGAGCGCGAACGCGGCCTCCTCGTCCGGGAAGCCGAACTCCTGCGCCTTGGGCCACAGCTTCACGATGTCCGCCGTGGTGGCGCCCGGACGCACCGCCGCGATCGCCACGTCCATGTACTCGCGCGCGATCTTGTACGCGTCGACCTGTGCGCGGCTCGCCGAACCCACCGCGAAGGTCCGGTAGTAGCACGTCCGGTAGCCGTTGAACGAGTGCAGGATGTCGAAGAACGCGGGGTCGCCCGGGCGCACCGCCCGGTCGGAGTACACGTGCGGGTGCGGGGCGCACCGCTCGCCCGAGATCGCGTTGACGCCTTCGACGTACTCCGAGCCCTGGTCGTACAGGACCTTCGAGACCAGGCCCACGCACTCGTTCTCCCGCACACCGGGGCGCAAGAACTCGTAGAGCTGCTCGTAGGCCGCGTCGACCATCGAGCACGCCGAGGTGAGCAGCGTGATCTCGTCCTCGGTCTTGATGCGCCGGGCCTCGAGGAAGATCTGCTGCCCGTCGACCACCTGGATGCCCTGTGCTTGGAGCGCGAAGAGGATCGGCAGCTCGACGATGTCGACCCCGAGCGGCTCGTTCGCGAGACCGAACTTCTCGAGCTCGCGCTTGACCTTGCGTGCGACCTCCTCGGCGATCCCGGCCTCGGGCGGGAAGGCACCGCGCAGCGTCGAGATACCCGCCCGCGCACCCGACTCGGCCCGCGGTCGCGTCGCTCCGTGGTGCGGGGCGTGCGGGTCGGCGTCGGCCTCCATGTGGGTCTCGTGCAGCCACGGGTTGAACAGGTCGTGGTGCTTGGCCGCCGAGCCGAAGTCCCACACGATCGGGTCGGAGTGGCGCGTGACGAGGCAGAAGCGGATGAGCTTGTCGATCGCCCACGTGCCGATGTGCGTCGCCGAGGCGTACCGGATGTTGGCGAAGTCGAACGCGAGGAGCGCCCCGACCTCGGACCTGTCGAGCTGGGCGCGCAGCTTCGCGAGGCGTTCGCTGCGCAGCCGCGCGAAGTCGACGCGCGCCTCCCAGTCGACGCCCATGTTGCCGCGTGTTGCGATGCTCATCTGCTTCTCCTCTCCTTGCCCGGGACCGTCAGGTGATGCGCCAGCCGCGATCGACGTAGAGACTGTGCGCCGAGACGCCGCGGTTGAACAGCAGGAACTTGGTCGCGTCGACGACGTCGGCGACGGTCGCGAGCTTTCCGCCCGGGGTGCGGTTCTCGTACACGTCGAGCACGCCCTCGGGCTTCGAGGCCCAGAACGGGGAGTCGCCGATGATCCCCGGGTGCAGCGAGTTGACCCGGATGGGCGCGAGCTCGAGCGCGAGGGTGTTCATGATGCCGTCGACCCCGCCGTTGATCGTCGAGACCGTGGTCGAGCCGGGGTACGGGGCGTCCTTGGCCCGCCCCCCGAAGAGCACGATGCCCGTGTCGACGCTCGGGGTGAGCCGGTCGAGCAGGGCGTGCACGGTCGCGGTGTAGCCGACGAGCTTGAGCGTCACGAGGCGGCGGGCCCGCTCGATCGAGTACTCGCGGATCGTGTTCGCGTCGCGCTCGATCGCGCCGAGCACGAGGCCGTCGATGCGCGGCACGCTCGCGAGCGCGTCCGCGATCGACTCGGGCTCGGAGATGTCGACGGCCACACCGCTCGCGCGCTCGCCGAGCGTCGCGGCGACCTCGTCGGCCGTCTCCTGGCTCCGGCTCGTGACGATCACGCGGTCACCGCCCGCGACGAGGTCCTCGGCGAGCGCCAGGCCGATGCCCGACGATCCGCCGACGACGAGGATGGTCCTCTCGCTCACAGCTCTTCCTCCAGTCGTTCGGTCAGGTATTCCCAGTCACGCACGAAGCGATAGGCGTGCCGGGGAGGCATCTGGGGGGCCTGCGTCTCGAGCCAGCGGACCTCGTCCCCCGTCGCGGAGAACGAGTGCACGCAGCCGACCGCGGCCCACGCGACGTCGCCCTCCTCGAGCAGGAACTCCTGGCCGTCGAAGGTCGCGAGCACCTCGCCCTCGGTGATGAGGTAGGCCTCCTCGAGGGGGTGGTCGTGCGGGCCAGCCTTGCCGTCGGGCTCGTACTGGACCATGAACATGGTCCCGAGGGTCGCGCCGAGGTCGGAGTCGACCATCATCTTCAGGGAGATCCCGCTGTAGACGAGCAGCGCGGTGCGCATGCTCGCCGAGACCGCGAGCAGCTCCTGGGACTGCTGACCCGGGACCATGTGCTCAGCGGTGATGTTGCCGAAGGACCGCGTGCGCGGGTCGCGCGGGTCGACCTTGACGGCCGCGCGCTCGGGCAGCTCGGGGACCCGGTAGGTGTCCGAGCCGTGGCGCTCGCGCGCGGGCGGGGTGAACAGGTCGGACCACTCGGCGACCTCCTCACCGATCGCGCGCCAGCGGTGCGGCACACCGATCGGGATCACTCCGTAGTCGCCCGCGACGAGGTGGACCGTCGCCTCGGGGGTCGCGAGCTCGACCTCGCCGCGCAGCACGTGGAAGCTCTCCTCGAAGGAGTGCACGTGCGTCGCGGTCGAGCCACCCGGCTCGAGGCGCGTGATGCCGAAGTCGGTGTGGGCCGCGCCGTCGTCCTCCCCGACGGCGCGCCAGCGCGTGAGCCCGACGGCCCCCGGTGCGAGCGGCCCGGGGTCGCGGTAGTCGGCCTCGCTGCTGCGGCGGACCACGAATCTGGCCATCGGTCTCCTCCTCGAGCACGAAGGTCGCGTCACCTGCTCGAGCACGGCTCCTTCGCCGTGTGAACAGGGTGTTTAGCGATACTGAACATGAGTCGTCCGGGATTGTCAAGGTGGCGGGCCGGGCCCAGCGGCCCGGCCCGCGAGCCTCATCCGCCCGCGACGACGTCGAGCGTGACGCGCGCGCCGCGCTCGCGCAGACCGTCCACCTGGACGACCGTGAGCGCCGGACGCCAGCCCGCGCCGAAGCGTGCCGACAGCGCCCGCTCCCACGCGTCGACCTCGCGCACGTCCGTGAGGTAGAGGATGACCTTCGCGACCGCCTCCCACCCCAGGTCGCGCACCGCGAGCATCGCGAGGAGGTTGTCGAGGGTCAGCGCGAGCTGGTCGTCGATCCCGGTCGGCATCGACCCGCCCTGCTCGCCGAGCAGCGGCTTGACGCCCGAGAGGAACACGAGGCCCGCGGGCGGGGAGACCGTGACGACCGGACCGTGCCCGGCCTCCGCCGGGGTCTGCGTGATCATGCGTCCTCCTGTCCGTCGTGCGGCCACGCCGCGACGACGTCGATCTCGAGCCGCGCTCCCGGCGCGCTCAGGTGGTTGATGCCGACGACGCTCGAGGCCGGGGTCCAGCCGACGCCCGCGAAGAACTCCTCGATGACCTCCTGGACGTCGTCGTGCTCGCGCATGTCCGTGAGGAACTGCGAGAACTTCACGACGTTGTGCCACCCCAGGCCGTTGAACCGCAGGACCTCGTCGAAGGTGCGCAGCACGCGCCGCGCCTGCTCGCGGATGTCGTCGGGCAGGACGCACTCCTCGGGCACGTGCGGGTGGTGGTGGTAGAGCGGGATCGCCGTCGCGCCCGACATCCAGAAGAAGGTGTCGTTCGCCTCGACGCTCACCGCAGTCGGGAACTGGTCCTCGGCCGACTCGGGGAGCCGTGCCTGCTTGATCGCCATGGGAACCTCCTCAGTCAGCCGTGCGCACGGCGACGACGTCGAGCTCGAAGCGCTGGCCCGGCTGGGCGAGCGCGTTGACGCCGATGAGCGTGTTCGCGGGCTTCCACCCCGAGTCGCCCGTGAACTCGGCCATCGTCACGTGCACCTCGACCGTGTCCCGCATGTCGGTGAGGAACTCGTAGACGTGCACGACGTCGTCCCACGTGAGCCCGTGCGCCGCGAGAACGTCGGTGTGCCGCTGCATCACGGTGCGCACCTGGGTCACGATGTCGTCCGTCGCGGGCGGCTCGCCGTGCGCCTGGACCGCCCCCGAGAGGAACACGTACTGCGAGCCGGGCGGGACCTTGATCGCCGGGGCGTACGGGAGCATGTACGCCTTCGACTCGTCGAGCTCGATGAGCTCCATGCGTGGCATCGCCACCACCTACCTTCTGTCTCGGTGACTTGGGGGGCGCCGCCCCGGCCTCACAGGCCGAGGTAGCGGTGGATCGGTCCGGGGTCGTCCACGAGCTCGTCGCGCGTCCCGGTCCACGCGATCACGCCGTCCTCGCCGAGGATGAGCACCCGGTCGGCGAGCGCGAGGGCGAAGTCGACGTTCTGCTCGGCGACGAGCACCGAGAGCCCCGAACGACGCAGCTCCTGGAGCCGCTCGCCGATCGTGCGCAGCACCGCGGGGGCTAGCCCTTCCGAGGGCTCGTCCATGAGCAGCAGGCTCGGGCCCGACATGAGCGCACGCCCGATCGCGAGCATCTGCTGCTCCCCGCCCGAGAGCGTGCGCGCCGCGGAGCGCTCCCGCTCGGCCAGGCGCGGGAACAGCTCGAAGACGCGCTCGATCATCCACGCCTCGCGCCCGCGCGGCTGCGGGACGATCGCGAGGTTCTCGCGCACCGTGAGGCTCCCGAACACCTGACGGCCTTGCGGGACGAGGCTCGCACCGGCACGCGCGACCCGGTACGGGGGCAGGTCGAGGAGCGAGACGCCGTCGAGCTCGACCGTGCCCGCCGTGACGTGCGGCGGCGTCATGCGCGCGAGCGAGCGCAGGAGCGTCGTCTTGCCCATGCCGTTGCGTCCCATGAGGGCGACGGACTCGCCGTCGGCGACCTCGAGGGAGATCCCGTCGAGCACCTTCGCGGTGCGGTACCCGGCGTGCAGGTCCTCCACGCGCAGCATCTAGTCCCGCCTCCCGAGGTAGACGGCCTGGACGGCCGGGTTGGCGCGGATCTCCTCGGGCGTGCCGTACGCGAGCGGGACCCCGTTGTCGAGGCACAGCACGGCGTCGGACAGCTCGAGGGCGAGCCGCATGTCGTGCTCGATGAGCAAGAAGCTCGTCTCGCGCGGGACCGCCTCGAGCAGCCCGCGCAGGATCGTGCGCTCGTTCGCCGAGAGCCCCGCCGCGGGCTCGTCGAGCAGGAGCAGCCGCGGGCGACGCACGAGCGCGACCGCGAGCTCGAGCTGGCGCTGCTCGCCGTGCGAGAGCTCGGCGACGCAGTCGTCCGCGCGCCCGCCGAGCCCGACCCGCTCGAGCATCTCGAGGCACTCGGGCGCGAACGCGTCGTCCTGCGAGACGCGGTGCCACGGGGAACGCCCGCGCACCGTGCCGACCTGTGCCGCGATGCGCACGTTCTCGTACGCGGTGAGCCGCTCGAACAGGTTCGAGACCTGGAAGGTCCGGGCGACCCCGAGCCTCGCCCGCGCGCGCTCCGAGCGGCGCGTGACGTCGTCGCCGAACAGGTGGATCCGACCCGCCGTCGGGCGGTACTCCCCCGCGATGACCCGGAACAGCGTCGTCTTGCCCGCCCCGTTCGGGCCGATCACCGCGAGCCGGCCACCTACGGGCAGGTCGAGGCTCACGCCGTCGACCGCCGTGAGGCCCCCGAACCGCTTCGACACCCCGTCGAGGCGCAGGGCGGGGGCGTCTGCCCGGGCGGAGGCCGCCCGGGCAGACGCTGTCGTGTCCGTGCTCACTGACCCGTCCGCGTCGTCGAGAACGGCGGGCTGTCGAGGAACTCGGCGGGGTCGAAGGTCCAGAACTGCGAGACGTCGGGGATCTCCTCGATCACGACGTTCCACAGCTTGCCGTCCTCGCGGGCGACGACCTCACGGATCGCGACCGGGCCGACGAGGTTGTTGTACTCGTCGAAGCTCACGTCGCCCCACAGGCTGCCCGAGAGGTCCGCGCCCTTCATCGCCGCGACGAGGTCCTCGCCGCTCGGCTTCGCGTCGAGGTCCTCGAGGGCCGCGACGAGCATCTGGCCCGAGACGTAGGCCCCGATCGCGTAGAGCGAGGGGATCACGCCGTAGCGCTCCTCGAACTTCGCGACGAAGTCCGCGACGCGGTCGGCACCCTCGGTGTAGAACGAGACCGACTTCACGCCGAGCGAGATGTCACCGACGTCCTGGATGATCGCCTGGTCGAGCGTGCAGCAGTTCGACAGGACCGGGGTCTTGTCGAGCAGCCCGAAGTCGGCGGCCGAGCGCAGGAAGTTCGACGAGTCGGTCCCGCCCGCGGTCCCCGCGAAGATCACGTCGACGTCGGCGTTGAGCAGCTGGGTCACGTACGTGCTCAGGTCGCTCGCGTCACCCGGGTACCACAGCTGCTGGGTGACCTCGCCGCCCGCGTCGACGAAGGCCGAGACGAAGCCGCCGCAGCTCTCCCAGCCGAAGGCGTAGTCGACGCACAGGGTCGCCGCGGTGCGGTAGCCCTCCTCGTACGCCCACTGCCCGCCCGGGAAGGTCATCTGGCTGCCCGCCATCGCGCCCGTGCGCAGGACGAACGGCGAGAAGTTGCGCTGCGTGACGTCGTCTGCGGACGACATCGACAGGTTCGGGACCTCCTGGCGCGCGAGGTAGTCCGCGACCGCGAGCGCCTGGTTCGCCAGGACGGGGCCGAGGACGACGTCGACCTTCTCCTCGGTCACGAGGCGCTGCGCCTTGCTGAGCGCGGTCTCGGGGCTCGAGGCGTCGTCCTCGAGGACGGTCGTGATCTCGAACGCACCGACACTCGTGCCGTGCTCGTCCCAGAACATCTCCCAGCCCTGCTTGAGGTCGGTCCCGATCGCCGAGACGAACCCGGTCATCGGCGCGAGGACGCCGACCTTGAGCTCGATCGCCTCGGCCGAGGGCTCGGCCGGGGACTGCGAGCCGTCGTCGCTCGGCGACGCCGGCGGGTCGGTGTCCCCCGCGAGGGACTCCGAGGGTGCGCACGCCGCAAGAGCGAGGAGCACCGAGGACACTGCCGCACAGATGGTGAGCTGACGTGCTCTCCGTTGAGCCAACCGCATGAGCCTTACCCTTCTGTCGAGGTACTGACCTGCACCTGTCGGGGCGCCGTCGGGCGACGGCGCCGCAAGGCTTCCCGGACGCGTTCGTGGTACCCGCGCTGGACGACGATGACCGCGAGGACGAAGAGCACCCCGAGCACGGTGGGCCACCGCTCGACGTAGGTGCTCAGGACCTGCTGGATGAGGACGACGAGGGCCGCGCCCACGAGCGGACCGTAGAGCCGACCCGCCCCGCCGAGCACGACCATGACGAGCGCGAGCGCCGAGGCCTGGAACCCCGCGAAGGCGGGCGAGATGAACTCGTGGTGCCACACGAGCACGACGCCCGCGACGCCCGCGACGACGCCCGACATGAGCACCGCGAGGAACTTCAGGCCCGCGACCCGGTAGCCGAGGCTCTGCATGCGCGTCTGGCTGTCGCGCACCCCGCGCAGCGTCAGGCCGAGCGGCGAGACCGACAGGCGGTGCACCGCGAACGTCACGACGAGGAACACGAGGAGCACGAAGAAGTAGAACTGCCAGTACTCCCCGAACAGCTCGGGCCGGCGGATGCCCGTGATGCCGTTGTCCCCACCCGTGACCGAGGACCACCGGTAGGCCATCCCGAAGCAGACCATGCCCGCGGCGAGCGTGACCATGAGGAAGAAGACCCCGGTCGTGCGCATCGAGATGAGGGCGTAGACGAGGCTCGCGAGGAGCGTCATGAGCGCCGCGACGCCGAGCTGGCCGCCGTGGTCGAAGCCTTGGCCCGAGGCCCACGCGAGCCCGTAGGCCGCTGCGGCCGCGATACCCGCGTGCCCGAGCGAGAACAGCTCGACCTCGCCCACGAGCATGTTGACCGCGACCGCGAGCACGGCCGAGGCGAGCACGAGGGTCGCGACCGAGACGTAGTAGCTCGGCGCGACGTAGGGCAGCGCGACCGCGACGGCGCCGAGCGCGCCGAGGGTCGCGAACCTTCGGGTGCGCGTCATGCCGGCCTCCCGAGCAGTCCGTAGGGGCGGAAGACGAGGACGAGCGCCATGGGCGCGAACACGGTGAAGTACGAGAACTCGGGCAGGTAGGCCTTCGCGAACGCGTCGATCACACCGATGAGGGCCGCGCCGATCGCGGCGCCGGGGATCGAGCCGAGCCCGCCGATGATCACGACGACCATCGCGAACAGGAGCATCTCGGTGCCCGAGTTGGGGTTGAGGCTCAGCAGTCCCGCGCCGATCGCGCCCGCGACACCCGCGAGCGCCGAGCCGAACACGAAGACGCCCGTGAACACCCGGTCGACGTTGATCCCGACGCCCGCGGTCATCTCGCGGTTGTCGACCCCGGCGCGCACGACCGCACCGAGCGTCGTGCGGTTCTGCAGGACCATCATCACGATGCCGATGAGGACCGTGACGCCGATGATGAACAGCCGGTAGGCGGGGTAGGCGAACTCACCGACCGAGACCGAGCCGCTCGGCGCGCCCGCGAGCCCGATCGACTTGGGGTCGCCGCCGAACGTCGCGAGCAGCAGGTCGGCGATCACGAAGGAGATGCCGACGGTCACGAGCACCTCGGGCATCTCCTTGCCGCGCACCTGGCGCAGCAGGCCACGCTCGGAGACGAGGCCGACGAGGGCCGCGGACAGGGCCCCCGCGATCAGCCCGAGCCAGAAGTTGCCCGTCGCGACGACGGTCGCGATCGCGACGTAGGCGCCCACGAGGTAGAAGGCACCGTGCGCGAGGTTCGAGATGCGCATGAGGCCGAACACGAGCGTGAACCCGCTCGCGACGAGGAACAGCAGCGCGCCAAAGCTCAGGCCGTTGAGGACCAGCTGCCCGACGAGCATCGCGTCCATCCGCAAGTGCCTCCACTCGCTCGCGGAGCCCGAGGGCCCCTCCACGGCACCGTCGCCGTGAAGTCTCCATTTGTAGAAAAACCCGGGAGGTATGTCAAGTGATGTTGAACACCGAAGTGAACATCGCTCTTTCGGGCTAACGACGCCGACGGCGCCCGCGGGGCACCTCGGGCGTCAGCCCTCGCCGAGCGGGGCGACGACACGCGCGAGCACCGCGTCGAGCATCGCGACGTACGACTCGGGCGGCCCGAAGCCCTTCTCGAGGATCGGGAGCACGCGCATCCCGGTCGTGACGAAGAACAGCGCGTCGATGATCTGCTCGTGGGACAGGTCGCCCACGAGCTCGCCCGAGCGCCGCGCGGTCTCGAGCTCGTCCTCGATCCACTTGCGCCAGATCGCCATCGAGTCCGCGTGGATCTTCATGAGCGCCTTGCTCGCCACGACACGGTCCCAGAACGCGATCGCGACGCGCGCCTCGACCTGGCGCTCCTCGTCGAGCGGGAGCATCTCGAGGCACAGGGCACGGATCGCCGCGAGGCCCGTGCGCTCCCCGATCGAGTGCGCAGCCCGCTCGTTGACCCGGAAGAAGCTCTGCTGGAACGCCGCGGCGAGCAGGTCGTCCTTGCTCGAGAAGTAGTGCTTGAGCGCCCCGTTCGCGTAACCCGCCTCCGCCGCGATCTCGCGCATCGTCATCGCCTCGAAGCCACCGCGCGCGATGAGCCGCCACGCCGCCTGGACGATCTCCCGGCGACGCTGCTCGTGGTCGACACGCTTGGGCACGGCGTACGGCTCCTCACCTGCTCGGTCGTTTGTCTCCAGAGGGAGACTCTCATACCCCGCCCGGGACCCCCGCGCCGTCGTCGGCGAACACGTACATCTGGAATGAACACGTCAGCGGCGTGCCAAACCACTACCAAACCCTGAAAACCTGCGCCATGCTGGTCGTCAGGGTGCCCCGCTGCCGCGCGCGTGTTCGAGACAGCGGTACATGCACCTGTGCACCGACGGTGATCAAAGGAGATAGCCGATGTCGACCAACCCCCGCCCCCAGCCCGGCCAGCCCGTCGTCATGCGCGGTGGGATCGTCCTGACGATGGACGCCCAGCACACCGTCCTGCCCGAGGGCGACGTCCTCGTGGTCGACGGCAAGATCGCCGACGTCGGCGTCGGGCTCGACGTCCCCGAGGGGACCTTCGAGATCGACGCCCGCGGCGGGATCTTTATGTTCTTGATGATCGACTCCCACCGACACATGTGGCAGACCGCGATGCGCGCCTACGGCGCGGACTGGACGCTCACGCAGTACTTCGTCTGGTACTACCTCGAGCACGGGATGAAGTTCCGCCCGCAGGACGTCGCAGCGGGCAACCGCATCTCGGCGCTCGACGCGGTCGAGTCGGGGATCACGACGAGCGTCGACTGGTCGCACGGCCTGCGCACCCCCGAGCACGGCGAGGCCGCGTTCGACGCGCTCGCCGGGTCCCCGGGCCGCTACGTCCTCGCCTACGGCAACCTCGCGGTCGCGCCGTGGGAGTGGACCGCCGACCCGGCCGTCCAGCGCATCGTCGAGCGGGCGCGCGACGACTCGCGCATGTTCGGCGCGCAGCTCGCCTTCGACGTCCCGGGCGACGACGGCTTCCCCGAGGGCGCGGCGTTCAAGGTCGCGAAGGACCTCGGCGTCTCGGTCACGACCCACGCCGGCGTGTGGGGCGCGACGGGCGACCGCGGGATCGACATGATGTGGGAGCACGGCGTCATGGAGCCCGGCACGGTCTACGTGCACGCCGCGACGCTGAGCGACGACTCGTACCAGAAGATCGCTGCGACCGGCGGGGTCGCCTCGCTGTCGACCGAGTCGGAGCAGACGTGCGGCCAGGGCTACCCGCCCGCCGCCGCGCTGCGTCGGCACGGCATCCCCGCGTCGCTGTCGATCGACACGAGCGTGTGGTTCAGCGCCGACATGTTCTCCGCGATGCGCACGACGATCGGCGCGGACCGCTCGCTCGAGCACTACATCGCGCACCAGTCCGACCAGACAGTGACGCACGCGACCCTGCGCGTCGAGGACGTCGTCGCGTGGGCGACGCGCGGCGGCGCGGAGGCGATCGGCAAGCTCGACCAGATCGGCTCGCTCGAGAAGGGCAAGCTCGGCGACGTCGTCCTGATCAAGAACGACCACTCGCCCACGATGGTCCCGATCGTCAACCCCTACGGGCACGTCGTGTACCAGGCCCAGCGTGGCGACGTGCACACCGTGCTCGTAGGCGGCGAGGCCGTCAAGTGGGACGGCCGGCTGTGCGCGGGCGACCTGCCCGCGGTGCGCGGCGAGCTCGAGAACACGATCGAGTACCTGCGCTCCGAGCTCGGCGAGGAGACATGGCGCGCGGGGATGTACCCCGAGATCCCCGAGAAGGAGATCCTCGAGAACCCCTACCAGTACCGCAAGGACTGAGCCCCTCGGCCGCGTGAGGCCACCGGCCCGTCCGCACTGCGCGGGCGGGCCGGTCTCGTGCCTGCACCCTTCCCCACCGCGACCGGCCGAGCGATTCCTGACACCGATCGTCACGAATCGCTCACGCTCCGGGTCACCGGTGGGCGGCCCGGGCGGGGCCTCTCGGGGAGTCGCCCTCAGGGGCGGCCGGCGAACGGCATGATGCGGTCCATCCGCCAGCCGTCGAGCTCGACGATGCGCACCTGCAGACCGGGCCGCGGGGCCTCGATGATCTTGTTGTCGCCGATGTACATCGCGACGTGCGTGACCTTCGACGGGTCGTTCTCGCGCCAGCCGTCGCCCCAGAACAGCAGGTCGCCGGGCCGCACCTGCGAGCGCTCGATCTTGCGCACCTGGCGGTACTGGTCGCGTGAGCTGCGGTTGAGCGAGACTCCCGCGCTCGCCCACGCGCGCATCGTCAGGCCCGAGCAGTCGAAGCCCGGGTTCCCGGTCCCGCCGTAGACGTACTCGACGCCGAGCTGCTTCTTGGCCCACTCGACCGCGGCCTTGCCCTTCGACGCGCTCCCGACCGAGGTCCCCGTGCCCAGACCGTAGGGGTCCTTCGCAGGCGGCTCGGGGTCCTTGGGCGTGGGCGACGGCTTCGGGTCGGGCGTGGGGTCCGGGGACGGGTTCGAGGGAGGCGGCGACTGGTCGCGCCCGCCCTCGTCACGGCCGGGCGCCTCGTCGCGCGAGCCGCCCTCGCCCCGATCAGGTCGCTCGTCGCGCGCGTCACCCCGGTCCCGGTCGTCGCGGTCGCGGGTGCGATCGCGGTCACGGTCCTGCCGCGTGTCGGTGCGGTCGCGGTCGCTGCGGTCGCGGTCCTCACGCTCACGCCGCTCGCGCTGCGTCCGCTCGCGCTCGCGACGCTCGGCGTCGAGACGCTGCTGGCGCTCGCGCTCGACCTGGACGCTCGTCTCGCGGGCCGCAGCGAGCCGCTCGAGCAGATCCTCGCGCTCGAGCTCGGCGGAGGCGACCCGCTCCTCGGCCTCCTTCTGGAGCGCCTCGGCGGTCGCGAGCGCCTCCTGCGAGGCGACGACGGCGGCCTCCTGG
>Ga0123333_10002243_pt1 | contig 19819 bp, 17 predicted proteins | sample BioC12SIPDNA_3_FD_89957 | JGI IMG/M metagenome (GOLD analysis project Ga0123333, IMG submission 89957) | Anaerobic biogas reactor microbial communites from Washington, USA - Biogas_R2_B C12 SIP DNA | ecosystem: Engineered > Bioreactor > Anaerobic > Unclassified | place: Washington, USA... | reverse complement strand
GATCACCGAGACCAGAACGCCGACGCGCGCTTCGGCCAGAATCGCCCACAGGCTTTGCCGGGGCGTCGCGCCCAGCGCGCGGATCTGCAGGCGCAGGTGTGGATCGACGCCCATCACGGCAGCCATCGTGAAGCCGGCGACGAGCGGTAGGGCAATGATCGTCTGCGCGACGATCATCGCCGCCGGCGTAAAGAGGGCGGGCACCAGCGGGCTGTTCAGGCTTCCTAACGGGCCGCTGCGCGACAGGAAGAGATAGACGAATAGCCCGATGACCACGGGCGGAAAGCCCATCCCCGTGTACAGGAAGGCGAGAATGGCCTGCCGGCCGACAAAACGTCTCAGGCCCAGGAAAGCGCCGGTAGGGACCCCCATGATCGTGCTCAGCAGAAGCGCGATGCCGGACACCCGCAGCGAGAGCAGGACAATCTCAAATAGTCCAGGGTCCCGCTCGGCAATCAGTCGCAGGGCCTGAACCAGTGCCTCGACCAGAGTTTCCACTAGACGCTGCTCTCCCGGCCGGTAACGCTGGTATCGTAGCCGCCCAGGGTCTCCAGCGCGTCGCGAAAGGCGTCGCTCTGGACCACCCGGCGCAGCGCCTGTCCGGCCGGCGTCTCCCACCCGTCCACCAGCATGACGAGGTCGTACTGCTCCTGAGTAAGCGGCTCAAATCCGAGGTCGTGGGCCCGCGCCGCCGCGTAGATGCCAATGCCAACGTCGGCGTCCCCTGCGGCGACCGACTGCGCGATGGCCGTGTGGGTGGTCACGGCGCGTTCGTAGCCGGCGATCGACTCCCCGGAAAGCCCGGCCCGCTCGAGCTGCACGTCCAGCCAGACGCGCGTGCCCGATCCGGTCTGGCGGTTGATCAGGCGCACGCCCGGCCGGGCCAGATCGGCGATCTGGCGCAGGCCCAGCGGGTTGCCCGGCGCGACGATGAATCCAAGCTGGCGGCGAGCCAGGGTCAGCAGGCCGGCATGGCGGCCGGGAAGTAGACGCCGCACAAAGGGCACGTTATACTGGTCGCCGGCGGCATCCCACAGGTGGGTGCCCGCGACGTCGGCTTCGCCGCGCGCCAGGGCCATCAACCCACCCAGGCTGCCCACGAAGGTCACCTGCCACTCGACGGTAGGAGCGACCTCGGACAGCATGTCGCCGAGTACATTGAGCGCAAGGTCATGGCTCCCGGCGAAGCGGAGGTGCGTCGTGCCGGCAGCCTCGCCCGCCGGGGGCGTGCTGGATTGAAGCTCGGCCCAGCGCCCGACAGCGACGCTCAGGGCTGCTGTCGCCTGGATAGGCGTGTGGCCGCGGGCCAGCGCTTCGAGGAGGTACTGCTCAGCGCGGTTCACTAACGCCGCCCACGGCCACACACCTTCACCCGGTTGCAGGGCTCCCGGCGCTACAACCGTACCGCGTCCGTGATGGCTGACGACGAGACCTTCGTCACTCAGCGTCCGGTAGGCCCGGCTCACGGTTGCGGGCGTACATTGCCACTCAGCCGCCAGCTCGCGTACCGAAGGCAGTCGGTCGCCTGCTGTTAGTTGGCCGGTGGCTATGCGCCGCCTTAGGTTTTCGGCAATTTCCTGGTAGAGAAATGCCTGTTCGCCCATGTTTACTCATTGTACCATTTGTATCGGTACAATGATAACACATCAGGGCGAACAGGCAACCTGTGTGGGGATCAGCTCGCTAACGTTCGACGTCGTAACCCGCCGCTTCCCAGGCGAGGATGCCGCCGCCCATATTGTGCACGTTGTCGAACCCTTGCTGCCGCAGGTAGTCGGCGACCTGCCCGCTGCGGTTGCCGCTCCGGCAGGTCACAATCACCGTCTTGTCGGCCGGTATCTCGTCCAGGCGCTGGGAGACCTTGGCCATGGGCATCAGCGTCACGCCGGGGATGTGCCCCTCGTCGTATTCCCACTGCTCGCGCACGTCGAGCACCAGCACGTCGTCGCGCTCCCTCACCTCCGCCACCGTCTCCACATCTACCGTGTCGGGCAGCGATAGATGCGCGTCGCCCAGCCTCTCTTCCGGGAGCGTGGCTTCCTGTGCCGCGCCGCCACAAGCCGCCAGCAACAATACCAGTACCGTCAGAAGCCAGAAGCGTTTCATCGACTGTCCTTTTCTCCCGTCTCGTATTGCACCAGACGCCAAGCTTATCCCGCCTGACGGCCCGTGTAAATGGCCTTTACCGAATCATTACACGCTTCTTGTCGCCTTCTTACATCATTGGATAATACTTGTATTGTAGCTATATACGTTAAAACGTGCCGCCCGTGCATGCCAGCACGGGCCTGCTTTTATGGAGGACAATCGATGAGCTTATTGAGAGACGAAGACCGCCGCCAGATCCGCAAGGAGTTTGAAGCCCTGACGGCACCGGTGAAGCTGATCGTGTTCACGCAGGAGCACGAGTGCCAGTACTGCGCCGAGACGCGGCAGATCGCGGAAGAGGTTACCGCGCTATCGGACAGGATCGAGCTCGAAGTCTACGACCTGCTCGCCGACGAGGAGAAGGCGGCGGCGTATGGCATCGACAAGCTGCCGGCGCTGATCGTCATGCGCGGCGGCGACGAACCCAGGGACTACGGCATTCGTTTCTTCGGCATCCCGTCCGGCTATGAATTCGGCACGCTGATCGAGGACATCCGCATGGTATCGAGCGGCGATTCGGGCCTTTCGGAAGCGACGCGCCGGCAGGTGGCCGAGCTGCAGTCCCCGGTCCATTTCCAGGTCTTCGTCACGCCGACCTGCCCCTACTGCCCGCGCGCCGTGTTGCTGGCGCACCAGCTCGCCATGGAGAGCGAGCTGATTCGTGGAGACATGGTCGAGGCCATCGAGTTCCCGCACCTGTCCATGAAGTACCAGGTGCAGGGCGTGCCGCGCACCGTCATCAACGAGACGGTTCATCTGGAAGGGGCCATGCCCGAGGCAATGGTCATGGCCCGGCTGCAGGAAGCGGTGCAGGCGGCAGCCTGAGCGGGAAGCGGCGGGCGGGTGACACAGGTTCAGTTGAAGAGGGATGGTTAGTATATGGAAGGGTTGGTATCAGGCTTCGGCTATGCCGGGTCGCAGAGTGACAACAACTACGACGTTATAATCATTGGCGGCGGGCCGGCCGGCGCCAGCGCGGCGATTTACACCGCGCGCGCCGACCTGCGCACGCTGGTCATCGACAAGGGACTGACGGCCGGGGCGCTGGGTCTCACGGCTAAGATCAGCAACTACCCGGGTGTGCCCGGCCCGATCAACGGCGCGGAGCTGATAGAGACCATGCGCGCGCAGGCCGAATCGTTCGGCGCGACGTTCATCACCGACAAGGTGGTCGGCGTCGACCTGACCTCGGAGCCGAAGATGGTCATGGCGGGCACAAACAGCTACACGGCTCAGGCCGTCATTCTAGCGACTGGATCGATGGGCCGGACGGGCGCCATTCCCGGCGAGGTCGAGTTTCTGGGGCGCGGCGTCAGCTACTGCGCCACCTGTGACGGCGCCTTTTTCCGCCAGCAGGATGTCGCCGTCGTGGGAAATAACGACGAGGCGCTGGAGGAGGCGCTCTTCCTGACCAAGTTCGCCGGGAAGATCCACCTCATCTCGCCCACCCCAGAGCTAAAGGCGCGCGATCATCTCGTCGCCGAAGTGGCCGAACATCCGAAAATCGAGTTGCGTCTCGGCACGCGGCTCAAGCAGATCTGTGGCAACGGCGCCGTCGATAGCGTGCGCGTGCAGCCGCGCCGAGGTGAGGAAGAAACGCTGCCCGTCAGGGGCGCTTTTGTCTACCTGCAGGGCGGCCTGCCCATCACCGACTATTTGATGGGCCAGGTCGAGACGGCGCGGGAGGGCTGCCTCGTCGTGGATCGTGAGATGCAGACGCGGATTCCCGGCGTCTTCGCCGTCGGCGATCTGCTCTGTGACCATATCAAGCAGGCAGTGATTGCGGCAGCGGATGGGGTCGTCGCGGCGATTGCCGCCGATAAGTACATCAATCAGCGCCAGTCGCTACGCACCGACTGGAAGTAACGTCCACCTCACGACCGGGGAGGCCTTCGCCGGGCCTCCCCTGCCCGCCGGCTAACCACTCTCCCTATTCGCCTTCGCTCACCGTAGACAGAATCTGCCGCTCCAGCCGGTCCAGGTCCCAGTTCGCCTGCTGTCTGATAATCTGGCGCAACACGGGATTAATGTCGCGCACCGTCTCCAGAATGTCCACCAGCAGGCGATACTGCTCCCCCGCGCGGGTCACCTCGCGCGGCGTCTCCACCATATCGCGCAGAATAGTGCTCTGCGACCGGGAAGCGACGACCGGCTCGCCAAGACCCTCGACGTAGACCCGTGTGCGCTGGCCCGGGCCGCGCCCTTCTTCGTCCTCTATCGGCTCCAGCCCGACAATCGCGTCGGAGCGAAAGTACTTGCCGTAGCCGAGCGCCACCATCACGCCTTTCTCCACTCTCATTCGCCCACCTCTTCGCTCAGATAACTCACCAGCAATCCGGTGATTGTACCCCAGACGTGGCGGGCGGCGATCATCAGCGCGTTGCGCCCGCCGCAGCGGCTCAATGTATCACGGTTACAAACGGCAGATACAGATAGGATGTGCAGAAAGGAAGGGGGCCGGACAACCGGCCCCCTTCTGTCGAGGCTAGAGATAAGGGAGCAGGTAGTCGTAGGCGCTGAGAGCCGCCTTGGCCCCTTCGCCCACGGCGATGAGCACCTGTTCGGCATAGACGCTGGTCACGTCGCCGGCGGCGAACAGGCCGGGCACGCTGGTGCGATTCCCCCAATCGACCTTAATCCGCCCCTGACGGTCGAGCTCTACGAGGTCGGCGACCATCGCGCTGTTCGGGATGAGGGAGCGTTCGACGAACGTGCCGTCAGCCGCCAGCTCCAGCTCTTCGCCGCCCGGCGTGTCCACGACGACTTTATTGGCGTAGCCATTGCCCAACACGCGCACGACGCGGTGGTCCTGGAGAATGGTCACGTTCTCGGCGCGCTGGAGCTTCTGGCCCAGCGGCGTGTCCAGTATCGCCCCGCTGGGGCCGACGAGATGCACGTGCGCGGCGACAGTCGCCAGCTCGCCCGCCGAGCGCAGCGCCAGCTCGCCTTCGCCGATGACAACCGTCTTCTTGTCGATGAACAGGGGCGCGTAGCTCAACGCCGAATAACAGAGCCCCTTGGAGAGATACTCCCGCTCGCCGGGCACGTTGAGCCATTCCTGCCGGCTTCCCGTCGCCACCAGCACGGCGCGGGCGAACAGCTCGGCGCCTCCCTTCGTCTGCACGGTGAACGTGCCGTCGTCATTCCGGATGACGCGCTCGACCGGCTCCATGTGCCGGGCGAAATCCAGGTACTCCAGCTCGCGCCGGAAGCGGTCTACCAGGTCCACGCCCCGGATCACCTGGTGGCTCTCCTGGTCCGGCAGCTCCAGATGGTAGTTGGTCTTGCCGCCGAGATCCTTGCTGACGAGCAGGACGTTGAGACGTTTGCGGATAGCATAGATCGCCGCCGTAAGCCCGGCGGGACCGCCGCCGATGATAATCAGGTCGTACATCTTACCCTCCTTCGCCGTTTCCATGTTCGGGAGCTTCGGCAATGAAACCGTCAGCCATCATCGTCTCTGTCAGCCGGTGCGACCGGCCAATCATCGCCGCAGCGTGCTCAAACAGCTCGTCGTAGCTGCGCTCGACGCGGGCCACGCCCTGTTCCTGGGCCTTCATGCCGACTGCCGCTGCCTCGCGGGCGAAGATTTCCCAGTCGTCCATCGTCGGCAGGATGTGGTCGTCGTCCAGGCGGTCGCCGATATGGTCGGCCAGGGCCGCAGCGGCGGCGAAGCACATCTCGTCGGTGATGGTCCGCGCCCGGACATCCAGCGCGCCCCGGAAGATGCCGGGGAATCCGAGCGAGTTGTTGACCTGGTTGGGGAAGTCCGACCGGCCGGTGGCGACGATGCGCGCGCCCGCCTGTTTCGCTTCCCACGGCCAGATTTCCGGCACCGGGTTGGCGCAGGCGAAGACGATGGCGTCGTCGTTCATCGTCTCCACCCATTCCGGCTGGATCACGCCGGGGCCAGAGCGGGAGAGCGCCACCACCACGTCCACATTCGCCATCGCCTCGGCGATGTCGCCTTCGCGGCCCTCGGCATTGGTCAGGTTGGCGTAGCGCCACTTGTCCACGTACTCGGCCCGGCGCATGTAGATATCGCGGCGGTGCGGGCCGAGAATGCCCTTGCTGTCTACCATGTAGCATTTGCCCGGATCGACGCCCCAGCCGAAGATCAGGCGAGCAATGGCGACGTTCGAAGCGCCGACGCCGACGAAGGTGATACTCACCTCTTCCTTCTTCTTGCCGACGACCTTGAGGGCGTTCATCAGCGCCGCCAGGGTGACCGTCGCCGTCCCCTGCTGGTCGTCGTGCCAGACCGGGATCTCGGCCTTCTCGCGCAGCGTGTCCAGGATGCGGAAGCATTTGGGCTGCGAGATGTCTTCAAGGTTCACACCGCCAAAGGCCGGCTGCAGCATCAACACCGTGTCGATGATCTTGTCCGGGTCCTTTGTGTCCAGCATGATCGCCACGGCGTCCACGCCGCCCAGATATTTGTAGAGGAGCGCCTTGCCTTCCATCACCGGCAGGCCCGCCTTCGGGCCGATGTCGCCCAGCCCCAGGACGCGGGTGCCATCGCTGACCACAGCCACCGTGTTCCATTTGTTCGTCAGCTCGTACACCTGCTCCGGGTCCGCCTCGATGGCGCGGCAGGGCGCGGCGACGCCCGGCGTATACCAGTAGGCGAAGTCGTCGAAGCTGCGCACGGGCGCCTTGAGGGCCGTCTCGACCTTGCCGCGATAGAAGGCATGTAGCTCCATCGAGATCGGTCCCGGCCGTTGCGCCTTGCGCAGCAGCTCCTCGACATCTATTTCTTCATTGTGTTCTGCCTGTTCTGCCAACATTGTCTGTCTCCTGTATTTCGATTAGCCCGCCATTGCCCAGGCGACGAGTTCGTGCAGCAGATAGGAGGCGGCGCAGATATGCGCCGTCTGCCAGATAGCCACCTGTTCAGGATCGCGCGGGTCAACACCAGCCGGCGACAGCTCCCCCGGCTACGGGAAGAAGCGCGCGCCGCTATCGCGATGAGCATCCGTTACCTGACTCGAGATAAGTCGATTGTCTTCGCCAATAATGTGCATCGTCCTCCCGCCAGCTTCTGTTCCTTTGCTGGCAACTGGTTGTTATCTTCAATCTTCACATGGAGCGCCGCCTATCGCCGGCTGCCCGGCCCGGCGCGTTGGAAAGCGGGGCCAGAGCTGCGCCAGGCTGTGCCGGCAAAGCTGGCATGCCGCGGTATAGGCGCTTTCGGGCTGCAAGCCGTAGCGGGTAACCAGTCCGGCCGGGCCGTCTGTCAGCAGCGGGCCGACGATTGGGTGTCGCTCCGGCGCGTGATAAGCCGCGATGCTTGCCAGCGGGCAGTCGAAAATGTTGCCGATGATCAGCCCCCGGCAGAGATGGACATCCCCGAAGGGGTCGATGTGGACGTGGCTTGGGCTGGCTAGCTGCTCGTATGGGCAGGTTGTGAACGTCGTCCAGGGATAGAGCGCCCCATCGCCGGGAGTCCGGCGGACCCGCCCGCAGGTGAGCTGTGGCCAGCCGGCCTGCCCAAGGCCGGACATCTGACCGCCGGCACGCTCCCCGGCCCCAATGATGGCCGTGTCCAGCCCCATCTCCTGCGACACGACGACGGCTGGGTGTGCCGTCAGGTCCTCTGCGGCGCCGCCAAGGCCCTCGGCCACGAAAAGGATGCGCTGCAGGCCGGCAGTGACGAGTCGCTCAAGCCACAAGCGCGCCTGCTGGGCGCTGTTGGCCCAGTAGCCGTTGGTAATCACGGCAGGGCGGAAACGCCGCGACGCTGCGCTGCGCACGGCGGCGATCAGAAGCGGGTAATAGACGAAGGTCTCCCCACCCTCGAAGCATATCTCTTTGATGGTTCCCAGCGCCGCCGCCTGATCCAGCACGACGGCCAGCCCGTCCGGGTGAAAGATGCCGCTGTGCCCACCCCTGCCCCAGATAAAGCAATGACCACACTCGAACTGGCACTGGTACGTCAGCACGACGTGGATGCCCGTTAGTTGCATCGTGGCCCTCGTGGTGGAAGGTAGCGGCTCCCCGGCAACCCGAATAACCTGGCGTACATGGCCGGCGCTTGGACCGATGGTTTCTCCATGGGACCTCCTCGGGTCTGGTTACGATGCGGTACCGGCGCCACAACCCCTAGCGCAAACTGTCAGCAAGAGCCATTGTCTTCCAAATCTGGCTTGCCTCCTCTATAGGATGATGGGATCAGATCGGCGGCGCAAGAGATATAGTTCATCCCTCGGCCATGACAAATATCACCTTTCAGAAAAGCCAGTGAGAGAGGGGCTCCCCACCCTCTGTCTATTCCACGGTCACGCTTTTCGCCAGGTTCCTGGGCTGATCGACGTCGGCTCCACGCCGCACCGCGATGTGGTAGCTCAGCAGCTGCAGCGGCATGACGTTGACGATTGGCGCCAGCAGAGGCGGCGTCTCCGGCACGTAGATGACGTGATCCGCCTTGCTGCGGATCGATTCGTCCCCCTCTGTCGCCAGGGCAATGACGACGCCGCCCCGCGCGCGAGCCTGCTCCACCTGGCTGACCATCTTGTCGTACAGATGGTCGCGGGTAACGACGGCGACGACGGGCATGCGCTCGTCAATCAGCGCGATAGGCCCGTGCTTCATCTCTCCGGCGGGATAGCCCTCGGCGTGGATGTAGCTGATCTCTTTGAGCTTGAGCGCGCCTTCCATGGCAACCGGGTAGTTGATGCCCCGCCCGAGGAAAAGGAAGTTTTCCGCCCGGTAGAACTGGTCGGCCAGCCGGCTGTACTCAGGATCATGATCCAGCACGCGCCCCGCCAGATGCGGCAGGTGGTTCAGCTCGTCGGCGCAGCGCCGGATATCCTCCGCCCGCAGCGTGCCGCGCATCTCGCCCAGCACGCAGGCCAGCATGTACAGGTCGGCCATCGAAGTCGTAAACGCCTTGGTGCTGGCGACGCCGATCTCCGGCCCGGCTTTCATCAGGATGTAGCCGTCGGCGGCGCGCATCGCCTGGCTGCCCATCACGTTGACGATGCTCCAGAGCAGCGCCCCATTCTCCCGCGCCAGCTCGGTGGCCGCCAGTGTATCGGCCGTTTCGCCCGACTGGGTGATCGATAGCACGGCGCTGTGCTCGTCGATAATCGGGTTGTAATAGCGAAACTCAGAGGCGTACTCCACTTCGACCGGGATGCGGGCGAGGGATTCGATCATGTACTTGCCGACGAGCCCGCCGTAATAGCTGGTGCCGCAGGCGACGATGGCAATCTTGCGCAGCCCTCTGACCAGCTCCGGCGTGAGGTTCATCTCCGGCAGAGAGATGGTGGCCTGCTCGAAATCGACCCGGCCGCTCAGGGTATCGATGAGGGCGCGGGGCTGCTCGAAGATCTCTTTCTGCATGAAATGCTTGTACTCGCCCTTCACCGCGCTGACCGGGTCCCACGAAATGGCGTGCACCACAGGGTCCACGGGCTCCCCACCGAGGGTCGTCACCTCGTATCCGTCCCGCGTTACCACGGCCATCTGGCGGTTCTCCAGAAAGACCATGTCGCGCGTATACTCCAGGATCGCCGGAATATCCGAGGCGATGAACATTTCGCCCTCGCCCAACCCCAGCGTGATCCCGCCCGCGTTGCCCAGCCGCGTCGTCACCAGCCTGTCGGGTTCGACGACGCTCATCGCGACGATGGCGTTGGAGCCTTCAAGCTGGTCGAACGTGTTCTGCGCGGCCTGCACAAGCGTCATCCCCGACTCGACGTAACGCTCCAGAAGCTGGACGATCACCTCGGTGTCCGTATCCGAGCGGAAGACGATCCCCTCCGCTTCCAGCTCGTGGCGCAGCCTCTGGTAGTTCTCCACAATGCCGTTGTGCACGACCACGACCCGTTCATTCATCGCCACGTGCGGGTGCGCGTTGCGCTGGCTGGGCGCGCCGTGCGTCGCCCAGCGCGTGTGCCCAATGCCGATTTCGCCACGCAGCGGCGAGTCGGCCAGCATCGCCTCCAGGTTCTTGAGCTTGCCGACGTCCCGGCGAATGGCGATGGCGCCGTTTTCGACGAGCACGGCAATCCCCGCCGAATCGTATCCCCGATACTCCAGCCGCTTCAACCCCTGCATAATGACAGACGGCGCCTGTCGCGGTCCTACATAACCCACAATACCACACATGATTGTTCCTCCTGCCCGTGCGCAGCGGAATAGCGCCGGCTGGCGGCATCTCAGGCCGCCTTCCAGACATGCGGGCACTCCCCTCGATTCCGATCCGTGTGGGGGCGCCCCGAAACAGGAAAACGTGACGGCGGCAACGCGTCGCCACGGCCACTGCGGCGCGTTTTGTGCGAGCAGTTACCCACTCGTTTTGTCGCACCGCTTTACCCGGGGCCAGAATAAGGACCGTGGCCGGCCCTGGAGGCATCCGCTGATGGTTCGATTCCCACCCATCCCAGAAGGGTGGGTCCTCCTCCTCGTCACCCCGCACTCTTGAAAGCGCGGGGCCATGCGCTATATCGGCCCGCTATGCAATTGTCCCGGCCGCTCCGAATCCGTTGCAGCCACAACTCATGCTACAGTAGCTCGCCCAGAAAGTCAACAGCCCCGGATCGCGCCCGCCATTCTGGCAGGCAGCATCCCTGCCTGCCTCGCGCCACATTTCACCTCCCCTTCACCTCCCCTCGCCCCCTTCCCCTGTATACTGTAACCGAACATCCGTTCTGTCTTGAAGACCATCGCCATGTCACCTCAGCCGCAACCATCACCTCTCATCTCGCACACGAAACCGGCCCTCCCGGCGCCCGCCTCACAACGACCGCCATCTGTCATGGACTCACTCTCCCCCGAGCTACCTCCTGCCGATATCTTCCCGCATTTTTCCAGAAATATCGCCATCCGGCACAAACGAAGGGCGCGCCGCGCCCGAAATATCAACAGACGACACTTGCGACACATATCCCAGTGCCGCCAGACGATACTTCCGCGCCCCAAAAATCAGTCACCTAATACCGGCAGACGACACCCCATTCGCGCCCTCCTTTAATGAAACGCCTATTGTCGCCTCTGGGCTGGATTGGTATAATCGCCCATGTTGCCACCCTAGCTCAATCGGCAGAGCGATCGCTTCGTAAGCGATAGGTTATGGGTTCAAGTCCCATGGGTGGCTTTATATCTGAAGAACTACCCTGGCTTGCCCAGGGTAGTTTTCTATAATCCCCTTACCGGGCGCTTTCCAGGTTACCTATGGACTCAGATAGCACGGTCGTCTTCGGCGTGGCCGGTGGGACAGCCTCAGGCAAGACCACCGTAGCCGACACCATCCTCGAAACGGTTGGGGCCTCCCGGGTAGCCTACCTCCCCCACGACGCCTACTATCGCAACATGAGCCACCTGCCGCTGGAGGAGCGCGCCCAGCTCAACTACGACCACCCGAACTCGCTGGAGACCGAGCTTCTGGTCAGGCACATCGAGAAGCTGCTGGCCGGCGAGGCGGTGGACGTGCCGGTCTACGACTTCACCGAGCACCGCCGGACAGAGAAGACCATCCGCGTCGTGCCCAGCCCGATCATCCTGGTCGAGGGCATTTTGATCTTCACCGACAGCCGGCTGCGGGAGCTGATGGACATCAAAATCTACGTCGATACCGACCCGGACGTACGCTTCATCCGCCGCATGGTGCGCGACCTGGAAGAGCGAGGCCGGTCGCTCGATTCCATCATCAAGCAATACCTCGAAACGGTGCGCCCCATGCACCTGGAGTTTGTGGAGCCGAGCAAGCGCTACGCCGACATCATCATTCCTCGCGGCGGGCTGAACAAAGTGGCGCTGGATATGGTCGTCGCCCGCCTGATGGCCTTGCTCCGCGAAAGGCAACCGTGACGCCCAGCCAGTCACCGGGAGCAGCGTCATGAGCGACACCATCCGTATCTATGAGGTTGGCCCCCGCGACGGACTGCAGAACGAGGCGGCGCATCTCAGCGCCGACGAAAAGCTGAAACTCATCGCGGCGCTGGCGCGGGCCGGCCTGACCACCATCGAGGCGACGAGCTTCGTCCATCCGCGGGCCGTCCCCCAGCTTGCCGATGCCGACGAGGTCATGAGCAGGGCGCTGGCGGAGAATGGGGAGCAGGTCGAGCTGGTCGGTCTCGTCCTCAACGAGAAAGGATACGATCGCGCCGTCGCAGCGGGCTGCCGGCGTGTGGCCTGTGGCGTGGCGGTCAGCGAGACCTTCAGCCAGCGCAATACGCGCATGTCTACCGCCGAGGCGTTTGCCGCGTGCGAGCGCATAGCCGAGCGGGCGCGGGCCGACGGCGTCTGGCTGCGCGCCTACCTGATGACCGCCTGGGTCTGCCCCTTTGAAGGGCGCATCGTCCCGCAGAAAGCCGTCGCCTATGCCCGGCGCCTCTGGGATATTGGCGTGGACGAGCTGTCGATCGGGGATACCGTGGGGCACGCCGACCCGCTGAGTGTGGGCCGCCTGCTGGAGCAGATAGGCCGGCGCACCGACATGAGCCGGCTCGCCGTCCATCTGCACGACACGCAGGTGCTCGGCCTGGCGAACGCGACGACGGCCATCTCCGCCGGCGTCCGCATTTTCGATTCCAGCGTGGGCGGCCTGGGCGGCTGTCCCTTTGCGCCCGGCGCCGCTGGCAACCTCGCCACCGAGGATCTGGTCTTCCTGGCCTACAAGCTGGGTCTGGGCACGGGCGTCGACTTCGCGCGCCTGTGGGAAGCGGTGGCGCTGGCCGAAAAGCTGGTCGGGCGGCCCATCGGCGGGCGCATTCGTAGCTGGTGGGAAGCGCACGCCCCCGACGAGCCGCAATTCAGCATAATGTAACCAGACAGGCTATCTGGCGGTCAGTGCGGCGCGACCTCGCGCCACGCATCCTCGAAACGCTGCAGCTCGTCCAGCGTGTTATAGGCGTGGAAGCTCAGCCGCAGATAGGGCGTCCTCCGGGCATCCCAGCGCTTGCAGATGGAGATCTGGCGCTCTTCCAGCGCGGCGACGGCGGCGTCGGCGCCCGCATCGTCCAGACGCGGGCAGAAGGTGACGATGGGGCCGTGGCCGGGCGGGGTGGCGACTTCATAGCCCAGCCGTTCGAGCATGGCAATCGCCGCCGCCGACAGCGCCGTCGTATGGCGGTCGATGTTCTCGACGCCGAGCGTTTCGAGTAGCTGCAGGCTGGCATCCAGGGCAAAAAGGCCGAGCACGTTGGGCGTGCCCATGCCAAAGCGCTGCGCTGCCGGCAGCGGCGTCAGATCATAGTCCAGCCAGTGCATAGAGTCGCGCGTGGCGCTCGGCCCGATGGGCTTGGGCTGCAGCCGCTCGGCTACCTCGGCGCGCACGTAGAGCACGCCCGTGCCCGGCAGCGCGAGCAGCGACTTCTGCCCGCCGCTGGCGAGCACGTCGATGTTCATCGCCTGCACGTCGGTGACCATGTGGCCGATGGACTGGATCGCATCCACGACGAAGAGAATGCCCCGCTCGCGGCAGAAAGCGCCGATTGCGGCGAGGTTTGTGCGGTGCCCGGAAAAGAACTGGATGGCGCTGGCGGCGATGACGCGCGTCCGGTCGTCCACGTAGGGCAGCAGCCCATCCAGCGTCAGCCCGCCGTCCACGGCGGGTATGATCCGCGCCTCTACGCCGGGGTAAGGCACGGTCATCCACGGGTAGGCGTTCGACGGGAACTCCAGCTCGCAGAAGATGACGTTGTCGCCTTCCTGCCAGGGAATGGCTGAGGCGACGGCCGAAATGGCGGCGGAGGTCGCCGAAGTTCCCACAATCTCGTCCGCCCTCGCCGCGTTCAGGAAACGGCGCCCGCGCTCCGCCAGCCGCTCGAGCATCGGCATCAGCTCCTCCATAAAGAGCCGGTTTGGATCGGCGGCGAGGCCGGCGGCGGCGTGCTGCGTGCGCTGCAGCACGGCCTGCGGCAGCGGCGAGATACTCGCGTGGTTGAAGTAGGCTAGCTCGGCGCTGAAAGGGAATTGCTCTCGCCGAAGGGCTTCAATGTCGTACATGTCGCGTTGCTCCTTCTTGAAAACGGCTGCCTCGACGTCGTCCTACAAACCCGAACTACTGGCCTTCTGGAGTGGCAGTCTCCGGGCACTGTATGGAAATATCTCGATAGAGCAGGGACCAGTTAGCCAGGCTCTCGTAGCGCTCGCGCGGATAGTCGATGCGGCCAATCTCCAGCTCGTTGACCGCCTCGCTGACCGCGTAATTGGTGACGTGCTGGTAGAGCGTCAGCGCCGGCACAGCCTGGCTGTAGAGGCCCAGGAACGCGTCGTAATAGGGCTTGCGCTCGGCCACGTCCCATAGCTGTCGGGCGTGCTCCAGCGCCTCGCTTGCCCGGCGGCTGTTCCAGCGCCCATAATTCTGCCCGCGCACCAGCGCTTCCTGGCTCCAGAACGAGTAAAGATCGGGGTCTCCCTGAGCAATGACGTCTACAAGCGCCAGATCAAAATCGCTCGCGGCGAGCGCCGCCTCGTAGCTTTCGCCCTGCTGGGGCGAAAGCTGCACAGAGACGCCGATTTCGGCCCACTGAGCGGCAAGCTGGGCCGCCACCGCGCGCTGCTGCGGCTCGTCGGGCAGCAGCAGACGCAGGTTGAGCGTGTCTGTTCCCGCTTCGCCGGCCAGCTGGCGCGTCTCGCCGCCGCCTTCCGGCAGCAGCCAGCCGGCGCCCTCCAGCAGGGTCGTCGCCGAGATAGGGTTGTAGGCGTAAAGCGACAGCGCGCCCGGGTTATAGGCCCACGACGCCGGTACGTAGGGCCCGTCGAGCGGCAGCCCCTGGCCGGCAATAGCCAGGGCGATCAGCGTATCCCGGTCCAGGCCGTAGGCCAGCGCCTGGCGCACTTCTGCCGTCGCCAGCGCCTGGTGGCCCTCCAGATTAAAGAGAAGCTGGGTGTACCGGGGTTGCGGCGCAGTGAAGAGCCGGGTGCCGTCCATCGCCAGAACTTCCGGCACGGCCCAGGCGGGCACGTTATTGATAGCCTGGACCTCGCCGGCCTGGTAGGCGTCCATTAGCTGCGCCATATCCGGATAGAAGCGGAAGGCCAGGCTGTCGAGCTGCACCCCCTGGCGCCAGAAATCGGGATTGGGCACAAGCCGCAGCCGTCCGGTACGGCGCCAGTTTTCGCCGGCCGCCACCATGAAGGGACCGGTGCCGACCGGCTGGGCATTAAAATCGTGCTCGGGCAGGCTCGCTGGGGACACGCCCGAGAGGATATGTGCCGGCAGGATGCCGCGCGTCGTCGCGTCGAGGAAGGGCGAGTAAGGCTCGGGCAGCGTGAAGCTCACCTGGTTGGGGGCCGGCGTCGTGATGGTGATCGGCTGCCACAGGGCGCGCACCTCGGGCGGGGCGGGAAAGGCGTCATTTTGCAGCAGGCCATAGGTGAAGACGACATCTTCGGCCGTGAAAGGCTCGCCGTCGTGCCAGCGCACGTCTTCGCGCAGCGTGAACCGGACGGTCAGCCCGTCCTCGCTCACCACCCACTCTTCCGCCAGCGCCGGAGCGAGCTGGCCGGTTTCGTCGTACTGCAGGAGGCCGTCAAAGAGCAGGCTGGTCAGCTCCCGGTCAACCGGGTTGTCATCGCTGAGCAGCGGATTGAGGTAACGTGGCGCGCCGACAACCCCTTCCGTCATTGTGCCGCCGGGGGCCGGCACCCTTGTGGTACAGAGTCCCTCGCTCTGCGCCTGATAGCTGAGCAGCGAAAAGACCAGACCCAGGCAGACTACGGCAAGAAGTAGCTGCCAGCGGATATTGGGTTGCGTGCGCATTTGGAGCGAGCGAGAACTAGACCCCCATCAATCCCCAGGCAATAAAGGCCAGGAAAGTGATGATGAAAAAGGCAATGGAGAAGTAGATGGTCATCCGGTGCATACTGGCTTCAACGCCGCGCTTGGTGCGGAAACCACCGGTGTCGCCGCCGCCCAGAAAGCCGGATAGATCCGAGCCTTTGGCCTGCAAGAGAACCAGGGCGGTGATCACCACGGCGAGGATAATGACGGCAATACTCAGATAGGGTGCAAAAGCCTGCAGATCCATAAGCGTAACTCGGTCTCCTGTAGTCGGGCGCTCGCCCGGGCAAGCGCAAGATTCTGGCGCGGCCGGCGCGCACAAGATTTGCATTATAGCAGTGGCCTGGATGGCCGTCTAACAGCGCACACAGACATTTCATCTACCGGTCATTTCTGCAGAGCGATTTTTCCAGATCGCTCTCGCGCTACACCGTTGCCCACGGCCCCAACTCTGGTACACTCCACTGCCGTGATCACGCTGAGCAATGTTACAAAACGCTATTACACGCTGGTCGCCGTCGACGACATCAACCTTACGATTCCACGGGGCGAGGTGCTGGGCGTTCTGGGTCCAAACGGGGCCGGCAAGACGACGCTCTTCCGGCTGATTGCCGGCTTTCTCAACCCGGATCGGGGAGAGATCACACCACAGAATGGCGTGTGGCCCACGCTCGGCTATAAGCCGGAGCAGCTTCTCTTCCCGGCGAGGATGCGCGTCCGCCCATACCTGGAGATGGTCGCCAACCTGGCGAATATCCCGCGCGCCCAGGTCCGCGAGCGGGTGAGCGAATCCCTGGCGCGCGTTCGTCTGGAAGGCGCTGCGCAGAAGAATATAGGCGATTGTTCCAAAGGGATGCGCCAGCGTCTGGCCCTCGCCCAGGCGCTGCTCGGCAGGCCCTCGCTGCTCCTCCTGGACGAGCCGACGAATGGGCTTGACCCGGAGGGTCAGGACGATATTTGCCGGGTCATCGAAGAGCTGCGCGCCGACGGCCAGACCGTCGTCCTCAGCTCGCACCAGCTACACGAGGTGACGCGGGTCTGTACGGAGCTGGTCATTCTCAAGCAGGGCCGCGTCCACTTCCGCAGCAGCATGGAAGCGGCGCTGACGCTGCGCCCTCACGTCGTCATCCGTTCCGACTCTGACCTCAGCGACGTGAGCGCCATACTGACTTCCCTCCACCCGCAGATCACCGTCTACGACAACCAGGTGTCGTTGGAGGACGAGGCCATCCAGCTCCGGCGACACGTGCTCAGCGTGCTTGTCGGAGCCGGGCATGACGTCGTCGGGGTCGAGCAGAAGCGGGCCACGCTGGAAGAAATTTACGCCGAGGCTGTGCAATGGCACAACGTATCTTCACGCTGACCATCTACCTCTTTCGCAGCCTGCTCTACTCGCTGCCCGGCCTGCTCTATATCCTGGCGACCCTGGTCCTCTGGCGCGTGCTCTTTGACCCGACACAGGGCACGCCAGAACTCTCCTATTACACGCTGGTAATCGGGCTTTTTGGGGCCGGCGTCACCTTTCTTGTCACGCTCTCTGTCGCCGGGCGCGCCTACCGGGCGGCCAACTACCCGCTTCTGGCGCGGCTGCCGAGCCGTGTGGAGCATCTGACAGCCGTGCTGGGCGCTTCTCTCCTTTTTGCGGTGCTTCTCCAGCTTCTGCTGGCCCTGCTGGCCCTGTTCCGTGGCCCGTCCCTGGCGACCGTTCAGGCGCTGGAGATTCCGCCTCTCTGGCTTGCGGTGGACATCCTGGCTGCCGTGCTAGCTCTGCACGCTTCCGATCTGGTCACGACCGGCTGGTCGCGTGTTTTCCTGTACAGCCTGCTGGCCCTCTTTCTCTTCGGCAGGAGCCTCGAAGGCGGGCCCACAAGCTGGGCCGCGCAACGGGCCATGGCGGCTGCAGGCTGGTTCCTGGGCCACAACCTGCTGGGCTTCAGCGATCTCTTCATGGGGATCGGCCGCTGGTTGAGCAGCGCAGGCAACTCTGTGGTGGATCAGCTCTTTGGGCTCCCGTTCTGGCCGTTTGAGGCCATGACCGACGCCATACGCAGCGGCGCCTTCACCAGCGCCCAGGCGCTGGCCCCCGCCATTCTGCTGCTCTACGCTGCCGTCCTGTTCATCCTCGCCGCCGACCTGTTCGCCAGTAAGGACCTCTTCCTGACCGAGTAGGTAGGGTTTGCAACCCGACCCCTACTCCTCGTCGTCTTCGTCCAGCGCGTGGGGGAAGAAGCGCCGGTTCAACGCGGCGATCAGCTCCTGCGCGGCCGGCCGTTCAAGGCCCAGCCCGAACAGCCCGCCCCGCGACCCATAGTCGAACGCCACAGCCCCGTTCTTCTCGCTGTAATAAAAGGGGCTCACGTGTTCCATGGCGTAGGCGTCGGTGACGCCCAGCAGCGAGAGGGGGCGGCGCACGATGAGTGTCGCCGGGCTCACGAGAAGGATCTCTCGGGTGGCGGCGAAATACTGCCACCAGCGCCAGACGAAACTGCCCAGCCGGTACCAGAGGTAGGCCCAGATAAGCAGGATGATCACCCAGACGATGAGGAAGCGAACGGACATGTCGCCGCGCGAAACGCCGAAAAGCAGCGTCAGCATCCACACGGTCGCGCCCAGCCAGGTGAGCATGAGCACGGAGTAGACGAGCAAATAGGGCCACTGCCGCCGGACGGGCAGCACGACTTTCAGCCGCTCCGGGGTTTCCTCAAAGGTTACGCCGGCAATATCCGGATAATTCATAGCTGCATGGGTCTCCTGCAGCCATTTTACCCTGCCAGTGGGGCAAGGCGCACATAACGAGTCCCCGGCAAAGGGAGCGCCTACAGATAGCCCAGCTTGCGAGCCTCGGCGGTCAGCTCTTCCCGGAACTTCGGATGGGCCACGTTGATCAACTCTCTGGCGCGCTGGCGAACCGACCGGCCGTAGAGCGAGGCGACGCCGTACTCGGTGACGACGTAGTGCACGTCGTTGCGCGTGGTGACGACCCCCGCCCCCTCATAGAGCACCGGCACGATGCGGCTGATCGTCTCGTCGCGGGCCGTGGATACCAGAGCGATGATGGGCAGCCCGCCCTTGGAGCGGGAAGCGCCGCGAATGAAGTCAAGCTGTCCGCCGACGCCGCTGTAGAGCCGCGGCCCGATGCTGTCGGCGTTCACCTGACCGGTCAGATCAACCTGCAGAGCCGAGTTGATGGCGACCATGCGATCGTTCTGCGCGATGTTGAACGGGTCGTTGACGCAGTCGGTCGGGTGCAGCTCGAGCAGCGGGTTGTTGTAGACGAAATCGTACAGCGCCTGCGAGCCGAAGAGAAAGCCGGAGATGATCTTGCCCTGGTGGAAGTTCTTGCGCTCGCACGTGATGACGCCGGCGTTGACCAGATCCATGACGCCGTCGGAGAAAAGCTCGGTATGCACGCCCAGATGGCGGTGGTTAGTGAGGTTGCGCAGCACGGCGTCGGGAATGCTGCCGATACCGGCCTGCAGGGTCGCCTCGTCAGGAATCATGCCCGCGATGTGCTCGCCCACTTTCATATGCTCCGGCGAGCTTCCGCCCTGCGGCGCTTCAGGAAGCGGGTAGTCCACCTCGACAATGTGGGTGAGCCGGCTGACGTGGATGAAGGCGTTGCCCAGGGTGCGCGGCATGCGCGGGTTTATCTCCGCAATGACGATCCGCGCTACTTCCGCTGCGGGCTTGGTCGTGCCCACCTCGACGCCGAAGCTGCAGAAGCCGTGAGCGTCTGGCGGCGTCAGGGAAATGAGCGCGACGTCCAGCGGCAGGATGGTCCGGAAAAGGCGCGGAATCTCCGACAAAAAGACCGGCGTGAAGTCGGCGCGCCCTTCCTGCACGGCGCTGCGCACGTTGGGTCCGATAAACAGGGCATTGACCCGGAATGATTCCTGATACTGCGGATCGGCGTAGGGCGCGTCCGCGAAAGTGAGGATG
>Ga0123333_10002241_pt1 | contig 19827 bp, 8 predicted proteins | sample BioC12SIPDNA_3_FD_89957 | JGI IMG/M metagenome (GOLD analysis project Ga0123333, IMG submission 89957) | Anaerobic biogas reactor microbial communites from Washington, USA - Biogas_R2_B C12 SIP DNA | ecosystem: Engineered > Bioreactor > Anaerobic > Unclassified | place: Washington, USA... | reverse complement strand
CTGGTCAGTGACAGGCACGCAGATCATTACGGTTACGGCGCAGAATGCCTGGGGACAGGCCGTGGACACGCATTGGGTGACGGTGACGCTACCTCCGCCGCCCACCTTGGAAGTGATCCTTAGTGGGCCATCGACGGGCGCGGTGGACAAGGCGTACACGTTCTTGGCGACGGTGAATTCTACCTTGTTCTTACCGCTCACGTACACGTGGGAGGCCAGTGGACAAGCGCCGGTCGTACATCCCGGCCAGGGCTTGACCGACACGGTAACGTTTACTTGGGACACTCCCGGTGCACAGGTCATTACGGTTACCGTGGCGAATGCTACCACTGCGGCTTGGAACACGCACACTCTGGTACTCGCCCCCAGTGACTACTTTGTGTACCTGCCGATGGTTGCCAGGGATTTCTCTGCGCCGTCTCCGGCTGACGTGCAGATTACCTACATCGAATATGACCCGCCCGGCGATGATGTGCAAGGTGAGCACGTGCAGATTGAGAACCTGGGAGGCGCGGCGCAGGAGATGACGGGCTGGACATTGCGAGACGAAGCCAACCGTGTTTTCACCTTCCCTGCGTTTACGTTGCCCGCCGGTGGCACGGTACGGGTATGGACAGGCGGTGGAACGAACACCGCCACCGACCTGTATTGGGGCAGTGGTACGGCGATTTGGAATAATGACGGGGATACGGCGTATCTGCGGGATGCCGTGGGTGGGCTGGTGTCTACATATATATTTTAGGCAGCTAAAGGCTGCGAGATGCAGAGCAACAACACCAAGATGTGTCTTGTGGCCTCTTTCGGCAATCAGTGAAGTAATCGTAAAGGAATAACCGTAAAGGAGGTTAATCATGCAGAAGACTATCTTGTGTCTGATTGCAGTCCTGTTTGTGCTTTTCCCCACAGGGGACGTCCAGGCGGATGCAACCATCACGCCCACGGGCATTGGTCCAACTGGCTGGGCTTCGGGTGCTGCGTATACAGTTACCATCAGCGGGCCAGAAACAGGCGAGGTCAGTACCGCCTATACTTTTACGGCAACATTTGGTTTTACTGATACAGTCCTGCTACCTCTGAGCTATACCTGGGAAGCCACCGGGCAAGCACCGATTCAACACCCTGGCGCTGGATTAACCGATACAGCAACCTTTACCTGGGCTGTTACGGGGCCGCAGTTTGTGACGGTGACAGTGGGTAACACGCAGATACTAGCTGGCGATCAGCACACTATTACGATCCAACCACACCGGATATTCTTGCCATTGGTGCTGCGCAGTTGGCCGCCCTACCCACACACACCCACACTCAGCGCGATCAGCAATGCTGATGGGGATGGGGATTATACGGTCAGTTGGGTGGAGTTGCCGACCCAGTTCGCCAGCACTTATGTTTTACAAGAAGCAACGGACTCCGCGTTTACTACAGGGGTACGCACAGCCTGTACGACTGCTAACCAAAACTGTCAGGTGACGGGCAGAGTCGCCGGGACCTACTACTACCGGGTCAAAGGACAGAATGTTTGGGGCGAGAGTGCTTGGAGTAATACCCAGACCGCAGCTGTACTGCCTCCTGCTGCCCCAGTGCTGAATGCTATTGACAATGCCGATGGCGACGGAAGCTACACAGTCACTTGGAACGCTGCTGCTCGCGCAACCAGCTACACACTCCAAGAGGATGACAATGCCTCTTTCAGTAGTCCTACTAATGTATTCAATGGGGCGCAGACCTCCTGGTCTGCATCGGGTAGAACTATCGGCACTTACTATTATCGCGTGATGGCAAGTGGCCCCACTGGACAAAGCGGTTGGAGCGCAACGCAATCCGTCAGTGTGCGTCCGCCAAACGCACCATATCTCAATCCGATCAGCAATGCTGACGGTGATGGGAATTACAATGTGACCTGGGGTGTGGTTCCTGGCGCGACAAGTTATACACTCCAAGAGGATGACAATTCAGCCTTCAGTAGTCCGCAAACCCTATACACGGGCGCTAATCAGAGTTGGTCCGCGACAAACCACGCACAAGGCACTTACTACTACCGTGTTGCAGCCATTGGCTCGACCGGGCAAAGCGCGTGGAGCAACAGTCAGACGGCGACCATATCCCCGCCAGCGGATGTGCGTATCACCTACATCGAATATGACCCGCCAGGCGATGACGTACAGGGCGAGTATGTGCGCATTCAGAACTTAGGCGGACGAGCACAGGTGATGACTAGCTGGACATTGCGGGATGTGGCGAGCCACGTCTTTACCTTCCCTTCTTTTACTCTTGCTGCCGGAGGAACGGTCAGGGTATGGACAAAAGGGGGAGCGAACACGGCCACTGATTTGTATTGGGGGAGTGCCGCAGCGATCTGGAATAATGATGGGGATACGGCGTATTTGCGGGATGCTGGCGGAGCGTTGGTCTCAAGCTATACGTATCCATAGGCATATACAGATTCCGACAGTATATTACTACGTAGAAATCACACAGGACTTCCCTGACGGAAGGGAAGTCCTGTACATTTCAAGGTAATTGCTGGTACATCGCAATCACGGCATCGCCTTTTGGCGTTCTGACTTGTCGTGGCAAGCACGAGCATGTCCTCTATTTGCGACTAACTTCTACTCCTTGTGCATCGAGTAGTACAGCAGGATCGGGTTCACTGTTGTTCCAAATGTTGGTGCTAAATCCGCAATTGTAGCCACCCTCACCGGTCATTGCATAGATTCGTAGTGTTTGTCCGGGTTCCAGTATTCCACCAAGTGTACAGCGTTGGTTTCCTTTCTCTGAAACAAGCACCCATCCGGCGAGATTTTGTGCTGTTCCACCGTTATTCTTGATGTCTACGTATTCGGCGCGTTTGTCCACCGTAATGATGATAACATTGGAAGCAGATGGGGCCGTGGTAGGGCGTGGTGTTGCAGTTGCTTTTGCCGTGGGTGCAGTCGTAGGTGTCGGTGTGTACTGCCACAGCCCGTGTTTCTGTGATTCTGCTATCTGTTGTAGCTCTACGAATTGCTGATGGTGGAGCGTATCAGGAGGGTAGGACTTTGCTTGGGCATACCCTCCTTGTACCAATTCGGCATTGACAAATGTGCCATCGGCAAGATAGACGTATCGTAACAGACGGTCATACACATCAGTCTCAGATACATCCTTGATCAAATAGACGGTCTTCCCCTCGACAAGTTTTCTGTTGTACTCCGTTGCCTCCGGGCCGAGATATTGATTGTGTTCTGGACTGTCGATACCGATGTAACGTACCCGATATGTTTGACCGTCGATGTCCACTTCGATAGTGTCACCATCAATGATCCGTGTTACCACTGCAATCTGCCCTTCTGGCGTGGGTTCTGGTGTATTTGTTGGTGGTAGAGGCGTTCTGGTGGGCGTTGAGGTACTGGTAGGTGTTGGAGTGCTGGTAGGCATCGGTGTACTGGTGGGAGTAGAGATATGTGTAGCCATCGGCGTATGTGTCATTGTAGGGGATAGGCTTGGGGTCACCGTGGGAGTAGGGAGCACACTGGAAACCATGGTGCCGATACCACTAATACCCAAACAACTACAAATCAACAGTAAGACTATGATGATCGGAATCAGGAAAGCTGGCAACTTAATGCGGCGCTCCTTGCCAAGAGGTAATGAGACCGGAAGTACCAGGTTCAATTTGTATGGAGAAGGTTTCTGTTTTAGGGGATGCGTGTTAAGCTGCGGTGGTTCGATGATTCCGGGCAATTGCTGGGCTAAAGCCAAGGCCAGCAGATGAGCAGCTGGCGCATTGGGAAGGTCGATGCGTAATTGTCGCTTACGGTCTGACCGAGTGATGTTGATTGCTGAAGCTGAGGCCAGTGCCACCGCTTGAACTTTGTTGAGGGGAATGTCACGTTCTCCAATGCATATCCGTTGATTCGTAACGGTTACAGGGCCGCTTGTGGTAGTCACCCAATTCACTACACCCTGTTTGCTGTGTGCTTCTTGAAGCGCTCCAGGGCCTAGTAAGGCATATTGACAGTTTTCATTGCGCTTAAGCTCCACGTGGGGTATGCATTCTGGTACTTTGCCGGCTGCGATGGCAGCGCGCAAGGCCAAGAAATTACGCGCAGCCTGCCCAACCTGAGCAACTTGGTCATAGCTCATAAAGTCAGGTTGCACGCGCAGCACTGTCGTATAAGGGGCTGGAATATGCGTAAAACGCAGCTTGTCTTTGTGGATTTCAGCTTGGGATTGGCAAGTTGGGCAAGTTAGTGAGTCGTATCGGGTTAGAAGCCCACCAAGTTTCTTGTCACCTGTCTGACGTGTAAATTCTCCGGTTCCACAGATTGGGCATTGCATTGGAAACTCCCTACTACAGGTAAATAACGGTTATCTTCATAATATCCTATATGCAGCATCTCGCAAACCACAATTGACCGCTTTCTTGGTTTTGGGTAGGATCAAGTTCTGTAGACTTATCAACAAAAGACGATAGGCTTGCTTTTGACTCAATTCACCTATACTGTTCTTGGAACACAAAGCACTCCACGACGTGCAACCACCTGGGGCTTCGGTCATCGGCGATAGCCACGCCGTTGTGAGTTTAGCACACTCCTTCCGTATTTACCTGTTGGGAGGTGTACAGTTGAGGAAAAGGGATGCCTGGCATCTCATTTGATCTGAATCGACGACTGCGTGAAGTGCTCGCATATTGTAGCGCCCTGGATCAATCGACTTCCCAAAAACACTCCTTACTGTGCAACTCGCGGCAACGTCCTCATCGCAGCCTTCTACTACCAGGGAAACGCAAAGGGCGAGAATACCCTCGTCCACTCGTCTGTTTATCCTTGAGTCTTGCACCGTGATTGTACCGTGAAGTGGCATAAACGACTGGCCTTGTTGACTCTCTGGATAGCGTTGAGCTTCGTAGTGGCTTGGTGGCCCGACGCTCAGCCAGCGCCAGACATTGTAGTCCCACCAATTGTACCGATTGGCGCGCTGCCTACAGCCGGGCCACGCGCGCCCATTGTGGTGCTGACAGATGAGCCAGGAACGGCGATGGTCGATCCACGGTTATTCCTGTTTGTCACGGTGTGCGACAGGGAGAACAACCCTGTTGTCGCGCAGATTAGCGTGGAGTACGCGGAAATCGGCGAAGTCGTGCAGTATGAGTCCAGACCTACCCAACTCTTGAATTTTCCAGCCGCAAGGCAGAGCTTTGTGCTTCACGTGGCCGCGCCGGGCTATCAATCTGTGGAGCAGGGCTTTGTGGTGAATGTGCATACCGACACGGACTATGTTTTGGCAGTATTGTTGGAGCCGGTTGAAGACTGAGAAAGCCAGTCATTAATCTGAATAAGAGCCTGAAAGAGCCTTGAAGTTGGGACTAGAACTTCTAGTCGAGGCCTCGAATAAGTGAGTTTTGTCTCAACTCGCGAAGATGCTGGCATCGGCATCTGGACTAACTTACCAAACAACTCGCTTAACGATCAAGAAACGACTTTACTCCATTTTCGCCCAGCTCAACCTGTACCACGATCTCTATCCATCATTATCGACAGGCTTCGCTGATCAGCCTCCACAATGAGCGAGCGAGGAATCTCTACACAAGTATGGCAAAGGGATGACCAAATGAAGAAGAAACTCGGACGGATTACGTTGGTTGTTATCATAGCGACAGTATCGCTCCTGCTCGCTTTGCAGTTAGTCTCAGCGACTGCACCAGACAGCATCAAGAGAAACGCGGAGCATATCTCCCTATCGGCACCACAAACCGATCATCATCCTCAATATCAGGAACTCGATGCCAATGCTCTTTCATCGCCAGACAATAACATACTGAGTCCCCACACCGTCACCTTGCTGCTCGACGATTTTCTGACTCCGCCACGCTGGAGTGAATCCCTCTATCCCTTCAACCGCTTCAATGGCACCCGTAGCGCCTTGGGTGATGCCGTCCTCACCTGGTCATTGGGCAGGATGACTGTCACGGCCACCAGCGCGACTTGGGGCACCGGGATGTGGACCAGCTTTGGCTATCCTCACGACGAAAAGCGCGCCGTCAACTTCTCGGCGATCTTGCCCTCATCCATCATCTCGGCGTATCAAGGCACGATCACCGGCTTGACCTTCCGGATCGCGGATGCTACCCCCGGCAGGTCGCTGAAGGTGGAACTCAAAAACGAGCAACCGGATGCCCAGGGCAACATCAACTATACACCGATCTGGAGTGCATCGGCGGTTTTGACAACCGGCACACAAACCCTGTCCTGGTATGTCCCGCCCTTGACCAATGTCACGAATCTGAACTGGTTCCTGGAAGCTCCGAACGCTGGTGACTACACCGTCGTCGAAGACATTGCCCTTACAGCGGTCATCTCTGCCGAAGACTTGGCAACCACCGGCTTCGTGTGGAGCTACGCGATGCTGCTGAACAACTGGAATCCCGTCTCCGGGTTAACCAGGGACACGGCGCAGAAAGCCAGTGACGAATTCGACAACATCTCCGCCAGTGGCGCGCAGGCTGCCGCGGCAGCCGTGGCCTGGGACTTGGGTGTGATTCCCTATACTGCGGCAGTGGATATTGTTTCCAAGACGACGGCGGGATTGTTGGCCTTGCCGCGGGCTTGTCACGGGTTGTGGCCGCACTTTGTACAAAATGGACAGATTGTGTCGGGTACGGAATGGTCCAGTATCGACACCGCTATCGCGGCGATCGCGCTGCTGGAAGCACGCCAGGCACTGTCGCTGGACACCTCAGCGGTCGAAACCTTCCTGGAAAGCATCGATTGGTCTGCCCTGGTACTGGCTAACGGCAGTCTGAGTCACGGCTGTTGGTCGGACGGTTCGCCCATTGAACCCACCGGGCAGGGCGGCTGGCGCGACTTTGGTACTGAATCCTGGTTGGTCAATTATGCGTATGCGGTGGCTGACGGTGAAGTTGCCGTGTTCGACGATCAGCCGCCGACCTACAACGGTAGCGGTTTCATCGATGAACTGGCCTGGCTGTTCGTCCCCGCGCCGTCTGTGGATCGCTTTGGTATCCGCTGGAACGACTATCGTGCGCAGGCAGCGACGTGCCAGGTGGATTACTACAATACTGAACTTACCCCTGAATGTTTGTACCACTATTCACACCCCTTCTACACCGCGCAGGACTTATTCGGTCTCAGCGCCGCCGAAGATCCCCTGGGTGAAACGTACCAGGCTTTTGGCGTGGGTGGGGTCATTTCTCCTAACCAGGGGGTTGATTTGCTCGGTCACGCAGTCATCGTGCCGCATTACGCGGCATTGGCGGCAGTACTCACCCCTACTGCGGCGCTATCGACGTGGGACTGGCTGGAGACGAACCATTACTTCACCCCACTCAACAACCCGGAAAGCCTGATGTGCACCGATGAACCGGCCTGCGAGACCATTCTGTGGAACGCGCAACAGAGTTCCTGGAATCTCAGCCTTCAAACCCTGGGCTGGGGACGCTACCTGACCGGAGAAGGGGCAACGAATCCATTGCACAATGCGATGCAATCCAATACCACGCTGGCGGCGGGGTATCGGGTGATGTCGCCGTGGATCACGATCACTGACTATCCGGTATTTGCCTACCCAGGCCAACCCGTGACGGTGACTGTGGCTTGGGGGAATATCCCCACGGACGGGCAATACAAGCTGCGGGTACAATTCGAGAACAAATTCACTGCACCCCATCTTTACTACTTCACCGACATCACCGCGTTTGCCGCTGCAGAGAGCCGTACCATCACCTTCGCCATCCCTGCTGACGCCCCTGCACCTCGGGTGGCCTCTCGTTTCGTCGCCGCCTTTATCTCCACCAGTAGCGAATGGGAGGATACGCTGGTTGCCGACTTTGGGTATCGTGATGTGACGCTGGAATCCATTTCACCGCAAGGCTAGACAATGGGCCACTTCGCAGCGGCAGAGCCAGACGCCGGGGCTTTCCTTGACCCTGAAGGACAGCCCTTCTATGTCAAAGGGATGACGTATGACTATGCCCAGCCCGCCACAATCACTTCGGCGATCCTCATTAGCCAACTGGCCCAGATACAAGCGTTGGGCTTCAATGCCATCAACCTCTACCCCCGCTCTGGTTTCAACTCAGAAGGCGGGTTGGAAAGCGATTTCCTCCCCGAAGTCCTTTCTTGGGCCGATCATCACCAGATGGCCGTCTACATTCGAGTGTGGTATCAGGATGTGCCCATCTATCCCGACTTTATGGCAGCGCAGTACCGGCAACAGGCCAAGGCTTCATTGGCCGCGGCCTTGCACTTGATCCAGCCTCATCCTTGCGTCTTGGCCGCCGATCTGGACCAGCGCTGGCTCCTGGATGTGGATTGGTGGGGTGAGAGACGTTACGGCATCCCCTATCTAGGACAGGCAAGTCTCGACTATTTGCCCACCTGGTTGGCCGCACGCTTTACCACGGTGGACGCACTCAACACTGCGTGGGGAAAAACCTATGCCACATTTGGGGATGTACTGAGTGATACGACGATCATCAGTGCGGGGCAGGTGCTGGACCTTGATCGGTCTGCGTGGCGCTTGGATATCATCGCCTATACCTTGTGGACGATGGATGACTTTATGGCTGACATTCTCAGTTACGCGCGGAGCGTCGCGCCGTGGCCTCTCTACACCTACACCAACGATCGCGCAGAGGTGATTCCCTTCCCGCTATCCACGCGCGCCAGTAGTGGCATCGACTTCGCTGCTGTCGCGCATTACAACTTTGTGGATGACTTCTACCGCGATTGGGGCGCACAGGCGAAGCTGACCTACGAAACCCTATGGCAGCGGGATCTCTACAACCTGCCCGTGTTTATGCGCGAATCAGGCTGGCGCACCGAGACCCTTTCTCAGACCCCGCCTCTCACTGACTATGCCTGGAGTTTAAACGAACATCACAAGGCAGAACTGTACCTGCGCCAGGCCACGCTGTTGGCCCTTTACCCCTGGATCCCCGGCTGGGCTTACTTCAAATGGGATGACAAGCCGGTCGAGGGCGATTTCGGCCTGGTCGAGGATGACGGTACGCCACGTGCCATTGCGAACCTGGCTGCCTGCATCAATCCCGCCATCCAACCCAATACTCAGGGAATGTCAGCGCCAATGCTGTGGGTCTACTATCCTGAGTATGCCTTGAGCACCCCGCAGCCGGCTTACGCGCATTTCAAAACCCTGGTCGATGTGTTGGAAGCCCCGTTCTTCCAGGCATATGAAGCGCGGGTAGCCGAAACGCTGGCTATGCTGCCCGCGGTACTGACCGAGACACTCACGCCGGCGACTTGCGCCGCTATCACCAGCACGCGGCTTTTCACCGAGCTGCCGGAGGTCTTCAGCACCACCTGGCGACCCTTCGCCTTTACCTCCACGCTACCCGCCGACAACCGGTTGGTGATATTGGCCGGGCGTCCCTTGGAAGCGCTCGCGTTTGCCGACCGCGCGCCTTTGGCGCAAAAACGCACCCTCAGCTTCGGTCCGGTGGGCGTCTACGATGAGCGTTTGCGGAGCACCTCCCCGTGGTTCGCTGAAGTCATCAGCTTCACTTTGCCGGCTCCTCTCCAACTCGACGTGACCTGGCCGGTGACGATGCCAGCCGTGCGCTTGCTCAGTGTCCCTCCCATCGCCTATGCCGGTCACGCGGTGGGTGTTGCGGTGGCGTGGCGCAATCTACCGCCGGACGCGGATCAACAGTACGACCTGATTGTGCAAATCGAGAACTGGGATGTTGAGCCAGGCGTGTATTACCAACGCCGACTCTCTACTTTTGACAGTACCGGGGCGCTTACGATGACGTTGGATATTCCCAACACAGTGGCTACTCACACCCAGCCGATCACCGGCAGCCGCTACGTTGCGGCCTTCATCTCGAAAGTCTGTGACTGGTGTGACGTCTTGACGATGGATGCCAGCCCCCAGACTATCACTATCCAGCCCTACAGGTGGGTCACGGTCACGACGCCGGGAGGCTTGAACTGTCCGGCCTGGACAGCGTGGACGGCGCTCCCGGACACAGGGGATTTCCACACCGTGGCAACCTTCTCCGGCAGTGATCTGGATGGATTACCGGCCATTGTGCAGAGCTTGGATGGGCAGCATACAGCCTTTCTCTACGATGCTCTGGCCTGGAAAACAATTGCTTCTGACGCTGAACGCGCGCAGATTGAGGCAAGTTTAGCCTGTCATCACGCGCTGCTCTTTCCGACTGTGCCCCAGCTCCTCACCCCTGGGGACGGCACATTGACCAACACGGCAGCCCTGACGTTGACGTGGGAGAATACCTACGCGGCGGGTTACAATGTGCTACTGAACGGGAGCATCTTCACGACTAGCACCCCATACTCGCCCACGCTTTTGGCGGACAGTGAGTACACGTGGACTGTACGCGCATTCAGTCTGCTAGGGGAATACACGCCGTGGGCGCCATTGCATCACTTCCACGTTGATACCACACCCCCAGACGTGCCCACGCTGACTGAGCCGCTCGATGGGGCATTGCTGGATGCACTTCCGGTGACACTAACGTGGGAGCCGGTTTTGGACTCTGGGCTGGGTGGTTACAATGTGCGTATCACCGATACCACACATACGGTTTCTGCTGATACAACCATCTACACTTTGGCCAACATTCCTGATGGCGTGTATACCTGGACCGTCAGAGCTTACGATCTGGCTACCAACCATTCTTCCTGGGCGATACCGTGGACGTTTACCCTACATACGACCTCTGCCAGTATCTACCTACCTGTGGTGATGCGTGACTTTTGAGTGGTTGTGGATGACGGTGATGATCGTTGAGATGGCATTTGCTAACATTTCTACGCCCGTCTCACGGAGTTTGGCCCTTTACGTCATAAAACACGATGATGTTTGCCGCTGAATAAGGGCTGCTAAGTCAAATTAACAGCCCTTTTCCACCCTTAGACCGCGCTCCCGACCAACTTCCAAGACCACTTACCGCCCCCAAAAGACGACCGTTAACTCATCTCTCCTCTGTCCACTGTTTACCGACTACCGTCTACCGACCTCATAACCACTCCCACTGGGTACAGATAGCAATAACCGACTGTGCAATCTGTTCATACCCTTTCTGCGATATACCCAACGCGCGCAGGAACGCCAAATCGTCCTGAGTCAGGAAGTCCAGTAACGTGGCGCGCTCACGTGTACGTATGTTCCAGAGATAATCTAACAGTGCCTGGCGAATGTCCTTGAGGATAGAATCAGGAATATTCGTAGATAAGGCCAACGCTACCAAGACTTTCACCCGACTCCTTTCATCCCCAATCGCGCGCGCCGCCGCCAACTCTTCCGCCAAGACGACCTCCCGCGCCGCCCCTGTGAACTGCGGTGCCAGCATCACCAAGACCTGCGCCCGCCTCCCTTCCGACTCAATCGCGCGCACTGCCGCCAACCCTTCCGCCAGCAGCGCTCCCGTGAGCTGCGGAGCCAGCGCCACCAAGATCTGCACTCGAATTTCTTCATCCTCGATCGCGCGCGCTGCCGTCAACCCTTCCGCTAACGCGGTCTCCCGCGCCACCCCTGTGAGTTGCGGGGCCAGCGCTGCCAAGACATCCGCCCGATTCTCTTCATCCTCTATCGCGCGGGCCGCTGCTAGCCCTTCCGCTAGGGCCTGTTCACGGACCACGGCCAACTTTTCCGCTAAGACGGCTTCCCGCGCTGCCCAGGTGATCTGTGGGGCCATCGCTGTCAAGACACGCTCCCAACTTTCCTCATCTTCAATCGCACCCGCCATCGCCAACCCTTCTACCAGGAGATCATCCGTGAGTTGCGGGGCCAGTGCTGCCAAGACATCCGCCCGACTCCAATCATCCTCGATCTCGTCCGCCATTGTCAATCCTACCACCAGGAGATTGCCTGTGAGTTGCGGGGCCAGCGCTGCCAAGACATCCGCCCGACTCCAATCATCCTCAATCTCGTCCGCCATCGTCAACCCTTCCACCAAGAGATCACCCGTGAGCTGCGGGGCAAGCGCAACCAAGACTCTCGTCCGATTCTCTTCATCTGCGATTGTCAGTGCTGCCGCCAACCCTTCTGCTATAGCTCGATCTCGCTCCCCCTCCGTGATTTGCGGGGCCAGCGCTGCCATGATTCTTGTCCGACTCTCTTCATCCGCAATCGCACGGACCACCGCCAATCCTTTCGCTAAAGCTTGCCTACGGGCACGGCTCGTAAGCTGCGGGGCTGGCGCCGCCAACCCTTCTTCCAGAGAAACACTATTAAGCTGCGGAGCCAGCGCTGCTAAGCTTCTCGCCCGAGGCTCTTCATCTTCTATCGCTAGCGCTGCCGCTAACCCTTTCACCAGGAGATCGCCCGTAAGCTGCGGAGCCAGTGCTGTCAAGACATCCGCACGCTTGTTTTCGTCTGCCAGTGCGCGCGCCGCTGCGAACCCCTCGGCTAAGGCGGTCTCCCGATCTTCTCCTGTTAGCTGCGGAGCCAGAGCCACCAAGGCTTTCGCACAATCCCATTCACTCTCAATCGCGCGTGCTGCCTCCAGTCCTTCCGCTAGGGCTTGCTCCTGTACCACACCTGTGAGGTATGGTGCCAGCATCGCCAAGGTACCCGCCTGATTCTCTACATCCGCAATTGCACGGGCCGCCCTCAACCCTTCTGTTAGAGCCTGCTCTTGGGCTGTCCCCGTGAGCAACGGAGTCAGTTTCGCCAAGACTCTTGCCCGTTTTTCCTTATTCGTAATCGCGCGGGCCGCGGTCAATCCTTCTGCTAAGGTCTGCTCTCGGATGTGCCCTGTAAGCTGCGGGGCAAGCGCTGCCAAGACTCTCGCCCGATATTCTTCATCCGCAACTGCGCCTGCCGCTGCTAGTCCTTCTTCCAGAAGCGCGCCTGTGAGTTGCAAGGCCAGTGCCGCCAAGACATTCGTCCGCCTTTTTTCGTTCTTAATCGTGCGCGCCACCGCCAACCCTTCCACCAGCAGTGTCCCCGTGAGCTGCGGGGCCAGCGCTGCTAAGACCCGCGCCCGACTTCCTTCATCCCCAATCGCGCGCGCCGCCGCCAACCCTTTTTCCAGAAGTGCGCCTGTGAATTGTGGTGCCAGCACCGCTAAGACGTCCGCCCGATTCCCTTCATCCTCTATCGCTATCGCTGCCGCTAATCCTTCCACTAGCAGATCGTTCCTGAGGTGCGGAGTCAGGGCCGTCAACACTTTCGTCTGACATTCTTCATTTGTGATCGCGCGCGCTGCTGCCAATCCTTCTTCCAGAAGCGCACCTGTCAGTTGCGGGGCTAGCGCCGCCAAGACTCTCGCCCGATGCTCTTCATCCGCAACCGCGCACGCCACTGTCAGTCCTTCTTTCAGAAGCGCATCCGTGAGCTGTGGAGCCAGCGCCGCCAACACATCCGATTTATACTCTTCCCACTTAAGTGCATGCATCGCAGCTAATCCTTCTACCAATAGATTGCCTGTAAGCTGCGGGGCCAGCGCTACCAAGACTCTCGCCCGATACTTTTCATCTGTAATCGCGCGTGTCGCAGCTAGTCCTTCTTCCAGAAGAGCGCCTGTGAGTTGTGGAGCCAGTGCTGCCAAGACTTTCGCTCGACTCCATTCCCACTTAAGCGTGTGCGTTGCAGCAATTCCTTCTACCAGTAAATCGTCTGTAAGGTGCGGGGCAAGGGCTGCCAAGACATTCGCTTGATTTTCCTCCAACTTAAGTGCGCAAGCTGCCGCTAATCCTTTCGCCAGTAGATCATTCGTAAGCTGTGGGGCCAGTGCCACCAAGATGTCCGTCCGCCGCCATTCAGCCTCTATCGCCAGTGCTGCTGTCAACCCTTCCACCAGTAGATCACCCGCAAGCTGTGGGGCCAGCGCCGCCAACACATCCGCCCGCCTCCATTCATCCCCAATCGCACGCGCCGCCGCCAACCCTTCCGCCAGGAGCGCGCCCGTGAGTAGCGGGGCCAGCGCTGTCAGGGCCTCCGCTCGATATCTTTTATCCGCAATCGCGCGTGCCGCCGCTAACCTATCCGCTATAAGAGCATTTGTGAGCAGCGGAGCTAGCTTGGCCAGAATTTCCGCCTGCAGCCTTTCATCCGCCAGCACACGCGCCGCTGCCAGTCCTTCCGCTAAGGCTTCCTCACGGGCTACTCCCGAGAGTTGCGGTGCTAGTGTCGTCAGGGCCTCCGCCCGATATCTTTCATCCGCCAACGCGCGCGCCGCCGCCAACCCTTCCGCTAAGGCGGTCTCCCGCACCGCCTCCGTGAGCTGTGGGGCCAGCGCTGCCAAAATACGCACTCGATCCCATTCATCCTCAATCGCGCGCGTCGCCGCTAATCCCAGATCCTGCATGTCCATGTACAATTTAACCGGCATACGCTGAGTCTTCAGCAACGCAATGACCATCCTGACGCGCTTTTCCGCATCCACGACACGGCGCGCAACACTCGCACCTCGAGCCGGCGACCACAAGCCGATTTCTACTGCCCGAGCTACCAATTCCGGTTCGTAGTTACTGGCCAAGGCATTGACGCTGGTGTGAATGAGCGCATAATGCACACAATCTGCCGCCGCTAGCGGCAAAGGTGTTTCCGTTTGTAGTGACACTGCAACAGCTTGTGTCCGCGCCCATACAATGGATAAATCCGCCAGATAGCCGTCGTAGACATATTCATCAGCCTCTACCCGCGTATGCATCCAGGCAACATCGGCAAAGAGTGGCTTCAGTGCCTCGTAGTCACCAATAGCATCCAGGTGATAGACCAGGTGAGCATACAGGTACCCATCGTTCAGTGCGGTATGCCAGCCTTCCCCTGTTTTCGTGGTGTGATAGGCGTCCAGCAGCGCTCGGTGCGCCGCGCGTATACCTTGTTCTCCCAGTTCTGCCGTGATGAAGTCACGCAACAGGTCATGCAACGTGACCTTTAATTCGCCTAGCATCTCCGTGATCTGCAACAACGCCCGTGCTGCCAGGTCTTTGAGCAACCTGACGACTTTTCTCTGATTTAGCCCGCCTTGGGCTTCCCAGAGCTTTGTAATAGCGGCGACTGGCACAGGTTCATCTTCGCGGAAGATGGCAAGGGAGACGTAGCGCTGCCGGTCTCGTGCGGAGAGTCGATCCAAACTGTGCGCAAATGTCACTACTAAACTGTCATGCGGGGACTCAACACGCGGGGCTTCCAGATCATCAATGGCAAAGGCTTGTAGCCATTCTTCAGGCGCTTCATCCCGCAACTGCGCCCCGGCCAGTTTGAGCGCCAGCGGTAAACACCCTAACCGGGCCACGATGTGCTGTTTGAGGTCGAGAGATGTATCGTCCAAATTGCCTTCCGCCGACTGTTCTAGCAAAGCTATCGCTTGAGTTTCCGGCAGTACATCCACCGGTTGCAGAGTCGCTCCCAGCGTGCGGGGAATTTCCGCATCACGTGTGGTCAGCAGTAGACGACAGCTTGCTCCGCCCACTTGAAAGGCTTCGGCGTGGGTGCGCTGCCAGACATCATCCACAATCAGCAAACAGGTGCGCTGTTCCAGAAGTTGGATCAGGTGGTTCTTGAGCTGGGCGTGGGTGGGCGCCTTTTCGCTAATTATGCCCCCCAGTGTCTCCACCCACTCGCGCAACCGCGCTGTGAGGTTCGGAGTTTGGCCCAGTGTAGCCCACAGGATGCCATCAGGAAAAGCCGCCTGGATGTCAGGATCGTCGCACAGTGCGCGAGCTACCACAGTTTTGCCAATGCCCCCCATTCCGTGGAGGGCATTCATCTTGACGCCAGAGGTGAGGACCAGCCCGGTGGGATCCTCCAACAGTGCTACCCGGATAGGGGCGAGGACATCGGAGCGCAGGATGTAGTGAAGCGGCAGCGGGATGTGCTGGTAGAAGTCATGGCGTTCAGGCGGTACCCACAATTGCCCGTCCTTGAGACGCAAAAATAGCACCGGTATGGCAGCGTCAGATCGTTGTGTCGTCAACAAAGTGCTTCGGGCTTCGTTAAAAGCTAGATCTGCACTGCCGTGTCGCACCAAATGTTGATAAAATGTGTGGCTCAAGGTTTGTGCAGTTGGTATGGCGATGTCACCTTGCATCGCAACCACTGAGGGGATATCCGCTCGCACTAGCTCCGGGCCAAAACCTACGAAGGCATCCGTTGTGTCGCGTTTGGCCGTCTGGCACGCCGCCAGGAACACCAGGTGCGGGCGTTGGTCGAGGCGTTTGAGCATCGCGGCGAAGGCATCAGCGGTGACAATTTCGGTGTTGCCGTGCGCATCTTGCAGGTAGAGGCTGGCTTGCTTTTGACGTTGGTTGAACGCTCCGTGTCCCACAAAGTGTAGCATGTGATAGCCCGCGCGCAGCCTGTCTTCCAGGCGAGCTAGCGTCACCGGAGCATCAAGAAAATCAAGGTGACGCCGGTTAGGGGGCAAGGCTGCGAACGCCGCATCCAATACACTGCGTTCCTGCTCAACATCCAGCGAGACAAGACCATAGTCAGCAAGATCGGTGGGATTGGCAACAGCAGCCAGTATGCGGAGGGGACCCTGGAGCACAGCACGCCCCCAGGCGGCCACACCTGGCAGGTAGCGCGATAAGGGTGTCGCAGCATCAGCAGCTAGGAACGTCTCACCAGTATGGAACAGTTCCCAAGGCACGGTGTGTAATTCCGGGGCGTCGGCGTCAATCCACAGGCGGATGCGGCGGCGTGGGAATTGCCCCACCGCGTGATGCCAGGCCCTGTACAGTGACCTATCGTCAAAGAGAAAGTTGAAGAGGTTCTGCCCGTCTGTGAGCGAGTCCCCACTGGGTATCCAGGACAGGATGTCGGCATGCAGGTAACCACGCGGGAATTCCTGCTGGCCATCCAGACGGATTTCCACCGGATAGTCCTCCTCCTGGCGTGGGAAGATGTGAATCTCAAGATCGGCGAAGGCCGCTTGCGTCACGGTTACCTCTATCCTGCGGTGTTTAGAGTTGTTTATAGTACCCCAGAATGTTGGGGTTGTACATAGAGTTTACCCTGATTTTGTGGGGAGAGCAATTGAGATTTTGACTGGCAGAATCTACCTGTGCGGAAACACTTGCGCAGAATGTCCGCTAAATCGCTTTAACGGACGTAAACCCAAACTGGCAAGCCCTCTTTGATAATGAAGCAAGGGAACTTGTCCAATGCAAAAATGTCCATTAACAACGTGAGGCTTTTAAGTTGCACTTTGGGTGTGTTTCACTATACTGATAGAGTTGGGCGGTATTTTTGGTTACTCACTTCAAGATACATGGGGATAAAGTATGAATGATGCCAAAACCACAAGAAACGCAAGAGATGTTTTTCGAAGTCTTGGTTTAGAAGACTGGATAGAGAGTAATTGCGATCTTGGGGGGGGTGGTCAGGCAATTGTTTTTGCCGTACAGCGTAATGATGGGAAAAAAGGGGCTTTTCGATATCCTAAACCTCAGAGGTTCCAAGCCGTCGATGTCAAACGATTTTTCCGGGAAATCAGGATACTTACCGCCCCTGAATTCCAACATCCCAACATCGTGGAAATACTTGCCCATTCAGATGATGAAAACAATCCGTGGTATATTAGCAAGTTGGGCCAGCCGTTCTTACCATATTGGAAAGAACAGCGCGAGAAACATCGAAACAATCCTGAAATCCTATTGAAGTTAGCTGTTAACATTGTTCTGCAAATATTGGATGGTTTAGCCCCATTGCATAGTGCAGGAGTTGTACATAGAGATATAAAGCCAGCAAACTTGATAATCGATTCATCCAATGGGCGACCTATACCTGTCTTGATAGATTTTGGTATAGCATATGTTGAAGAAGAAGAGCGTTTTACTTCGGAAGATTTGGCAGTTGGAAATAAACGTTTTAGTCCTGACGTTATGATGAACAGGATGGATGAAATCAATCCGTGGCTTGATGTTTTTCAAATATCTCAATTGTTGATATGGATGATTTCAGAAAAACCGACTAAAGATTGGCTAAGGCCACTTGATTGGCGATGGGTGAATTATAGTGAAGATCTGTCTGACGACTTGGTGAATTCTATAAGAGCGATTACAGCCTTGTGTTCTGAAGAAGAAACAAGCCCCCAGAATGCTACAGAACTTTCTTCTTTGATTAAAAAATTGGTGGTTTTTTCTACTGAGGAGAAACCGGATGACGGAATAGATTTTGCGCAGATAAAGAGGGGTGTCAGCAAAGGGGCAGTTATTCAAAATATTAAAATCGTTGAGGATATAAAAATCATAAATGCATCATATATGGCAGCTAAGCGAGTGTACCAAATACTTCGCGACGAACTTGAGAGCATATATACTGAGGCAGTAGGTGAATCAATCTCTGTGACAAAGGAAACTGATATTGAATTTGAATTTTTTCATCAGCAATTAGTAACCGCACCTAGAGTAAAAACATCGACACTATACAATCTTGTATTTGGAGATAGATCGCGACGATCTCAGAGCTTTCGAGTTAGAGTTGTTTGTCTTGTATATCGACCAAGTTTATTACCATATGATGGAGACCCTAACTTACCAGAATCTTCAAACATTTTTGCTTTTGCTGTCCAACGTGCGGCTAATCTGACTGAACAAAGTATCCCCAATAAATTAAAATGGCTAACTATTGAACGTACTGGTGAGTGGATGTTGCGAGATGAACAAATGGGATTACCTGAAGAAACCAATATCAGGCAGATTGGAGCGATGGTACGCTCTTGGATATCGGACGAGGAAATCTGGGAGGCTATTCAGAGGGAGTGACGATAATCGTTGGGTGATATCAGGTGAAGCAAGTGGGTTTCCGCCTAACATTTGCTGCACTCAACACGCGGTGCGTGCTTGCCAATCGGCGGCACGCGCGTGCCCGCAAGGTGCTTGTTGGCGGAGTCGGTCGCTTCGCCGCCGCGTGTGCGGGTGAAGTCGAGGCATTAGTCCACTAACCGCTTTTAACGGACGTATTTTGTCCACAATGAACTTTCGCACTGATATTTTGAATGGATTTATCCCCTCGCAAAAACGCCCATTAAGTTCTGAAGTTGTCACTCACAGACCAGAAATAGGGCTGATCCCCCCTTGAAATTCAAGGTATGAATATGGTATAATAGATATGCGCCTGGATACAGCAGCACCTTCCAGGCGCGAAAAGTCCGGGGCTTCGGCTCCAAACCGCAGGAACCTCCAAGCCTGCGGCGCTCTGACCGGGTAACACCGCGTGGAGAATGAAAGGGGAGGACACGGGACAGTTCCCGTGTCCTCCCCTTTTTCGTTTTCTTGGACAGGATTGACAGGATGAACAGGATGGAGAGATACGCAATCCGGTGAATCCTGTCGAAACATACACATTCATAGACAGAAGGGGGAAATACAATGCAATATTTGATCTTGGCCTTACACGTCCTGGCCCTCGTCCTGGCCCCCGGCGCACTACGCTGGGTTCTAGCCCCGATGTGGAGTGCGGCTGCTGCGCTGGCCTACTTCAAGCCGGATGACCGCGCGGCGACCACGAACTACATCTACTTCTTCCTCGCGGGCAACGCCGGCCTGCTCTTTGCCTACCGCATCGCCGCGTTGCTGGTCAGTGGCACGCCAGAGCCAGGCGCGACGACGCTCTACGGCATCTCGGTGTGGCTGCTGGGCTTTGCCGTGATGTCGGCCATTGGCTTCTACGCCTACGTCCTGCGCTTCCTGTTCTGGGACCGTAGCACGCCGTTCTTCGGCGGACGGATGACGTCGCGCGAGGTGCTGCGGCAGGTGAAACGTCAGTAGACGGAATACGGTAGACGGTAGACAGGGACAGAAAACCCGTCTACCGTATACTGCCTACCGTCTACCAACCAACAAGGAGAACCTATGAACAACACAAACACCCATAACAACACATTCT
>Ga0123333_10002237_pt1 | contig 19851 bp, 17 predicted proteins | sample BioC12SIPDNA_3_FD_89957 | JGI IMG/M metagenome (GOLD analysis project Ga0123333, IMG submission 89957) | Anaerobic biogas reactor microbial communites from Washington, USA - Biogas_R2_B C12 SIP DNA | ecosystem: Engineered > Bioreactor > Anaerobic > Unclassified | place: Washington, USA... | reverse complement strand
GGCTGAGCGCCGGGGGCGCCAACTGGGCCGAGGTGGCCGCCGAGCGCGACGCCCAGCTCCTGATCGTGGAGCGGGAGCGTCGGGAGCTGGCCGAGGACCTGGCGGGCGAGATCGCCGAACTGACCGCCTACTGGGAGGGCAAGGGCCTCAGCCCCGACCTCGCGGCGCGGGTGGCCGAGGAGCTGAGCGCCCGCGACGCGCTCGCCGCCCAGCTCGAGTTCGAGCACGGCTTCACCGAACCGCTGCCGCCCGGCGCCGCCCTCTGGACCGGGGTCGGCACCGCGGCGGCCTACATGGTCGGCGCGATGATCCCGCTCCTGATCACCTGGTTCGCGCCGGTCGACGTGTCGATGTGGGCGATCCTCGTCGCCGTGCTCCTGTCGCTGGTCGTGACCGCGCTGGTGTCGGCCCGGGCCGGACGCCTCGACGCCCGCCAGATGGTGCTGCGGACGCTGATCGTCGGCGCGTTCACGATGATCGTCAGCTTCATCGCCGGCGAGCTGATCCTCTGACGCCCGCCACCCGCGGACCCGTCCACGCGGGCTGCCCTCGGCCGCACGACCGTCGGACCGGAGCGACCGCCGCAGGCGACGCCGGACCGGTCGCCGCCCGCGGGACGGCGGCACCCGTCGGATCTCGCCGTCGGGTGCCGCCGATCCCGGGGGGTGGGGGGATCGGGGTGGCTCGGGGGTCAGGCCACGTCGAAGCGGTCGGCCATCATCACCTTGTCCCAGGCGGCGACGAAGTCCCGGACGAACTTCTCCGAGCCGTCGTCGGCCGCGTACACCTCGGCCAACGCCCGCGCCTGGCCGTTGGAGCCGAACACGAGGTCGACCGCGGTGGCCGTCCAGCGCGGCTCGCCGGTGGCCCGGTCGGTGCCCTCGTACACGTGCTCGGTGCCGGACACCTTCCACTCGGTGCCCATGTCGAGCAGGTTCCGGTACCAGTCGGTGGTGAGCACGCCGGGCCGGTCGGTGAGCACGCCGAGCGCCGAGTCGCCGTGGTTGGCGCCGAGCACCCGCAGTCCCCCGAGCAGCACCGTCAGCTCCGGGGCGGTCACGCCGAGCAGGTTGGCCCGCTCGAGCATGAGCGCCTCGGGGGCGACCTTCTCGCCGGCCCGCAGGTAGTTGCGGAACCCGTCGGCGCGGGGCTCGAGGACGTCGAAGGACTCGGCGTCGGTCATCTCGTCGGTCGCGTCGGTGCGGCCCGGGGTGAACGGCACGGTGACGTCGACGCCCGCGTCGCGTGCCGCCTTCTCGACCGCCGCGCAGCCGCCGAGGACGATCAGGTCCGCGAGCGAGATGCGGACGCCGTCGGAGCGGCCCCCGTCGAAGTCGGCCTTCACGCCCTCGAGGACGGCGAGCGCCGCCGCCAGCTTCTCGGGCTCGTTGACCTCCCAGTCCTTCTGCGGGGCGAGGCGCACCCGGGCGCCGTTGGCGCCGCCGCGCATGTCGGTGCGCCGGTACGTCGACGCCGAGGCCCACGCGGTCGACACGAGCTGGGACACGCTCAGGCCCGAGTCGAGCAGCTTCGCCTTCAGCTCGGCGATCTCGGCGTCGCCGACCAGGTCGTGGTCGACGGCGGGAACCGGGTCCTGCCAGAGCTGCGGCTCGGCGACCCACGGACCGATGTAGCGGTCGATCGGGCCCATGTCGCGGTGGAGGAGCTTGTACCAGGCCTTGGCGAACGCGAGCCGGAACTCGTCGGGGTTCTCGCGGAAGCGCCGCGAGATCTCGTCGTAGGCGGTGTCCTCCTTCAGCGACAGGTCGGTCGTGAGCATCCCGGGGGCGTGGCTCCGGCCGGGGTCCTCGGCGTCGGGCACCGGCCGGGCGTCGTCGTTGGTGGCGATCCACTGGTTGGCGCCGGCGGGGCTCTGGGTCAGCTCGTAGGAGTTGCCGTAGAGGTTGTCGAAGAACCCGTCCTCCCCGTTCTCCCATCGGACCGGGTTCTGGGTCCAGGTGACCTCGAGGCCGCTGGTGACCGCGTCGGCCCCCTTGCCGGAGCCGCCGGTGCTCAGCCAGCCGAAGCCCTGCGCCTCCAGCGGGGCGGCGTCGGGCTCGGGCCCGACGTGGTCGGCGGGGTGGGCGCCGTGGGTCTTGCCGAAGCTGTGCCCGCCGGCGATCAGGGCGACGGTCTCCTCGTCGTTCATCGCCATGCGCTTGAACGTCTCGCGGATGTCGCGGGCGGCGGCGATCGGGTCCGGGTTGCCGTTGGGGCCCTCGGGGTTGACGTAGATCAGCCCCATCTGCACCGCACCGAGCGGGTCGGCCAGCTCGCGGTCGCCCGAGTAGCGCTGGTCGCCGAGCCACTCGTCCTCGGGACCCCAGAAGATGTCCTCCTCCGGCGACCAGACGTCGGCGCGACCGAAGGCGAAGCCGAACGTCTCGAAGCCCATCGACTCGAGGGCGACGTTGCCCGCGAACACGAGCAGATCGGCCCACGACAGCTTGCGGCCGTACTTCTGCTTGATCGGCCAGAGCAGGCGGCGCGCCTTGTCGAGGTTGCCGTTGTCGGGCCAGCTGCTCAGCGGGGCGAAGCGCTGGGTGCCGGTGCCGGCGCCACCGCGGCCGTCGCTGATCCGGTAGGTGCCGGCCGCGTGCCAGCTCATGCGGATGAACAGGCCGCCGTAGTGGCCGAAGTCGGCCGGCCACCAGTCCTGCGAGTCGGTCATCAGGTCCGTCAGGTCCTGCTTGAGCGCCTCGAAGTCGAGGGTGGCGACCTCGGAGGCGTAGTCGAAGTCGTCGTCCATCGGACTGGCGGCGGGGGGCTCCTGGTGGAGCAGCGCGATGCGCAGCGCCTCGGGCCACCAGTCGTGGTTCTTGGGGAAGTTGAGTACCGGGTTCTCGCTCTCGCTGGCCACGGTGGATCTCCTCTCGGGTCGGGGCTTGCCCGCAGTCGTGGGGTTGGTTCGGGGGTTCTGAATTCGGAGGTTCTGGTTCGGAGGTTCTGGTTCGGCGGTTCTGGCTCGGGGGTTCTGGATTCGGGGATCGGTTCGGGAGCCGGCGGTCTCGGCGGACTCGGCTCGGTGGGTGTGGGGGGCGGGGCGTCGACGGTGACGTGTCGGATCAGCCGGCGGGGGCCGCCGCGCAGTCGGGGCAGCGTCCCCAGAAGATGACCTCGGCCTCGTCGACGTCGTAGCCGGCGTCGTCGGCGGCGGTGAGGCAGGGCACCTGCCCCACGGCGCAGTCGACGTCGACGGTGCGGCCGCAGGCCCGGCAGATCAGGTGGTGGTGGTTGTCGCCGACGCGGTCCTCGTAGCGGGCGGGCGAGCCCGCCGGCTGGATCCTCCGCAGGACGCCCTTGTCGGTGAACACGGTCAGCGCGTCGTACACCGCCTGGCGGGAGACGGCGCCGATCTGGTCGCGCACCGCCTGCTCGACCCGGTCGGCCGTGGCGTGGGGATGCTCGGCCACGGCGCGCAGCACCGCGAGCCGCTGCGCCGTCACCTGGAGCCCGTGTCGGCGGAGGAGGTCCGATCGGTCGATCGGTGTGTCGGTCGACACCTCTTGCAGTGTGCGCCCAAAACTGGATCCTGTCCAGAGGTAACACCTGGGGTCGGAGGAAAACTGTTACCTCGCCGCGCGTCCGCCCGGTCCCGCGCCGCCGGCGACACCGGTCAGCGGTCGGGCTGGGAGGCGAACAGGTCGAGGCCGAGGGCGCGGGACAGATCGGCGGTGGCGCGCTGGCCGCGGACGCTGTTGCCGGCCGGGTCGAGCGGTGGCGACCACGCGGCGAGTCCGCCCTTGCCGGGGGCGATGGTGAGGATCCCCCCGGCGATGCCGCTCTTGCCGGGGAGACCGACGTCGACGAGCCACTGGCCCGACGTCTCGTACATCCCGGCGGTGGCCATGACCGCCAGCACCTGCCGGCACGCGTCGGCCGAGACGACCTGCTCGCCGGTGACCGGGTGGACTCCACCGTCGGCCAGCACCGCGCCCAGCGCGGCCAGGTCGTCGGTGCTGACCGCCAGGCAGCACGCCCGGGTGTACAGCTCGACGACGTCGGACGGCTCGCCGGGGATCACCCCGAGATCGCCGAGGAGGAGGGCGATGCTCCGGTTGCGCCGGTTGGTCGCCCGCGCCGACGCGAGGACCTCCTCGTCGACCGGCAGCGGGTGCCCGGCGAAGGCGCCCAGCCGGTCGCGCAGCTCGTCCCACCGCGCCTCGACGTCGGCGCCGGGGTCACCGAAGCGGGCGATCGTCGCCAGCGCCCCGGCGTTCACCATCGGGTTGGAGAGTCCGCCGGTGCGTTCGAGCGATCCCACCTCGTTGAACCGTCCGCCGGTCGCGTCGAGGCCGACCTCGGACCGGATCACCTCGACCCCGACCCGGTCGACGACGAGGGCGAGCACGAACGGCTTGACCACGCTCATGATCGGGAACGGCACGTCGTGGTCGCCGGCCCACGCGACGACGCCGCTGACCGCCGCCAGGCTCAGGCCGAAGCGGTCGGGGTCCGCCGCCGCCAGCGCCGGATAGACGGTCGAGCACGCCCCGCCCCGCTCGTCGCGCCACCGGGCGTGGACGTCGTCGACGAGCCGCTGGACCCGATCGTCGCCGGGCAGCGCACCGGTCGCGACGAACCGCCCGATCATGCGAGCTTCAGCCGGCGGGCCAACGCCTCCGGCGCGATCAGGACCAGCTCGCTGACCGCCCGTCCCACCCCGACGTAGAGCAGGTCGTCGGCGACGTCGGCCGTGGCGGTGGCGAGCACCACCGTGTCGTGCTCGAGCCCCTTGACCCGGTGGACGTTCTCGACGAGCCCCGGCGCGGTGCCCCCGTCGGCGACGGCGCCGATCTCGTCGCGGCGCTCCCACCGGGCGAGGCCGTGGGCGTCGCCGAGACGGTCGCGCACGGCGCTGGCGAAGGTGAGGACGGCCAGCGCGCCGGGGTCGCGCTCCTCGTCGTCGAGGAGGCGGCCCAGCTCGCCGCCGACCGCGTGCACCACCGCGTCGACGTCGCCCTCGGGCACGCCCACCCACCGCACGTCGACCGCCTCGGGGCCGACGATCGGCGACGCCGCTCCGTCGAGGTGACGCCGCAGCAGGGCGGCGATCTCGTGGGCGTTGCGGCAGTTGGTGACCAGCTCGCAGCGGGTCCAACCGTCGTCGGCGCCCGGCAGGTGGAACCCCCGCGGGTAGAGCTCCTGGTTCTCGTCGGCGACGAGTAGCATCCGCCGGGGACCGTCGGGGTCGAGCAGCGTCTCGAGCAGGGCGAGCCAGGCGGGACTGAAGTCCTGGGCCTCGTCGACGACGATCGTGTCGAACCGCTCGGTGACCAGGTGCCAGTTCGACACGAGGTGGCCGACGGCGTCGACGGTCCACCACCGGTGATCCGCATCGGACGGCACCTCGATCGGTGGCATCCCCTCCAGCCCGAGGGCGACCGACAGGAACGGGCCGATCGTCAGTCGCTCGTCGGCGGCGAACCGCTCACGCAACCGGTCGGCGAGCGGGACGTTGTAGCAGGTGAGCAGCGTGCGCTCGTCCCGCCCGACGACCGCGCGACCCGTCCAGGCCGCCGCGAGGCGGGTCTTCCCGGTGCCGGCCCGGCCGACCGCGACGACGCGGCGGTTGAGGTCGAGCGTCTCGAGCGCCCGGGTCTGGTCCTCGCAGGCCCGGGCCAGGCGCCGCCGGGCGTGGGCCATGCGCGCGGCCGGGTCCCAGGCGAAGTCGGTGTCGGGGAGGAGCGTGGCGACGACGTCCTCGACCTCCGACGCCGACAGCCGCCGGCCCCACGTGCGCGCCCCCACCAGTCCGAGCACCGCGTCGATCGGGTCCTCCAGCTCGAACGCGGTGACGATCTGTTCGCGGGCGACCTCGGGTGGCAGGTCGCCGACGACGTCGCTCGTGTTCGGGAAGGCGACGCCGAACCCGACGTCGAGGTGCCGCAGCCCCCGGACCCGACCCCGGAGCAGGTCCCGCAGCGCGTAGGCGTTCGTCCGGGCCTGACCGAACGGCTGCGGCGCGAGCGGACGGCCGTTGGCCACGTCGATCCACTTGCCGTCGCGGATCTCGACCCGGTGGCCCTTCACCTCGAGGTCGAACACGCCGTGCTCCTCGTGGATCAGCACGACGTCGAGCTCGTGGTCGCGGTACGTCGTCGCCAGCCGGAGGTTCGGCAGCACCAGCCAGGAGTCGGTGAGGCCGTCGCGCAGCGTCTCTACCACCCGCCGCTCCTCGGCGTTGTCGATCGTCCGGACGTCGAGGTCCTCGGGGATCAGTCGGCCCACGGCCCCACGTTACGACTCGACGACGACCCCACGACCGGGTCCGCACCCGCCACGCCGAGAGGCCATGGGCGGTGTCCCCCGCCGGGGTTCAGGCTGCCGACGACGGCCGGTAAGGTCGGCCGAACCACCGCCTCACCCCTGGGGACAACGATGGCCACCGGCCCCGACACCCATCTCCGCCCGCGCCCCAGCGCGCGCCACCCGCGGCGCGCCGTCGCCCTCGTCGCCGCGGTGCTGCTGATCGCGCTGTCGGCGGCGTGCGGCGGGGGCGGGGACGACGCGGCCTCCGACGACTCCGGAGCCAGCGCCACCTCGACCACGCCCGAGGACGCCGTCGACCTCGGCGACCGGGTGGTCGTCGTCGGCGAGGAGGACCTGCTCGCCGACGTGCTCGCCCTCGGCATCGAGCCCGTGGCGGCCACCGCCACCGTCGCCGAGGCCGGGTTCCAGGGCCTCGACGAGTACGACACCGACGGCATCGAGGTCCTCCCCCAGACCGACCTGAGCGTCGACGCCCTGTTCGCCCAGGAGCCGACCACCGTCATCACGCTCCAGTTCTGGATCGACCAGATCGACCCGACGCTCGCCGACGACCTGGCTGGGCAGACGCAGCTCCTCGTCGTACCCGACGCGCTGCCCTCCGACGAGGCGATCGTCGCCCTGGGCGAGCTGGTCGGCCGCCAGGACCGCGCCGAGGCGATCGTCGAGGACCTCGCCGCCGCACAGCAGGAGGCGGGCGGGGCGGTCGCCGACGACTGCTCGGTCACCGTCGCCGCGATCTACCCCGGGCCGAGCCCCGCGGTGTTCGTCGACGGTCCATGGGTGATCCCCTCGTCGCTGATCGACGCCGGCTGCGACCTGGCCCCCGATCCCGACGGGCTCGACGTCGACGCCAACGGCCGGGTCTACCTGTCGACCGAGCGGCTCGACCTGATGTCCGGCCCGGTGCTGATCCTGCTCCAGGCTCCCGCCGTCGACGGCGACACCGCCGCCCTCGACGAGCTCCAGCAGGACCGCGTGTGGCAGACGCTGCCCGCCGTGCAGGCCGACGCCGTCCACGTGGTCGACCGCCTCGGCTACCCCGGCGCCACCGGGCACATCCGCTTCCTCCGGGAGATCCCCGACCTGATCGGCTGAGCGTCGCCGCGGCGGGCGGTTCTAGGCGTCGACGAGGGTCGGCCCGACCGCGGCGGTCGCGGACTCGGCCGCCGCGTCCTCGGCGCGCTGGGTGCCGAAGCGACGGCCGGCGCGGGCGATGCGATCCATCCGCTTCATCAGCTTGGCCCGGGCCTGCTCCGCCTCGGGGGTGAGCCCCTCCAGCTGGTCGATGCCCCACTGGCGGAGGATCACCGGGACGAGCACGCCGTCGTGGTGGATCGTGAAATCGTAGATCCCCGCCTTGGCGATGGCGACGGCGTGGGTGTTGAAGTCGACGATGCCGGTGCCGGGCATCTCGAAGTCGCGCACCTGACGCTCGATGGCGAGGACCATCGCCGAGGGATCGATCTCCAGCGCCGCGGTGCCGAGGCCCCGGTAGAACAGGTGGTGCAGGTTCTCGTCGGCGGCTACCCGCTTCATCACCGCGTAGCCCGCCGGGTCGTCGACCAGCTTGCCGGTGTTGTGGTGGGCGATGCGGGTGGCCAGCTCCTGGAGGGTCACGTAGACGATGCCGTCGAGCACCGAGTCGACCTCGGGCACCTCGCCGAGCGACACCTGCGCCATGCGGGCCCGCTCCAGCGCGACCGGGTCGATCGCCCGGGTCACGTGGAGGTACTCGCGCAGCACGATCGAGTGGCGGCCCTCCTCCGCGGTCCAGCGCCGCGACCACGTGCCCCACGCCGAGTCGCGGCCGAACATGGCCTCGATCGTGCGGAAGTAGTACGGGAGGTTGTCCTCGGTCAGGAGGTTGACGAACAGGCTCGACCGCACCGCCGGCGCCAGGTCGACCTCGCGGGGGTCCCACTCCTCGTCGGCCTCGAAGTCTCGGCCCCGGTCGTAGGGGACGAGCTGGTGGGGGAACCACTCCTTCGCCGACTCGAGGTGGCGGTCGAGCAGCGAGGCGGCGGTGGGCTCGAGCTCCTGGAGCAGGGCGGCATCATCCATGACCGCCAGCCTACCTACCGGTAGGTAGGGAGGAGGAATCGGAGCGTCGGGGCCGGTTCGACCGGCCGGGCCGGCCGTCCGGCCGTCCCGATCGGCCGTCCGGCTACGGGTGCGACGGCGAGGGCGGCGCGCCGGGGACCTCGAAGAAGAGCTCGTCGGCGTAGCACCACCACCAGTCCTCGCCCGGCTCGTAGGACCGGATCAGCGGGTGGTCGGGATGGGCGTGGAAGTGGGCGGTGGCGTGCCGGTTGGGCGAGCTGTCGCAGCAGCCCACGTGCCCACAGGTCTGGCACATGCGCAGGTGGATCCACCGGTCACCGGTGCGGAGGCAGTCCTCGCAGCCCTCGCTCGACGGATCCACCTCCGCCACGGAGTCGAGGTGGGTGCAGGCGTCGGTCATTGGGCTACCTCCGGATCGGGGGACGGAGCTACGGACGGATCGGGACGAGCGGTCGCCTCGCCGGGAGCCGACGCGGGGCGGGCGGGCACGCCGGGAGCCGACGCGGCGGCGCGCGCGGGATCGGGGTGCAGCGGCAGGTCGGCGTCGGTCGGCTGGCGGGCGAGCATGTCGGCGACCTCGACGTGACCCCGCTCGATCTCGCCGGTGGCTGCGTCGACGAGCCGGTAGGCCTGGGTGCCTCGGTGGAACGGCTGCGCCTCGAGGATCGCCACCCGCACGTCGCCGGGCCGGAACCCGCACCGGCGTTGGAGCGCCCCGACGAGCTGCTCGGAGTGGAGGTGGCCGTCGCCGAAGTTCCACCCGAGGGCGGTGCCGGCCACGAGCTCCCCGTCGAGGACGAGGTACCCCTCGTGCTCCGGGCCGCAGAGGCGGGGCACCAGGCTCCAGAGGGCGCGCCCGTGGGTGTGGAACCCGCGGAACGCGTATCCGAGGTGCATCGGCACCATCGCCTCCTCCCGGCTCCCGTAGACCCTCTCGAGCTGCTGGTGCGGCATGCGCGACGCCTTGACGACGTGGGCGTCGAAGCGGTCGAGCGCGTCGCCCCGGAAGCACCAGACCGTCGACGCCCAGTTGCCCGCGTAGTACCGCATCGCGGGCAGGAACGAGACCTTGTCCGGCCGGAGGTTGCCGAGCACCACCACCGCGACCAGCGCCCCCACCAGCGCCACGACCGGCCACGGGTCGATCAGGTCGGCGGGACCGAGCCCCGGGTGGCCGAGGAACAGGGCGACGATCCCCCAGATCATGAAGACGTTCCACTCCAGCGGCACCCCCATCGGGAAGCTGCCGAGGATCCAGAGGTGGAACCCGATCATCACCAGGGCGGCGACCGTCGCGACCGTCCCCTCCCCCACGAGGAGCATCACGGCCGGGGCGCCCAGCTCGACCGCCGTGCCGACGTGGGCGAGCCCGGCCGACAGCGGTCCCGGGCGGAGGTCGTCAGGGAAGGCCCGGTGGAACCGCCGCTTGACGCCACCGAACCGCCACATCGGGCTGTTGCTCATCATGGTGGCGACGACGAACGGGAAGTGGCGGTTCAGCTTCGACACCGCCGCGCCCCACCAGATCACGACCATCACCAGCTTCGCCGCGATCATCCGGTCGTCGCCGACGAGGAGCCACGTGACGGCGAGCGAGCCGTACACCTCGCCCCGGGCGGCGAGGAAGATCGTGCGGTCGCGCAGGCCGATCACCACCAGCAGCGCCAGCACGACGGCCACCTCCGAGCGGGGCAGCGCACCGAGCATCGCCCACCCGAGGGCGACGACGAGTGCCGCGTACAGCACGACGTCGACGGGCCCCCGGGCGTCGCCCGCGGTGAGCGGCACCCGCCTCGGCCACGGCGGCATGCGGATCGTCCCCGGCCGCAGCCAGTAGAGGAACGCGCCCATCGGGGGCAGGAAGCGCAGGTTCAGCGGCCCGAACCCGCACCCGAGGCCGAGCACCTCGAAGAGCATCGTCCAGAGGACCACCTTGGCGAACGCCTCGGGCTCCCGCCACCACGACGCCGGGTCGAACAGGCCGTCGATGCCGGGGGTGCTGACGATCACGAGCGCCGCGCCCAGCACGTAGACGGCGATCTTGACGACGTATAGGACGATCAGGACGTCCGGCGACCCGAACCCGTGCTCGGCGAAGTGCCGGGCCATCGGCCGCATCCGCTCCTGGCGCGGGAGGTCGTGCCACGTCGAGTGGTCGACCTCGGGCAGGTTCGGTTGCAGGAACCCCATCGACGCCTCCTCGCCCCGGCACCCTGCCACCTCCACGCCACCCCGGCACGCACCCGTTACATCCGGGGTCAGACCCCGGACGTAACGCTCGGCTCCGTTACATCCGGGGTCAGACCCCAGATGTAACGCGGGCCACCCCGGGCGGACCGGGCGGACGCGGCGGAGCGACCGAGGGCACAGGACAGCGGGACCTTCGGCCCTGTCGGGACCGGTGGGGGCGTCGCACGATCACGGCACACGCATCCGGGAGGTGCCATGTCCCCGCTCACCGTTCTCCTGCTCGAGTCCCGCCCGGACGGCGCGGCCGTGGAGGCCGAGCGGCTCGCCGCCGCCGGGCACCGCGTGGCCCGCTGCCACGAGCACCGACCCGCCGGTCCCGACTCGGCGTCCGCCGGGTCCGACCCCGACGCCTGGACCCCGTGCACGGCGCTCACCCACGGCACCTGTCCGCTCGACTCGTGGGTGGACGTCGCCCTGCTCGCCCACGACGTGCCCGGCTCCCGCCACGAGCCGGCCAACGGGCTGGGCTGCGCGGTGCGGGCGGGCGTGCCGGTGGTCGAGCAGGTCGACGCCGAGGGAGATCCGGACCCGTGGATCGACCGCCAGGCAACCCGCGACCGGGTGGTCGACGCGTGCGAGGTCGCCGCGGTCGAGTCCTACGCGCCGATCGTGGAGCGGCTCCGGGAGACGGCGGCGCCGCTGCTCGAGCCGCTCGGGGTCGACCCGGCCGACGTCGACGCCACCTTCGAGGTCGACGGGGCGATCGCGGACGGCGCGGTCGTCATCCGCATCACCGGCCCGGAGCTGCCCGGCCGGGTGGCCGAGGCGCTGAGCGAGCGGGCGATCGCCGCCCTGCGCGACAGCGGCCGCCGGATGCGCACCGCCGACGCCGGCTACCAGCCCCGCGCCTGATCCCGCCGGGGTTGCATCCCGGGTCTGTTACATCCGGGGTCAGACCCCGGATGTAACAGAAGCCCGTTGTTACATCTGGGGTCTGACCCCGGATGTAACGCGGTGGACGTTGACGGGCCGGGGGGGCGGGGGCCACACTCCGGACGGCTCGACGGCGGGACCGGACGGCCGGGCAGGACCGAACCGTGCAGACGTCAACGCGATGAGCGATCCCTCCTCCGAACCGACCGACCCGAGCCCGGGCCGCGGCGCGGCGGTGGGGCGCGGCGAAGCGGCCGACCGGGTCGACGGGCGCCGCCAGCGCCGGGAGCGGGGTCGCATCGCGGTGATAGACGCCATGGTCGACCTGATCGTCGCCGACGGCGGGCTCCCCGACGTGGCCACCGTCGCCGAGCGGGCCGGCGTTTCGGTGTCGTCGGTGTACCGCTACTTCGACAACCTCGACACCCTCCGCCTCGACACGATCTCGCGCACCCGGGAGCGCTACGCGGACCTGTTCATCCTCCCGGGCATCGGCCAGGGCGACCGCCACGAGCGGGTGACCGGGCTGGTGCGCACGCGGGCCCGCCTGTACGCCACGATCGCCCCGGTCGCCCGCCTGGTGCGGGCCCGGTCCGGCGAGCACCGCGAGCTGGCCGATGTGCTCAACGTCGTGCGCCAGGAGCAGGTCGCCCAGGTGCAGGCCCACTTCGCCCACGAGCTCGACGGCATCGACCGGATCGACGTCGACGACGTGGTGACCTCGATCGTCGTCGCCACCTCGTTCGAGGCGTGGGACCTCTACGTGGCCCTCGGCCGCGAGCCGCTCCAGATCCGCCGGGCCTGGACGGCCGCGGTCGACCGCCTCCTCGGCTGAACGTGCGACGGGCGTCAGGCACTCGTCGCGCGCACGCGCGCGACGGGTCAGACACCTCTGGCGCGCACGCGTGGAAGCGGTCCGACCCCGCTCGCGCGCACGCGCGCGACGAGTCAGTCAGCTCTCTCGCACGCGTGGAAGCCGTCCGACACCGCTCGCGCGCCGGGCGGCGGGGTTCGGCCGGTCAGGCGACGGTGACGCGGGCGAGGGTCGACATCGAGGCGTAGTAGACGTCGCCGTCCCAGCCGACGGCGGGGAACACGACCGACTGGAGCGGGCTGCCCGCCTCCGCCCGGCCCCGCTCGGCGCCGGTCTCGACGTCGAGGGCCACCACGTGGTCGACCGTCCGCTCGGCGTCGTGGTCGGCGGTGACGAGCACGCCGGTGTCGGGGAACAGGAGCGGGTGGCAGGCGTGGTCCTGGTCGCGCCGCCAGCGCTGGGTGAGCGAGCCGTCGTCGGCGACGTCGAACGCGGTGACGACGCCGTTGCCGCTGTCGTAGCCGACGACGATCCGCCGGGCCTCGTCGACGACGGGCGGGTTGGCGATCAGCCCGCCCGGCCGGCCGCACACCTCGGTGAGGGTCACCGCCCCGGTCGCCAGGTCGACCCGCACGACGTGGAGCGGATCGGTCGAGATCCCCTGGCCCCGGAACGAGCCGTTGAAGCGGTGCGTGCCCTCGCCGTCGTCGAGGAACCAGGCCGCCCCGAGGGCGATCACCGCGTCCCACCCGTAGGTCTGCCCGGGGTGGGTGCGGTACGGGGCGACCAGGCCCTCGTCGAGCGTGAGCGTCCGGGCGTCGGGGTCCCAGCGCACCCGGAGGAGGCTGGTGTCGCCGACCACGTAGACGTCGTCGCCGTCGGCGGAGAGGCGGGCGATCGACGGCTCGGGTAGGACGAGCGAGGCGACGACGGCGAGCGTCGTCGGGTCGAGCACGAGCAGCTCGGCGGGCTCTCGGGGCTCGTCCTCGGCCTGGGTGGCGCGCCGGCCGGAGAAGTCCTTGGTGACGAGGTACCCGTCGGGGAGGGTGACGAAGCTGTTGTACGGGCGGACGCGGGGCAGGGTCGCGCTCGCCTCGACGGCCAGGCCCGACGACAGGCGGTGGGCGTGGTTGCCGAACACGACGTGCAGCGAACCGTCGGCGTGGGCGGCGACCCCGCCGGGCCACATCGGACCACCCGGCAGGTCGGGCGAGCGCTCGACCACGTCGAGGGTGACGGGGTCGATCCGCTCGACCCACGACGGGGCGTCGTCGCCGAACCCGTGGCGCAGGACGTACACCTCGCCGGGGTCGCGGAGCACCGTCATCGTCGTGCCGAACGCCTCGCGGTGGCGGACGCGCAGGTCGAGCCCGTCCCGGTTCGGCCAGCCGACCGTGGCGGTCGCCGGGACCTGGAGGCGCCGCGGGCCGCCGTCCTCCGCCGGCCACGGCGAGCGGTGGAGGGCGGCGGCCGACCGGTCGACCGGCGCGGCGGACATCAGACCGGGGCGTCGAGCGGCCGGCGCGGACCGCGGACGGCGGGCAGGTGGTCGCGCAGGTCGGAGATCAGGTCGTCGCGCTGGGCGCGCACCGCTGGGTCGTCCCAGCGGTTGACCCGCTGGAGGGGGTCGTCGGCGAGGTCGTACAGCTCGCCCTCGGTGCCGTCGTGCACCGTGCCGGGCGCGTAGGTGGTGCACACCCAGCCGTCGCGGGTGATGGTGCGGAGGTGGACCTCGACGCCGAAGATCTCCGAGTCCCACTCGGTCAGGGCCCGCTCCGCGCCCCGCTCGGCGGCGTCGACGTCCGACACCGGCAGCGCCCGGCCCTCCATCCACTCCGGCGTGGGCAGCCCGGCGATCGACGTGAACGTCGGGGCCAGGTCGACCAGTCCGACCGGCGCGGTCACCGCCGCCGGCGCGACCCCGGCGGAGGGAGCGGGCCGCCAGATCAGGGGCAGCCGCATGAGCCCGTCGACGTGGTAGGGACCCTTGAACAGCAGGCCGAAGTCGCCCTGGAGCTCGCCGTGGTCGGTGGTCATGATCACGTCGAGGTCGTCGTCCCACCCGCGGGCCGAGACCGCGGCGAGCACGCGGCCGATCGCCTCGTCGATCAGCTCGACCTCCACCGCGTTGCGGGCGTTGACCTCGCGCACCTGATCGGCGGTGAGCGTCGCCGGCACCCAGCGGGTCGGCGCCTCGTAGTTGGAGACGAGGGCGCCGTCGTACCAGAGCCGCCAGTGGCGGGGCTTGTCGTCGAGGATCCGTTCGCGCTCGGCGGCGTCGGTGACGTAGCCCTCGGGCAGGGGGACGTCGCGCCAGTCGACCCGGCCCAGCTCCGACGCGGGCGGATCCCACGGGTGGTGCGGGTCCGGGAAGCTCATCCACGCGAACCAGTCGTCGCCGTCGTCGAGCGAGTCGAGCCAGGCGATCGTGCGGTCGGCGACCCAGTCGGTGTGGTACCACTCCCGCGGGATCGGGTTGTCCTTCACCTGGGGGGCGCCGCTCGCCCCTCCGCCGTCGGCGTTGACCTCGAGGTCGCGGTCGAGCACGGCGTAGAAGCCGTCGAGGTGCTCGGGGTGCTCGCGCTGGAGGTAGCGGGCGTAGTGCAGGGGCCCCATCGGGGTGTGCGACGCCGCCTCCATGTGCTCGAAGCCCCGGTGCGGGCCGGGCACGCCGTCGGCCGCGGGCCCCGACAGCGTCGGGACGCCCAGGTCGGCGAGCCGGTTCTCGACGAAGCGCCCGAACGGATCGAGGAACGGCTCGAAGTGCGGCTTGCCGATCAGGGCGGTGCGATAGCCGTGGCGGTGCAGCTCGGTGGCGACCGACGGGGCGTCGGCGGGGAGGGCGACGCCGTTCATCCAGACCCCGTGGGTGCTCGGGTGCTGCCCGGTGATCATCGTCGATCGCGACGGCATGCAGACCACCGACTGCGGCACGGCCCGCTCGTAGCGGACGCCCTGGGCGGCGAGGCGGTCGAGCACCGGAGTGCGCCCGACCGTGCCACCGTTGCACCCGAGGGTGTCGTAGCGCTGCTGGTCGGTGGTGACGAACAGGATCCTGCGGCCCATCAGACGGCCTCCTCGGCTTCCGGATCGGGGGCGATCGGCCCGTCGGCCGCGGTCGGATCGGCCGGGGTTCGATCGTCGTCGGCGGCGGCCGGTCCGTCGGCCGCACCGGGCGCGGGGCCGCCGTCGGCGAAGATCCGGGCCAGCTCGTCGAGGGCGCCCTGGGTGGCCCCGCCCAGCACGATCGCCATCGTCGCCGGATCGCAGTCGCTCGAGTAGACGACGAGGCACGACGCCGGGTCCAGGGCGATCACGTCGATCGTCCCGAGGTGCTCCCGGAAGAAGCCGCCCTCGATCCGGTACTGGAAGCGGCGTTGCAGCGGGTCGGAGGTGAGGAGGTTCTCGGCCAGCTCCAGCCCGGTGCCGGTCGTGATGGTGCGGACGTCGCCCTCTATGCGGCAGGCGTCGATGCCGGGGAACCACTCGTGCAGCCGGTCCGCCGCGCCGACCAGCCCCCACACGTCGTCGGCCGGGGCCGGGATGACGCGTTCGCGCCGCACGCTCGCCCTCATCGGCCGCAGCCTAAACTATTGACAGTGTCATTTGCAATACTTACGTTGGAGCCATGACCGACGCGCTCGTCCTCGATTCGCTCCGGCGCCGCATGCGCGCCATGCACAGCCTCTACGAGGACGCCACCTCCACGATGGGCGCCGAGCACGTCAACCACTTCGAGCGCGAGGGCGTGCTGCCGATCGCGTTCAGCCTGTTCCACTACGTCAACATGCAGGACACCTCGGCCGGGATCCTCACCGGCGAGGGCCTGATCTGGGGCCCGGCGTGGCAGGAGCGGGTGCAGGTGACGATCGACGACCACGGCAAGGAGCGCACGGTCGACGAGATGATCCACCAACGCATCGGCGACTACGACGCCTTCGTCGAGTACCAGACCGCTGTGTTCGCCCGCACCGAGGCGTGGCTGGCCGACCTCGACCCGGCCCGCCTGACCGAGGTCATCGTGCCGCGGCCGCTGCCGCCGGTCGTCGCCGACACCTTCTCGGCGCGCGTGGCCGGCGACGACGGCATCACCCTGCTCGACGCCGTCGAGTGCTGGATCTACCAGCACGGCCTGCGCCACATGGGCGAGATCGAGCTGGCCCGTGGCTTCGTCGGCCTCGGCGGCATGACCAGCTGACCGGACGACACCCGGAACCCGGTACCGGGTGGCGGCGGTCGTCGGTCGGCGGAGAAGGCGACAGGTGGAACCCGGTACCGGGTGTCGTGGGCGCGGGCGGAAGCGCAGGCGGGGGTCAGGCACCCGGGACGAGCAGGATCTGCACCTCGAGGATCCCGTGGTCGTCGACCGACAGGACCGCCGGGCTGCTCGGCACCGAGACGTCGAAGTCCGAGAACGTCAGCTCGGTCGAGGCGACGAGGACGATCGTGCCGTCGACGAGCTGGGCCTCGACGTCGAGCACGACCGACCGGGTCACGCCGTGGATCGTGAGGTCGCCGGTGGCGGTGACGGTGATCGGATCGCCGGCGGCGGCCGCGTCGCCCAGGTCGACCGGATCGGCGAGCGTGAAGGTCGCGGTCGGGAACTCGTCGGTGTCGAGCGCCCGCTGCACCTGGTCGTCGCGCCGGGACGTCTCGGTCGTGATGCCGGTGAGGTCGACCTCGAACGTGGCGTCGGTGAGGGTCGTGCCGTCGATCGTGATCCCGCCGGAGACGTCGTCGGTGCGGCCGACCGCGGTGGTCGAGCCGACGCCGGCGAGCTCCTCCTCGATGCGGAACCCGGCGAAGGTCCCGGTGGCCGACTCGTAGGTGAACTCGCCGGTCTCGTTGTCGACGGTCCAGGCCCCGGCGATGTCGCCGTCGAGGCCGACCGACCCGTCGGGACCGGCGTCGACGGAAGCGGCGTCGTCGGACCCGGAGTCGTCCTGGACCGCGGACACGGCGGTCTCGAGGTCGGCCTCGGCGGGGGCGTCGTCACGGAGGAACCACCAGATCCCCGCCCCGACGGCGAGGACCACGACGACCACGGCGGCCACGATCAGCTTGCGGGCGGTGCTCATGGCCGGAACCGTAGGGCCCGATCCTCCGGATCCCCTCCACGCCCGCTCCGACACCCCTGGGCACCCCGCGCCGACACCCGGAACCCGGTACCGGGTGTCGGCTCCCCGCCCGACGACGAGCGGAACCGACATCCGGAGCCGGGTTCGATCTGTCGTCCGGCCGTCCCACGCGGAGCGCGCGGCGACGTCCTTGATCGGGGGGCGGGGGCTGCCTAGGGTGCCGGAAATAGCGGCTGCTCTTTAGAGCGGACGTCTGCCCCCTCCCCCCGCCCGTCCCGGAAGGTCGGCCCGTGGCCCGCATCGCCGGCGTCAGCCCCGACGAGACCCGCGCCAAGCTGGTCGACGCGGCCGCCCGGCTGTTCGAGCTGAAGGGCTACGAGGGCTCGACCGTCGCCGGGATCGCCCGCGAGGCCGGCGTCACGACCGGGGCGATCTACACGCACTACGAGCGCAAGGTCGATCTGCTGGTCGACGCCCTGCACGTCAACCGCGACCGGGTGGCGGCCGCCGCGCTCGACGCCGGTGGCGACGTCGACGTCGACGACCCTGCGTCGGTGCTGCTCGCCCTCGCCCGGCGGCTGGTGCGCCGCGACGACGACCGCACCAGCCTCCTCGCCGAGGCCCTGCTCGCCTCCCGCCGCGACGCCGAGCTGGCGCAGGTGCTCGCCGGCACGCTCGCCGAGCGGGAGGGCGTGATCGCCGAGCTGCTCGCCGAGGGGCAGCGCCAGGGACGGCTCCGTCCCGACACCTCGGCCACCGCGGCCGCCCGCTTCGCACTCCTGCTGGCGCTCGGCTCGCTGTTCGCCCGCGCCCTCGACCTGCCGCCCGTCGACGACGACGAGTGGGAGGCCCTCGTCCGCACCGTCATCGACGGATTCGTCCCCGACCAGGAGGCCTGACGTGCCCGCCGCCCCCGAACCCCCACCCACACCCGCGACCACCGGCGCGCCCGCGGCGGGCCGTCCGGTCGACGACTCCGACCTCGTCCCGACCCGCGAGCGGTTGGCCGCCGCCGTCGCCGAGGCTCCCCCCGAGGAGGAGTACGGCCCCGTCCACGACTTCGCGACCGACTTCGACCACACCGACGAGGCGTGGGTCGCCGATCCGTACCCGATCTGGGACGAGCTGCGCGAGACCTGCCCGATCGCCCACACCGAGCGCTACGGCGGCGCCTGGCTGCCGACCCGTCACGCCGACGTCTCGGCGATCGCCAACGACACCGAGAACTTCACGTCCCGCAGCGTCGTCGTCAGCCGCGGGCGACCCCCGATCGAGCTCGCGCCCGCGGGCATCGCCCCGCCGATCACGTCGGATCCGCCGTTCCACGCGGCGGCCCGTCGCCTGCTCCTGTCGGTGATGTCGCCCAAGGCGGTCGCCGACCTGGAGCCCTCGACCCGCGCCTACTGCCGGGAGTTGATCGCGGCGATGGAGGGGCGCGACGTCGTCGACGCCGCGGTCGAGTACGCCCAGCACATCCCGGTGAGGGTGATCGCCAACATGCTCGGCCTGCCCGAGTCCGACGGCGACCGGTTCCGGGGTTTCGTCCACGGGATCCTCGAGGGCGTGTCGAAGCCGCTCGAGGAGCGGGTCGAGGTGTTCCTCGAGCTCTTCGAGTACCTGACCCCGCAGGTCGAGGCCCGCCAGGCCGAGCCCCGCGACGACCTGATCAGCATGCTGATCGCCTCGGAGATCGACGGCGAGCCGATCACCCCGTTCCACGTGACCCGCACCGTCGCCCTGCTGCTGATCGCCGGCATCGACACGACGTGGAGCGCGATCGGCGCCTCGATCTGGCACCTCGCCGACCACCCCGACGACCGCGAGCGCATCGTCCGCGACCCGGCCCTCCTCCCTACCGCGATCGAGGAGTTCCTGCGGGCCTATGCCCCGGTCACCATGGCCCGCCTCGTGCGCGACGACTTCGAGTACGAGGGCTGCCCGATGAAGGCCGAGGAGTGGGTCCTCCTGTCGTTCCCGGCCGCCAACCGCGACCCCGAGGCCTTCGACCGGCCCGACGAGGTCCTGATCGAGCGGGCGCCCAACCGCCACGCCGCCTTCGGCCTCGGCGCCCACCGCTGCGCCGGGTCCCACCTGGCCCGCATGGAGATCCGGGTGGCGTTGGAGGAGTGGCTCGCCGCGTTCCCGTCGTTCCGCCTCGCCGACCCCGACGCCGTGCGCTGGTCGGCCGGCCAGGTCCGCGGCCCCCGGGCCCTCGCGGTGGAGGTGTCGTGATGCGCGTGAGGATCGACCCGGAGGTGTGCCAGGGCCACGGCCGTTGCTACGCGCTCGCGCCCGGCGTGTTCACCTGCGACGACGAGGGCTACGGCGAGGTGATCGGCGACGGCACGGTCGCCCCCGGCGACGAGGACGCCGCCCGCCTTGCCGTCGACTCCTGCCCCGAATACGCCATCACCGCCGAGTAGCCACGCGATCCCCGACACCCGTTGTTACATCCGGGGTCAGACCCCAGATGTAACAGAAGCCCGTTGTTACATCTGGGGT
>Ga0123333_10002236_pt1 | contig 19863 bp, 17 predicted proteins | sample BioC12SIPDNA_3_FD_89957 | JGI IMG/M metagenome (GOLD analysis project Ga0123333, IMG submission 89957) | Anaerobic biogas reactor microbial communites from Washington, USA - Biogas_R2_B C12 SIP DNA | ecosystem: Engineered > Bioreactor > Anaerobic > Unclassified | place: Washington, USA... | reverse complement strand
GTTTACGGCCAGGTCGCGCTCGCGCGTTAGTTGTGCTGCTTCCGTTTCGGTCACTTGTACCTGCCCCTGCAGGACTTTGATTTCTGCCGGCAGCGCCTCGGCCTGCTTCTTGACCTCGGCCTGTTTGGTTTCGACTGTCCTGGCCAGGTCTGCCAAATAGGCGGCCTGTTGGCCGACTGTGCTGTCCGACAAGCTGCTCGCACCGGGCACCTGCAACTGAATAGGCAGACCCCCCGATTGTGCCGGACGGCTCGATTGTTCTGGACTGGTTGACTGTGTGCTGAAAGCGTTGATTTGAAGCATCAATTGGGCAAGATCATCGCCCAGGTTGGAGGGCGAATCGGCCGGCCGGCGAGCGAGCTGAGCCTGCAAATCCTTCATATTCTGCTGCAGCAGCACCAGAGACTCATTCAGCTCCAGATAGTCGGCCAGCGCGTTTTCCTTTGCCGATAGTTGAGCCTCGAGAACCGCCAGGTCGCTGCGCCTACTGAATTCGATGAGCGCTTGATCCGCCGCGTCCAGGTCGGTCTTGGCTTGCGCCAGTTGCCCTTCAAAAAAACCGAGCTGATCGTCCGACTTGCCATATAAGTCATTGGCGAGACGCACATAGAGGCCGGCCCAAATGTTGGCGATCTGTGCGACGAGCTGCGGATCGCGCCCCGTCACGCTCAGCCGGATGATGGACGGATCGCTGCCGGACTTGATGGCGAGCATCTTGCGAAATGAGGCCAGATTGCGCCGGTCGACCGGCAGATCATCGCCCACTTCAAGCATAATCTGCTGCAATATTGCGTCGCTGTTCGCCAGGTCCAGTGCAGCCTTCCCGACGGCTGACGCCTGCATGGACGGGGCGCCGGCCTGATTCTCGATCTCGTTTGAGAACCGAAACTGGTAAAGCGGGCCAGTGACCAGCGCAACGGCCGTCGCCTGGTACTGGGTTGGAGAAAGGTAACTCACCGCTAATGCTACCACGCCGGCCAGCAGTGTCACTGCTGCGATCACGCGCCAATGTCGCATCAGGACATTGATGTAGGTGCGCAAATCACCCTCTTCTTCCATGTTCCCTCCAGATTAGAGTGTTCGCCAGATCAGGTTGCCCCGGCGGTCAGGCCGTGACGCGCTGCACCCGCAGCCCATCCTCCGGGATCGCGCACGGCCACACGGCCACGCGGGTCCCGGGATAGCGCCGCGCCAGGGCGTCGGACAGGACATCCATGCAGTGATCGCCCCTGCCGATGACGAACGCGAACCCGCCGCCACCCGCACCCGCCAGCTTCCCGCCGTGGATGCAGGGCCGCATGGTCTCGAACAGGCCGTCGATGAACGGGTTGGTGCACCCCGGGTCCATCCGCTTGTTGATCTCCCAATGCTCGCCCAACAGTTCGCCGAACCCGTCTACATCCCCCGCGAGCAATGCATCGCGCATCGCGACTGCCAGCCGCGCGATCTCTGCCAGAATGGAGACCATCTCGGGATCGCGGGCCATCCACCGTCCCATGATATGCCGCAGCAGGTCCTTCGCCAGCCGCTGCTGCCCCGTGTAGACCAGCATCAGCCGCCCCAGCTCCGCGCGCACCGCGGGCGACAGCTCAACGGGCGCCATCTCGAGCCGCTGGGGCAGGCCGGGCCGCGTCGTCACCAGCTTGATGCCCCCGGTCAGCCCTCCCGCCTGGTCCTGCCAGCCGCCCCCGGTGGTCAGCATTTGCTCCAGGCACAGCACCTGGTCGAAGAGCCGCGGGATGTCTGGCGTCCACGCTCGGTCTGAACGCGCTTCCTTCGGCGAATCCTCGTCCTCCGCCGCGCCTGCCATCAGCCGGTCCAGGCTGGCCAGCACCGCGCCGGCCAGGATCGAGCTGGTGCCCAGCCCCGAGCCGCGCGGGATGCTCGCGCCTGTAGTCAGCCGCACCCCGCGACCCAGGTGCGCCAGGACCTCGGCGATCGGCGCGGTAGGATCCGCGGTGGAGGGCACGATCCCGCTCAGCACCAGGCTGGCCTTGTGCAGGCTGAACGGGTCGGCCGGGTCGGCATAGTGCAGCACCTCCCCCGCGGTCCGGGGTTCGATTGCCACATCCAGGTCGCGGCTCTCCAACACCAGCCGCGGCTCGGGCATCAGGGCCGCCTCCGCAAAGATCGGATGGACGCCGTTCAGGGTGAGGGCCGCGTTCAGCACGGTTCCCCCGCGCTCGATGCTGTACGGCGGCGTGTCGGTCCAGCCGCCGCCCAGGTCGATGCGCGCGGCTGCAGCCACCCGGTGCACGGGGAGGGCCTCTTCGTGCGTTGCGGTGGCCGGCCGTCTCCGCTTAGGCGTGGTCGTGGCGGGGGCTAGCGGTGAAGACGTTCGTGTGTCTGCATGCGCTTCAGCAGCGTCCGGCGCCGGAGTCGTTGCGGCGATCATCCCAGCCAGCGTCGCGAAGGCCCGGTCGGTCCATTTTCGCTCCCCCGTGGCCTGGCCCAGCGCAATAAAGCCGCGGATCTGCACCAGGGGGTCCGCCTCAGCTAGCCAACCCGCGGCCCGGGTCGCGCTGCCCGCGAGCAGATTCTTGCGGCCCAGGAGTGGGACCACCTCCGCGGCCGGCCGCTCAGCCAGCACCCCCGCGAGGAAGCGCCGGCCGGCCACATGCTCCTCCAACCCCGCGGTCGCAGTCAGCAGGCCTGCCCGGTCCGACTGTGCGTAGCTCTCGGCCAGGGAGGTGCGTGGGGCCGCCTCCCAACGCTCGCGCCACCCCGGGGGAGCGGCCGCTGGATCGCCCAAGGGCAGCGCCAGGGCCAGGCTTTCCTCGCGATGGGCGTGGAGGGGGAACAGCCGCGCGTTCCACAACGTCGCCTCTGCCAGAGCGATGCCGGGCCATAACGTCTCTGCGGCAATGTCCGCGGCGGCCAGCCACTCGGGCCACGGCCGGTTGAGGAACGTCCCGCGACCATCCGCGGGCCCGGCCTTGGGGTCGTCGTGGAGCCCGAACAGCCGCGTGGCTACGCAGCCCTCCAGCGGCAGCTGGTCCAGCACCGTATCGGGGGGCAGGCGTATGGGCTGAGCCGAGTACACGCCCGCAATGATCCCCGCGCCCTCCCAGCTCAGCTCGCCAGCGAGCAGGCTGTCGGTCACGAGCAGGCGGGCTAGCCCGGGCGTGCAGTCTGCTTCGATCGCCGCGTTGACCAGGACCCAGGGCCGGTCATCGACGTCCGCGGGCGCGGCAGCACCTGCGGACGCATACGAGGCCGTCTGGCGTTCCCACCCGCACAGATCGGCAAGCGCAGGATCGCCCGCGGCCATGCGCCAATACTCCGCGGAGGAACCGAAATGCACGAACACTGCGGGCTCCAGCCGCTCCACGGTGAACGGCGTGTCCCGCAGCCGGTCCCAGATGACCCGCCGCGCGGCCTGCACCGCGGGCGTGGCCGGCCCGTCGCTGGTGTCCGCAAGATATGCCTCGTACTCCGTCGAGGCGGAGAGCGGCAGCAGCAGGTCGCCGTAGAGGTTGAGGGGCGCCTCCCGGATCCCGGGCGCCTCGGCCAGGCGCAGCAGCCGGCCGATGGTGGGACTGTCAAACCACACCAGCCCCGTATCGAGCTGCACCGTGCCGTCCCGGATCGCATCCCAGGCGGCCAGCTCGTCACGATCGGGCTTGTGCAGGTATGCGACCACGCGGTGATCGTGCGCGGCGATTCCTCGAGGACCGCTGCTCTCGGTCCCGGCATACCCGCCCATTCGAGCGGTTACATAGACGCCATGCTTGAGGCCCATCTCGACGGGCGTGGCTGCGGCCACGCCGGCCACGCCCGGCCGGGCAAAGGTGAGCTGCAGGTGGTCGAACACCAGGAGCACGTCGCCCGAGGCGACCAGCGCGCCGGGGGGCAGCAGCTCGGCCAGGCCCGCCAGGCTGATCAGAAACTCGTCGAAAACCGTGGACGCTCGGCCATCGGGCAGGGTGCGGGGCACGCGCGCGAAGAGCTTGCCCGATGCGGAGCAGTGAGGAAGGCGCTTAGAGTCGCCGCCCGAGTGGATGATGAGGGTGCGCTGGCTGTCGCGCGCCTCGGCCAGCCCGGCCAGGGTCGCGCGGCCCGAGCCGATGCGCCGGCCCCCCGGGTCGGGTATAACTGCGAACCGCGCGGCGGCCGGTAGCAGGCCTGCCTCCCGGCGCCAATCGAGCTGCCGGCGATACGCGGCCGCCTGCCCCTCGTCGCTCGCGGTCAGGAGGATGAGGTCCCACCCGCGACGGCCGGAGGCGCTTGCGGGGTCGAGCGCCGCAAGGTACCGCTGCCAGTTGTTGCGATGGGCCTGCCGCAGGAAAGCCGTAGATCCCGCTGCGTCCGCCGCAGCGACGTCCTCGTGCGTTCGCCCTAGGATAGCTCTGACTCCGCCAGCCGGATCAGGTACTGACCGTAGTCGTTCGACTTCATTAATTGGCCCTGGCGCATCAGCTCCACGCGGTCGATGTTCCCCATCCGGTACGCGATCTCCTCGGGACACGAGAGCATCATGCCCTGCCGCTCCTGCACGGCCTGGACGAATCCCGCGGCCTGGAGGAGCGACTCGTGCGTGCCTGCGTCCAACCACGCTACCCCGCGGCCCATGGGCTCGACGCGGAGCTGGCCCTGCCCCAGGTACGTCCGGTTCACATCGGTGATCTCGATCTCGCCGCGCGGGGAGGGCTTCAGATTCGCAGCGATGTCGCACACCTGCTCGTCGTAGAAATAGAGCCCCGGCACCGCAAAGTGCGACTTCGGCGCCTTGGGCTTCTCCTCGATGCTGATCGCGCGGCCCGTTTCGTCGAACTCGACCACGCCGTACCGCTCCGGATCGCGCACCGCATATGCAAACACCAGCGCACCTTCGGTCAATTGGCTGGCCGCGCGCAATTTGGCCGGCAGCCCGTGGCCGTAGAAGATGTTATCCCCCAGGATGAGGCACGACGGCTGCCCCGCCACAAACTCGCCACCCACGATAAACGCATCGGCCAGCCCGCGCGGGGTCGCCTGCTCCGCATATTCGAAGCGTAGCCCCCACTGGCTGCCGCTGCCCAACAGGTTGCGGAACCCGGGCAGCGCATCGGGCGAGCTGATGACCAGGATCTCCCGGATCCCTGCCAGCATGAGCATGGACAGCGGGTAGTAGATCATCGGCTTGTCGTACACCGGCAGCATCTGCTTGCTGACCGCGATCGTCAGAGGGTAGAGCCGCGTACCGGCCCCACCTGCGAGGATGATACCTTTCACAATGCCTCTCCTCGTTCAGAATGTCAGTATCAGCGTGCGGACGTTCAGAAACACGATCAGGCTGCCCACCAACAGCATGAAGGGCTTGCGCGGCAGGCGCCTGGCGGCAAAGGCCGCCAGGGGTGCTGCCAGTGCGCCGCCGATCAGCAGGCCCAGGATGATGTTCCCGTAACGGAGAAACTCGCCGCTGCCCAAGGCCAGGAAGAACGTGACCGATTGGGCGAGGGTGACGAAGAATTCGGTGATGTTGACCGAGCCGACGGTGAAGCGGGGCTCGTTGCCCCGGGCCATCAGCGTCGAGGTCACGACAGGGCCCCAGCCGCCCCCGCCCAGCGCATCCATGAAGCCGCCCGCGAAGCCGAGCGGGATCAGCCAGGAGCGGACGTGCCGGGGAGACTTCGACCTGAACGCACGGTAGATGACGATCAGGCCCATGATCGCCAGGTAAACCGACACGACAGGCTTGAGCCACGGCGTGTCGAGGTTGCTGAGCAGATACGCGCCGATGACGCCGCCCAACACGCCGGGGATCACCAGCTTGCGGGCCAGGTCCGCGTGGACGTTACCCATGCGCCAGTGCGAAAAGCCCGAGATGCCAGTGGTCGCCACTTCCGCTGCATGGACGGCCGCGCTGGCGAACTTCTGCGGCACGCCCAAGCCGTTGAGAATCGTGGTAGAGCTGACCCCGTACGCCATGCCCAGCGCGCCGTCGATCATCTGCGCCACGAAGCCGATGAGAATGAAGGCCCAGATCGGAAGAGATTGGAGGTCCACCGGCGCATCCCTCCTCTATCGATGGTGCGGTTCAACGCCACACTCCCGCCCCGACGTTTGCGGGCAGGCGGTCTACTTCACGGCGACGTGACGCGTGTCGACCAGGCAGGCTGCCCGCCGCGCGATATCCGCCCAATCGTAGACCGAGTGATCGGTGACGATCATCACGCAGTCTGCTGCGCGCAGCGCCTGCTCCAGGTCGGATTCGCCGTGCAGCCCGCGGCCGTTGTGTATCAGCGCGGGAATGTAGGGATCGTGGAAGCGGACGTCGGCTCCCTTCGTGCGCAGCAGCTCGATGATGTCCAGTGCGGGCGACTCGCGCACGTCGTCGATGTCCTTCTTGTAGGCCACGCCCAGCACGAGCACGTTGCTCCCCTTCATCGGCTTGCCCGCCGCGTTCAGCGCGTCCTGTACCTTGTCGACCCAATAGCGCGGCATCTCGGTGTTGATCTCGCCGGCCAATTGGATGAAGCGTGCGTTATAGTTCAGCGTCTTCAGCTTCCAGGAAAGGTAATGCGGGTCGAGGGGGATGCAGTGGCCGCCTACGCCGGGGCCGGGTGTGAACTTCATGAAGCCATAGGGCTTGGTCGCGGCCGCCTCGATGACCTCCCACACGTCTACGCCCAGCTTGTCGCACATGATCGCAATCTCATTGACCAGCGCAATGTTGACCGCACGGAACGTGTTTTCGAGCAGTTTCACCATCTCGGCCGTTGGCGTCGAGGAGACCGGTACGATCCGCTCGATGGCCGAGCCGTAGAGCGCGGCGGCTACTTCGAGGCACGCAGGCGTCACACCGCCCACCACCTTGGGGGTGTTCTCCACCGTATAATCCTGGCGGCCGGGGTCGATTCGCTCGGGCGAGAACGCGAGGAAGAAGTCCCGGCCCACCTCGAAGCGGTCGATGCCCAGCCGTTCCATCACGGCCGGTGCGGCCAGCGCGGGGAGCAGAAGTTCCTCGGTCGTGCCGGGATAGGTGGTGGATTCGAGGCTGATCAGCATGCCGGGATGGATGTATTCGGCTGCGGAGTCCCGTGCCGCAATCAGGAAGCGCACGTCGGGGTCGCGCGTCTTGTTCAAGGGGGTGGGCACGCAGATGATCGCCGCGTCGCACTCTGCGAGCGCCGCGTAGTCCGTAGTCACAGAGAAGGATGGCTGGATACGAGCAAGCCGCTCAGAGGGGATATCCTGCACGTAGGACTCCCCGCGCTGCAAAGCGGCCACCTTGCGTGGGTCCACGTCGATCCCAACCACCGGGAAGCCCCGTTCCGCGAAGGCGACCGCGAGGGGCAGGCCCACGTAACCCAGGCCCACCACGGCCACCACGGCCTTACGTTCCTGTATCTTCTGCAATAACTGGTCTTTCATCTGATTCACCTGCTGAAAGTGCTGAGATTTGGAAGCTGCTCATGCTCCGCGGCCCTGCAACCGGCTGACTGCAGGTCCGGGCGTCGCTGGTTGGGCCGCCCGGCATTGGGACGGCTCGCGGCGCTTGACGTCTATGAGGAGCGCCTTCGGAGCAAAGGGCCGCATGGCTGCTGCAACGAAGTCGCTTCCTGTACCACGGATACGTACGGCGCGCTTTACTGTCCAGACACAAAAAGGCGGCCCCCTGGCGCATCGCACCCCGGGTAGGCCGTCTGTGGGTTCATCATGAGGCAGGCTATCGTACAACCGATCAGCATTGGCTGCGTCCGGGGGGGACACGAAGAGTATTGCGGATGCCCCCGGCCCGACTCGAACGGGCACGTCCTTATGGACACAGGCCCTCAACCTGCCGTGTATGCCAATTCCACCACGGGGGCATCATGTGAGAACAATTATAGCCCGTTTCCCGGCTTTGTCAAAAGATAGTTGACTCTCCCCAGACGGGTGGCATCTTAGCACCGCGCTGCGGGGCTGTCAAGTCTTCGCGCCAGTAGGAGCGCGCGGTCACAAAACATCCTGAGCGTAGGGGCGACCCCCGTTAGGTGCCGGGCACCTCGAAGGTGCCCGGCACCTGGATCAAAGCACAGGACGTTTGCCAAGGCGCATGACCTATCGTATACTCACGGGACTACTTCCCTGCAGGCTGATCTGCGAAAGACGAGCATGCGCGTCCGCATCATTACCGACTCCAGCACGAATATCCCCGATGCAACCCTCGCGCGTCTTGAAATCGTTGAGGCGCCTGCAGTCGTCAATTTCGGCCAGGAAAGCTTCCTCTATAAGATCGAGCTCTCACTGCAGGACTTCTACCGCAGGTTGGCGAGCGCGGATCAGCTGCCGACGACCGCGGGACCGCCGCCTCAGCAGTTCACAGAAGCCTTTCAGCGCGCGGCGGACGAGGGCGCGGAGCACATCATCGCGGTGACGGTGTCCAGCCGCGCCAGCGGAACCTACGATCGAGCGATGATCGCGGCCGAGCAAGCCCCGGTGCCGGTGACTGTGTGGGATGCCCTGCATGTGTCCATGGCCGCGGGCTGGCAGACCATCGCCGCGGCCGAAATGGCGCGTGACGGACTGGGTGTCGAGGCCATCCTGGCCCGCCTGGCAGCGTTGAGGTCCAGGATCCAAATGACCTTTTCGCCGGCCAATCTCAAGTACGTCATCGCCAGTGGCCGCGTGCCGCGATTGCGCGGGACGGTCGGCGACCTGCTGAACATCAAGCCGGTCATGGTGACGCAGGATGGCCGGCTGGAGCCGGTTGCCCAGGTGCGCACGCAGCGCAAGGCCCAGGAGCACATGATCGGCCTGATGGCGGACGCGCTCGGGGATACGCCGGCCCGGGTCGCGGTGGGCCATTGCAGCGTGCCCGACGACGCCGCGGCGTTTTTCGAGCGCGTCCGTGCGCGCATTAACGTGAGAGAGCACGTCATCGTCGACTTGGGCATGTTGGCCGCGCTGGGCGGGCCCGGCCTGCTCGGCCTGGCATGCCATCCGGTGGAGGATTCATAGCATGAAGATCGTTGTCGATGCCATGGGCGGCGATCACGCGCCGGGCGTGGTTGTGGCCGGCGCAGTCGCCGAGGCGCGCGAGCGCGGGACGGAGATCATCCTGGTCGGCGTCCGGGAGGCAGTGGCCGCAGAGCTCGCCAGGCAAGGCGACACCACCAACCTGCCGATCGAGGTGATCCACGCGTCGGAAGTGGTCGCTATGGAGGAGCACACGATGGCTGTCAAGGCCAAGAAGGACTCCTCGCTCATGGTGGGCATGCGGCTGGTCAAGGAGGGCCGGGCGCAGGCCTTCGCGTCCGCGGGCAATTCGGGCGCGGTCATGGCCGCGGCTCTGTTCGGCCTGGGCCGGATTCGCGGGGTCGAGCGGCCCGCGTTGGGGAGCATCTACCCCGCCTCGCCCAACCCCTGTCTGATCGTGGACATCGGCGCCAATGCGGACTGCAAGCCGGAGTACCTGGTCCAGTTTGCAACCATGGGCGCCACCTACGCGCGGCTCATGTTCGGCATCGGCCAACCCAAGGTCGGCATCGTCTCCAACGGCGAAGAGGCCGACAAGGGCAGCATGCTCATCCGCGAGACCTACCCCCTGCTCCAGGCGAGCGGGCTGAACTTCGTCGGCAATGTCGAGGGCAAGGACATCGGCCGCGGGACTGCCAATGTTGTGGTCACGGATGGGTTCACGGGCAACGTGGTCATCAAGCTCACGGAAGGCGTGCTGTCGTTCATGCTCAAGTACCTGAAGCGCCAGTTCACCGGCGGCCTGCGCAACAAGCTCGGCCTGCTGCTCATGACCCCCGGCCTGATCCTGGCGCTGCCCGGCGTGGCCCTGCTGTGGCCCAGCATCCAGGAAGCGCGGCGGCGCCTGGATTGGCGGGAGATCGGCGGCGCTCCCCTGCTGGGCGTCAATGGTGTGGTCGTCATTGGTCACGGCCGGAGCGACGTCAAAGCCATCCGCAACATGATTCGAATGGCTGAAAAGAGTGTGCAGCAGAACCTGGTGCAGGCCATCCAGGAAGCAATCGCCGGTTGAACCTTCAACCGGCAACCTTATTTTTGTGGAAAGAAGCCTATGCGCGTCACTACCAACACCAAATTGATCAAGCGCCGGTCTCGTTTCGGCACCTATGCCAGTCTCGGCGGCATCGCTATCCTCGGCCTGGGCATGTTTGCATCCTTCCAGCCCAAGTACGTGTGGGTGTCGCTGGTTGCCCTCGTTGCGGGCTTCGTGCTCGCCCAGTACGGCAATTATAACCTGCGCCGGTATGGCCGTTCTCCCCGCCCCGACCAGATCGTCGAGGAAAGCCTGAAGGGTTTCGACGACCGCTACCATCTCTACGCGTGGTCGCTGCCGGTTCCCTTCGCGCTGCTCACGCCCCAAGGGCTGTACAGCTTCGTCACGCGCGACCAGGCCGGTCAGATCAGCGTTAACGGCGCGCAGTGGAAAAGCAAGTTCAGCCTGGGCCGCGCGCTGCTGGCATTCAGCCAGGAAGGCATGGGCAACCCCACGCAGGAGGCCCAGGCCAACGCAGCCAAGCTCACCGAGTGGATCCGCAGCAAGCTGCCCGAAAGCACGGTTACCGCCCAGCCCGCGATCATCTTCATCGATCCGCGCGCGGAGCTCCAGGTCACCGACCCGGTCGTGCCGGTGTTGGACACCAAGGGCGTCAAGAAGTGGCTGCGCGGTGGAGGGAAGGGCGAGAACATCAAGGCCGCGGAGCTCCGTGCGCTCGAAGTGCTGTTCGACGAGACCGCGGAGAAGGTCAACCCGGCAGGCTGACATGGCGGAGCCAATCACGCTGCGCAGCCTGGCGAAGATGATCGACCATTCGCTGCTGCACCCGACGATGACCGATGCGGCCATTGCGGATGGGTGCGAGCTGGCGCGGCGTTATGAGGTCGCCACGGTGTGCGTCAAGCCTTATGCGGTCGCGATGGCGCGCGATCTGCTGGCAGGCTCGGATGTCGGCGTGTGTGCGGTCGTAGGCTTTCCGCACGGCAACAGCAATCCCCGCATCAAGTTCGCTGAGACACTGCACGTCATTGCGGACGGCGCGACCGAAGTGGATATGGTCATCAACATCGGGAAGGCGCTGGGCGGTGACTGGGATTATGTGTCGGAGGAGATCAAGACGATCAACCACGCGGCCGTGACGCAGCGGGCCATCCTCAAGGTGATCTTCGAGACGGATTACCTTGAGGATGAGCACATCATCCGGCTCTGCGAGATCTGCTCCGAGCACCGCGCCGCGTTCGTCAAGACTTCCACCGGTTACGGCTTCGTCAAGAAGCCCGGTGGCGACTACAACTACCAGGGTGCAACGGACCACGTGTTGGAACTGATGCGCCGGCACAGTGTGCCCGAGGTGCAGATCAAGGCTGCCGGCGGTGTGCGCACGCTCGACGACCTGCTGCGCGTGCGCAGCCTGGGTGCCACCCGCATCGGCGCCACGGCCACGGCCGCGATCCTCGACGCGGCCCGGCAGCGCGGCTACACTTAGGTTGGCAACCCGTTCTCTGCAAACTTTGTGCCCCGGCGGCTAACCGGAGGGCCTACAAATATACCAGGTCGCGCGCTCGGCGACATCGATCGTCCGGATCTCGCCGAACATTTCCCTAAGCTCGCCCTTCACCAGCTTGATGAAGTTGAAATAGTCGCCGCCCTCCAGCCATTCCACGATATTCGTCAGGATGGACCGGTTTTCGTTGTAGTCGGCGATGATGACGAGATGCCGCGCGATCCGGTCCATCTCCGTGTACAGCAGCCTTCTCTCCGGCCCCTTCAACCCGTGGGCCACGTAAGTCGCGAGCGCAACGTCGAAACTCTTGTCTTGGAAGGGCATGCGACCAGTGGCGCTGGCCTGCACGAACTCGATTCCCCGGTTCTCGGGCTTGCGCGCGCCGATGCTCAGCATGCCCTGCTCCGCGTCCACCCCCGTGACGGTGAATCCTCTCTGGTTCAACACGGAGCAGAGCGCGCCCGTTCCACAGCCGACATCGATGATGCTCCCATGCGCGGAAAGCCCCAAATCGGCTTCGAGCCGGTCCAGCATCGCGCCGAACTGCCGCTTCTGGAGGCCGTAGTACAGGCCGTAGACCGGCGCAATCGTGGCGAAAACGCCTGCGATCATGACTCAGAACCTCATAACAGAAAACTCAGAACCCCAGCCCGCGTTCCTTCAGGCTGACCCAGCGCTGCTGGCCGATCACCAGGTGATCCAGCACGTCGACGTTGAGCAGCTTCCCCGCCTCCACGATCTGCCGCGTGACGTGCACGTCCTCGGCCGAGGGGGTTGGGTCGCCGGAGGGGTGGTTGTGCGCGACGATCAGCGCAGCCGCGTTCAGGCGGATGGCCTCCCGGAACAGCTCACCCACGCGCACCACGGCCGTGTTGAGCGACCCGATGTATACCGTGTGGATCTTCAGCACATGGTTCTTGCTGTCCATGATCAACGTGCGCAGGTGCTCCTGTTCCAGCGGCGCCATCTCCATCATGAGCAGGTTGGCTGCGTCCGCAGGAGACTTGACCACCGGACGCTCGTGTGGCGCAGCCACCTGCAGGCGCCGCCCTAGCTCGAAGGCCGCCTTGAGCTCGATGGCCTTCGCCTCGCCGATCCCTTTGATCGCCATCAGATCGCAGAAGGGAGCCTGCGCAAGGCCGGCGACGCCTCCGAAACAGGTGAGCAGGCGCTGGGAGAGCATGATGACGTTCTCGTCCTTCGTGCCCACCCGCAGGATAATAGCAATCAGCTCCGCGGTGCTGAGGCTGCCGGGACCGTAATGCAGCAGCCGCTCGCGCGGCCGTTCCCCTTCGGGCAGTTCCTTAATTGTGGGGGTGTATTCGGTGAGAGCTTCGTTGAGGGCCATGATGGGCTGTCTCCCGTGTGCGATGCGTGGTGTTAGTGTTGGAAGCCGATGGCGAAAACTGTTGTTTGAAGCTGCAGCTTCAGGCTAATGCTTGAACCCGAGCGTGCGGTCCGGCGCCTCGAACCCTGTGTCGCTGGGCGTGCGCACCTCGCCGAACTTCTCCTCATACTTGTTAAGGTTTTCCTGCAGCGCGCGCAGGAGAAGCTTCGCGTTCAGCGGGGTCAGGATGATGCGCGTGAGCACCTTCGCCTTGGGCGTACCGGGCAGCAGCCGAGCGAAGTCGATGACAATCTCGGACGGCGAGTGGCTGATGATCGCGAAGTTGCTGTAGACCGCATCCAGGTCTGCGGGCAGCTCGATGTTGATCTGCGGCTGGGTCTGAGCGGGCTGGGCCATGCGGGCCTCCTGTGCGGCGTTTTCGATCAGTCTACCGCAAGCAGGGGTCTGCGTCAACGCGCCGCGCCATGGCGTCCGCAACTCCGCATGTGACCGAGGGCGCAGGCGTCCTGAGTACAAAAAACGGCACAGCGCAGTACGCCGTGCCGTGTCAGGAACTGTCCTCTGCCCACCTAGAACGGTAGGTCATCCTCATGGGTGGGGAAGTCCTCGCCGCCGCCGGCCGGTCCACCGCCGGGTGCGCCGCCTTCTTCCCGCGCACCGCCCAGGAATTTGAGCGTGGTCGCGGTGAGTTCCAGCGAGGCGCGTGGGCTGCCCTCGCGATCGGTGTACGCCGAAGCGTCGATGTCGCCTTCGACCAGCACGAGCCGGCCTTTCTTCAGGTACTGGGCAGCCAATTCGGCGGTCTTGCGCCAGCAGGTGACGCGGAACCAGGTGGTCTTTTCCTGGGATTCGCCGTTCTGGTTGGTCCACTTGCGCGTGGTGGCAATGTTAAAGCTGGTGACAGGGACGCCAGTGGGGGTGTAGCGCATCTCGGGGTCCCGCCCGAGATGTCCGATGACGACGGTCTTCTGATACATGTGCGTGTACTCCTTCAGGCTGCTCGGCGTGAAATCAAACTTGTTGTGCTTGGTCCATCATTCGACCGTACTTAAGGATAAACGTAGCGGGTCAAAAAGTCAAATTCACAGAACGGCCGTTCGCTGCCTGAAGCAGCCAAATTCAGGTGCTTAAGGCCGCTGTAGGCGGCCTCATGCGGCCTCAGACTGCCTCAGGCCGCATGAGGGTCAGTGCGGTCGGATCCAGGTGAAGCGTCAGGGGACCACCGGCAGGGGGCAGTTCAACATCCGTTGTCGAGGCTTCGCAGATCAGCGTCACTCCGCCCGGATGCTCGGTTTGGATCAGGTAATAGCTGCCGCGAAACGATGCCGAGATGAGCCTCCCCGGCAGCAGGTTTTCTCCGCGCTCGCCGGGCTGGCGCACATCCGCGGCTTCCGGGCGCACCAGTAGCGTCACCACCTCGCCGGCCGCGAACTCTCCCGCGCTGTCTGCAGCCACCAGCGTCCCGGCCGCGGTCTCAACGCGATAACCTGGCGTGGCAGATTGTAGAGACGTTGCATGTAACGTCTCTGCAGCATCGCCATGCAACGGAACGACCTTCCCCCGCAGCAGATTGCGGAACCCCAGGAAGCGCGCCACGTACTCGGTAGCCGGGTGGCGATACACCTCGCTTGGCGTGCCCTCCTGCTCGATCCAGCCCCCTTCGCCCTGCTCCGGCCGCGCGCGCATGATCAGCACCCGGTCCGACACGGCAAAGGCCTCCTCCTGGTCGTGCGTCACGTACAGCGCAGTCACGCCCACCCGCTTCAGGATGGTGCGCAGCTCGTTCATCAGCTGCTCGCGCAACGCCCGGTCCAACGCACCTAGCGGCTCGTCCAGCATCAATAGCTGCGGTCGCGGGGCCAGGCTGCGCGCAAGCGCCACACGCTGCTGCTCGCCGCCCGAGAGCTCGACCACGCGGCGCCGTTCGTAGCCGTCCAGTGCAACCAGCGACAGCATCTCCTGGACGCGGCCGGCAATGTGCGACGCCGGGAGCCCTTGCATGCGCAGCCCGAATGCGACGTTGGCCGCGACATCCTTGTGCGGGAAGAGCGCATAATCCTGGAACATGAAGCCGAAGTTGCGCCGGTGCACGGGGATGTCATGCACATCCCGGCCTGCGAAGGTCACAGTCCCGGTGTCGGGCGTCTCCAGCCCGGCCACGATCCGCAGCAGCGTGGTCTTGCCGCAGCCGCTCGGCCCGAGCAGGCAGATGATCTCGCCCGGATCGACCGCGAACGAGGCCTCTTTGAGCACCGGCAGGCCCGGGTAGGACTTGGATACATCAGTGACAGTGAGCAGTGGCGCCATGACCTTAAAACTCCCCGACTTGACCGACGCGGAAGCGTTCGATGAGCACGAATGCAACCGCACATACCAGCATCAGCAGCGTGCTCATCGCCATCGCCTGCCCGTAGTTCAGCGCACCGGGCTGGCCCAGGAGCCTGTAGATCACCAGCGGCATGGTCGGGAACTCGGGACGCGCGATCAGCAGCGTTGCGCCGAACTCGCCCATGCTGGTAGTGAATGCAAACAGGGCGGCCACCAGCAGCGCGCGACCCACGATGGGGAGATCCACTTCGCGCCACGCGGTCCACGGCGACGCGCCGAGCACGGCCGCAGCCTCGCGCCAGTCCGGGTTGATACCGCGCATGACCGGCAGCAGAGTGCGGACGACGAAGGGAAATGCAACCAACGTGTGCGCGATGGGCACGAGCACGGCCGATGCGCGCAGATTGAGGGGCGGCTGTCCCATGGTCAGCAGGTAGCCGAAGCCCAGGGTGACCGCAGAGGTGCCCAGGGGGAGCAGAACGAGCGGCTCCAGCAGCACCGTGCCGAGCGTGCGCGCTCGCGCCATCAGTGCTGCGGTCAGGGTGCCGATAGCCAGCGCCAGGACGGTGGTGATCAGCGCGAAGAACACGCTGTTACGGATGGCCAGGCCGGGCGGGACATAGAACAGGGAGTTCGTGCGGTTGACGAACAACTCGCGGAAGTAGCGCAGCGCATCGTCTCCCTCTGCCAGCGAGCGAAGCGCCAGCGCAACCAGCGGCGACACAAGAAACAGGAGCAGGCCCGCGACGGTCAGCCCAACGAAGACCTTGTGTGCGGGCGTGGTCGGCGGGATCTCAGTAGCGGCAGCCGGACGTAGGTTCAGGGGCAGCGAGGCACGCGCCTGTGCGCGGGTGTAGATGGCCATGACCACAAAGGTCAGTACGATCTGGGCGAGCGCGATCGCCGACGCCTCGGGCAGGCGGAACAGCGCCACCGCCTGGCGGTAGATTTCCACCTCCAGCGTGGCGAAGCGCGGTCCGCCGAGGATCAGGATCACCCCGAAGCTGGTGAAGCAGAACAGGAAGATCAGCAGCCCTGCCGCGGCCACGGCCGGCAGCAGCAACGGCAGCGTGATCTCGAAGAAGACGCGGGCCCGGTTGCCCCCCAGCACGCGTGCGGCCTCGGACAGCCGGGTATCCAGGTTTGACCAGAACCCCCCCACGATGCGCACGACGACGGTGGTATTGTAGAAAGCGTGGGCGAGCAGGACCAGCCAGATGGTCTGTTGGAGGCGCACCGGCGCGCGCGCCATGTCGAACCAATCCATGAGCAGGCTGTTTAGCCAGCCGCGCGAGCCCAGCAGCGCAGTGAACGCGGCAGCGACGACCATGGCCGGCAGTACGAACGGGATCGTGGTCAGCGCGCGCAGCACGGTCTTGCCACGGAAGCGATAGCGCGCGAACACGAATGCCGCCGGCATCCCCAGGGCCAGCGTGACCGCGGTGGAGAGGGTCGCCTGCCAGGTCGTGAACCACAGGGCGCGGCCGAAATACGGCTCGCGCCACAGGTTGGCAATGGGGGCCAGGTCGAGCCGGCCCCCTGGCGCAAAGCTCTGCACCACCACCGCGAGCAGGGGATAGAAGAAGAAGACCCCCAGGAAGCCCAGCGGCAGGAGGTAGAGCAGCCCCCGGCCTAGCGCAGCACTGCGTCGGTCCACGTCTGAATCCAGTTCTCCCGGCCCGCCTCGATCTGGTCGGGCGTCATGGCCACCGCGTCAGTAGGCACCTGCGCGTGCTTCGTGAACACCTCGGGCAGGTCGGCGCCGGGCAGCGCGGGATAGATCCACATCTGCAGGGGGATATCCTCCTGGAAGGTTTCACCCAGCATGAAGTCGACCCACTGCCGCGCAAGCTCGGGCTCCCGGGCGCCCTTCAGGATGCCCACGAACTCGATCTGCTTGAAGCTGCCGCCGGGCAGGAGCAAGTTGGCCGTCGGAGACTCTGCCGGCTGCGGGTCCGCGAAGAACACCTCTGCCGCAGGGCTGGTCGCATAGCTGACGGCCATCGGCCGATCGCCTTCGCCGCTGCCGCCGCTGAACTGGCCGTAGTATGCATCCTCCCATCCGTCGGTGACCAGCACATCGTTCTTGCGCAGGTCACGCCAGAAATCGAGATAGGTGTACTCGCCCGCCTCGCCGAAGGTGGCAATCGTCGCCAGCAGGAAGGACAGGCCGGGCGAAGACGTGGCCGGGTTCTCCACCACGAGCAGGCTTTCGTACGCGGGATCGGCCAGGTCGCGCAGGGTGGACGGCAGCGGAACATCGTTCTCTGCGAAGTAGGCCTTGTCATAGTTGATCGTCACATAGCCGAAGTCGACCGGCAGCAATCGGTTTCCCGGGTCGAGCTTCAGCTCAGCGGGCATCTGCGCCAGCGCGGGCGACGCGTACGCCTCGAAGATGTCGCCGGCCAGGCCGCGGCTCAGGAACGTGTTGTCAACGCCGAAGAAGACGTCCGCGAGTGGATTGCTCTTGCTCAGGATCGCCTTGTTCAGCGCCAGTCCCGTGTCGCCCGACTTGAGGAATTGGACCGTGCAGCCGCACTGCGCCTGGAACTGGGCGACGACATCCTCGCTGACGCTGAAGCTGTCGTGCGTCATGATCGTGACGGTTCTGGCCCCGCGCACCCCCGTCGGCTCTGCCGGGGAAGTGGCCGGCTCCCCGGTTCCTGCCACCGGCGGGGTGGGCGACGCTACCGGCACAGGCGTGCAGGCAGCCAGAGTGGCGGCTACTGCAGCCGCCACCAGCAGGAAGAGAAGTCGTTTTCGTTTCATTTGGTTTCCATCCTGTTATGTATCACCAGCAGGCGGCCGCGGCGAAGGCTCACCTCCGCCCGGCTGCCCGTCAGTACGTTGCTGATTCCCCTGGCCTCGCCAAGGTGCAGCGTCTCGTCCTCCAGCGGATAGAGCAGGCCGCCGGTCGAGACACCGGCCGCGTCTGCTCCCAGGGGCAGCAGCGACAGCAGGTCGCCCGCCGCGCCCTCGATCGTCAATCGCCCCAGCTCACCGCCCGCGTCCGGCGGCTGCGTCGCGTCCTTGCGCCCTTGCGCCCTTGCTTTAGGGCGTGCAAACTCGCCGTCCGCACGCAGGAGCCGGATCGTTTCGCCACCATCCACCAGGCACGCGTCCACGCTGGCCAGCGGCGCGCGCGAGAGCAGAAACACGTTCGCCAGCAGGTGATCGGTCCGGCCCCCGGTCGCGCCGCAGATGACGATCTGTTCCGCGCCCATCTCCAACGCGCGCGCGACGGCTAACTCAGTGTCCGTCTCATCCTTCGCGGCTCGAGCGCGCAGGACCTCGACGCCGCTGGCTTCGAGGCCGCGCGCCGTGTCTGCGGGCAGCGAGTCAAGATCGCCCACGAGCAAGTCCACGCGCCAGCCCCAGCGCAACGCGTGCCGCGCGCCGAAATCGGCCGCAATCACCCGGTCCTCCGGACCGGGCGCCAGGCCATGCGGCTGCTGCGCCGCAGGGCTGCCCGCCACCACAAAAAACCTCACACGAGCCTCCGGAGCAGAAAACAAAAAAGCGGCCCTTGTCGGGTCGCCTCTGCCTTCTGTCGCATCCCTTCGCCGGCATTACCCGTCAGGTTCAAGGGGTCGTCGGCATGCCATCCGCATCGGATCGGCGCCAACCTCTCAGCCGGGCTCCACCCAGCTCCCCCTGCCGCGCGGCTGCGAAACATCGCGCGCCGCGTGGTGATCGATTAGACACAGTCTACCAGGACGGTCGCTTGCTGTCAAAGGCATCCGACCCAAAAATCCTGGATCACCGCTCCCATCTCACGCTCAGCTTCTGCCCGTCGCTGATCACCTCGATTCGCCCGTGCTGGTCCGTCCGCAGCACCTGCACGCTCGCCAGCCGCGCCAGCACCTCCGGGCTGGGATGCCCGAAGCGGTTCTCCGCGCCAACCGAGATGACCGCGACCTGCGGCGCGACCCGCGCCAGGAACGCGGTCGAGGTGCTTGCAGCGCTCCCGTGATGCCCCACCTTCAGCACATCCGCGTTCAGCGGCAGCCCTGCTGCCATCATGGCTTGCTCCGCAGCCTCCTCGGCATCCCCGGTCAGAAGCACGCTCGTCTCCCCATAGTCCAGCCGCAGCACGAGGCTCCCGTCGTTGCTGCTCCAGGCGCCCCCGGTCTCCCGGGCGTCGGGGCTCAGGACGGTGAGCACCATGGCCCCGGCGGCCAGGCGCGTCCCGCGCGTTGCGGTTACGCGGGGAATGCCCGCGGCCTCGATCGCGGCCAGCCACGCAGTGCTTTCGCGATCGCCCGGCTGTGCACCATCTACGGCGGTCGTGACCCCGTACCGTTCCAGCAGGGGCACCAGCCCCGTGACATGATCTGCATCGCCATGGGTTAGCACCACGAGGTCGAGTGACCGATCCCAGAACGGCAGCACTTCGCCCAGCTCGTCGAGCAAGGCAGCCGGGCTCGGCCCGCCATCGACCAGGATCTGCCGGCCATCGGGCGCCCGGATCAGGATCGCGTCCCCCTGCCCCACGTCGAGGAACCAGACGTGCAGCCTGCCGTCGGGCAGCCCGACCAGGGCGAACCATGCAATTGCGGCGAGCAGTGCCAGTACGAGGATCACGCGCCAGGTCGAAAACCGTTTGAGCATTGGAACACGCCTCCCCCGTGTGTTATACTAGCCCCCGCCAAAATCCGTGTCAAGGAGCCGAAATGGGACAGGAAAGGCCGCTGATCGTTTACGGAACCCCCTGGTGCCCCGACTGCCGCCGCAGCAAGCAGTTTC
>Ga0123333_10002235_pt1 | contig 19864 bp, 13 predicted proteins | sample BioC12SIPDNA_3_FD_89957 | JGI IMG/M metagenome (GOLD analysis project Ga0123333, IMG submission 89957) | Anaerobic biogas reactor microbial communites from Washington, USA - Biogas_R2_B C12 SIP DNA | ecosystem: Engineered > Bioreactor > Anaerobic > Unclassified | place: Washington, USA... | reverse complement strand
CTGGGGGCGCTGGTGCTCGCGGCGTTTTTCGTGATGAGCGTTTCGGCCGCCTACCTGATCCGGGGCGTGCACACCGCGTTCGCGCGGAAATGCTTCCTCCCGGCGCTGGTCCTGGGGGCGGCCGCGTCGCTGGCGGTAACCGTTTCGGGGCACTCGCAGGGGCAGATCGTCGCGCGCTACCAGCCGGCGAAGCTTGCCGCGCTGGAGGGGGTTTTCGAGACGAAGGACACGGGGACGCCCATGATGATCTTCGGCATCCCCGACGCCGGGGCGAAGACCGTGCGCTACCGCGTGTCCATCCCCGGGCTGCTGAGCCTCCTCGCCTACGGCGATGCCAGCCGGCCCGTAGCCGGCCTGGACCAGTTCGAGCCCGATGTGCCGCCCGTGGCCCTGTCCTTCCTGTCGTTCCGCATCATGGTCGGGCTGGGCGTCTATTTCATCGCGCTGACCCTCTACGGCCTCTGGTGCTGGCACAGGGGCACGCTGTTCGGGAAGAGGTGGCTGCTGCGGGTGTTTGTCGTTTCGGTCGTCGGGCCGTTTGCGGCCAACCATCTCGGCTGGGTTGCGGCCGAGGTCGGCCGCCAGCCCTGGATCGTCTACAACCTCCTGCGCACCGGCGACGGGGTTTCCGGGGGGCTTGCCGCCTCCCAGGTGCTCGGTTCGATCGTCATGTTCGGCCTGGTGTACGCCCTGCTGTTCGCCCTGTGGCTGTATCTTCTCCTCGAGAAGATCCGCAAGGGCCCGGAGCCGGTGCGGTAGCGCGCGGGGATTTCAGATTAGGATCAAGGAGTCAGCCTGTGGACCTGAACCTGCTTTGGTTTGTTCTGCTGGGAGCCCTTCTCGCGGGGTATGCCGTCCTGGACGGATTCGACCTCGGAGTCGGCATTCTGCACCTTACCGCCCGGACCGATACGGAGCGCCGCCTCAGGATCAACTCCATCGGCCCCTTGTGGGACGGCAACGAGGTGTGGCTGATCACGTTCGGCGGCGCCATGTTCGCGGCCTTCCCGGCTGCCTACGCGACGGTCTTTTCAGGCTTCTACACGGCGTTCATGCTGCTGCTTCTCGCGCTGATCTTCCGGGCCGTTTCGATCGAGTTCCGCAGCAAGCGCGACGCGCCGTCCTGGCGACGGCTCTGGGACGGCTCCTTTTCCGGGGCCAGCCTCCTGGCGACGTTTTTGTTCGGCTGCGCCGCCGGGAACGTGCAGATCGGCATCCCCGTCGACGCCGCGGGCGTGTTCACGGGTTCCTTCCTGAGCCTCCTCCGCCCGTACCCGGTCCTGGCCGGCGTGCTCGCGGTCGCGGTCGCCCTCACCCACGGCGCCCTGTACCTCAACCTGAAAATGGAGGGGGAGCCGCAGCTGCGGGTGCGCCGGTGGATCTGGCGGGGATACGGGCTCTCCCTGGCGTGCCTCCTGGCGGCGGCGCTGGCCCTTCAGGCCGCCCGCCCGCAGGCCGCCCGGAATTTCGCCGGCCGCCCATGGGCCTGGGCCGTCGTGGCCCTGCTGGCCCTGGCGCTGGCCAACATCCCGCGGGCCGTCCGGCGAAGCCGTCCCCTGGTTGCCTTCCTCTGCTCGTCGGCCGCCATCGCTGCGCTGGTGTTCCTGTTCGCCTTCAGCCTGTTCCCGAACCTGGTGATTTCGAGCATCTCCCCGGAGTACAACCTGACGATGGTCAACGCGGCGTCTTCGCCCAAAACCCTCGGGATCATGGCCGTCATCGCCCTGGTCGGGATGCCCCTGGTCATCGCCTACACCGCGGTGGTTTACTGGGTGTTCCGGGGGAAGACTCGGCTGACCGAACACAGCTACTGACCGGGCGGCAGCTAGAGGGACGCCTGGCGGTTGTTCAGGGCCGGATGCGCCTGTGCAACCGTTACGGATAAGCAGCATGAGAATACCGGGGAGCATGCGCATCCCTGGCGCGTTCCCTTCCAATCTTCTTCGGCCTTCTTCAGATACAGGCGCTATGGGTCGTCAGGCGTTTGATTGCCTTCGCCCCGCCGCCGGCACATCATGGAATCCGGCCGGGGATCGGGGTGAACAGGAGTCTCCACCCCGCCTGTTTCGAGGAGGTCGTCCCAAAAAGTCCCGCAATTGCCGCCGCATAGGCCGGAAGCTTCCATGCCCATACGGAGGCGTCTCCGGCTGCCTTGCCCGGACGGCCTTTGGAATGAGGCGCCTCCGGCTGTGCATCGTCCCGATGCCGGGCCGGTCGCGGCAGGACGTGCGCGCCGGGGCAGGCCTGCCGCATATCCGTGCGCGCCGCCTTTGGTTTTGGATTATAATGGAGGCATGACGACGGGGAAGGCACAGGGGGGCGGCACACGGAGGCCGGGGGAGACCGGCCGCACAGGGCGGATCCTCGAGCGGCTCGACGCCGCCTATCCCGATGCCGCGTGCACGCTCGACCACGGCAACCCCCTGGAGCTGCTCGTCGCCACCATCCTGTCCGCCCAGTGCACCGACGAACGCGTCAACCGGGTCACCAGGGACCTGTTCCGCAAATACCGCTCCGCGCGGGACTACGCCTCGGCGCCGCCCGAGGAGCTGGAGGCCGCCATCCGGCCCACGGGCTTCTACCGCAACAAGGCCCGGAGCATCCGCGCAGCCTGCCGGATGCTCGTGGACGCGCACCACGGCTCCGTCCCGGACACCATGGAGGAACTTCTCCGGCTCCCGGGAGTCGCGCGCAAGACGGCCAACGTCGTCCTGGGCGTCGCGTTCGGCCAAGCCGAGGGCGTCGTCGTAGACACCCATGTCCATCGGATCGCCAGGCGGCTCGACCTGTCCGGGGCCCGGACCCCGGAGAACGTCGAAAAGGACCTGATGCGCATCCTGCCGCGGAACAGGTGGATCTCCTTCGCCCACCAGGTCATTTGCCACGGCCGCACAATCTGCAAGGCGCGCAATCCCCTGTGCGGCTCCTGCCCCCTGGAAAATCTCTGCGCCTCCGCCGACAAGCAGGCGCGGTAGCTCCTACCCCGCCAGCAGGATGTGCAGGTCCATGACGTTGGTGCGCGTCGGGCCGGTGACGATCAGGTCCCCCAGCCCCTTGAAAAAGGCGTAGGAGTCGTTGTCCTCTATGGACCGCTCAAGGAAGGCGGCCCCGATCGCCAGCGAACGGGCGAGCGAGGCGTTGTCGGCCACCGCCCCGGCGGCGTCGGTGGGCCCGTCAGTCCCGTCGGTCCCCAGGCTGGCCACGAGGCACGGGGCCGGCAGCTCCGCCAGATGGCGCACGCAGTGCATCACGAATTCCTGGTTGCGCCCGCCGCGGCCGCCTCCGGCGACGCGAACGGTCGTTTCCCCCCCGCTGAGGACGCAGGCGGGGCGCCTGACGGGGCGGCCGTGCGATACGACCTCTTCGAGGACGCTCATATGGAATCTTGCGGCCGCGGCCGTATCCCCTTCCAGCCGGCTCGTCAGCACCGTGGCGTGGTACCCCAGGCGGCGGGCCGCCGCCGCCGCCGCCCGGCACGCCTCGGCATTGCTGCCGGCGACGAGGAACGCGGCGGCGCGAAACGCCGGATCCCCGGCCTTCGGGGTCTCCGCGATTTCCCCCGCCGCCCCCCGCCGGAGTCGCCGCGTCACGGCCCCGGGGACCGAATCCGCGACGGAAAGCCTGCGGAGGATCTCCAGGCAGTCCGAGAACGTCGTCGGGTCCGGGACCGTCGGTCCCGAAGCGATGGTGGATGGGTCGTCCCCGACCACGTCGGAGAGGGCTACGGAGACGACCGTCGCCGGGTGCAGCCTCCGGGCCAGGCCCCCGCCCTTGAGGGCCGACAGGTGCTTGCGCACGGCGTTGAGCTCCCGGATGGATGCCCCGGCGCGCAGCAGCGCCTGCGTGCAGCGGATCTTGTCCCCGAGTGCGATCCCCTCGGCGGGGGAGGCCAGGAGCGAGGACGCGCCCCCGGACAAAAGGCAGAAGACCAGGTCCCCGGGCGCGACCCTGTCGCCGGCGAATGCGGCCATCCGTTGGGCCGCCGCAACGCTGTTGCTGTCCGGCAGCGGGTGCCCCGCTTCCACGGTCTCGAGCCGCTTGAGCCCGATGCCGTGCCCGTATTTGGTGACCAGGAGGCCGCCGGCAAGCCGGCCGCCCAGGATGGTTTCAAGCGCCTTCCCCATGGGGGCGGCCGCCTTCCCGGCCCCGAGCGCCCAGACGTTGCCGAACCGGTCGAGATCGTAGATCCGCCCCCCGGCCAGGAGCGCATTCTTTCGGCGCCGGACGTGCCTCCGCACCGCCGCCCCGGGATCGACCGCCCGGAGGGCGGCGGTCCATATGCGCCCGGCGTCGGTGCGGAGGCGGCCGGGGGCGTTCACGGCTGTTCCCCGGACGACGGGTCTATACCGCGGAAGACCCGGTCGTAGAGGTCGGCGAACACGGCGACCACCTGGGGATCGAACTGTGCCGAGGCGCACCGCCCGAGCTCCCGGATGGCCTCCTGCGGCGGCCGGGGCGGGCGGTGGGGCCTCCAGACCGTCATGGCGTCGAAGGCTTCGGCGACGGCGATGATCCGGGAGCCGAGCGGGATGAGGTCCCCGCGGAGCCCGTCGGGGTGGCCGCTGCCGTCGTAGCGTTCGCCGTGGTGGCGGATGCACCGGAGCACCTCCCGGTCGTCCAGGATCGGACGCAGGACCTCCTCGGCCAAAGACGTCCGTTCCATGAAACGCCGCTGCTCGTCCGGGGTCCATGCCCCCCGCTTGTTCAGCAGCATATCCTCGACGAGGATCATGCCCACGTCGTGCAGCAGCGCCGCCAGGTAGACCCTGTGCGCGCCGTCGTCGTCCATCCGGAGCTCCCGGGCGACGTAGCGCGACTTCTCGGCCACCCGCAGCGCATGGCCCACGTTGAAGGGGATCTTCAGGTCGAGCAGGTGGACAAGCACCTGCGTCATGGAGTAGAACAGCCGGCGGTTTTCCGCCGCCCTCTCGTCGGCCGTCCGGGCCAGGCGGCTCCGGTGCTCCCGGCCGGCGTCTTCGAGCCTGCGCGTGTCCAGCGCGCGGCGGGCTGAAAGCAGGACGTGTTCGGGAGTGAACGGCTTGACGATGCAGTCGCAGGCTCCCTCGCGCGTGCTCCCGGCGGCCGCGCCGGCGCCGTCGGCGGCCGTGACGATGACGACGACGTCGGGGTGGGCCGCCCGGATATCCTCGAACAGCCGCGCCCCCCGGCTCCCGGGCATCCGGATGTCGGTGAAGGCCAGGTCGAAGCTGTGCGTCGACAGCGTGGAAAGGGCCTCTGCGGCGTCCCCGGCGGTGACGCATTCGAAGCCGGCACCCGCAAGGGTCGTCTTCAGGATCTCCCGGATGTGGGCCTCGCCGTCGGCGATGAGCACGTGCCCTTTGCTTGACTCCATAAAGACTCCGGGGCGGGCCCTAGAGGCCGTCGCCGCAATCGGCGATGGCGCCGGCCACGATATTGGCGACGGCGCCGCGCAGATGGTTCACGCTTTTCCCGCCCCCGGGATGCACCCTGTTGGCGAGAATGATGATGTAGGTGCCCGACGGCGGGTGGATCCACAGGGACGTTCCGGTGAACCCCGTGTGCCCGTACCCCTCCATGAGGATGTCGCCCCGGGGGGAGGTGTACTCCGACCGGATGTCCCACCCGTACCCGCGGATGGCGGGAGATCCCTCGGGCGACTGGGGGCTGGTCATGGCCCGGACGGTCAGCGGCGACAGCATGCGCCCGCCGGGGTGGCTGCCGAGATTGAGCAGCATCCGGGCGTAGGCGGCGATGTCTTCGGCGCTCGAGAACAGCCCCGCGTGCCCGGCGACCCCCCCCATCCTCCAGGCGGTCGGGTCGTGCACCTCCCCGCGCAGCATGGTGTCCATGGAAGCGCCCGACCCCTCGCCGTCGAGGTACTCGAGCGTGGCCCTGCGCGTTTCGGTCGGCGCGATCCGAGAGGCCATGGCCGCATCGGGGCAAAAACCGGTGTCGGCCATTCCGAGCGGCGCGAAGATCCTTTCCCGGGCGAAGGCGTCGAGGGCCCTGCCGCTGACGGCGCGTACTATCTCGCCGAGGGCGATGAAGTTGAGATCGCTGTAGACGAACTTCTCGTCCGGCTTCGAAGCCGCGCCGATCTTCCACAACTCGCCGAGCGCGGCCTCGAAGCCGAACCACGGCCTGGAAAGATCGAACCCCGCCGGCAGTCCGGAATGGTGCGTCAGGAGCTGCCGCACCGTGATCTCGCCCTTCCCCCCGTCCCTGAAACGGGGGAGGTAGCGGTTCACCCGGTCGCCGAGCCTCAGGGCGCCGTCCTCGACCAGCATCATGATCGAGGGGGCCGTCGCGAGGACCTTCGTCAGCGAGGACACGTCGAAAACCGTATCCCGCGTCATGGCCTCGCGCGACGGCCGCACGGACCGGTTGCCGAAGGCCTTGAAATACATGGCGCCGCCGCGCCCGCCCACCAGGACAACCACCCCCGGGGCCTCGCCCTGTTCGATCGCCGCCTCCACCGCGGCGTCGATACGCTCGAGGCGGTCCGGCATCAGGCCGGCCGCCTCCGCGCCCTCGGGGCCCGATCTGCCGCCCGGGGCGCCCGCAGGCGTCCGGTACTGGGCGATCACCCCGGCGGCCAGCAGGCACAGGAGCAGGGCGGCGCCGGAGGCCGCGACCGCGACGCGCTTCTTTCTAGGATCCTTCATGCGAACCTCCCGAGCGGACGCCGGAAGCCGCCCCGATCTCCGGATGATTTCCACGGTGGATGCTCCGGTAGAGGGCCCTGTAGCTTTCGGCCGAACGATTCCAGGACCAGTCCTCCCGCATGGCCCGCTGCACCAGGGCCTGCCAGGAGTCCGCGTCGGCGAAGGCGTCGAGGGCCCCCCGCAGCGCCCCGAGCATCGCCCCGGCCGAGTACTCCCTGAAAAGGAACCCCGTCCCCCCCTCGCCCGTGTAGGGGGCGACCGTGTCGGCCAGCCCGCCGGTGGCCCGCACCACGGGGATCGTGCCGTAGCGCAGGCTGACGAGCTGGCTCAGGCCGCACGGTTCGTACCGGGAGGGCATGAGGAACATGTCGGCCCCCGCCTCGATTAGGTGCGCCAGCGCGTTGTCGAAAGCGAGGTGTACGGCGATGGTCCCGGGGTGCCGCAGGGCGAGCTCCCGCAGGGTCTCGTGGTAGTGCCGCTGGCCGACGCCCAGGATGACCAGCTGCAGGCCGAGCGCCGCGATCTGCGGCGCCGCCTCCGCGACCAGATCGAACCCCTTCTGGTCCGCCAGCCGGGACACCATGCCGACCAGCGGGGTCCGCCCGGCGGGCCGGGGCAGCCCGAAATGCCGCCTGAGGTGATCCCGGCACACGGCTTTCCCTGAAAGATCCCCGGCGGAGTAGTTGGCCGGGATCAGGGGATCCTTCTCCGGGTTCCATTCCTCGTAGTCGATGCCGTTGACAATCCCGCTGACGTCCATCCTCCGGCTCTCGAGCACCCCCTCGAGCCCGTGGCCGAATTCCCGGCTGCCCATGATCTCGGCCGCGTAGGTCTGGCTCACCGTGTTGACCTTGTCCGCCATGAGGATGCCCGCCTTCATGAAATTCACCTTGTCCCAGTACTCGAAGGGGGACATGGGGTAGAAATGGGCGGGATCGATCCCGGCGTGGTGGAGCACCCCCTTGGGGTAGATCCCCTGGTAGGCGAGGTTGTGGATGGTGAACAGGGTGCCGACGCGGCGGTAGAAGGGGAGGCCGGCGTAGTTGAGGCGGACGAGGGCGGGGATGAGGGCCGTGTGGGAATCGTGGCAATGGAGGATGTCGACGGGGCGCTTGAGCCGGGGGAGCAGTTCGAGGCCCGCCTTCATGAAAAACAGAAAGCGCACGGCGTTGTCCCAGTACCCCTCGCCGGAATTCGGGTCGTTGTAGATGCCGGCGCGGTCGAAATATTTCCCGGACCCGATGAGGTAGACGTCGACACCCGCATCCCTGAGCCGGGTCTGGTAGATGTCCGCCCGCTCCGTGGCGTCGCCCATTTGGACGTCGAAGCCCGCAACCGTGCGGCAGGGGCGGATCTCGAACTGCTCCCCCCGCAGCGTCGCCCGGTAGGCCGGGATGACCACGGCCGGATCCAGGCCCAGCTTCCCGAGCGCCTTCGGCAGGGCGCCGACGACGTCGCCCATCCCGCCGTCCTTGGCAAACGGGGCCGCCTCGGCTGAGAACATGACGATGCGTGATGGTTCGTTCTGGTGCATACATCCTCGGGCCGCCGGGTTGACGGAACCGCCCCGGCACATCCGCCGGGCGTATCTTACCAGCCCGAGGCGCCGCGCGGGCACGCATTTCTCAAAAATTTTCCCGGCCGCACGGCCCCGTGCCGCCCGATGCGGGGGCCCCATGCGGGGGCCCCATGCGGGGGCCCCATGCGGGGGCCCGATGCGGGAGCCCTATGGGGGGGCCGATGCGGGGGTGCGCCGCGCCCCCGCCCTAATCTGGGCCGGCGAGATAGTATTTCCGGACGTATTCCTGCACCATGCGCCAGGTCGTGAACTCCGGGAGCAGGGTGGCCATGGAGCGGCGGATCTTTCCGATCCACCGGCGCGGGATGCCCCGGCTGTCGCGGTCGTAGAAGCAGGGGATGACTTCCTCGGCCAGAACCTTGCAGAGATGGGCGTTGTCGAGGCGGTCCTGCTCCTCCACCGAATCCGGATGGGAGTCGTCCCCGATGGCGAAGCCGTTGGTCCCGTCGTAGGCTTCGCGCCACCACCCGTCGAGTATGCTCAGGTTCAGGCCTCCGTTGGAGAGGATCTTCTGCCCGCTGGTGCCGGAGGCCTCCATCGGCCGCCGCGGGTTGTTCAGCCAGACGTCGCACCCGGAAATCATCTGGCGCGCGATGTGCACGTCGTAGTTCTCGATGAAGACCAGCCGGCCCCTCAGGGCGCTGTTCTGGCCGAGGTGGAGGATCTTCTGGATCAGCCGCTTCCCCTCGTCGTCGGCCGGGTGCGCCTTCCCGGAAAAAATGAACTGCACGGGCCGGGCCGGGTCCGTCGCGAGCTCCACGATCCTTTCGTAATCCTCGAAAACGAGGGGCGCGCGCTTGTAGGTGGCGAAGCGCCGCGCGAAACCGATGGTCAAAGCGTCGGGATTGAGAAGCCGGTCGAAGGAGTGGGGGTGCCCCATCGCGGTCCGCTTGATCAGCATGCGCCGGCGGGCGAATTCGATCAGGGCGCGGCGCAGCCGGTAGCGCAGGGCCCACAGTTCCCCGTCGGAGACGAACTCCGGATCCAGCATCCGCTGCCAGAACACCGGCTCGTTGATGTCCCTGTCCCAGTTCGGCCCCAGCCTGCTGCGCCAGAAGCTGCGGACCGGCCCTTTCATCCAGCCGACAAGGTGGATGCCGTTGGTTATGTGGCCGATCGGGACCTCCTCCTCAGGTTTTCCCGGGAACAGGGGCTGCCACATCCTGCGGCTCACCCGCCCGTGCAGCTCGCTGACGCCGTTGGCGGCGCGGGACGTCTTCAGCGCCAGGACCGTCATGCAGAACGGCTCCCGGGGATCGGCCGGGTCCACCCGGCCGAGGGCCATCAGATCGTCGAACGACGGGGTGATCTGAGGCTGGACCCTCTGGAAGGCGTACTGCATCAGGTCGGGGCTGAAGCGGTCGTGCCCCGCCTCGACGGGGGTGTGGGTCGTGAAGACGCACTGGCGCCGGACCTCTTCGACGGCTTCCCCGAGGGGGAGGCCCCGGGCGACGGCCCCCCGCACTAGCTCCAGGGCGAGGAACGCCACGTGCCCTTCGTTCATGTGGTAGAGCGCCGGCCGGATCCCGAGGTCGCCGAGCAGGCGGACGCCCCCCATGCCGAGCAGCATCTCCTGCATGATGCGGGTCGAGCTGTCCCCGCCGTAGACGCGCAGGGTCAGATCCCGGTGCAGGGGTTCGTTCTCGGGCAGGTTCGAATCGAGCAGGAGGATGGGGCACCGGCCGACGTGCACCCGCCAGGCCTGGAAGCAGACCCGGGCGAGGTTGATGTCGACCGACCCCACGTAGCGCTCCCCGTCGGCCCGGCAGACCGGCTCGAGCGGCAGCAGTTCCGGCCTCAGCGGCGCGAAGTACTCGGTCTGCCAGTTGTTCTCGTCGATCGATTGCTGGAAGTAGCCCTCGCGGTAGAAGAGGCTGACCCCGACCAGGCCGAGCCCGAGATCGCTGGCCGAGCGCGCGTGGTCCCCCGACAGGATGCCCAGACCCCCGGCCGCGATGGGCAGGGTTTCGTGGAAGCCGTATTCGGCGGTGAAATACGCCACGGGGTTCTCGACCAGAGAAGGGGCGTTGCGGAACGCCCAGGTGTCCTTCCGGTCCAGGTAGGCCTCGAAACCGGCCAGGACCTCCCGGACCTTCCGGGCAAACACGGGGTCCCGCAGCCGGGTGCGGAGTTCATACTCGGAGATGTCCTGCAGGACGGCGACTGCGTTGTGGTACTGGTCCTGCCACCCTCGGGGGGACAGCTCGTTGAAGATCTCCTGGCATTCCTGGTTCCAGGTCCACCACAGGTTGGCCGCGAGCCGCCGGAGCTTGGCCAGCAGTTCCGCCGTCTCGTCATGACTTGATATCAATGGAGTTATATTCAGTGGGGCCCCCTCTCTCCCGGGCTTTCGTGCCGGCGATAGGCTTACTATACTATTTTCCGGGGAAACGGCAATACCCTGCGTGCGCCGGCGGGAGGGGTTCGGACGGGGCCGCGAGGGCCCCCGGGGGGGGGAGCCGCGGCGGGGCCGGGAGCCCCGCCGCGGATGGGGATCAGTTTTTGCTCACAAAGTCGGAGAATTCCCGCAACTTATTGGAGCGATAGGGGCTCCGAAGTTTGAAAAGGGCCTTCTCCTCGATCTGCCGGATGCGTTCTCGGGTCACCTGGAAGATTTCGCCGACTTCCTGCAGCGTGTACTCCTTCCCATTCTCGTTCAGTCCGTACCGCATCCGGACGATCTCCTGTTCGCGGGAGGACAGGGTCTCGAGCGCGGAATCGGTCACCTCGCGGAGGTTGTGCTTCATGACGTCCTCGTCGGGGGACACCACGGTCTTGTCTTCAATGAACTTGTTGAGCACGGCATCCTTGTTGTCGGCGATGCTGGCTTCGAGCGAAATCGGCTCCTGGGCCGCCTTCAGTATCTGGGTCACCTTCGAGACCGGGGTTTTCAGCTCCTTGGCCAGCTCGTGCACCGAAGGCTCCCGCCCGTTCTTCTTGGTGAGCTCGTTGGCCACCTTCAGGACGCGGTTCATCGCCTCCACCATGTGGACGGGCACCCGGATGGTTCTCCCCTGGTCGGCGATGGCCCGGGTGATGCTCTGGCGGATCCACCATGTGGCGTAGGTCGAGAATTTGTGCCCCAGGCGGTAGTTGAACTTGTCGACCGCCTTCATCAGGCCGATGTTCCCCTCCTGGACCAGGTCGAGCAGGTCCAGGCCCGGGTAGGAATAGTTCTTGGCGATGCTCAGGACCAGCCGCAGGTTGGAGCGGACGAACTGGTCCTTGGCATGGAGCATTTCCGCCTTGTTCTCGTTGATCAGCGCCAGGATCTTGCGCAGTTCGTCGCGGCTGGTCAGGTACTGCATCTCGAACTCGCTCTGCCTGCCGCGCGCTTCCCGCAGCTGTTTCGGCTTCGTGTCGTGTCGCTGCGACAGCCGCCGCATCGCCTTCTTCCCGGCTTCCATCTGGCGCATGACCTCTTCGAGGCGGCCGACCAGATCGGCGATCTGGTTTTCGGTGAAATCGATCCGCTCGAGCGCGTGGAAGATCGCCTCGCGGTTGTTCTTGATCCTGTTCAGGTCCTTCTTCGCCGACGCGCACCGCGACTTGGACTGCCGCATGTTCCCCTTGGCGAGACGGTACTGCTCCTCGAGCTTCCCCAGGCGGGAGATGATCCTGCGCACCTGCTTCATGCGGAGGCGGTTGCGCTCCTCCAGGGTCACTTCGTCCTCGGGCTCCCTCTTGTCGTCGGCCTCGTAGGTGGGGGCGCCCGCAGCCGGTTCGGCCGGCTGCAGCTCATCGGCCAGTTCCATGACCCTGAAGGTGTTGATCGGCGTCAGCGACAGGAGCCGGAGCGTGTTGATCTTCGCCGATTCTATCTTTTTGGCCAGGTAGACCTCCTGCTCGCGGGTCAGCAGGGGTATCTTGCTCATGCTTCTGTAGTAGATATAGAGGGGATCCGCGGAAGAAGCGAGATCTTCCGGCTTCACGGCGGCAGCGCCGTCGGCGGGGACGCGGGCAAACCGGACCCTGTCGACGTAGTTTTCCCTCGTCAGCCTCGGGAACGACTCGGAGCCGTCGGGCCCGTCGTCATCAAGGCCGATCCCATCGTATTCGGTCTCTTCCAGGAGATCGTTTCTGTCTAATTCCATCATGGTAAAAGTACCCTTCTTTAGGAGAATCTTGTCGGAAACCCCTTCCTCTGTAGAGCCTGCCCGTGCTATTGATTGGCTTGGAGGTGCTTGACTTCTTTTCCGGTTCCGACCCCTCGATACAGCCCCAAGGAGGCTCACATCTTATATAGACGGTCGAAACCTTTAAAAAGTTTCATCGGGCGATTGGACATATTGCGGACTCCGGCTTCAGCACCTCGTCTGTAATGGTTGGAACAACTCTACGCCCGATATCTTACGGAAGATCGTGTATTTCGTTCCAGGAATCTTATAACACCGGATGCCGTTTCGCGCAACCAGTTTGTATTTTTTTCGTACATATAGGCTTCGGATAACTGCGACGCTGGTATACAGTTACGAGTTTCACCCTCCCGGGTTCCGCCGCCGCCGGGGGCGGGCCCGGCTGGAGAATAAGTGTATTAAAATGAATCATTTGGGTCCATAGTATTCTCCGGAAACGCCGGAGGGGAGGGGCAGCGTTCCCCTCATCGGCGCCGGGGGGCGGTTCCATTAGGGGAGCCGGGCGATCGGCCGGTTGACTCGGCGGGGCGTTTTCATTATTATGAACGCTTTTAAAACCATTCGATTGCCACAAGACCGCATGGAGGAACGAGCGTGATCGAAGTTGAGCATCTAAGCAAGGTGTACAGCGGCCGCAAGGCCGTCGACGATGTCTCTTTCAATGTCGGGAAAGGGGAGGTGCTCGGGTTCCTCGGGCCCAACGGGGCGGGGAAGACAACGACCATGCGCATCCTCACCTGCTACATGCCCTCGACGGAGGGGACGGCGCGGATCGCCGGGTTCGACGTGTTCGAACAGAGCCTGGAAGTGCGCAAGCGCATCGGCTATCTGCCTGAAACCCCGCCCATTTACCCCGAAATGTCCGTGGAGTCCTACCTCGGCTTCGTCGCGAGGATCAAAGACACCCCCTCGAACAGGCGCACGCAACAGGTCGGCAAAGTCATCGAAGAATGCAGCCTCGGGGATGTCCGCCACCGGATCATCGGTCGGCTCAGCAAGGGCTACAAGCAGCGGGTCGGGCTGGCGCAGGCGCTGCTGAACGACCCGGAGGTCCTCATCCTCGACGAGCCCACCATCGGGCTCGACCCGAGGCAGATCCACGAGGTCCGGTCCCTGATCAAGGGCCTGGCCCCGGCCCGCACCGTTATTCTGTCGACGCACATCCTGCCCGAAGTGAGCATGACGTGCAACCGGGTCGTGATCATCAACAAGGGGAAGGTCGTCGCCATGGACACGCCGGAAGGCCTGGCGGCCCAGATGAAGGGGGCCGAACGGATCGCGCTGACGGTGGCGGGCCCGGCCGAGGCGGTCCGCGCAAAGATCCTGGCGATCGAGGACGTGTTCAGCGTGGCGGTGGCCGACGGCGGCCCCGCCGCGGCGCCGTCGTTCACCGTCGAATGCCGGCTGCACTCGGACCTGCGGCCGGTCCTGGCCCGCGCGATGGTGGCCGAGGGGTGGGACCTTCTGGAAATGCGGGGGGTCTCGCTGAGCCTCGAGGACGTCTTCATCAACCTAACAACACAGGAGCCGGGCGAGGCGGAATCGGCGGCGGCCGGCAGCCGGCCAGCGGCCGAAGATCAGCCCGGCAACGGGCAAGAGGTCTGATATGCACAACATAACGGCAATCTGGCAGCGCGAGATGAAGAGCTACTTCGTCTCCCCGATCGCCTACGTCGTACTGACGGTCTTCATCTTCCTGTCGGGCTACTTCTTCTACTCCTACCTGGCGCAGGTGGTTCAGCGCACCATGATGCTGGCCCAGTTCGGCCAGGAGTCCCAGCCGATCAACGTCCCCGGCATCGTCATACGCGCCCTGTTCCAGACCATGAGCGTCGTCCTGCTGTTCATCATCCCGATGCTGACCATGGGGCTGTTCGCGGAGGAGAAGAAACGGGGCACCATCGAGCTGCTCCTGACCTCGCCGGTCGGGTATCTCCAGGTCATCGCGGGCAAATACCTGGCCAGCCTGACATTCCTGCTCATCATGCTGGCGGCGAACGCCGTGACGATCCTGCCGCTGTTTTTGTACGGGAAACCGGACCTGAAGCCCGTCCTGGCGGGGTATCTCGGCATGTTCCTCTACGGCATGGCGCTTCTGGCCGTGGGCCTGTTCATCTCGACGCTGACGGAAACCAGATCGTGGCCGTCATCCTGACCTTCGGGGTGAGCCTCGCGCTGTTCGTCATCGAGTCGATGTCCGCGGCCATGACGGGCGCGTCCAGGACCGTGGTTGAATACCTTTCCATTATCGGCCACCTCGACGATTTCACCAAGGGGGTCATCGACACCTCCCATGTCATCTATTACGCAACGTTCGCGTTTGTAGGTTTGTTTCTGGCATATCGCTCGATTGAATCCATGCGGTGGAAAAGCTGATGAAAAAACTGTTGCAGAAGCTCGACACACTAGGCCTGCTGCTCCTTGTGGCGGCGGCCATCTGGTACTCGGTCACGAATATCTGGGACGGGTGGAACATCGTCCTGGCCGCGGCCGGCCTCCTGTGCGTCGTCGCGGGCCTGGCCGTCAATTACCGGCAGATCCTGGCGACCCTGGGGAAACGGTCCACCAAGTATGCCGGCAACTACATCCTGTCGCTGATCCTGGTCGTGGCCGTCGTCTCCGGCCTGAACTACATCGGCCAGAAGCACCCCAAGCGGTTCGACCTCACCTCCGGCGGCCAGTATTCCCTGGCGCCGCAGACGGTGAAGATCCTCCGGGGGCTCGACCGGGATGTCGAGATCAAGGCGTTCCCCTCCGGCGGCGAGGATGCCGCCCTCAAGGAGCTGCTCGCGGGGTTCCGGACCGAAACCCCCCGTCTCCGCTACGAGTTCATAGACCCGGACAGGCAGCCGGAGGTCGCAAGGCACTACGACGTGCAGACCTACGGGACGGTGGTGCTTTCCTCGGGCGAGCGTACGGACAAGATCGAAAACCGTTCGGGGGAAATCCTGGAGCAGGACCTGACCAACGCCATCATCAAGATCCTGCGGACGGAAACGCCCAGGATCTACATCGTCCAGGGGCACGGCGAGAAGGATCCGTCCGATACCGGCCAGCGGGGATTCTCCGAGGCCAAAAGGGCGCTGGAAACCCAGGGCTACCAGGTCGAATCCGTAAACCTCGTGGCCGTGGGAAGGGTCCCGGAAGACGCCACGGCCATCATCGTTCCCGGACCGGCGACCGACCCCTTCCCCCAGGAGCTGGACTTCATCGACGGCTATCTCGCCCAGGGCGGGGGCGCCCTGGTGCTGCTCGACCCGGATCCCTCGCCCTCCCTCGAGCCGTTCCTCAAGGGGTGGGGCGTCGCCGCCGGCGACGACCTCGTCCTGGACGTCAGCGGCGTCGGCCAGCTTTTCGGGACGGGGCCGAGCATCCCCCTGGTCAGCGAGTACCAGCCCCACCCGATCACCGAACGCTTCAACACCATGACCTTTTTCCCGCTGACCCGTTCGGTCCGCCCCCTGGACCCCCTCCCGGAAGGCACACTCGTCGAAGAGCTGTTCCGGAGCAACCCCAACAGCTGGGGGGAAACGGACCTGGGCACCCCCGAGGCGCAGTACGACCCCGGGAAGGACCTCCAGGGGCCGCTTCCGCTCGCGGTCGCCGTCAGCAGGGAGATCCGGCCCGCCACCGACGACACTCCGGCGGTGCACGCGCGGATGGTCGTCGCGGGGACGTCGAACTTCCCGAGAAACGACTACTTCGGAACGCAGGGGAACAGCAACATGTTCCTGAACATGGTGAGCTGGCTGGCCCAGGACGACGACCTGATCTCCATACGCCCCAAGGATCCCGAAGACCGCCGGATCGTGCTGTCCGAGAGCCAGAGTTCGATCGTCCGGCTGCTGAGCCTCCTCGTCCTTCCGGGGATCGTCCTGGCCGCCGGCATCGCCGTCGTGTGGAATCGCCGGAGGAGGTGACATGCGGTTCAAGGGTACATGGATATTGCTGGCGCTGTGCCTGGCGCTCGGCTGCTTCATCTATTTCTACGAAATCAGGGGCGGAGCCGAGCGGGAAAAGTCCCGGGAAGCCGCCTCGAGCTTCTGGACGCTCGAAAGCGGGGACATCCGGCGGATAGAGCTCGTCGGGCCGGAGGAAAGGATCGTGGCGGCACGCGGCGACGACGGCGGGTGGACGATCCAGGCCCCCCGCCCCCTCGAAGCCGACGACGAGACGCTCGATCAGATGGCCGAGAAGGCCGCCCAAGTGCGGTTCGAGAGCGTCCTGGAGGAGACGGCCTACGCCCAGTTCGGGCTGGATCCGGAGCGTTTCCGGCTTAAGATCGAAGCCGCCGACGGCCAGGGGCACGAACTTCTCTTCGGCGACCGCAATCCTGCGGGGACCCGCGTGTATGCCCGTACGCCCGGCACGGGCAGCGTCTATCTGGTATCGACCGCGCTGCCGGAGACCTTCGACAGGAAGCTCGAGGACCTCAGGGACCATTCCGTGCTCCGTTTCGGGCCGTCCGAGGTCCGCACCCTGGAGATCCGCAACCCCAGGGGAACGATCCGCCTGGCCCGGGATGCCGACGACCGCTGGTGGATTGAACGGGACGGCCGGGTGGCCGCGGACTCGCCCGCCGTACGGGGCATACTCAACGAGCTGTCCTACGGCAGGATCGCGGCGTTCTTCGACGAGGACCCGGGCACATACGCCAATGCCGGGCTCGACGCGCCCGGCTTCGACGTCCGCCTGACCTACGGCGAGGACAAGGCCCTCAAGCGCCTCCGCATCGGGCCCCGGCAGGCGGACCTGAGACGGGCCGGCGCGGCGAAGGCATCGGCGCTGGCCGCCATGCCGGAGGCGTCGACGCGCTATCTGGCCAAGGACGATTCCCGGGCGGAGCTTTTCTTCGTCGAACAGTCGCTCGTCGACAAGCTCGGCACGACCGAAGCCGACCTCAGGGACAGGGCGCTTGCGGCATTCCAGCGCTGGAACGTCGACGCGATCGGGCTCGAGAACACCCACGGCAGCCTCACGTTCGTCAAGGAGGGGGGCGAATGGTTTTTCGGCGACGACCGGAAGAAGGCCGATTTCGATGCCGTCAGCGGCATCCTGGACGCGCTCGAGTCCAAGGTTGTCGACTGGATCGACAAACCGGCCGGCACCGGCGCCTATGGGCTCGACGCCCCGCGGGTCCGCGTCACCCTGCGGCAGGGGGAGACGGTCGTGGCCGACTGCCGGATGGGGGCGAAAGCGGACGGGGGCGTCTACGCCCGGGTCCAGGGGGACCCTTCGGTCAAGATTGCCGATGCCGCCAGTTACGACAAGCTCGACCGGAACCGCCAGGACTATGCCGCAACGGAGGCCGCCGACGCCCTGGGCCCCGACGGGGCGAAGGAGTAACCCGCCTTCGGCCCCCGCCCGGAGCGCCCGGGAACAAACCGTTTGATCGCCGCATTTAGATGTGGCGGCAAATTATGCCTCCGGATCATTCGGGGAGTTGCTATTCCCATTATTGTCGAGTATACTGTCTGTTGCTGCTTTCGAAAAAAGTGGGCGAGTGCCCACTTTTTTTGTTTGGCCACAACGGTGGAGCCCCGTCGGGGCCCGCTAGAGGCCTGGCGGCAGGCGGGGGTTTGAATGAAAGCGTCCGATGCGCCCCGGGGGCAGTCGCTTGCGGCGAAGATTTCGGCGCTGGCCGAACAGGTCGCCGCCTCGATGGGGATGGAAATCGTCCTGATCGAGGTCAAGGGGAGCGGGAAAGGATCGATCGTTCGAACGTACATCGACCAGCCCGGCGGCATCACGCTCGACGACTGCGAGAATTTCAGCCGGCGCTTTTCGGTATCGCTCGACGTGGAGGACTGGATCGCGGACCGGTACACTCTGGAAGTCTCCTCGCCGGGCATCGACCGCCCTCTGGTGAAGGAATCGGACTTCAAGCGCTTCTGCGGCCGCAACGCCGCAGTGCGGACGCGGGTGCCCGTCGAAGGGCGGAAGAACTTCAGGGGCGGCATCGCGCAGGTCAACGACGGCCGTATAGAGATCGAGATTGCACCGGGCAAAACAGTGAACATCGCCTTGACGGACGTCGAGAAGGCCAACTTAATCGGTGATTGGAACATGAGGCCGCAGGGGTCCAAGATATGTCGAACATAATCGCTCAGACGATCGAACAGATCAGCAAAGAAAAAAACGTCGATCCCGCCATCATCATCAGTGCGCTGGAAGATGCCATGGTGGCCGCTTCCAGGAAGTACTACAAAACCAGCGAGGACATCCACGCGCGTTTCGACCCCGAAACCGGCTCCGTGGAAATTTTTGCCGTCAAAAGGGTCGTCGAAACCGTGGAGAATCCGACCCTGGAAATCGCCCTCAGCGAAGCCCTGGAAATCGACGAGACCCTGGAGGTCGACGACACCGTCGAGATCCCCAAGCCGATGGACGTCCTCGGACGCATCGCCGCGCAGACGGCCAAGCAGGTCATTTTGCAGAAGGTGCGGGAGGCGGAGCGGCAGAACATATACGACGAGTACTCGCAGAAGATTTCCGAGATGGTCAACGGCGTGGTCAAGCGCTTCGAGGGGCCCGATATCATCGTCGACATCGGCAAAACGGAGGCGCTGCTCCCGCTGCGCGAACAGTCCAGGGCCGAAATCTACAAGCAGGGGGAACGCATCCGCGCCGTCATCGTCAAGGTCCTCCCCGCCGCCAAGGGGCCGCAGGTTATCCTGTCCAGGATCGACCCGCAGCTGCTGGTCCATCTTTTCGAAATGGAGATCCCGGAAATCTACGACGGCACCATCGTGGTCAAAAACGCGGTGCACGAACCCGGGGACCGGGCCAAAGTCGCGGTCGCATCCCTGGACCGCGACGTGGACCCGGTCGGCGCGTGCGTCGGGATGAAGGGGTCCCGCATCAATTCCATCATCCGGGAGATACGGGGCGAGAAGATCGACATCGTGCAGTGGTCCGATGACCCGGCCCAGTACGCGGCCAATGCGCTGAACCCGGCAAAAATCTCCAAGGTGCTGATCCTGGACGCATCGGCAAAGCACATGGAGGTCATCGTCGAGGAGAAGCAGCAGTCGCTGGCCATCGGGAAAAAGGGGCAGAACGTCCGCCTGGCCTCGCGCCTCATCGGATGGCAGATCGACGTCAAGAGCGAGGAACAGAAAAAGCAGGAAGTGCTCAGCGTCATGGAGTCCCTCACCTCCTCCTCGACCTCCCTTTCCGAGCTTGACGGCATCGACCTGGAGCTTATCACCGCCCTCAGGCAGGCGGGCATTGAAAACGTCGAGCGTATCCTGGAACTGGGCGAAGACGGGATCCGGGATCTCCCCGGCATCGGAGACGATGCGGTGGCAAAGATCATGGAGAAGGCGCGCGACCTGTTCGAAGAGGTGGAGATCGAAGTACCCGAGGGGATGGACCTGCCGACGGCGATCGAAGCGGCGAGCCCTGCCGAAGCGGACCAGTCTGCGGCAGACGAGGCGTCAGGGAAAGCACCTGACGAGGCGTCAGAACAAGCATCTGACGAGGCGTCAGGGAAAGCACCT
>Ga0123333_10002229_pt1 | contig 19887 bp, 17 predicted proteins | sample BioC12SIPDNA_3_FD_89957 | JGI IMG/M metagenome (GOLD analysis project Ga0123333, IMG submission 89957) | Anaerobic biogas reactor microbial communites from Washington, USA - Biogas_R2_B C12 SIP DNA | ecosystem: Engineered > Bioreactor > Anaerobic > Unclassified | place: Washington, USA... | reverse complement strand
TCGGGGTCATGGGTGCGAAGCCGCCCCACCTCCTCACCCCGGAGGAGCGCAAGAAGGTCGTCGAGAAGAAGGCGATGTATATCGACATCGGCGCCAGCTCCGCGGAGGAGGTCGCCGCGGCCGGCGTGCGCGTGGGCGATCCGGTCGTGCCGCTGGCGGATTTCCGCGTCCTGGCCAACCCCAAGACATACCTCTCCAAGGCCTTCGACGACCGCGTGGGGTGCGCGGCGATGGTGCAGGCCATGCAGGAGCTGCAGGCCGCGGGCCATCCCAACACGCTCTATGCCGCGGCCACGGTGATGGAAGAGGTGGGCGTGCGCGGCGCGACGACCAGCGTCGAGCTGGTGAACCCCGACGTGGCGATCGTGCTGGAATCGGACATCGCGGGCGACGTGCCCGATATCAAGCCGGAAGAGTGCGCTGTCAAGATGGGCCAGGGCCCGTCGGTCCTGATGTACGATGCGCGCATGATCCCCAACCTGCGCCTGCGCGACCTGGTGATGGACACCGCGCAGGAGATGGGCCAACCGCTGCAGGTCTCGCTGATGGAGGGCGGCGCTACCGACGGCGCGCCGATCCACCTGCACCGGCTCGGCGTGCCCACGGTCGTGATGGCCGTGCCCGCGCGGCACATCCACTCGCACAGCGCGATGATCCACCGCGACGACTTCGACGGCCTGGTGCGCCTGCTCATCAGCGTGGTTCGCAAGTTGGACGCGGACACCGTCGCCTGGCTCACGGCATAGGGGGAAAAAAGGACGGCCCGCTCCAAATCCGGATGATTGGCGCGGTTGAACATCATCTGAGGGCCAAAACCCAATCTCTGGCCTGCGCACGATCTGACCTATGGCGGAGTGGGCGCAGGCCAGGTGCACGATTATCCCCTGCCGCCGGGCTTGGGTCTGGATCAGGAAATACCCAGGCGAAGACGTCGACCAGGCGCCTGAGCCCTTGCGACCGGGGCAGCACCTCAGCCATACAGACCCTGCGCCCTCAGGCCGCTCAGCACCGCGTTGATGTGTATCCCCTCGTTGCGGTATACCTGCAACTTCGTGCCCGGCTCCCGCAACATCCCGCCACTGTGGTGGAGCGCCACGACCTGCCAATGGGTGTCGAACACCGGCGACCCGGAGGACCCCGGCAGCGTGTCGGTCAGATACTGCACCCGCGTGGCATCCGCGTAGGTGATCACGTTGTGATAGAGCGCGATCTGCTTGGGCCCGCCGCCCGGATGCTGGATGATCACCGTATAGTCATCTCTCTTGGGTGTGCCCGGGGGCAGCTCGGACAGCTTAAGTCCCGAGGCCTGCGTGGCCGCCTGCCAGCCATCCTCCAGCCACACGCCGGTCCAGTCATCTGAAGCAGACGTGCCGAAGCCCTTCCCAATCGCGAGGCCTACCTCCACAAGAGGTCTGTCCAGGCCCGCCCACGCCTTCTGATAGTTGAACTGGACGCGCGTCGCCGTGGCCTCGGCCGGCATGGCGATGACATGATTGTTGGTCACCAGCAGGCCAGTGTCGGTCACGAAGCCCGATCCCAGCAGACCATCGGACCGCACGACGCGCACCACCGACCGGGCAATCTCCAGGCCCGCCTCAAGCCAACTGATGGGCATGAGGGTGCTCTGTTTGCCCATCAGCTTCTCCAGGTTCTCGACTTCGACGGGCGCCTGCCACTGCACCCTTGCCGCGATGTCCGCGCCGCGGGCTGCATTCAGTGCCTGATCCCTGGCCTGAAGCAGCAGCGGATCGTCCGGGTAATCCTTGAGGGCTGCTGCGACCACATTGGAGACCCTGCCGGTGATGCGGGCATTGTCCAAGATGTTGTACCAGGTGACCATCGGATTGTTGCCGATGGCGATGAGACTGGGATTGAGGCCGGCTTCTCTCGCCTTGGCACGCGCAAGGTTCGGGTCCCAATACAAATCGGCCAAGAGATCACGCAGGTTCGTCAGAGATTGGTCCCAGGATGGAGTGGGCATCTCTTCGTTCCTTTCAGTCCAGCAGCGTGGGATAATACTTCGAAACGACCTCGATCAGCTCGGTGAGTTTATTGCGCGACCTCGCTGCATTCACGAATTCGCTGATCGTTTCGTACACGCTGCCACCCGTGTACCAGGCGCCTGAAGGAACTCTAATGACATCCGCGGAGAGTGCTATCACTTCATCCGGGGTGTGCAGCGCATTGCCCAACGCGTCCAGCAGCTTGTCGATGGCGTCCTGGCCCAGCATCCGCTCCCGGACGCGGGCTTCGAGCAGCTCCAGCTGGGGTCTTGCCGTGGGATCTGCGCTGCGCAGGGCGGCGGGGCTGGCAAATTCGGCATCCCACAGGGGGTCCACGGTGTCGCCGGCCAGCAGATACCGGCCGTAGCGCTCGTTCTTGTCCTTGTAACCGTTGAAGAAGGCAGCCAGGTGCTGGCGATAGCGGGGCGCCCCGGTGTCGGCCAGCGCATAGACGAAGTCAAACAGCTCCCTGGCGCCTGCGATATACTCCATGACCGTGAAGGGATGGATCTGGACAGGTGCGATCTCGTCGTGTATTCGGATCTGGGCCGGATCGTCGATCACCAGACATCCGCGCGGCAGGCCGAGAGTGCTCTGGAAGCGCTCGGACCAGCCGTGAGCCATGGGCTGCCAGCGCGCGCTGCTGCTGATCGCACGGCCCTCAACGGGACCCACCTTTGCGATCGCGTCCCAGGCGTCTGCGGACAACAGGGCAGGGAATCCGCAGGATGCGTTGAAGCTCATCGTCAGGGTGACCAGCCGGCTGCCGTCTGCGGCCGGGGCCAGGCGCAGCGTACCGATGCCGCCGGAGACCTGTTGAGACTTGGCCCACGGCGTGAAGGTCAGCCAGTGATCGCTCTGGCTCTCGACTGCTGCAGGGCTGAGCCGGCGAAGCTGCTCGGAGCCCGGGCGCCAGTAAAGGCCGGGCACACGCGCCACCCATTCGGAAAGCGCAGCGGGATCGAATTCGACCACCCGCCCCCAGAAGCTCTCAGGGTCGCTCAAGATCGATTCCCAGAGCGCGCGGTCGTTGTAGAGGTTGATGTTACACCCGTGTGGTCGCGCTTCGGGGGGTTGGCTGAGAGGGTCGTCGGCGCGCGCATAGTTGTGGCAGGTTTCGAGTACGTGTACGCCAGCGAACGCTTCACGAAGTCCCATGGGATCCTCCTCTCGACGCACATCGCGATTTCATTATAGGCCTGTCAGGTCGTTTGTCAATGGGTTCGCTTATAAATTACCTGCGAGCTGCTCCCGCGCGAGACTGACCGCGCCGCGCGCGGGCTCGGACACCAAGGTCACTGGCGCGAGATCGCAGCCCAGGGCCGCAGCTGCCTCGACGAACGCAGCGCGCAGTGCGGTGCCCTTGACGATGACACCTCCGGCCAGGCCGCAGGGGACGGGACCAGCCAGGGCCAACTGCTGGATGACGGCGCGCGCGGCCAGAGCCAGCTCACTCCCTGCATCGCGCAGGATGCCCCTCGCGACCGCGTCGCCAGCGAGCCCGGCTGCTTCGACCAGCGCGGCCAGCGCGGCAACGGAAGCAGGCGCGGCCGCACCTTCGTACGTCCGGGCCACCAGGCCGGAGGGGTCGTCGAGGCCGTAGTGTGCCAACACCAGGCGCGTGAGCTCAGTCTGCGGACCGCGGCCATCATAGGCGCGAAGCACTGCGCGCAGGCAGGCCAGGCCAATGGCATAGCCGCTGCCCTCATCCCCCAGGAGATAGCCCCATCCGCCAGCGCGGGCGGACCGCCCATCCGGGCTGCGGCCCAGCGCGATGGAACCGGTGCCGCAGATCACAGCCACGCCCCAGCCGTGTAGCGTGCCGGCTGCCATGACGAGTTGCGCGTCGTTCGCGATCATCACCGGGACGCGCGGCAGGAAGTGTTCCGCCCAGGCTGCCAGCCGTTTGCGGTCCGTTGGACGCGCGACGCCGGCCAGCCCCACGCAGGCCGCGACCAGGTCGGTTCGGTCGCGGCCCGCGCTCACCAGCGCAGCCTCTGCTGCGGCCTCAAGACTGGCGAGCGCGGCCTCAAGGCCGGTCACCTGGTAGTTCGACGGCCCGGCCTCGCCCCGGCCCAGCACTTCACCGTCCGCAGCGGCCACCAACGCCAGCGTCTTGCTTCCGCCACCATCGATGCCCAGGACACACGCCCGGCCCGAAAGGAGTGTTTCAGGTTTCATGTTACAGGTTCCGGGTTTGAGGTTGCATGAGCCCAGCAGGCTACGCGCCTGGGGCAGGTCCGACCTTCCACCCCAGCGCCTCCCGTACGACCCCGCCTGCTACAGCGAGTCGTTCCCGCGCTGCCTCAGGCGACAGGCCCGCCAGGTGGGCTACGATCGCGACCTTCACCTGCCCATCGCAGGCTTCCAGCAAGTCGCCGGCCTGGTCGAGTGGGATGCCGCACACCTCGGCCACGATCCGCTGCGCTCGGCCTCGGAGCTTGGTGTTGGTAGGCTGGACGTCCACCATGAAGTTGCCGTAGGTCTTGCCCAGCCGGATCATGGCGCCCGTGGAGATCATGTTAAGAACCATTTTCTGGGCGGTGCCTGCCTTGAGCCGGGTCGATCCCGTGATGACCTCCGGTCCGGCCACGGGCGCGATCACGATATCCGCCATCCCGGCCATTGGGGAAGGCCGGCTGCAGGCCAGGCTGACGACGAGCGCACCGCGCTGCCGCGCCTCGGCCATGCCGCCGAGGACATACGGCGTATACCCGCTCGCCGCGATGCCAACCACGCTGTCCCGCGCGTCCACGCCAAGATCCGCGATATCGCGGCCGCCCGCGCCCCAGTCGTCCTCCGCGCCTTCGATGGCCTCCGTGATGGCCCGCTTGCCCCCCGCGATCAGCGCGACCACCAGCCCCTGCGGCACATTGAACGTCGGCGGGCACTCAGCAGCATCGAGCACCGCCAGCCGGCCCGATGTCCCCGCGCCGATGTAGATCAGCCTGCCGCCCGTCCGCATCCGCCCTGCGATCGCGTCGATGGCCGCGGCGATCGCCGGCAGCTCTGCCGCGACCGCCTGTGCAACTTCCGCGTCCTCTGCGTTGATCAGCTGCACCATCGCCAGTGTGTCAAGTTGGTCGATCGCCTCGGTGGCCGGGTTGCGGGTCTCCGTAATGGGGACCTCGCGCTTATCAGCCATGAATGCCTCCCACCTCGATGACCCGGACTGACCTGCCGGGGATTGCACCCTCGAAGGCCGACCCGTCGTTCGCCACATGCCCAAAGGGGATGCGTCCCCGCCCGTCGATCAGGTGGACCGGCTGGCCCGCGAACGCATCCTCTACGCGTAAGGCGATGGGGTGCGAGTCGGGGCTGATGTTGGCCAGCGCCAGGCCCAGCCTGCCGTCCGGCGCGGCCCACGACGATGCCATGATCGCGGGCAGGCGGCGCCGGATCACGTGTTCCCCCTCAGGTGGCGTGTAGATGCCCCGCACAAGGAAGTCGATTTCCACCTCCGGCACATCAAGGGGCGGGGGCCGCTGCCAGGCGCCGTAGACCAGGAAGGGGGCCGCGTGCAGCCGCGCGTGCACCACCTCACGCAGGAAGCACCAGTGGTCCTGCAGCGCAGGATCATCCAGCTCGCTCAGGTAGACGTTGGACACCATGGGCTGCGCTCCGGCCACGAACGCGCGACCCAGCTCCGCATAGAAGGCGTCTGCGAAGTCTGTCTCGTGGAAGCGCTGCGAGCGCACCGGGCCCTGGGGCTGGGGCCAGAGGTCGTCGTAGGGAGGCGGAGCGAGCGACGCATAGGAGCCGAATTGCAGGGCGTAGTCGTGATAGACGGCCGCGAAGAGCGGCACGCTCTCCCAATGCAGATCGACCCTGTCGTAGAAGCCCATGCGCTCGAAGGAATTGTCCAGCACCAGGAAGGCATCGAAGAGATCGAGGTAGGCCTCACACGAGCCCTCGGTGGGTAAGATGGCGTCGCGTTGTGCGCTCGGGTGAGCATCCCTGGCCCGGCGCACGCCTTCCATGAGCGTGCGATATCCGCTGCACCAGTGGTTGCCCCCGCCCGTGGGATGACCGTGATCGGGCGCGTGGCACAGCTCCAGCGCGGTGTGCGCGATCTGGTCCAGGTAGACGCCGTCCAGCCTGTAGCGGCCGAGCAGCTCATCGACCAGGTCGCGGATGGTAGCCTGCCACGCCGATGTGGCCGGGCACATCGGCGTCATCTCTCCCTGGCCGGGATCGAAGATGTTGTACACCTCGCGATAGATGTCGCCGCTCTCGCGCTTGCAGGCTGCGTCTTCGGCGCCGCGCGCACGCCAGCTCGACGCGCTGGTGCCCCATAGGCGGCCGTTGATGTAAACCATCGCTCGGAGCCGGTCCGCATGCAGTCCATCCACCGCCTGCCGGAAGGTCTCTGCACCCTCCCTAGGCGGCAGGTAGTCGGGAAAGTGGGTGTCGTAGGGTGTGGCATGCCACCAGTACCAGTCCAACGCCACGGGCGCGGCCACCATCTCGCGCACGCGGCGCACGCCGGGCAGCACCTTATCGGATGGCCCGCGATTCCAGACCCAGAGGCCGTTCTCCAGGAGCCAGGCGGGAATATCGCCTCGCGCATGGAGCGGCCCACGAGCGCACCAGGACTGGCCGGTTGCCCAGGCGCGGTAGCGCGCGGCCACATCCATCCAGTCGCCGCTGAACGCCGTCAGAACGACGGCATACGAAGGCGAATAGCGGCCGGCAGCCTGGGGCATGCCCTCCGGAAAGTGTTCGACTGCCAGGCTCCAGCCGCGGCCCGCCGCCTCAACCCGGCGCAGGCTGAACCGCTTGGTATAGCCGGCGGCGTCCTGCGCCATCACCATGAGGCCGTCCCCGCCCTCGCAGTAACGGGCCACGAATTGCATGGTCAGGTCGCAAGGATAGAAGAAGCTCGCCGCGCCCTCTTCAAGGGGGGACAGGCGCGCGCCCGCGGCATTGCGGACGACATAGCCGCCTCTCATTGGCAGGAGCACGCGTTCGTCGTTACCCTCGCCGATCGAGCCCAGCCCCTCCAACAAGGGGAAATCGGCCTGCCAGAGCGCGGCGCTTCCATGCAGTCCATCCACCGCCAGCCGCCAGGCCAGGCCATCTTCCGCCGGCGCGAGCGAAACATGAACAGCAATGCCATCCGCACCCGCGATCTCCTGCCATGTGAACCTGAGTTCCGCGCCTTCACGCTCGATGCGGCAGGCCCGTGCGTCGCGGGCGGTCACGGTCCGCGAGTGCCCCGCCTCGTCGCGCAGCACCAGGCGCCATGGCGACGTGTCGGCCCCCTCTGCCATGAATTGATGTCCGCTGCCTGCGCGGCGGATCGACTTCAGCAGACCTGCACCATCGAAAGCCAGCAGAAGATCACCACCGGTTACGCTCTGCATGACGTCATCCCTTCACCGCGCCGATGCGGAGTCCCTGCATGAAGTACTTCTGGAAGGCAAAGAAGAAGATGATCATCGGGATGGCTGCCAACGCTGCGCCAGCCATCAGCAGGCCGTAGTCCGTGCCGAACTCACTGGTGTGGATATAGGACAGGCCCACTTGCAGGGTGAAGAGGTCCGGGCTTTGCAGCACGATGAGAGGCCAGAGGAACGCGTTCCAGTAGCGCTGAAACGCGAAGATGGCGGTCACAGCCAGGGCCGGCGCAGAGAGTGGCATGATGATGCGCGCATAAATGCCCAGCTCGGACGCGCCGTCCACGCGCGCGGCATCCTCCAACTCGGATGGCAGCGTCTGCATGAACTGCTTGAGCAGGAAGATGCCGATCACGTCCGCCAGCCCGGGCGCGATCACACCGGTGAACGTGTTCACCCACTTGAGCTTGGTGATCATCAGATAGAGCGGCACGAGGGTCACCTGGCCGGGAATCATCAGCGCGGCCAGGATCATCCAGAAGAAGAGGTTCGAGCCGGGGAACTTCTTTTTTGCGAAGGCGTAGGCCGCCATCGAGTCGAACAGGATATGCACGCCGGTGCTGAAGATCGAGATGAACGCCGTGTTGATGAACCACAAGTAAAGCCGTGGCATCCGGATGAACTGGTCTGGATTGAAGAGGCGCAGCCTTCCCATGCCGCTCCGCAGGACGACATCGGCGAAATTGGCGAACGTCAGGTTGACCGGGATCAGGTCGGGCGGGAGCTTGACCGTGGCGGAGGCCGGGGTCAAGGCGGTGACGAACAGCCAGTACAGTGGAAAGAGGCTGATGATCGCCACGAAGGTCAACAGGATGAGGACCAATGTCCTCGGCAAGAGACGCTGGAGTCGCGCAAACGTCCAGGGGCGGAAGGATGGCCGAGCAGGGGGCGCAAGACTGGTCATGGCGTCCTCTCAGTATTCCACGTCGGTGCTCAGAAACTTGAACTGCACGAACGAAAACGTCGCGATGATCAAAAACAGGATCAACGCTTCGGCGCTGGCCCTGCCGTAGTTGAAGTCGCTGAAGGCTGTCTGATAAATCAGCTGAACGATGGTCATCGTTGCGTTGATCGGCCCGCCGCCGGTCATGATGTAGACCCGCTCAAAGATCTGGAAGCCGGCGATGGTGTAGATGACCATCAGGTAAAGGGTCGTCGGCTTGAGCAGCGGGAAGGTGATATGGCGCAGCTTCTGGAAGGCGTTGGCGCCTTCGACCTCCGCAGCCTCGTAATACTCCCTGGGGATCGCGCCCATGGCCGCGGAATAAAGCACCACACCGCTCCCCGGCACGATCAAGACGGTGCTCAGCACGATGCTCCACAATGCGATATCCGGGTTCTGGAGCCACAGGACCTTTGGCAGGCCCATGACGGTGAGCAGGTAGTTGAAGAAGCCGAAATCGGGCTCAAAGATCCAAATCCAGACCAATGAGATGACGACGATGCTGGATACGTTGGGGAGATAAAATGCGCCGCGAAAAATGGATTGGACCCGGTTAGAGAGCGGCATGATCAATGAGGCCACGACCAATGAAGTGATGATCCATGCCAGGACAACGAAAAAGGCGTAGATGAAAGTGTGCCGCATTGAGAGCCAGAAGAGATCGCTATGGAGCAGATTTCTGAAGTTCTCAAGACCCACCCACTCGCTGTGGCGCAGGTCGACCTCCTGGAATGCCAGCAGGACCGCCCGGCCGACCGGGTAGGCAATGAAGACGAAGAAGAGAAGCATGCTCGGCGCGATGAAAAAGTAGCTCCACTTGTGCCGGGTCCAGAACTTCTGCACCCGCCCTGGAGCCGCGGGTTGCGTCGTCGTTGCTGCCGTCATGGGATGACCTCGTTTTCTCTCCCCCGGCGCAGGACGCCGGGGGAGAGGGGGGGATTGAGTTACTGGGTCAGTGCATCCAGTTCCTTCTGATACTCGGGCGCAATCTCATCCATCGCCTCCTGGGCTGTCTGCTTGCCCAGGATGACGGACTGGAGCGCCGCGCCGTACTTGGTGCCCAGCTCGGCCGAGGTGGCCACCGGCGCTTCATAGACGCCGTACTCGACCAGTTTGGCGATCACCGCGCGGTTGTCGTTGGTGGCATAGCCGGTGTTGCTCTTGCGCAGGCCGGGCGCGAGCTGCCAGCCGGGAATGTCCTTGGCGACCTGGCTGCCGGTCAGGTACTTCGCCAACTCGTGTGCGGCCTTTAGCGTGTCCTGGTCGTCGACCGCGACCACGGCATACAGGCCGAACGCACCGTTCGTCACAAGCTTACCCATGTCGCCGGTAGGCGGCGGCAGGACTGCCAGCGGGAAATTGGAATTCTCCAGGTCGGGGACGAAGCCGGGCGTGCTCATCAGCAAGGCCAGCGTCTGGCGTTCCTTGAACTGCGCGCGCACGCCGGCCTGATCGACAGTGCCGTAGTCAGGCGGCGTCACCTTGTGCACCAGCGCCAGGTCGGCCAGCTTCTGGAGGGCCGAGACGCCTTCCGGCTGGTTCTGGACGAACTTCTTGCCGTCCTCGCTGAGGATGCGTCCGCCGTCGATGTACATCAGTGGATAGTACTCGACCGCGCCCCACTTGGACGAGGAACTGAAGCCGTACACCTGCGTGCCATCGGCCTTGGTGTAGGTTAGCTGCTTGGCCGCTGCGACGAACTCATCCCATGTCCAGGGGTCCTCCATCGTGGGCAGCTCGACCCCGCGCTCTGCAAGGATGTCCTTGTTGGCGAAGAGGCTGATCGCCGTAACCCACAGGGGCCAGGCCCAGATCTTGCCGTCCACCGTTGCCACCTGGAAGCCGCTGGGGTAGAAGTCCGTCTTGTCTTCCTCGCTCAGGAACGGCTCTATGCTTGAGAGCACGCCCTGCTTGGCATAGCGCGGCAGGTTGGGGCTGGTCACGCGGAAGACGTTGATGTCGCTCTTCGCAGCCAATGCGGCCTCCAGCTTAGTGTCGCCTTCGGCCGTCCAGGGAATGCCAACGATGTTGACCTTGACGTTGGGATTGTTCTGCTGGAAGATCTCGATCGCCTTGGCCGTGCTGACGGAGGTAGCATCCGTGCCACCCTCCGTGTAGCCGCGCTGGTAGAACGTAAGGGTCACCTGCTTGGCTGCAGGCGCCTGGGTCGGCTCAGGCGCGGCGGGCTGCGGTTGTGCAGCAGCCGGCGCAGCCGTCGGCGCGGGCGCCGGAGCTGGCGCGCAGGCCAACGCCAACTGGCTGACGACCACCAACAGGGTGATCAGGACTAACATCCGCTTCATCGTGTTGTTCTCCTTCCTTGGGTTGAAAAATGTGATCATGGTGTTAATCGATCGTTCGGTTGTGCTGCGATCTGACCTCCTTCTGGCATCAACCGGTCTCGGGTGCAAAACCGGGCAGATAGCTCACGCGCTGCACCCAGGACCCGGTCGGGACCATCAACGCGACCGCTTTACGAAAGCCGCCCAGGCAGCCGCGCATCGTGCCGAGGGCGTCGTAGAAATCGAGGTAGCGAAAAGTGGACACGCCACCCCGCATCAGCTCGTGGGAGCGCAGGACCTCCAGGTAACGGTCCCACACATCGCTCACGTCGACATACAGATCGGCCCGCCATCCATCCGTGTCCTCCCAGTTCTCAGCGAAATAGAGGCTGCGGACGCGATGGGCGGGATGACTGCGCTCGATGGCCGGCAGCGCCGCGTAGAAGATGGCGTCTCGCACGATCTCGTGGGTTGCGATGTGATCCTTGTGCATGCTGCCCCGCCAATGCGTCAGGATCGCGGTGGGGCGCAGTTCGCGGATCAGATCACAGACCGCCCTTTTGATCTCCTCCGTGGGAAACAACTCGCCGTCGCTATGGGGCAGCACCACCAGTTCCGCGTCCATCAGCCTTGCAGATTCGGTCACTTCCCTCCTGCGCTGATCCGCATAGACGGCAGCCGGCAACGCGGGGTGGCCTGCCTCGCCCAGCGTCATGTGGACGATACTCGCACGGTGGCCGGCGCGCGTGTGCTTCAGCACCAACGCGGCGGCCATGTTCTCGGCATCCCCCGCGTGCGCGGCAATGACCATTAAATGTCCGGACGAAGCAAGCTCACTCATCGCAGCTCGATCTGCATGACTGCAAACTGCCGGATCTCCCGAAAGCCGGCCAAGGCGTAGAGCCGTGCCGCGTCGCGGCCTGTCCAAAGAAACCAGGCGCAGTGAAAGCCCTGCGCCAGCGCGCTTTCCAGGCAGCGGAACAGGAGCAGCCGGCCGATTCCCTTGCCGCGCAACTCAGGCAGCACCCCAAAGGGCCCAAAACGCTCGCGGCGCTGCTGGCAATAACCGGCGATGCGCCCGCCGTAAGTGGCGACAAGAAAGACGATATCGTCCGCGCCCGGTCCGAACAAGGCCGACAGGTATTCCTGTGCGAAGCGATACCAATCCCAGCCAAACGTGTGCTGGATGAACGGCATCAGCTCGGGCAGGTCGGCCGGCGCCACCGGGCGCACGCACACTCCCTCCTCGGCCAACCGCGCGGCCAGATCGGGTATCCCGAGAGGCGGGCGGAAGCCGGTCAGGTCCGCGACCATCGAGATGGGCGACGAGACTCGCTGCCATCCTCCCGCGGTCAGGAAGGCCAGCGCCTCCCCGTAGGCCTCCACGTCCACACCCGGGATAAAGTAGTTGGGCGTGTAAGGGGAGATCAGCACCCGCCGCCGCCCCAGCCCTCTCAACCGGCGCAGCGCGGCATCGAAGAGCGCGCGACCGATTCCCTGGCGGCGCCTTCCATCTGCGACACCGAATGCCGTGATCCAGCCCAGCTCCGGTTCCAGGCCCTGGCCGAAAAGCGGCACCTGCCGCGCCAGGGAGAGCGCGAAGCCGGTGATTGCGCCCCCTTCGTCCGCCACCAACAGCCCATCGGGACTGAAATTCGGATCCAGGAGCACCTTCGTGCGAAAGGTTGTAGCGTTGATCGGGTCATGCGTCAGCGTCGCGTTCCACAGCGCCAGCAGCGCGGCTTCGTCCGCTCCGCGATACGAACGGATCTCCATCGCGCTCAACCGTAGCACAGATAGGGCTGCCGCGCTTCCAGGAACGCAGCGGCAACAGTGGACCAACCTGCGACCAGGCCTGCCACGGATGCACCCGCAAGGAGTCCTTCCCGGAGCGCGGCATCGCCTGTCAGCAGGTCGAAATGCGGCGGGAGGCCCTCCCAGCTGGACGCCAGGAACTCGAAGCGATCGGGCGCCTGGCCGCGGCACGCGGCCACGACGTGCAGCCCTGTCTCCACCGGACGGAACGCCAGCCGGTCGGTGACATGCACCTGAATGCCTCCACAGGTGACCCCGGCATGCTTGCTGGCCGACGGGACAAAGTACGTGGGGCGGAAGCGCACACCCGGCAACGCCAACCGGTTGAGAGCCTGTGCCAATGCATGGCCATCCAACCAGGGCGCGCCAACCACCTCGAATGGGGTAGTCGTGCCCCGCCCCTCGGACAGGTTCGTGCCTTCGATGAAGCACATGCCGGGATAGACTGTTGCAGTCGCGAGATGAGGCATGCCTGGTGAGAGCGGGACCCACGGCAGCCCGGTCGCATCGAACCACGTGGCGCGGCGCCAGCCGACCATCCCGACCACCTCCAGGTCAGCGCCCAAGCGGTATTCCGTATTGAAGTAGCGGGCCAGCTCAGCCACCGTCATGCCGTGCCGGATGGGAATGGGTGCGATGCCGACGAAAGACTCGAGGCCGGGCGCCAACAACGGCCCTTCCACGGTCACTCCGCCGATGGGGTTGGGTCGGTCCAGCACGATGACGCTGCGGCCGTAACGTCCCGCGGCAGCCAGGACGTGATAGAGCGTGCTGATGAAGGTATAGAAGCGGACACCCACATCCTGTACATCGAAGACGAGCACATCCACGCCGGCAAGCATGCCCGCCGTAGGCTCACGGTTCGCGCCGTAGAGGCTGAAGACCGGCAGCCCGGTGCGATGGTCATGCGCGTCTCCCACGGCCTCGCCGTCGGCCACCGAGCCGTCGAACCCATGCTCGGGCCCGAACAGCGCGGTCAGGCGTACGCCAGCCTCCAGGAGCGCGTCCAAGGACGACGACAGGTCAGGCAGAACCGCGGCAGGATGTGTCACCAGGCCGGCTCGTCGCCCGGCCAATAGGGCGCCACCCTCAGCCACCAGCCGCGCCAGTCCCGTCTCAACAGTTTGCATAAATGCCCTTCATCGCCACTCATGGGCTGCAGCCACCGTGCGCTTCCCAGGGATCAGCTGGTCTCGCCCCTGGACCGCAGAATGGAATGGAAAACGAAGCGATCGCCCCGGTAGCTGGAAAGAACCCACTCCACCGGAGTGCCGTCCACAGTCCTCGACAGCCGCTGCATCTTCAACACTGCAGACGGCGATGCCAGCACCAGCAGCTCGAGCTCGCGCGGGTCCGCCAGCACTGCCTCGATGCTCTGTTCAGCACTGGTCAAAACAAGCTCGTAATCGCTGGCCAGCACCTCATATAGCGATTCTACAGAGAAGTCATGAGAGAAGATGCCGGGCACACGGGCCGCAGGCAGATAGGCGGACTCAACCGCGAGGGGGATGCCATCGGAAAACCGCACACGGACGAGCAGCGCTACGGGCGCGCCCAAGGCCAACCCCAACGCCGCGGCAACGTCCACTCCGGCCGGCAGAGTGCGGGCCTCCAAGACACGGCTGGACGGTCTGCCACCGCGCCCGCGCACATCCTCGCTGAAGCCGCTCAGCGACTGTGACTGCTGGTCGATCTTGGGCTCGGCCACAAAGGTGCCCTTGCCGACGCGCGCATATGCCGCGCCATGCCACACCATCGCCTGGAGAGCCTGGCGCGCGGTCATACGGCTCACATGAAATGTCTCGGACAGCTCGCGTTCGGAGGGCAGGCGCTGGTGTGCCTGCAACTGGCCGGCCTGGATCTGGGCCGTCAGTGCATTCTTGATCTGAAGATAGAGCGGGTCGGAGGTTTCGCGCTGCAGTTGCATAGGCACCTGTGCATGTCAACTGGTCTATACCACCGTGTCCAGTCTAGCACTTTCGGGGGCCATTGTCAATAGTTTTTTGAGGTAAGGCTCCGCACGATGCGGCACCATGCGGAGCGGGCGCTCGCAGAAACGAACTCAGATCGGGGCAGAAGAGTTGAACGACCGGCCGTCGGCTTTCTCGCGCCACAGCTCTAGCATCTGGCGCCGCGACGCGGTGCCGGTCGTTCCCAGCTGGCGCGCCGTGACCCCGGCCGCCAGGCATCCCACCTCGGCCGCCTCGGCGACCGTCGCACCCGCGCACAGTGCGGCCGTGATCCCCGCCATCGCCGCATCCTCGGCTCCGACGATATCGATCGGCCCCCGCGCCGGGCTGGCCGGCACCAGGGTCGGCCCCTCCGCATGAAACACCAGGATCCCCCGGCTGCCCAACGTCAGAAACACGGGCTGCCCGTTCTTGCGATAGAGCTGGCTGCCGGCTGACTCGATCAGCTCGCGATCCAGCTCCCAATCAGGATCTGGGTCGCCGCGCCACCGTGCGCCCGGCGCCACCGCCCTAACCGCCTCGCGCGCGTTCGGTTTAATCAGCACATCGGGAAAAAGCCCGATGCGCGCGCGGGAATCAGCGACGAACGCGACCTCGCTGTAGGTCTGGGCCAGGATGCCCAACTCGTCCCGCACCCGCTCGGTGATGACCCCGCAGTCTTCCTCCGGCACCTGATCCGCGATGATCACGCCGTGAACGCGCGGCAGCAGCCCGCGCAGGACGCGGATGACCTGGTCCTCAGCTTCGCGCGGCAGCGGTCCCCGGTTCTTGATATCCAGCCGGTTCAGCTCGCGCAGGGCACCCCCGCGCAAGCGCAGCATCGGCTTTGTGCAGGTAGGCGTAAAGCGGTCGGCGCGGATCACCAAGCCATCCACATTTACACCTGTCGCATCCAGCCCGCGAAGCAGATCGAAGCCCTCGCCATCGTCGCCCACCACACCGACCGCGATCACCTCAACGCCCATCGCGCGAAGGTTGTTCGTCACCGTGCCGGCCGCACCCGGGCTGGTCAGCACCTCGACCACCTGGTACGCGTCGAGCCCGGTCTCCAACGATGGCTCGGCCAGCGCCTGGTCGATGATGAGGCGTCTCTCCAGGAAGAAATCGCCGACGACAAGGATTCGCTTCTGCGTACCCTGCGCCAGGATCAGGTCGAGTCGATCCAGGTTCATATTATGCGCGGACCTCTGCCTTCAACGCCTTCAGCCGCTTCATCACATCGTTCGCTCCCCGGCCGTAGTAATCATGCAGCAGCATATACTCAGCGAAGAGGCGGTCGTACACGACCTTTGCCGCAGGGTCCGGCGTGTATGCCTCATCGCGCAGGGATGCCATCGCACGGGTCGCATCGAAGATGGTGTCGTAGCCACCGGCCGCCTTGCCTGCCGCAACCGCGCCGTGCATTGCCGAGCCGAGTGCTCCACCCTGGTGCGTTCCCGCCACCTTGATGGGCCGGCCCGTCACATCCGCGTAGATCTGCATCAACAGTCGGTTCCGGTCCGGCAGGCCGCCGGTCGCCACGATCTCGTGCACCGGCACGTCGTTGTCCTGGAACGCCTCAATGATCACCCGGGTGCCGTAAGCGGTCGCCTCAATCAACGCGCGATAGATCTCCTCGGGCTTGGTCAGTAGCGTCATGCCCAACATCATGCCCGTCAGGTCCACGTCCACCAGCACGCTGCGGTTGCCGTTCCACCAGTCCAGCGCCAGGAGGCCGCTCTCGCCCGGCTTGAGCTGAGCCGCGCGTTCTTCCAGCAGCTCGTGAACGCTAACGCCGCGGGCTTCTGCCTCGCGCTCGTAAGTTGCGGGCACGCAGTTCTCCGTGAACCAGGCGAAATGGTCGCCCACGCATGACTGCCCCGCCTCATAGCCGTAGAAGCCCGGAATGATGCCATCCTGCACGTAGCCGCACATGCCCGGCACAATGCGCTCCTCGGTCCCCAATACCATGTGGCAGTTGGACGTACCCATGATGATGACCATGCGCCCGGCCTCGTTGACCGAAGCCGCGGGCACGGCCACATGCGCATCGACGTTGGCCACCGCAACCGCGATGCCGGGACGCAAACCGGTCCATTGGGCAGCCTGCTCGGTCAGCCCGCCGGCCTTCTGGCCCAGCTCCGCGATCTCACGCGAGAGCTTCTCGTCGACGAAGTTCTCCAGGCGGGGGTCCAGCACCTTGAAGAAAGCGGCGGGCGGAAACCCGTGCTCCTTGGACCAGATGCCCTTGTACCCAGCGGTCGTCAGATTGCGCGTCTCGCGTCCCGTAAGTTGCCAGACGACCCAATCCGCAGCCTCGATCAGCCGGTCGGCAGCCGCATAAATCTGGGGATCTTCGTCGAGGATCTGCCATGCCTTGGGCACGAACCACTCTGATGAGATCTTGCCGCCGTAACGGCGGAGAAAGTCATAACCTTCGCGCGCCGCGATCTCGTTGAGCCTGTTCGCCTCGGGTTGCGCCGCGTGGTGCTTCCACAGCTTGACCCAGGCATGCGGCCGGCTGCGAAATTCGGGCAGAAAGCAGAGCGGCGTGCCGTCGGTCTTCACCGGCAGCATCGTGCAGGCCGTAAAGTCGATGCCCAGGCCGATCACGTCGTCCGGGCTGACGCCGCTTTGCGCCAGGACGGCCGGAATGGCCTGCTTGAAGACCTCCAGGTAGTCGTTGGGATCCTGGAGCGCCCAGTCCGGCTCCAGCCGCGCGCCGCCAGCATCCGCAGGCAGGCGCTCGTCGATCACGCCGTTTGCATAAGGATGGACGTACGTCGCGACCTCGCGGCCATCCTCAACCGCTACGAGGAGCGCCCGGCCGGATTCGGTGCCGAAGTCGATGCCGATAGTGTATTTGCTCATGCTTATACCTCGTCGCAGATGATGAAAACCTACCAGACGATCTTCAATCGGGCGAGCATCGCCTCACGAGCGATCTGCCCATTCCAGACGTCGCGGATGTAGCCCTGCCGGTCGATTATGAATGAAGTGGGCAGGGGTCGCACCTGATAAACCTCAGACATGACATGCCCGTCCGTGTCCAACAAAATGGGAAAGCCCAGGTTCCGCTCACGCACGAACGGAACGACCGATTCGGCGTCTTCCTGCAGGTTGACACCCAGGACGACCAGCCCCTGCGACTCTCCGTAGGTGCGATAGAGCGCATCAAGATCGGGCATCTCGGCCTCGCAAGGCGGACACCAGGTGGCCCAGAAGTTGAGCAGGACCACCTTACCGCGCAGGTCAGCCATGCGCACCGAGCCGCCATCCAGGGTTGGGAGCGTGAAGTCCGGCGCGACCGCCTGCGAGGCACCGGACATTGCGGGACTCGATTGCTCCGCCACTTGCTGCCACCGGGCCCACACGCGCCACAATCCCAGCGCTGCCGTAAGCACCGTCAAAGCCAACAGAACGATGAGAGCGATCGAAGGTCGCTTGGGCATCTCAGAACAGGCAGCTGTAGACTGCCACTCCACAGCCGGAGCCCACTACTCAGCAGCCGGCTGCGCGGCTTCTACACGGCAGGAGCGCGTCACGGTGGCAACTCCGCGAACCGTCGCGATCGCGCCGCAGTACGTGCTTTCCGACAGTTCGGCCGCGCGTTCCAGAGCCTTCAGATCCACATCCCCGTACGCTACGTACTCCAGGTGGATGCTTGTGTATTTTTTGGGATGCTCGGGCGAACGCTCGAACGTGGCGAAAATCTTCAAGTCCTGAACATCCTGGCGCTTCTTCTTCAGGATGCTCATCACGTCCATCGCCGTGCAGCCCATGAGGCCGATCAAGAGCACCTCCATAGGGCGCGCGGCCGAGTCATGACCGCCGACTTCAGGCGCTGCATCCATGACAACTTCGTGCCCCGAAGCGCCCTTGCCCACGAACTTCATATCCTGCATCCACGCCAACTGCGCTGTTCCCATGATACGACCCCTTTCCTGCAATCTCTTTTCTCAAGATGCTTTGTACTGTCAAGTTATCAGCCGCAACGCGGCTTCGACGATTTCGTCCGACGCATTCGGCCTGGCCATCGCCTTCGCCTGCTGGCTCATCATCTGGAGCGTCGGGTTGCCGGGTCGCAGTAACTCGCCCACCACCGCCGCAATCCCTTCGATCTCGTGCTCGTAAAGCCCCGTGCCGTTCTTGACCACCCACGACACGTTGCCGACCTCCTGGCCTGGTATGAAGTCGGTGATCACCACAGGCACACCCAGACAAGCGGCCTCGGCCAGCATGCCCGGGCCGGCCTTGGTAAGCAGCAGATCCGTCGCAGCCATCCACTCAGCCATGTTTTCCACAAACCCGAGTACTGTCACCGGGACCGGCCACTTTTGTCTTCGCAGCTGGCGCAATAGCTCTGCGTTGCGGCCTGCGATGATGGCCAGCTGAACATTGCGCTCCCGCTCGGCCAGTTGCCGGGTGATGGCGTGCGCCATCGGCAGGATGCGCCCAATCCCCGCGCCGCCGCCCGAGATCAGAATCAGGGGCTGCTGGGGAGCGAGGCCGAGCCCGTCCCTTACGGCGCGCTTGTCGCTCCCCTGCATCCGGCCGAATGCCCGGCGGATGGGCAGGCCAATCAGCTTCAGTCTTGAAGGATCAATGCCACAAGAGAGCCCAGTCCGGTACGCGGGCTCCGTCGCTACCACACACAGGTCTACATCGGGGCAGAACCAGGCCAGCGGCGCAGTGACCGGATCCGTGACCACTGTCACAAATGGCACGCGTCGGCCCTGTTCCTGCATCAGCCAGAGCGGCGCCTCGATCTCCAGGGGATGGACGCTGATGAACAGGTCCGTCTCTTGCGGGCGCACGAGGCTGGCAACATGCTTCTTGAGCAGCGGGTACACGGCCTTTTGCGTGGCCACCACGCGCTCGCGCGACTCGCCGAAACGATACACCAGCCGGTAGAGCCACGGCGTGTAGTTGACCCATGGTGCGTAGGTCGCGGACCAGGTATTGAGCGGGAAGGGCGCGTCATCGTCGATCAGGCTGACCTGCCTCACCAATGCCTTCTCTTCCAGCGCCTCGGCCAGGCTGCGCGCAGCAGCCTGATGCCCCCCTCCCACGTTGGCTGTCAGTATGGTCACCCTGGGAAGGGAGGCCGCGCAACTCATGATGTGCATTGCCCGATCACCTCAGCAGTTCAACCGCCAGTTGGGCGTAGCCCTGGGCGGCCAGCGCGACGTCGGCCAGACGAACCTGCTCGTCGGTCGCGTGAGCCAGGCGCTCATCGCCCGGTCCGAAGCCGATGGTGGGTATGCCAGCCGTGCCCATCGTATACGCGCCGTCCGTCGAAAACGGCCAAATGCCCGTCCTGGGGCGTGCACCCAGCACCTTTTCGATCGCTCGAACCGCCTTGCGAGCCAATGAGTGGTCCTCGGGCAACAACCACGGGGGGAAATACTTGCGCCCCGATTGCGCGTACCCCGTATAGGACACCATCTCATATTGGGGCGTGCTCACCTCGGCCCGGATGTGCTCGCGGTTGAT
>Ga0123333_10002225_pt1 | contig 19901 bp, 17 predicted proteins | sample BioC12SIPDNA_3_FD_89957 | JGI IMG/M metagenome (GOLD analysis project Ga0123333, IMG submission 89957) | Anaerobic biogas reactor microbial communites from Washington, USA - Biogas_R2_B C12 SIP DNA | ecosystem: Engineered > Bioreactor > Anaerobic > Unclassified | place: Washington, USA... | reverse complement strand
GGCCATGTGGTATCCCCTGATGGTATATCGTATTGTAGGCAAGCTGTTGACCAGTTGCAAAGAGCCATCCGGCGCTCTGCCGATATCTTGACACTGCCTGTGCCTTGTGCTAGTATTTCTCAACTGGCAAAGGCGTCCGTTTTGGGCGCTTTTTGTTTTTTGCGGGTTTTGGCGGACCTCCTTACCCGCGTTGCCAAATGTTAAGGAGTAAACGATGCTGGAATTTAGTAAACGCACCAATACGCTCGAACAGAAAGAGTATCAGTATAGCCTGCAGGATGTGCCCGAACCCAACCTTTACCGACTGTTGTACAGCTATAACGAAGTACCCAAGATCCCGTTCAACCACCGCCACGTGCCGATGTACCCGGCCGACGAGCTCTACATCACCGACACCACCTTTCGCGATGGCCAGCAGGCGCGCGAGCCCTATACCGTCGAGCAGATCGTGCAGCTCTACAAGTTTTTGCACGAGCTCAGCGGGCCCAAGGGCATCATCCGCCAGTGCGAGTTCTTTCTCTACAGCGAAAAGGACCGCGCCGCACTCGAACAGTGCCGCGCGTTAAACTACGAGTTCCCCGAGATCACCTCGTGGATACGTGCCCGCAAGGAGGATTTCCGTCTCGTCAGAGAGATGGGCATCACGGAAACCGGCATCCTGGCGAGCTGCTCGGATTACCACATCTTTAAAAAGCTGAATATGACACGCGCTCAGGCGCTCGACCAGTTCCTCGGGGTGATCAAAGACGCCCTGGCAGAAGGGGTGCGTCCGCGTGTGCATATGGAAGACATCACCCGTGCCGATTTTTACGGTTTTGTGGTGCCCTTTGCACTCGATCTCTACCGCCTCTCGCAGGAAAGCGGCATCCCGATCAAGATCCGCGCCTGCGACACGCTCGGTTATGGGGTCAGTTATCCCGGCGCTGCCCTGCCGCGCAGCGTGCCGGGCATCGCCTATGGCCTGAACCACTATGCGCGCTTTGACCCGCAGTTACTCGAATGGCACGGCCATAACGATTTCCACAAGGCGGTGGTGAACGCCGGCACTGCCTGGCTGTATGGCATCGGCGGGGTTAACTGCACATTGCTGGGCATCGGCGAGCGCACCGGTAATGCCCCGCTCGAGGCGATGGTGTTTGAATACGCGGCCTTGCGCGGTACCACCGACGGCATGAACACCCAGGTGATCACTGACATCGCCGAGTACTATCAGCGCGAGCTGAACTATGATATCCCGCCCATGCAGCCGCTGGTGGGGCGCGATTTTGCCACTACGCGCGCCGGTATCCATGCCGACGGCCTTCTGAAAGACGAAGAGATCTATAACATCTTTGATACCAAGGCGCTGCTCAACCGCCCCGCGCGCGTAATGCTCAGCCAGACCTCGGGCGCCGCCGGCCTGCTGCACTGGATCCGCAGCCACTTTATGCTGCCGGCGGATGTGACGATCGAAAAGCGCGACCCGCGCCTGGAACCGATCCTGGAATGGATCAACAGCGAGTTTAACGGCGGCCGTCAGACGGCTATCGGCGACTATGAGATGGAGTTGGTCATTCAGGAACTGGTTCCGGACCTTTATCGCGAGTTAAGGCCTGAGCAGCCTCGTTGAGTTCGTCACGATGTAAAAAGGCAGTCCTTCATGGGCTGCCTTTTTTGGTTGTCCGAATGGATAAAGCATGTTAAGCTGTCCGCAACCCCTGACGGAGGCAAGTGATGGCACTATATGGCGGCATCGAGGCGGGCGGCACCAAGATTGTGTGTGCAGTCGGCACGGATCCGAGCAATTTCCTGGCCGAGACGCGCTTTCCGACCGCTGCGCCCGGTGAAGTCATCCCGCGCATGATCGCCTTTTTTGAGGAACAAACTCGCCTGCACGGGGCACTGAGCGGCCTGGGCATCGCCGCGTTCGGGCCGGTCGATCCGGATCGCAATTCGCCAACTTATGGCTATGTCACTACCACCCCCAAGCCCGGCTGGGCGCGCACCGACTTTGCCGGCGCGGTCCAGAGAGCCCTGCGGGTACCGGTCGGCTTTGATACCGACGTAAATGTGGCTGCCCTGGGCGAAGGACGCTGGGGCGCCGCGCAGGGGCTGGATGACTTTATGTACCTCACCGTCGGCACCGGCGTAGGCGGCGGCGTCGTCACCAATGGTAAACTGCTGCACGGGTTGATGCACCCCGAGGCCGGACATATCCGCCCGCAGCACGATTGGCAGCGCGACCCATACCCCGGGCATTGCCCTTACCACGGTGATTGCCTGGACGGCATGGTCAGCGGGCCGGCTATCCAGGAGCGTGTGGGCGTGCGCGGCAACGAGCTGGGAGAAGAACACCCCGTGTGGGACCTGGTGGCCGACTATTTGGGACAGGGATGCGCCACCTATGTGGTGACGCTCTGTCCTCGCCGCATTATCATCGGTGGCGGCGTGATGGAACACACTTTTTTATACCAGCGCGTGCGCGAACGCACTGCCCATTACCTAAACGGCTACATCCAGGTGCGGGAGATCCTGCACGATATCGACCAATTCATCGTACCGCCCGGGCTCGGTAACCGATCCGGTGTACTGGGCGCCTTTGCGTTGGCCGAGCTGACGGCACAGGCTGCGGGCACAGCATGATCCATCTCGGTGACCAGGTGCCGCTGGACGACGCTTATTTGCGTTATGTCAGCCAGTTGGGCGTAACGCATGTGGGGCTCTTTACTGCCCCCGGGATGGGCATCGAAACTGCGCGCGCGGAGACGCGCAAAAGCTCGTGCGCGCGCGCAAACAGATCGAATCGCATGGGTTGGTGTTGGCCTCCATGCACCTGCCGCTCAGTTCGGCGGGGATCCAGCATCAGGTATGGCCCAACATCATGCTGGGTACCCCTGAGCGCGATAAGGATATCGATTTGGTGATCAAGTCGATCCGCGCCGCCGGGCAGGCTGGCATCAAGACGCTCTGCTACAACCTGGCGCTCTTGCCAGTGGTACGCACCGGCGAAACCATCGGGCGCAATGGGGTACGCTACAGCCATTTCGACTACCGCAATCTGCTCGCCGAAGAGCCGTTATGCGGAAGAGAGCTTGATCCCGAGGTGCTTTGGGAGCGTATAGCCTATTACATCGAACGCGTGATGCCGGCAGCCGAAGAAGCCGGCGTGCGCCTGGCCTGCCATCAGCACGACCCTGGTCTGCCCGAGGGGATAATCTACCGGGGTGTTCCGCGCGTGCTGGGCAGCCTGGCAGGGGTGCGCCGCTTCCTGAGCCTCAGCGATAGCCCCAGCCATGGACTCAACTTTTGCCAGGGGACGATTGCCGAGATGTGCAGCGATCCGAGCAAGTCTACCTACCAGGCGATCCGTGAGTTTGCCAGCGCCGTGCGCATCTTCTGGGTGCACTTTCGCAATATCCGCGGGGGGTTGGGCTGTTTTGACGAGGTTTTTCCCGATGAGGGTGATATCGACATGCGCCGTGCGCTGCGTACCTACCGCGATTGCGGCTACGATGGGGTGATCGTACCCGACCACATGCCGTGCATCGATGGCGATACACCTCAGGCACATATTGCACGCGCTTATTGTTTCGGCTATATCCGCGGGCTGTTGGCGGAAGTTTAAGCGGAGGTATTTGATGAACATCACAATCGATGCCAAGGTACTGGATATCCTCGAGCGCGGCGCATGGGATGCGCTGCCGCGAGTACGTGGACAGATCGCGCGCCTTTTTACCGCCAGCTGCGCTGGCTACGACTATTCGCATCACGCCTCCCTCACGGCGGCAGGCGGCCAACTGGTGGCCTCCTGGAGCAACGGTCACAACGGCGAGGATCTTCCCGGGCAGGTACAAAGCTGGTGCCGGCGAGCCCCTGAAGGCCGCTGGGGCACGCCACAGATATTGGCGCGCTCACCGATGCTCGCCGCTGCCGCGACCACTGCAATCAACGGCGGTTCCGCCGAAGGAACCGAGCGGCTCACCGTGTTTTTCAGTGAATACAAGGGGCGCGTCCAGGATGGCACCGGAGGCACGGGCAAGTGGAGCCTGCCGGTGGTTACCGGCGCGCTAGTCAACGATCCGGTAACAGGCGCCTGGCTCTGGACAGAGTTGTGCCTTTACGATTTGCTGCTCAACGAAGGTCCGCGATGCACCTCCAGCGGGCGCTGGGTCATGACCGGTGAGGACCACGCCGGCCGCACGCAGGTGATCTATAGCGATTCGCCCGTTCTGACGGCGAACTCATCCTGGCACCAGGTAGCTTTGGAATGCGGCGCGGGCAGCGTGTTCAAGAACGAACCGAGCTGGTACGAGTGCGCGAACGGCACGCTGGTATTGTGGATGCGCGATGATGGCGGTTCGCAGAGGCTGTGGGTTGCATTTAGTGCCGATATGGGCGCGACCTGGTCTGTGCCCGTACCCAGTGCGGTGCCGGATGCGGTCAGCAAGTGCCGCGCCGGCACACTCAGTACGGGCACACGCTACCTGATCCTGAACCCCAACCTGAGCACCGAGCGTATCCCGCTGGTAATGCTACTATCGCAGGATGGCTGGCACCTTGACCGCGCTCTGCTCTTGCGCGACGAGGCCACCGCCCCGCATCTGCCAGGCCGCTACAAGGGGTCGGGCTACCAGTATCCCTGCAGCCTGGAGCTGGATGGTCAGCTACACCTGATCTATTCTGTTAACAAGGAAGAGGTTGAAGTGCAGAGCCTAGCGCTCAGCGATATCGGGTAGCTATCCTCCCTGTTACTTTGCCTCCCAGATGTACAAGCGGGTGCAGATGAACTCGCCCATCTCTCCAACCAGAGCGATCTGTCCGTCTTTGTAGCCATCATGGGTGACGGTGTAACTGAACTCGCTGTCGCCCGGTGCGATAGTGTACTCGTTGCCCATTACCTCGACATGTATCGTGTATTCTTGACCGGGCTCAATCGGCGTCTCGATCAACGACAAGTCCTTGCCGGACCCGATATCGATGACGGCTATCGCCCCCCGGCTTGGCAGGTAGAGGACTTTGATACCGGTGGTGGCATCGGCATTGCCGCGCAAAAGCAGACCAAACGACCAGCCGTTGATGTATTGAAATGTAGCTTCGATACTAAAGTTGGCCAGGTTCTGGCTGCTGATATAGCAGGCCCTTTCAATGTAGTTCATATGAGCGCCTTGGGGGCTCATCTGCCAGACACCTTCGGGCAGCGAGGTCCAAGTTACTTTGGTATCTGGACCTGTAAATGTGGTGGAATAACTGGCCATACCATAACGTAAAACAGGGCCGATCGGGTTAAACAATCCGGGCTTGAATACCAGCGTTTTCACAACCGATACAGTAGCCGTCGTAGAGGGCGACTCAGCGGTCGCGGTTTGCTCAGCACTGACCGTGGCTGTGCCGGCCATGGCTATCTCGGTCTGAGAGACGGCGGCTTTGGTCTCGGTTTGTGCCAGAGATTGAGCATCGCTGGTCTTTTGCTCCGAGACGTCTTGCGCTGTAGCCGTCTTGGCTTCCGAGGCGCTCATTGCGGTGCTGGTCTTGATTTCTGCTACGATCTGGGCAGTAGACGTCTTATCTTCGATGACCACCTGGGCGGTACGTGTCTCGCTGACCTGGGCGGTGGATAACACCGCCGCGCTGCCCTGCGCCAACACCTGTGCAGTAGCAGTGGCATTAGCCGCCTCCTGCGTGCGCACCGCACTCCAGACAAAGAGCGCCCCGCCCGCCAGTGCCACTAACAGCATCATCAGAACCGGCAGCGCCCAGGCTGGCAGCCAGGGCTTGATCGTCACCATCCCCTGGACGCTCTGTATCCGCTCAGAGGCGCTTTGCGCCCGCACAATAAAGGGCATATTAGTAACATTACCTACCAGCGGACGCCTGACGGTGCTCTTGACCGACATCACGGTGCTGGATCTTGTGCCCGGCGCCACCACCAGCGGAGCAGCCGGCAGGGCGATCGCCAGCGTGCCGGTTGGGTCGCTGCCGCTCAACTGCAGCGCCTCGGGGTGGTTTCCATTGTTCTCGACCACCAGATGCGCGGGGGCAGCTGCTGTCAGGTTGGAGGGCACTAGCGCCAGCGCCAGGTTGCTAAAGGGCGCCACGCGCAGGTGCAATGGCAACCGCTGCTCCTTATCGGGATTGACTTGCGAGGTCACTACCAGCGCAGCATTAATCGGTCCGGCTGTGCTGGAGGCGACTCGCGGCGGTGCTATCTGGACCGTGATCGTTCCAACATCGCCGGGGGCGAGGCGCATCGGCAGCTGCGGCGTCTTGAGCCAGGCCGCTGGGATGCCCTCAGCCCGCACACTAAAATGATCGACCTGGTTTTGCTGGTTAAAGATGCGCACCGTAACCGCCGCGCTCTGGCCGGGCTCGACGGTGAGCATGTCGGGCTCCACCGAGGCGGTGATCAGCAGACCGCTGGCTGCCGGTGCTGCTGCCGCGGCGACGGGGGCTTCTGCCATTGTCATAACAGGCACAACGCCCTCCGCTACTGGAGCGGATTCGGGGGTCAACTCGAGCTTGAGCCAGTGGTCGCCGATGCGCAGCGCCTGGCTGGTCTTCCACTGCTCGGGGATACCCGGCAACAATCTGTTGCCCTCGAGCTGAGTGCCGTTGGTACTATCCAGGTCGATCACCTCGACCTTGTCGTTAGCCAGGCTCACCTGCAAGTGCTTGCGAGAGACGCGCGCGTCGTTCAGCACGATATCTGCGCTGGCATCGCGCCCAATCACCAGCTGTTTGCGAGTGCCAAAGGGGTGCGTCTCGACCTCTCCGTTAGGTTTCATCACCAGCACGCGCCCGCCTCCCGCTACTGGCGTGCTGGGCGGGGTCGGCCACTGGTCGCGATCGGGCTGCGCTGCGGCGGCTTGCCCCACCAACGTCGACATGCTTACGTTGCCGACCACAGTGGCGTCTTCCACCACTGCGGCAGCGGGCATACCCTTGAGCAATTCCAACAAGGCTTCTTCAAAGGCACTAGCGGTGGCAAAGCGGTCCTCGGGCTTTTTAGCCATGGCTTTGAGCACCACGTCCTCAAGCTGCGAAGGGATAGCCGGGTTGATCGAACGCGGCGGTGGCGGCGGTTCCTGGGTATGGGCGCGCACCGCCTCGGTGAGCGTCTTGACGTTAAAGGGGATGCGCCCGGTGAGCAGCTCATACAGCACAATGCCCAACGAGTACACATCCGAACGGCCATCAATCGCCGTGCCCTCGCACTGCTCGGGCGACATATAGACGGGTGTGCCCATGGTGGCACCTGTCTGGCTCATCACACCGCCCTCTGCCAGGCGCGCCAGGCCAAAATCGGTCACCACAGGGGCAAAGGTCAGGCCAAAGGCGTCCGTTTCGCCGGCAGCCAACGTACGCAGCATGATGTTGCCGGGCTTGATATCGCGATGCACCACGCCGCGGCGATGGGCGTAATCGAGCGCGTTGGCGACCTTGGCAACCAGCGCCAGGCTTTCTGGCATCGCCATCAGCTGCTGGCGGTCGCTCAGCAGTTGCTCCCAGACGCGCAGGCTTTGCCCAGCAATAAACGACATGGCTATATAAAGCATATCAGTCGAACGTGAAAAACTGTATATTTGTACGATGCCGGGATGCTCGAGCAACGCAATCGCACGCGCCTCCTGCAGGAAGCGCTCGCGAAACCCCTCCTGACGTGCAATATGCGGGTGCATGATCTTGATCGCGACCGCGCGCCCCAGGGCTAGGTCCTGGCCCTTATAGACCGCCCCCATTCCACCTTCGCCCAGCAATTTCTCAATCCGATAGGTGCTATCCAGGACCTGGCCAACCAAATCACTCATTGCACAACCCTCATTTTTCGATATTCAGAAACTGTATGTCTGCAGCCCGCTTACGGATTCTTTATGTCTATTTGATAACTGGTATACGCCGGGCGATAGCCGTCGATGAGGCGCGTTACCAGGCGCTGATCGATCGCCCCGCTCTCAGCCGTTAGGACCACCCGAAAGGTAAAGGGTCCATCGCTGTTTTCTATGATCTCGACCTGGGCGCCGGTGCACAGGTGCAGCAGCTCCTCGAGTCCGGCACGCGTACCGCGCCGTTCATAGAGCCAGGTTGCCCGCGCCAGGATCGCGCGCTTGATTGCCTCGGGCCAGCTCTCATCGACAATGCCGGCCAGCCAGGTATTCAACTGCGGGATAAAGGTAGCCGGCGCGGACTGCACGTCGAGAAACACATCAAAATGACGGATAGTCTGCTCCAGCGGACCAAGTTGGTCTTCAAAGAGGCACAGGAAGCGCCCCAGGAAGGGGTGCTCGGCGAACATGGGCGGCAGGTATTGCAGCCAGCGCGAGGTCTCGCCGTCCATCCCCACCCAACGCTCGAGTGCGGGCTCCGGAGGCTTGATCGGCTGGATCGGGGGCGGCACATCAGCTGCCGCTGGCCTGGGCTGCATCGCGATAAGCGGTGGCGGGGCTGCCTCCTCCTGCAACAACGATTCGGCCACCTGCACCGTCAGGCGGAAGGGCCCCACCGAGATCACATCGCCGCTCTTGATATCTCGGATCTCGTCAGCCGGCAGCGGCACGTCGTTCAGGGCAGAGCCGTTCGAGCTGTGCAGATCCTGCACGCGAAAGGGCAGCCGGTCGCAATAGATGCGCAGGTGTGAGCGCGAGACCCAGTTGTGCGCCAGAACGAGGTCATTCTGAGGCTCGGGCATGCGCCCCACCCTCACGATGGGCGTCTTGATCACATATTCGAATGGCTGTGCATCAGGGCCAGTAACCGTGATGGTGCCAAGGCGCTCTGGCATGCGCGCCCCCTTTACTCCAGGCTGATGGTGACGCTGTGCAGATCAGAGACTAGAACTTCGTGCGCCAACAGGTCAAGCTTGCGCTCGGCCGGATGGGCTGTATCAGCCTCATCAATCCAGCTCATGGTAACCGTCTGTATGTATTGCAGGCCATTCACCTGCTGGATGCAAGTATACAAGTCGGAGAGGTACAGCTCGCGGCCAAACGGCCAACCGCGGCCGTCGGGGCCACCCACCAACGGGTTAATAAAGCGGTTGAGCGCTGCCACGATATCCTGACGCAGGCGCTCGATATCGGTGCCGGGGCGCGCCACCACCTCAGCCTCAGCCCGCACGCGCTTGTAGGTAGCCGAGCGCACCTCCAGCTGCGTGGTGAGCAGGCGGCGCTCATCTAGGTAGCTCAGCACCTTTTGGCGCAGCTCTTCGCTCAGCGTCAGACTGGCGAGAGGGATATAGCCCTGCGCCTCGACCCCGCCGAGCTGCGGAATCACCAACACATACACCTGACCAGGAGTTGAACCGCGCACCGCGCCGGCAGCTGGGCGCGATTGCAGGCACATCGCCCGCCCCACCTCAGGAAAGGCCTGCAAGGTGAGGTGTTCAAAATCCTCGGCTGTGACGGCGCGGCCGCGGCTGCGCAGCAGGCTGCCAGCCCTGAACTTAGCCATCTCGAGCGATTCAGGGTCGAGCCCGCCCAGAGCTTCCTTGGTGTTGGTAACGCGGTCAACGTAGGCGATCGGGCTGCGCATCTCATGCAGGGCGCCGGCACGCACATTGCCGGCCACGCCGCCGCCCACACGGTAGCGGCTCATGCGGATATCCGCGCCGCGCGCGGGAATCGCCCCATAACGGCGCACTGTGCCGTCGCTCTGGCGGATTGCCGGGCCAAAACATATCTCGCCCGAGGCGCTGTCGAGGGTATAATGGCGGTCGTCCGCGCCCGAATCCCCAAAATCCTCGACTTCCTGCCAGGCCTGCCAGTCCTCCATCCCTTGACCCCAGATCTCGACGGTCTCGTCTTCGCGGCGCGGCAAAACAGGCGTATGTGTCAGGCGGTAGATCTGCCCTGGCGAGCCATCCGAGCGGCCCAGCGGCTCGTTAGTCACTTCGATAGAGTGTGTGGCGGTGACGGTGCCGCCCCAACTGACAATGCTGACATTGCGGATGATGGGCGAGGTGCTGTAGGCGCGCTGTTCGCCGGATGGCTGCACCACCTGGCAACGCAGCCAGTAGGCCTCGATTCCGTTAATCTCACGCTTGGCCAGCACCGGCACTCGCATACGCACCTGGCCGCTCCAGCTCATGCCGCCGGTGCCATCCTCTTCGAGCACCACATCACTCCAGGATTGGCCGGTCCATGCCTGCCAGCGTAAGGGCGGGTTCTCGGGGATGATGCTCATGCCAGCCGCGCGCACGCATGTCAGGTCAACAGCCAGCACATGGTTATCGTAGGCTTCATCCATCCCCAGCACGAGCGCTTCGTCAAAGACCGGCTTTTGCGCAGTAAAGGGCGTAAACTCGGGCTGCAGCCGGCTGAGCGCCACCGGTTCGTAGTGCACTGTGCCATCACCTGCCAGGCGCCGCAGGAGAATGTGGTCGAGCCTGGCCGGCAGGATGCTCAGCTCTTCGTTAGTGGTAAAGGCTACCAGCTCCGACTGGTCAGCCCGCAAGGTTGCCACCGATGTGCCGCGCGGGATGACCACAGTATGCAGCTGCGGTGCCGAGAGGTAAAAGGTCAGCGGGGCGACGGCGGCCATGGGCGCCTGAAGCTTGATGCCCAGCAGCTCCAGCAGTTTGATATAGTGTTTCTCGGGCACCTGATTCAGACGGTAGAGCAGCAGGTCGATCATCCAGGCAAATAGCTCGATCAGCGCAACGCCCGGATCCGAGACGTTATGGTCGGTCCATTCCGGGCAATAGAGCGGAATCTTTTTCTTGGCCTCATCGACCAAATTCTGAAAGGTACGGTCATCGAGTACGGCGGTTGGGAGTGCCATCCTGCTGCTCCTCCGGGATCAGATAAAATGGATATACCAGGCTGCGGCTGGCATGCAATGCTTTGATCTGATAGGTCACCTGGATCTCGAGGGTGGTGCTGTTGGTGTCATCCGGCAGCACGCGCACGTCGATCAGGTCGATGCGCGGTTCCCAGCGCCCGAGCGCCTCGCGCACGTAACGCTCCGCCAGACCGGTCGTCGCCAGGCTGTTGGGCGCAAAAACGAGTTCGTGAAGACGGCAGCCGAACTCGGGACGCATCACGCGCTGCCCTGGCACGGTATCCAGAATCATCAGGATCGCCTGGGCAATCTCGGTCTCATCGCTCACCAGGGCTACCTGGCCGAGGGCGTCCAGATGGGGCGGGAACGCCCAGCCCTTGCCGATCAACGGGTTTGCCACATTTGCCTCCTGCCTCAGCCCACCAGCACCGTGCCGGCTGCCACCACCTGGCCTTGCGGCGCCAGCACCAGGTCATCGCAGGTCAGGGCTGGGTCGCCGTTGCGCGCGACACCGCGGCCGTTAACCATCACCGTGAGTGACCCCTGCACGATCCTGGCCTGATTACTGGGCGGTATCTGGAACGACGGTCCACCGATGGGGATATGCGGCGGCATGTTCTGCGCGGTGCTATCCACCGTGGCTGCCGGCATACCACTGATCATAACATTATTGCTCAGATTACCGTTAATGACTCCATTGAAGGGATGCCCCGGGGTCGGGGTTGGAACGGGGCCGCCCGGCGAGGGTACCATCACGATGTGGGTATCCATCGCAACGATCTGGTCGTTCATTTTGGCGGCGGGCATTCCGCTCATCAGTCCTCCTAGTTCAGTTGGATCAGGGCGCCCTTGACGGTTACGGTGCCATTAGCTTCGATGTTGATGTTGCCGCCCGCAGAAAGGGCTAAATCCGCGCTGGCATCCACCTCCACTTTGCCCGTCCCGCTTACCTTTATAGTGCGGGAGTTGTCATCCAGCAACACCTGCTGGCCGCCAGAAGTTTCGAGCGTCATGGTGCCGACATCGTCATCCAGCACGATGCGATGCCCGCCGGCCGAGATGAATGTAGCGCTGGCGGGCTGTTCTTCGTCAAACACCAGGCGATGGCCGCTGCGCGAGACGATCGCCCGCCGCGTGACCTTCCCATTACTTATCGCCTCGTCGTTAGCCAAAGGCGGCGGATCGACCTGGCTCCACATGCCGCCCACCACGATCGGGCGAGCGATATCGCCCTGCTCAAATACAACCAGCACCTGGTCGTTAACTTCCGGGAGGGCATACCAGCCGCGCTGTTTGCCGGCGCCCAAGCTCGCCAGAGGCGCCCAGTTGGATTCGAGGGTGTTATCCAGCCACGGGTAACGCAGTTTGACCCGTCCGCAGCCATCCGGATCCTGGTTGTTGGTGACAATCGCAATCGCGACGCCAGGGCGCTGGATGGTGGGCTGCAGCTGCGACTGAACCCATTCAGCCAGTGTTTCGGCGGCACCGCCTTGCACCACAAAGTCGGTGATATAGTCGCGCGTCGTATCCCAATAATGGCGTGCGCTCGAAACACGATACTGTCCGCTGTAGCGATCACCCAGGGCACTCAATTGCACCACCGCGCCCGCCTGGATCGCCGCATTGCCATAGCAGCTGCCCTCGGCGCGCACGTGCTGCTGGGCGATGGCATCCATGCGTGCCTGTGCCAGGGCATCGGCTTCCTGCTGGTTGAGTGCGTCGGCACCGGTAACCATGTCGCTGGCATAGCCAAACAGCTCTGTTGCCGTCTGCTCCGGTGAGTTTGTTTCGCCGATGGCAGGCTGCGCCTGCGAGGAGGTTGATGAGCCCACCACTGGCTGCTTGTTGAGCGGATCCCAGCCTTTGACGAGCACTTCGCTGACCTGCTGAGCCAGGCTGATCTCTGGGTGAAATTCGCGCAGCTGCTGGCCCCATTCAAGGGTAGCAACCGGAGCGGGGTTATCTGCCAGCGGCTCGAAATGCAGTTCCTCGCCACTGACCCATACCCCATAGCCAATACGTTCGGCACGCTGCCGCAGCAGGTGATAGTCGCTGATACCATCCTGCATAACATGCACATGAACCGTGCTGGTAGGTTGCACCACGGCGCTGAGACCGCAGCGTTGGGCAACTTGCTGGGCGATATCGCTATCGGTGACAGATTGGTAGGCGACGGTGCGCTGGCTGCGCTGCAGGCGATACAGGCGGTTGAGGGCACGCACACCGAGGTTGACGACCATACCCTCGCCGAATTCGGGCTCGATGCTGATGATCTCACCGCTGAACAGCGCCTTTTCACCCTTGCCCTGCTCATCCGAGACGCCCACATCGAGCGACCCCCCCAGCGGTATCTGGTTGCTGTTGGCAAGTTTTGCGTTGGCATCGTGCAGCATGAGGGTGCACATCGCCGGCAGATGCAGCGAGCTTTCGACCTGTACCTGATACAAGTCGTTCATCAACTCGGCATCCAGCGGCGTGCCATTCACGCGCACATGGATTTGGCGGATAAAGGCGTCTTCGCGCGACATTTTGTTATTCCATCGGCGGGATCTGAATCACCTGCCCGGCGCGCAGGTTGAGCGGATCACTCAGTTGATTGGCTTCAGCGATGCGGCGCCATTGCGAACAGTCTTCGTATTCCTGCCAGGCAATCAGGTCGAGCCGGTCGCCGGCATAGAGGGTGCGCGTGCGCGGTGCGATCCCCCCGCCAGAGGTGGGATTCTGCTTGGCATACTGGGTGTCGTCAACCACCTGCAGCAGCGTCATCTCGACGGTGGTGCGTACCGGTGTGCCATCCTTGAGGAAGAGAGTCATCTTTTGGTTCATGTCGGTGATGACAGCCTCGAGCTCAAAGCGCCCCCAGCGAAAGATCACGTGCGGCGGCTCACCCTTGCCGGTACGCGCGTTGGCGCGGTCGGCGTCGATCATCATCATCTTCCATAACGGTGCGGTGATCTCGCGCACATCGCTTTGGTCGGATACGGTATCAAACAGCAGGCGTAGACGCAGCGACTGGGCACCGCCCTGCTTGAAACTGATCTTGGGTATGTTTTTCCCTTTGGTCTTGCCCGACTCGAACTCGTTGCGCTTGGTCAGCGTGTACTCGTAAGGGTTAAACATACAGGCGACCTGGTCGCCGGTGTTCTTGTTGATCACCAGGGCGGGTTCGAGCCCGCCGCGCGTTGTGGGCATAGAATGCTCCTTGCTCTAGCGCGTACCTCGGCGGTAACTATCGATGCGCAGTTGCTTGGCCAGGCGCCGATAAACCTGCTCCGCCAGAGCGTCGATATCGGGCGCCTGAGCTGCAGCGGGCGGCGGCGCTTCTGGCTGCGGTGCGGCTGTCTGGGAGGCCGCGGCCGGCTCCTCGTCGGGGGCGCGCTGCACGTGCTCGCGAACGCGCCGCACTGGCAGCTCCATCGGCAGGCGGTTGACCGTCACGACCTGCGGCGGAGGCGCTGAAGCCTCGGGTACGGCGGGCGGCGCCTCTTGCTGCGGTGCTGAGACATAACGGCGCTGCACTGTGACCTCACGCGTTGGCCGCGGCTCGACGGCTCGTAAAGTCGGACGCGCGCTGGGTGTGCCTGAGCGCTCCAGGGCAGCCTGGGCTGGTGGCGTCATCTCGGACATGTCACTCTCTGTGACTGGCGATTCATCCGCTACCTCTGGCGCCGCTGCGGGCTCCAACCCCAGGGCTTGCTCGAGGCGTATAGGTTGCTCCGCGGACGGCGCTTCTGCAACCACGTCCGGCGATTCATCCCTCGGCAGGCGTGTCACCGCACGCACCCGCGCGGCTGCATGGCGATGCACCGCGGCCGGCGCGGCTGGGCTGGCTGTGTGCTCGGCTGGCTCAGGACGCGCAGCCGGCTCTGGCAGCGGTGAGGCAGGCGCTGTTCGCGCCGCCGCCCGCGCAGCAGTCCGCCGCAAGGGAGCCTGCGCAAGTGCTCGCTCCGGCGGGCTATCCAGCTCGCTGAGCTCTTCATAATGCGCCTGTAATTCCTCACCCGCGTCGCCAACAGGTGCGTCCGTTGCTGGCAGGCGCATGCCCTGTTCAACAACAGCATACGCCGCCTCTTTGGGGATAGCTGTAGGGACCGCCGCAGCGGGTGCCTCGGATACCGAGGGTTCCTCGGGGACGGGCACACGTGCTACCATCACCTCTTCAGCAACGGTGCTCTGAGGCGCCAGCACATCCGGCACGTCAACAGGCGGCGCTTCTGGCGCGGTCTCGGCGACACCCGACTCTCCTTGGTCAGCCGCTGGTTCGGGTGAAGCCCTTTCTGGAGGCAGCGCTGATGATACCACAGCCTCGGCAGCCCTCTCAACAGCCTGCCGCGCCCGGGTACGGCGCACCACCGGGGCTGCGGCTGGTGCTGGAGCCTCTGGAAGCGCCTCCGCCCGCCTCTGCGCAGCTCGCTCTGGCGCGGGAGGCTCGGATGTTGCCGTCGTTGCGGGCTGCGCGGATGGCACGCCATCTACCGGCTGCAGCTCCTCGGAGCTGCTGTGCACCCCCATGGGCTGCTTTGGGCTCTCATCAGGGGCAGCCGCTGGTTCGGGTGCAGCCGGCTCTGGCGACATCACAGCCTCGGCAGTCTCCTCAACAGCACGCTGCGCCGGGGTGCGGCGCACCACGGGAGCTGCAGCTGATGTAGGAGCCGCCGGAGGTGCTTTTGCCTGCGAGTGCACAGCTTGCTCTGATGCGGGTGGCTCAGATGCTGCCGTCGCTTCGGGCAGCGCAGATGATACGCTATCTACCGGCTCTAGCTCCTCGGAGCTGCTGCGCACCCTTACTGGCTCCTTTGGGCTCTCATCCGGGACAGCCGTTGGTTCGGGTGCTGTCGGCAGCTCCACCGGCGGAGCGATGGCGCTGTCGTGGCTGGCGAGGATCGCCGTCATTTCGGCAAAGGATAGCCGCAGCGCTTCCGGCTCTGGCGCCGGCGGCTCGAATGCCTCAACGGGGGCCTCGTACAGCGCCTGTTCATTGGCCACGGCACGCGCCGCATAACGCGGAGCGGATCGCACAGCAGCAGAGGACGCGCGCGGGATCCATCCATCCGGCCGCGGCGCCTCTTCGCTGCGATCCACCAGGCGGCGCTGTACCCAACCACGCAAGCGGATCATGTAACCGCCACGCTTTCATAGGCCAGCTCGAGGCTTTCCAGCGCCAGCTCACTCTCGCCCGTCTTGAGGGTTGGCGACGACCATTTGGTCGGGTAGGCATTTTTGAAATCCCAGCGCGCTACCGGCTGCCCCTCAAGGCTATAGAGGATCACTGAGACCTGGCGCAGCGCCTTGCCCAGCTGGCCCTGCAACACTTCGTTATACCACTTGATGAGGGCCTGGTCGGTGCTGATGCCGCGCTTGAGGGTCAAGGTGCCGCGCAGCACGCGCCCCGGCAATAGGTGCACGCCCTCGTTATAGCCGCCCTCTTTTTCCTCTTCGACCTCGACCTCCAGCGACGGCAAGGTGCACTCGGTAAAGGCTGCCGAGGAGATGCCGTCGATCTGTACCACAAACTGGTGGGCGGCGTGGGTCTCTACACGGTTATTGCTCATGGTAAGTCATCCTGAGGTACCAACTTGACGACCAGGCTCTGTCCGCAATGCGGACATTCAGCCTCGACCCATTCCGGTTCGCTCGCATTGATGCGGTCGTAGAACGCCTGCAAGTACTCGAGGTCGACGACAAACAGCCCTTCGATGATCTCAGGTGTAATGGCCGTCAGCGAGCCCAGGCTGGTGACCACGCGCGCCAACAGGGCGATCGGTAAAAACGCCTCGTTGGCGCGTACCGCCGCATCGCCCAACGCGCTGGCTTCGTCGCGCGCGGTAGACAGGCGCATCACCCCTTGGCGATGCACCTGTCCATCCGCCACGTAACCGCGCGGTAACTCGAAAGCAAATTCTGTCTGCACACGCACTCCCCAGGGTTACATGGAGCGAGTCAGGCCTTCGTGGGTGATAATCAGCTCTTCGACGCCAAACTCGTTGGAATCTGATTTCACGGTCGGCCCCGAGACCTTGACCGGCCAGGCGTTGACGAAATCCCACTTGGCGACCGGCTTTAACTCCTGGTCAAACATGGTGATAGTGCCGTTCTTGCGCGCATCCGCCACCTTGCCCTGTACCACCAGGTCGCGCCAATCCCAGATATCCAGGCTATCGGTGATGCCGCGTTTGAGGGTGATGTCATCCCACTTGAGACGGCCAGGGATCTTTTGCACCAGCTGATGCCCGGAGTCGTCCACGATCTTGTGTTCGATTACCTCGTGCTCGGAACCGATCCCGCTGCACTCGGTAAAGTAGCCCTTGACGGCGCCCGAGATATCGATGGCGTAATGGAAACTGACCAGCGGATTCTTGTTATCTGCCATGGTTACTCCTTAAGGCTCGCAGGTGTCAGCTGGTGGCCGGCCCAGACCACTGGCTGATTCTAAAGATCACAAACTCGGCTGGCTTGACGGGGGCAATGCCGATCTCGATGATCAGCTGGCCCAGGTCGCGCACTTCGGGCGGGTTGAGCTCTTCGTCGCATTTCACGTAAAAGGCCTCGGCGGCCGTAGCACCAAAGAGCGCCCCCGAGCTCCACACCGTGCGCAGGTAGGCCGTCACATCACGGCGCACTCTGGCCCACAGGTTGATGTCGTTGGGCTCAAACACCACCCATTGGGTGCCGCGCTCGATCGATTGCTCAACCATGTTAAACAACCGCCTCACGTTGACATAGCGCCAAGCTGGGTCACTCGAGAGGGTACGCGCACCCCACACACGCAGTCCACGCCCCGGAAAGGCGCGGATGCAGTTGATCCCCAGCGGGTTGAGGACTTCCTGCTCGCCCTGGGTGACCTGCACCGGCAGACCCGACGCACCGCGCACCACTTCGTTGGCCGGGGCTTTATGCACCCCGCGCTCGGCATCGGTGCGGGCATAAACGCCAGCTATGTGTCCGCTGGGCGGAATGCGCACAGTACCCTTGCCCTTGACCATATCGGGCACTTCGATCCACGGATAATACAGGGCAGCGTATTTAGAGTCATAGTTGGCCTTTAAGCGCCAGTCGCGCACCTGCTGCGGCATCAGGTCAGGTGGGCAATCCAGGATTGCAAAACGGTATTTGGTCTTTTCGCAGTGCTCATAAAGGGCCCGCTGGACGGCTTGTACGTCGGCCAACGACATCTCGTTGAGCTGGTAGCTCATCATCAGATCGGGCACTGCCAGGATGGTGACTTCGTCGAGCGCCTCGAGTCCGCTCAAGCCAGTGCGCTCTGTGATGTCGCCGCGATAATCGGCCACGGCCACCGCCTTGCTGGTGACGGGCGCAACGGCCAGCTCAAAGGTGCCGGCGGCCGGCAGCACACCTGCCTTGAGCACCTTGACGGACACGATCTTGCTCTTGACAGCCGTCTCGGGGTAGGCATCGCCCTTGTTGGGCGAAAGCCCGCTAAAGGTCTCTTCCACCCCAGAAGGCGTCTGTACGATCAGGGTGTAGGTATCGGGCGGCTCGTCGGAACGGATAGTAACACGCGCCCCAGCTGCCTTGGCGCCCGGCTTGGACTCGATCAGCAGGGCATCGGCGGGCTTTTCGCCAGTCCCGAGCAGTTTGACACTGGCTCGCGCGCCATCCGCGACCGCCACAGTCTTGACGCTGATCACATAGCAGCGTCCGCCGCCGTTCTGGAAATAACCATAGACGGCATCCGGCAGGTAGGCACCCTCGGCAAAAGCGCCAAACTTGTCGACAAACTGGCTCCAGTTGGCTATCGCGACAGCCTTGTTGAGCAGGCTAACGACTGTGCCGTCATCCTGGAGGGTCTCGGCCTTGGCAGTATAGCCGATAAAGGCCGCCACGGCGGTGCCGGCGGATTCAATCGGCTTGGTGCCGCGGTCTTCTTCGACCATGTAAACACCCGGAGATAGATAAGTAGGCATTGATCTTTACTCCTCATTAGTCACGAATCGGCTCTCTCGAACCCCAGTCACGCAGTGTCCACCTCCTATATTGAAAGAATCAAATCGTACCCAGCCGGATCTGCTTTTTCGAGCGGCACGGCGACGCGCTTACGTACGCTGGCCTTGCCCATCATTGCCACCACTTCGACAGTACCCTGCGCCAACCCGCTGAAGCGGTAGCGCCCGAGCGCATCGCTCACCACCTGCACGCCCAGCTCGTTGATCGCCACGGTGACGCCAGCCAGAGGACGAGGCTCTTTCCCACCGGTATGCACGATCCCAGCGATCTCCCAGGTAGTCTCGTCGGGAGCGCCGCTCATGCGCAGCTCGCGGCTCAGTACCAGCGGAGCGCTTGCGATGTAGGGACGATCCATGGCCAGCGTCACGGTATAATTGATCGACGGGCGCAGCTGGTTTTGCATCACACCCCACAGGTCGGGCAGGTTCTGGATAGCGCTGGAGGGCTGCGCTGTGGACGCCGCTATAGGCAGCGGCTGATCGCGCAAGGCTCCCTGCACATAAGAGCCCGCCAGCACAGGGTTATTGGCCAGCACGCCCAGCACGCGCCACAGGATGGCGTGCTCGTCTTCGACCTGCTGTTGGGTCCACACGGTGATCAGGTAGCTCAGGTTGTAGCGCAATGGCGCCAGCTGTTGGCTGGCGGTGCCGTTAGAGTTGCGTATTGTGCGCAGCTCGTGCGAGCGCAGCTCCAGGTTTTCACGGATATCATACAGGTAGCAGTTGATCACCGGGCGATTGAGGCGTGCCGACCAGTCGCTGGTGGGCTGGTCAAAACTGATCGCCACACTGTTGGGAGCAAAACCAGCCTGCTCAATGAGGAGCTGGCGAATGGTTTCATCCAGATCGTTTATCACCTGGCTGGTCTCCTATATGATCGTCTGGCGTCCATGAATGACGCGTTTCTCTTTGCCGATGCCCCAGCGTTGCGCCAGGTCGTCGTTCGAAATATAACCACACAGCTCATTAACTCGCTTACGCACTGGCTCTGGCAGGCCCATAATGGTCGATTGGTAGACCACACCAGGATCATCATACACTGAGGTGAACTCCATAAATCGGCAGCCTGCGGCGTACTGTTGACGGTAGAGTTCTAACTCGATTTCATTGGCAATTGCGGTAAAAACCGACTCGGTCATACCCGAGTTTAGGGCGATCATGTTGTTCAGGTCTGCCAAGATTGTG
>Ga0123333_10002216_pt1 | contig 19961 bp, 21 predicted proteins | sample BioC12SIPDNA_3_FD_89957 | JGI IMG/M metagenome (GOLD analysis project Ga0123333, IMG submission 89957) | Anaerobic biogas reactor microbial communites from Washington, USA - Biogas_R2_B C12 SIP DNA | ecosystem: Engineered > Bioreactor > Anaerobic > Unclassified | place: Washington, USA... | reverse complement strand
TGCGCAACGTCAGAAAGTAATCACGTCGAGACACCGGGCAAGATTCCCCAAGCACAAAACAGAAACAGGATGGCGGCAGCGAGGGATAGACTCACGATCGATATTCATTCAAATGGCCTGTGCGCCATCCCCCACGTAAACGTCCAGTCACCAATTCAGTGTGCGTGCCGCGTCGCGATTGCGGAGAAACAGGTATCCCTGCACCTGAAACTAAACGTGCGATTGTAGCAGCAGACGGGGAATCCGTCAGTACGTATTCACCCCGATCGGCGCAAGTCTATGGCACACCCTCTTTTACATCGCGTGCCCAAGATCCCTCGCAGGCCCTTCTGCACGGCCACGCGCGCGGGTTGCCCGGTCCACCGGACACGTGCCGCGGCGCGGCCGGCGCGCTGCTCCCCCGCAGCCCGCGGCACGGTGCGTCCACTCGTGTCGCGACAGCGATCTGGCAGTGGCCCGCGCGCCGGTCGCCTGGAACCTGGTCTCGGTGCCAACTATCATAAGCGGAATGTTGTCCCCACCACCCACGAGGAGGCCGAAACATGAGTCACTCGTTGCTGTCGCGTCGTCGTTTTCTGCAGCGCACCGGCGCGATCGTGGCCTCAGCGCTGCCAGCCTGGTTTGTGGAGGAATGTGCCGGGCAGACGTCACGGGCCGACGTGTCGGGCGACGCGCCGAGCGAGCAGTTGCGGTTGGCTCTGATCGGATGTGGTGGCATGGGGCTGGGGGACGCGGCGCACGCCAGACAGTTCGGCCCCATCGTGGCGCTGTGCGACGTGGATGCCAGTCATCTGGCGGAGGGCCGGAAACGGTTTCCCGAGGCGGAGGGTTACAGCGACTTCCGGCGACTGCTCGAGCGTCAGGACATCGACGCCGTGATCTGTGCCACGGTCGACCACTGGCACACGCTCGTGTCGCTGGCCGCCATGCAAGCGGGCAAGGACGTATACTGTGAGAAGCCCTTGACGCTGACGATTGACGAAGGCCGACGCCTGGTGGACGTGCAGCGTGAGACAGGCCGGGTGCTGCAGACGGGGACGCAGCAGCGTAGCAGCCTGCATTTCCGACTGGCCTGTGATCTGGTGCGTAACGGCCGTGTGGGTCGCGTCGAGAAGGTCGAAGTCTGGCTCCCGGCGGGGTTGCGGGGCGGGCCGTTCGCGGCCGGGCCGGTGCCCGGCGGTTTCGACTACGATGCCTGGCTTGGCCAGACTCCGGCGGTGCCGTACGTCAAGGAGCGGACGCATTTCAGCTTCCGGTACTGGTGGGAGTATTCTGGCGGCACGATGACCGACTGGGGCGCCCACCACAACGACATCGTGCTGTGGGCGCTGGATCTGGACGGGTCCGGGCCGGTGCGTGTCGAGGGGCAGCCGAAGGTGGAGATGATCCCCGGCGGGTACACGGCGGTGAGCGAGTATGACGTGACATACACGTATGCCAACGGGGTGACACACACCTGCCGCAGCACGACGGCCAGCGAGTGGCATGGCGGCGTCAAGGACCCGGAAGGGCAGCAGCACGGGATCCGCTTCATCGGTTCCGACGGCTGGATCTGGGTCACGCGCGGAGTGCTGGAGGCCAGTGATCCGGCGTTGATCAATGAACCGCTGCCGGCTAGCGCGCCGCGTGTGTACGCCAGCAGCGACCACATGGGCAACTTCGTCGCGTGTGTGAAGTCGCGTCAGGAGACGATCTGCCCGGCCCGGGTCGGTCACCGTTCAGCCAGCCTGTGTCATCTGGGTGTCATCGCGATCCGCCTGGGTCGGTCGCTGAACTGGGATCCGGTGCAGGAGACCTTCGTGGGGGATGCGGAGGCGAACCAGTACGTGGCCCGTCCGATGCGCGAGCCGTACGACTACAGCTACATCACGGCCTGAGCGCCGGGGGAGGGGCGCTGCCTGCGCCGCGCGCTCCTCATTCGAGGCTCTGGGGGAGTTCCTGCAGGCTGGCGAGGCCGAACAGGTCCAGGAATCGATCGGTGGTGTAGTAGCGCGCCGCACGCGGTTTCTGGGGACTGCGTTCGATGCGCAGCAGCCGGCGGCGAACGAGTTGATTGAGCAGGGCACCGCACGGCCGGCCGCGCCGTTCGTCGATTTCCGGGCGCGTGAGCCCCTGCTGATAGGCGACGATGGCCAGCACGTCGACGGCGGCCTGGGACAGCCGCGCCTCCCGCACCCGTCCGTAGAACACGTTGCGCATCGACCAGAATTCTTCGCGCAGTTCCAGGCGGTAACCGGCGTCGACCGACACGATCTGATACGGGTGGCCGTGGGCGGTGTAGAACTGATTGAGTTCGTCAATCAGCTCGTCGATCTCGCGCGTCGGCACGCCGCGCATGAGCGCGGCAATCTGCGCGGCCGTCATCGGTTCGTTCCGGGGATGTCCGACAAACAGGACAGCTTCGACGATCGAGCGCGGGCAGAGTTCGCAGGCATCGTCCCGCGTCGCGTCCTGCACCTGCTCGATGACGTCGGCCGCTTCCATTTCGCGGGGCGCGGCCGGTGGTTCGTAGGGATCCTCCCCTTTGCCCAGCAGCTGGGCATAGGCCTGGCTCAGTTGATCCAGCGAAATCCCCTGGTCGTCGGTGACGGCCTCGAATTGCTCCAGGCCCAAATCGCGGCCGTCACCAGCGGCCCGGTCGTTCGGCTGGTCCGAGTGTGCCCTTCTCACCATCGTGCGGCTACTTGACTCTTCATGAACGCCAGCCCATCCCGGGCCAGCTGCTCCTCGCTGTCATGCATCTTGCGCCAGATTCTGGTGGCGGCGACCAGTTCCGGCAAAGCCAAACCGAACGCCTCGATCATCAGGTAGCCATCGTAGCCCACCTCGTGCAGCGTGTCGAAGGTTTCCTTCCAGCGGACGTTGCCCGAGCCGGGCGTGCTGCGATCGTTTTCGGAGATGTGCACATGTGCCAGCACATCGGCACAACTGCGGATCGCCTCGACCGTGTTCTTCTCCTCGATGTTCGAGTGGAAGGTGTCGTACATGACGCGGCAGTTCGGGTGGTTGACCTCTTTGGCGAAGCGTGCGAGCTGGCTGTGCGTGTTGATGAAATAGCACTCGAATCGGTTCACCGCTTCCAGGCACAGGGTCACGCCGGCCTGCTTGGCGTGTTCGGCCACCTTGGTCATCGACTCGACCCCCCACTTCCATTCGTCCTCGGTGGGGCCCCGACCGGTGAAGTAGCCGAGCGCCGAGTGGTAGGGTCCGGCCAGGTGTGTGCAGCCGGCGGCCTGGCAGCAATCGATGGCCCTTTTGTTGCTGGCCACGCCTGCCGCGCGGCGCGCCGCGTCTGAACTGATCGGGTTATCCTCTTCGCCGCGCACGGTGACGCCGGTGCGTCCCAGTCCGAGGTTGTCCAGGTGCTTGCCCCAGGCCGCGTATTTCTCGACCGTCAGATTGAACAGGGGCAGTTCCACGCCGTCGTAGCCCATGCCTTTGAGCTGTTCCAGGATCGGCAGCAGCCCTTCGTGCAGGTCGCCTGTCCACAGCAGCAGATTCAGTCCGAATTTCATGATGGTTCTCCTGGCATCGCGGGATACATTTCTTTGGTTTCTTTGGTCAACAACTCAGTGCAGCGCCCGTCGACGTGCGCGCGGGCCCGGGGCAGAAACGTGAGAAACGCCGGCGGCAGCGCTGGCAGCTTCACGCGTTTCATAACACGATTGAGACGTGCCAGCAGCGTGGCATCGTCCAGATAGTCATACAAGAACCGCTCGGTACAGAACAGCGAAATCAGCTTCTCCAGCGTGGGGACCAATCCTGTCGACATGCGTTCGACCGCCCGGGTGACGGCCGCCGGATCGATCGATTCCAGGGCCCGGTAATACCGATCCAGCCGCCCGACGTCCTGGGCGATCAGCGTGCTGTCCAGCAGGACCTCCACCAGGATGTGCCCCAGAAAGCTCGGTCGAAACCCGCTTTCCCCGGCCAGCACCTCGCGCGCCTCCACGGTCAACGTCAGGCTCAGCTCGGCAAAGGCCCGCGTACGGTGGAACCAGGCATCGTCTTCGTGATGCCGCACGACGCCGGCGGCGACGGCCGCCACTTGCGTGTCGGGATCCGCCGTCCAGGGCCGGGCCAGGCGGGCCCGCGCACGGACCCGCCGGTCGATGACCGCCAGCCAATCGGGCACAGCCGTCCCGCTCAGGAAATAGGGATCTTCGATGAACTGGTAGCCGTGCGCGAAGTAGTTCATGCACTTACGGGATGTCGACCCACTTCCCGCTCGCCGCACTCGCGATAATCGCGTCGCACACCTTCTGCGTGCGCAAACCACTCCGGAAATCGGGCTGCGCAGGAGTGCCCGTCTCGATGCCGTGCAGGTAGTCGGCGATCGTGTGCACAAAGGTGTGTTCATAGCCGATCGTGCAGCCGGGCACCCACCACTTCTTCATATAGGGGTGTTCGGAGTTGGTAACGTGTATGCGCTGCCAGCCGGTGACGTGGCTGTCCACCTTCTTGCCGGTCGCCGGATCAAGGTAGCGGAAGTAATCGAGGTACTGGGGATCCTCGAGGTTGAAGTACAGACTTCCAGCTTCGCCGTTGAGCTCGAAGGTGTTGTAGTTCTTGCGGCCGCGGGCATAGCGGGTGCTTTCGAACGTCCCCATGGAGCCGTTGGCGAACATCGCCAGGAACATGCAGGCGTCGTCGATCTTCACCGGCTCCACCTTGCCCGTGTCCTGATGCATCCGCTCCTTGATGAACGTTTCGGTCTTGGCCACAACCGACTGGATGGGGCCGTTGAGCCATTCGGCGGTATCAATCGAGTGGGCCAGCAGGTCGCCGGTGACGCCGGAGCCGGCGGTCTTGATGTCGAGCCGCCACAAGGTGGCTCCCCCCTGGGGCACATCGGAGGCGATCGTCCAGTCCTGCAGATAGTTGACGCGGTAGTGGAACGGTCGTCCGATGCGCCCTTCATCCACCAGTTGCCGGGCCAACGTGACGGCCGGTACGCGGCGGTAATTGAAACAGACGAGGTTTGCTACCCCCGCCTTTTCGACCGCGGCGACCATCTCTTCCGCCTCCGCGGCACTCATGGCCAGCGGCTTCTCGCAGATCACGCTCTTGCCGGCCGCCGCGGCGGCCAGCACCAGTTCCTTGTGCGTGGCATTGGGGGTGCAGATATCGATCTGATCGATGTCCTTGCGTTCGACCAGCTTGCGCCAGTCGGTTTCGTACGATTCAAAGCCCCATGTATCGGCGAACGCCTTGAGCTTTTCTTCCGGTTCCAGCGCACAGACGGCTTTCAGGACTGGCTTGTGCTCGAGCTGGAAGAAGTTGCTGACCTTGCGATAGGCGTTCGAATGAGTCCGGCCCATGAAGCCCATGCCGATGATGCCGACGTTGAATGGTTTTGCCATTGGTTCCTCGATCTGACAGTTAGTTACAGCGGTTTGCAGACAATGGCCGGTGCGCCGGCGGAGGGCCGGCGCGCCGGCCAGCACGCTATCCGTATTGCTTGATCAGCTCATCCAGGGCCGCCTTGCACTTGGCGGTGGCGTCCCAGGCGTTGGGCCAGAAGCACAAGTCGATTGTCCACCAGTCGTCGGGCAGGCCGGCCGCGACAATGGCCGGCATGAACTCCGCGAAGTTCAGATTACCCTCGCCAAACGGCGGGTGCGTGCTCGTCTTGTGCTCGTTGATCGTGCCGTTCGAATCGATCAGGTGCAGCCGGCCGATCTTGCCCCGGAGCCGTTCGGCCAGCTCCCGGATGCCGCCCGGCAGCGTTTCCTTCTGACCCGGCTGGCGCTGCCCGTGCACCGCCACGTTATCGGCGTGACAGGTGTCGAACATGATGTAGAAGTTGTCGTGGTTCACGCCGTCGATGACGCGCTGAATGTCGCTCGGCTTGTTAAACGCGAAGCCGGGTTCAAACTCCCAGACCAGTCGTATGCCCGCCGCGGCTGCCTCCTCGGTGCACTGCCGCCACGTGCTGCAGACGCGCTGCAACGCCGTGTCGTAGTCCACCTGCTGCGTCACCTGTTCCGGACGTGTTTCGCCGGGGACGTCCCCCAGCACCCAGGGATCCTCAGTGGTGTCCACACGAATCCCCGCGATGCCCAGGTCGCCGCAGAACTGCAGGTTCTTGCGGAACGCGCTCATGTAGGCGCTGTTGTCCGGAGCGGTAATGAGCCGTTCTCCCCAGAAATCTGCCGCAAAACCGCTGCAGCCCATCCCGCGCGACTCCCACATATCGCGCACCGCCGCGCGCTCGTCGGGGGTTTTCATCAGATCGGGATTCGGATGAATCCCGAACCCACCCAACTCCAGGCCGTCGAAGCCCAGCTCGTGCAGGCCCACGACGACATCTTCGAAGCCGATCGGCTCTTTCTGATTGAACAGGAACGCCCAGGTTCCGATCGAGGTGCGTTTCGACATAGCGTTCACCCTTTTCCTCAATTGGACTTCTTGTAATCGCCGACATTGGGCACCGTGGCATGGGTGTCCGGGCCGAAATACCGCAGGCCGACCAGCGGCTCGCTGCCCGTATTGACAATCTCCACGCCGGCGCTGGCTGCTTCAAACGTGATGAAGACCTCGTCCTCCGTCTCCGCTCCAAACCGGATCATGGCCGGCGTCTGCAGGTTGAGTTTCCCCATCGTGCCTTTGCCCTGCACCGTGATCCAGCAGCTGGCACCGGGATCCTTGATCGTGCACCGCGCGCCCGGTTCCACCGTCAGCTCCCGACCACTGAATAACTGCTTCCCTTCGATCAGGCCGTAGTTCGTCCACTTATCCACCCAGCCGGTACCTTGCTGGGCCACGATCGGCTCAAGGTAGTTGTGTTCCTTGAAATGCGTGTCGACGTTCTTGTCCCAATCGAGCTGGTCGATGATGTAGTCCAGGTCCTGACTCTTGTCTTCGGGCACGTCCTTGACCAGCAGCGACCAGGGGACTTCGCGCCCTTCGACGAGCGACTGGTACATGCCGAACACGTCGCTCCCCCACTGCGGCTCGTAGGTGCACAGCGAACCGGGGGCGTGCAGCACGCCGGGTGGGATCAGCCAGCCGGTGCCGCGTTTGAGCCGGTAGGCGCGTGAAAGGTCGAGGATCCCGTTGTCACCCTTGCGCCAGTCCTCAAGGCACTTGCGGAGCTGCGCCTTGGTCGTGCCCGGTTCGAGCCCCATGAAGGTGTAGCAGAAGTTGTTGTCGACGTTGTTGTACTGCGGCGGGAAGTAATAGCTCTCCGGCTTGCCTTCCTGCCCCGTCAACTCAGCGTGCTGCTGCTGCTGGTGCATGTGATGCGGGATGGGGCCCATGTTGTCGAAGAACTTGGAGTACACCGGCCACCGTTTGTACGTGTCCCACATCCGCTGGCCGATCAACCGCGGACCTGCGGCTGCTACCGCCTCTTTGAGCGTGAATTGCTGGCCGTTGAAGCTGACGAAACTGAGCCCTTCATGCCAGACGCGCCCTTCGTTCGCCGCCTCCGTCGTGCTGCCAAACCAACGTTCGTCGATCCCTCCACGCTCCGCCCCGTACGCGTACAGGTCGTCCGGATGCAGCTTCAGGCGGCGGCCGGGATGCATGAAGTTGCGCGGCACCCAGGTCGGAGTCAGTCGCAACAGACCTCCACCAGCGGCCAGAGCCTCATTCAGCACAGGAGCCACAGCGCTGCCTTGAATCACGTTTGACGCAGTCATCAATCATCCTCCAACACTTGCTTCAGTGAATGGCTACCAACCAGTGTTTGGCATTCATGTTTTGTATTCGCTTTGCAGCCCACTCGCAAGGTACACCCCAAAATTAGCACCCCCAACGCTGCTGGTCACGCCGCGCGCCGCGCCGTACATTAGTACCCGTAGCGGCTGCGCGCTGCACATCGCACCACGCACCTGAATCCTGACACGAGGAGTGGTCGGCATGGCACGGAAAACCTGGACCTGGATGCACGGGACAAACCAGACGTACGTCGAGCAGGCACGCATTACGCCCGACATGGTGGGCGGGCCCAAAACGGGCTATATGATCGAGAAACGACGCCTCTACGGCGGCCTGAGCGATGGCGTGGATGTCGTGCATGTCGATAACGGTCCCCTGCGCTTCGATGTGCTGCCCACACGCGGCATGGGGATCTGGAAAGTCTGGGCCGGCGATCTCACCATCGGCTGGAACTCACCCGTGCGCGGGCCGGTGCACCCCAGCCTGGTGCCGCTGGCTGAACCCAGCGGACTCGGCTGGCTCAGCGGCTTCGATGAACTGCTCGTCCGCTGCGGCCTGGAAAGCAATGGCGCGCCGGAGTTCGCCGACAACGGCCAACTGCGGTACGGCCTGCATGGTCGCGTGGCCAACCAGCCGGCGCATCAACTGGACGTGCATGCCGATGGTGAGTCGGGGGAACTGACCGTGGCCGGCGTGGTCGACGAGGTCCGCTTCCTCTGCGGCAAGCTCCGCCTGTCAACCACCGTGACCACCCGCGTCGGCGAGTCCGCGCTGTCGATCCGCGATACCGTCTCCAACCTGTCGGGAAAACCCGCCGACATCCAACTGCTCTACCACATCAACTTCGGACCCCCGCTCGTCGGCCCAGGCGCCGAGGTGGTCATTCCCACCCGGACCATGATGCCGCGCGACCCGGTGGCCGCCGCCGCACTGGCCGATTGGCCCCACTACCCGGCACCTCAGGCCGGGGTGTCCGAACAGGTCTTTTTCTTCCACCTGCAAGGGGATGGCCAGCAACAGACGGCCGTGCTGCTCATTGACCCGCAGGGCCAACGCGGCGTGAGCCTGCACTTCAACACCGCGCAACTCCCGTGCTTCTCGCTGTGGAAGAACCCGGAAGCGGAATCCGACGGCTACGTCACCGGACTCGAGCCGGCCACCAACTACCCCAACACCCGCTCGTTCGAAGCCCAGCACGGACGTGTCGTACCCCTGGAGCCGGGCGGCGCCTGCACCTTCGACCTGCAACTGCGCGTCCACCAGACCAGTGCCGAAGTGAACGCCATGCGGGAGCAGATCGAAGCGCTGGTCACAGCCGAACCCACGATTCACCCGCGCCCGCAACCTGACTGGTGCGCAGGCGCCTGATCGCCACCGCCCACGGCCCAGTTCGGCGGGTGCTCGCTGGCCCCGGCTGGCGCGCTCACTTGACGTAGTCGGCGTCCAGTTCGTACAGGCCACCCTGCAGCCCCCCCGCGACCGCCTTGACCCGCCCGGTGACGCGGAAGGTCCCGCCTAACCGTCGCTTGAACTGGCTGTATCGCACCCCCGGCGCGTTGCGAATCGTCACCTCAATCATGTCCGTCAGCTTCGGCTGCCCACCAAAACAACACGTCCCCATGTCCGGGACCAGGATGAACTTCTTCACCTCCCCGGTGCTCGCCACACCCGGGTGCACGTAGCCCTTGACGAATATCCGCTGGCCATCCAGTTCCGTTGGCAACACCGCTTCACCCGTTTTGGCATCCGTCGCCGTCGGCTGCAACTGGGCAAACGAGATACGCGTGTAACCGGGCGGAACCTCCGTCATGTACACGTAGGTGTGCAGCGCGGAACCGCTGACCAGTATGACGAGCGACCCGAACAGCCCCAGAATGGCCATCGGGCGGCCCGTCAGTTCGTCTGGATACCGGCGCAAGCTGCGCCACGCGACGATCCCCAGGACGACCCCCAGCACCGCACAGGCCAACATCGCCGGGAACACCAGTGCGCTGAGCCCCATCAGCATGGCAACCAGAGATCCCACGGCCGCCTTGCTCAACGACCGGTAAGCCTCATAGGCCCGATCGTCCGCCTCATACTCCTCGCGGTAGTCGTCAACATCCACTCTTTCGTCAATGTCCGTGCTCATAGCCACTGCGTTGCCTCTAAGTTCATCCGGTGCGAACCATATCCCGTCACGGGCAGTGCTTTACCCCATACGCTGCTCGAACCACCCCAGTTCAGCAGCCGCACAGCCCCCTTAGTATAATACCCAGGCACGGTCAGCCCCCCCAGGAGGCGGGCGCTCACCCGGGCGGATACCGCGTCTCGGCAGGCATGCGGCCTCAGTTGTTGCTGATCACCCGGTTGAGCTCCAGCAGTCGCTCGACTCGCGAGAACTGGGCGGCTACGTCGGCGGAATGCGTGACGATCATCAGGGCGATATTTTCTTCGTGGCACGTCTCCCGGATCAGGTCGATGATGCGTTGTTGATTTGCGGGGTCCACGTTGGCGGTGGGTTCATCGGCCAGCAGCAGTTGGGGGCGGTTGGCCAGCGCCCGCGCGACGGCCACGCGCTGTTGCTCGCCAACCGACAGGGCCGTGGGCTTGTGATCGGCCCGATGCGCCAGGCCGACACGGTCGAGCAGGTGTCGGGCCCGGCCGACATCTTTTCGGCCGCGCGCGAACGTCATCCCAAGCAGCACGTTTTCCAGGGCGGTGAAAGCGGGCAGCAGATTGAATGTCTGGAACACATAGCCGAGCTTGGCGGCGCGGAAGCGATCGCGTCCCGCCTCGGACAGTCGCGCGAGGTTGATGCCGTCGATCCGGATTTCCCCCGAATCAGCGGCGGAGATGCCGGCGATGACGTGCAGCAGCGTGGTCTTGCCGCAGCCGCTCGGGCCGAGCAGGACCAGTTGTTCACCGGCTTGCATCGCGAAGCGCGGGATATCCAGAATCGGGAGCAGGTGGCCGTTGGCTTCGATGTAGGATTTCTTGACTTCTTTGAGCAGCAGCATGTTCCGTTTACTTCTGGCAGTTTCGGTCGGAGGCGACGGAGGGGGTGGCACGTTCGTTCAGCGCCGGCGCATGGCGCGTTGGAGGTCCCGTTGCACGTCCGCCTTCTTGAGTGCCTCGCGTTTGTCGTACAGCTTGCGTCCGCGGCACAGCCCCATCAGGATTTTGGCGATACCCCGCTCGTTGAAATAGACCTTGAGTGGCACGAGCGTGAGGCCTTTTTCATGTGCCTGGCCGGCGAAGCGGCGTTGCTCGCGGCGGTGCACCAGCAGCTTGCGGGGCCGGCGCGGGTCGTGGTTCCAGAGCGTGGCCTGCGGGTATTCGGGGATGTCGCACCCGACCAGCCAGAACTCGCCGTCGCGCATGCGTCCGTACGCTTCGTCCAGCGAGATTTTGCCGTCGCGCAGACTCTTCACTTCGCTGCCGACCAGAGCCACGCCGCATTCGAGCGTGTCGAGCACCTCGAAGCGGTGCCGGGCCTTGCGGTTCTCGGTGATGGGGCGCGGGGCCGGCTGCCCCGCCTTGCCGCTCGCTTTGTGTTTCTTGCCCTTGGCCATACGTTCCACTGTGCCATACGAGCACCAAGAATGGAAGCCGGGCGGGTGCGGCCGGGGGCGGCGAAAACGATCTTCCGGCGTGCGCAGGGGCCTGCTAGAGTGAACAGCCGTGTGCTCGGAATCCCGCCAGCCGCTGCGAGGCCGCTTCGATGTCCTGTAGTCCCGCCCCAATCCCTGCCGACGGCGACCACGGCAGCGCGCCGTTTGCGGTGCAGTTCCACCTGCTGGGCTGCGTCGACTGGGCCGACTGCCAGCGGCTGCAGCGCCGGCTGGTCTACGAAGCGGGCAGCGGCGACGACGGGCGGATTGTGACTCTGCTGTGCGAGCATCCGCCGTTGATCAGCGTCGGGCGGCGCGGCTCGCGCGGCCACATCCGCTGCACGAATGAACAGCTCCGCCACCAGCGGCTTGAGGTGCGCTGGGTCAACCGGGGTGGCGGCTGCGTGCTGCACGCGCCCGGCCAGCTGGCGATCTACCCCATCGTGCCGCTGGCCTGGCATGGCTGGACCGTCGGCAGCTACCTGCAGCGGCTGCAGCGGGCCGTCCTGCAGACGCTCCAGGATTTCCGCGTCAGCGCCACGACCTACGCGCCGTGGGCCGGCGTGTGGGGGCGCAGCGGTCAACTGGCCGCCTGCGGGGTCGCCGTACGGGACGGGATCACCTGCCACGGCGCGTTCCTGAATGTCAACCCCGCGATGAGCAGCTTCCAGTTCGTGGATGTCGTCGATCCGCTGGCGACCCACAACGGCCAGAAATCCACGATGGGCAGCCTGTTCGCCGAACGCCGCCAGGCCCTCTCCGCGGCCGGCGTCCGGGCCGCGCTGATCCCGCACCTGGCCGCCTCGTTCGGCACCGACCGCTATCATATAGTGACCGGTCACCCGTTGTTGACGCGGCCCGCCCTGCCCCTGTATGAGGCCACTCACCGTGCGTCCTGAAGAACTCCCCATCGTCACGCGTCCACAATCGGCTCCCCGTCTGCCCCGCTGGCTCAAACGGACCGTGCCCAAGGGGAACTCCCAGCATTTCACGGCCGAACTGATCCAGGACCTGACGCTGCAGACGGTGTGCGAGCACGCGCGGTGCCCGAACCGGATGGAGTGTTACGCCCAGAAGACGGCGACGTTCATGATCCTGGGGGACATCTGCACGCGGGCCTGCAGCTTCTGTTCGGTCGCGCGCGGACGCCCCTTGCCCATCGACCGGGACGAGCCGCGGCGGGTGGCCGAAGCGGCGCGCCGACTGGGACTGACCTACGTCGTGATCACGTCGGTCACGCGGGACGACGTGCCTGACGGCGGGGCCGAGCACTTCGCCCGCTGCATTCAGGCGATCCGCCGCACCACCGGCGCTGCCGTGGAAGTGCTCACGCCCGACTTCCGGAACAACGACGCGGCCATCGACCGTGTTGTGGACGCGGCGCCCGAGGTGTTCAACCACAACACCGAGACTGTCCCGCGGCTGTACCGCAGCGTGCGCGGCCCGCGCTCCGATTACCGCTGGACGCTACACCTGCTGCAGCGTGTCAAGCAGCACAACCCGCAGATCAGGACCAAAAGCGGCCTGATGCTCGGGCTCGGCGAAACACGCACGGAACTGCTCGATGTCCTGGCCGACCTGCTGGATCACGGCTGCGAATTGCTGACGCTGGGCCAGTACCTGCAGCCCGATCCCCAACGCTACCTGCCGGTGGTCCGCTACCTGCCACCCGCCGAATTCGAGGAACTGGGCGACCTGGCGCGGCGGATGGGGTTCGCCCAGGTTGCCAGCGGGCCGTTCGTGCGCAGCAGCTATCATGCGCGCGACATGGCAGCGGCCCCGGTCGATGAGTTCACCCACCCGGAACAGTAACAGCAGCCTGCCCATGCCTGCACGCGTGCATGCCGTGATCGTTCCCGAGCTGGGGCTGCCCGAGATGGCCGCGACGGTCAGCGTCTGGCTGGTGCCGCTCGGCGCCCACGTCCGAACGGGCGACCGGGTCGTGGAACTGCTGGCCGGAGACGCGACGGTCGATCTGGCGGCTCCGGCCGGGGGCGTGCTGGTGCAGCGGCATGTGGAGGAGGACGAGCCGGTGGTGCCCGGCCAGGTGCTCGGGCTGATCCAGAGCAACTGCTCGTGAGACGGCCCGTTAGCCGGCGGGACGTCGGCCGCACAGGAAGTGTACAGGAAGTGGACGTGGCCCAGGCCGATTGATAGACTTAGTGCGTTGAAACGATTGTTGAAACGAAGCTTCGGCCGGCAGTAGTGCGTGGGTGTGCGTGTCGACATGGCCTGGTTCCCTGTGGGTGGTGAGTGAACGCCAATGTTGTGCCCGGTGTGCCGCAAGCCGATGGTCATTGTCGAGTTCCAGAGCATCGAGCTCGACACATGTCTGGACTGCCACGGGCTGTGGTTTGACGCTCAGGAGCTGAACCACCTGTTCGATCTGGCGGGGTGCCCTCGGCATCTCCACGGTCGCCACGATCTGGCGGCGCAGGTCGATCGGTTGCCGCACGTGGAATCGCGTCGCCGTTGTCCCCGATGCCGCCGGCCGCTGGAATCCGTGCGGGCTCACTCTCCAGCCGACGCGCTGATCCTCGACAAATGTCCGCACGGTGACGGGCTGTGGTTCGACCAGGGAGAACTCGAATCGCTGCTCACAGCACGGCTGGGGGAAGACGCGGATGCGTTGGATCGGATGCGCGGCTTTCTGGGCGAATTCGCATCGGTGCGGCGCGGGCCGCAGGATGGGCTGGCATAGGTTGCGCTACTTCTACGGGAGGACAGACTATGTGGTGGTTGGTTGGTGGCGTCGGCGTCCTGGTCCTGGCAGTCCTGTACTTCGTGGGAATCTACAACGGACTGGTGCGGCGGCGCAATGAAAAGGACAACGCGTGGTCGCAGATCGACGTGCAGCTCAAGCGGCGGCACGATCTGATTCCGAACCTGGTGGAGACGGTCAAGGGATACGCGAAGCACGAGCGGGAGACGCTGGACGCCGTGATCGAAGCCCGCAGTCGGGCTGTCTCGGCGCAGGGCCCGGCCGCGGCTGGACAGGCGGAGGGGGTGCTGGGCGCGGCGCTGGGCAAGTTGTTCGCCTTGGCCGAAGCCTATCCGGACCTGAAAGCCAACCAGAACTTCCTGGCGCTGCAGGAGGAACTCAGCAGCACCGAGAACCGCGTCGGCTACGCGCGCCAGGCCTACAACGATGCCGCCACGCGGTACAACAACGCCCGCGAGGTGTTCCCGGCGAACCTGATCAGCGGTGGCTTTGCCCGGGCCGAGCTGTTTGAAATCGAATTCGGCGCGGAGCGGGAGGTGCCCCAGGTCAACTTCAACTGACCTGCGGGGCGCAGACCGTGACGACCCAAGCGACGGGGAGAGACAACACCGGTGTGGGAGCAGATCGAAAGCAATCGGCGCAAGAGCACTCTGATCGTGACCTGCATGGGGGTGCTGCTCGCAGGCATCGGGGTCGCCCTGGGCTATCTGCTGACCAACCGCCCGGAACCCGCGCTGCTGGGCGGCGTCATCGCGCTGGCCGTGTGGCTCCTGATGTGGCTCTTCACAGCCCAGCAAGGTGACGATGTCCTGCTGCAGATGGCCGGCGCGCGGGAGATCTGCAAGTCGGATCACCCGCAGCTGTTCAACATCGTGGAAGAGATGTCGATTGCGGCGGAGCTGCCGAAGATGCCCCGCGTGTTCATTGTGGACGACCCGGCCCCCAACGCGTTCGCGGTGGGGCGCAATCCGGACAAGGCGTCCGTCGCCGTCACCATCGGCCTGCTCAAGATTCTCAACCGGGACGAGCTTCAGGGGGTGGTCGCGCACGAGCTGGGTCACATCAGGAATCGCGATGTCGCGCTGATGACGACCGCCGGCATCATGCTCGGCGCCATCGTCGTCCTGACCGACATCGGCCTGCGGGCGCTCTGGTACGGCGGTGGTTCCCGCCGCTCGCGCGACGACTACGGGGCGGGCAAGGGGGCGGGCGGGGGCGCTCAGGCCATCCTGGTGCTCGTCGCGCTCGTGTTCGTCATCCTGTCCCCCGTCCTGGCGCAGCTGATCTACTTCGCGCTGTCGCGGCGCCGCGAGTATCTGGCAGACGCTTCGGGCGCCATGTTCACCCGGTGGCCCGAGGGGCTGGCCTCCGCACTGGAGAAGCTGGGCAACCACATGCGGCCCCAGGCCGACCAGAGCCAGGTGACAGCGCCGATGTACATCGTGCGGCCACTGCGGGAAGGTGAGCGGCGGAGCTTCGCCACGGCGTTTTCCACTCACCCGCCGCTGGAAACGCGGATCCGGGTGCTGCGCAGCATGGGCGGTGGCGCTGATTTCACGGCCTACGACCGGGCCTTCGCCCAGGTGACCGGCAAGCGTGTGCTGGGGCCGCGCACGTTGGGGGCGTCCGCCGCGACGCCCGCGCAGACCCCCGCGCAGACCCCGGCTGCCGGTACGGCGGAGCTGCCCACGCCCCGCGCGCGGCTGCGCGCCGCCTCCGACGCCTACCTGGCCGGCGCCGGATACGATCGGGTAGTCTGCGACAACTGCGGAGCCATCCTGAAGATCCCGCCGCAGCACCGGGGGCGCGTGCTGGCCTGCCCCCGCTGCCGCGCCCGGATCTGAGTTATTCCTCCCAAGGAGCCATCACGTGAGCGCAGAGAAGAAAACCGTGTTTGCCGTCGGGGCACATCCGGACGACGTCGAGTTCAACATGGCGGGCACGCTGGTGTTGTTGGCGCAGGCCGGCTATGAGCCGCACATGATGAACGTGTCGCGCAGCAATCTGGACAGCAATGAGTTGCCGGAAGAGGAGGTCGTCCGCATTCGGCGTCGGGAGGCCGAGAATTCCGCCGCGGTGATCCAGGCCGTCTACCACCCGCCGATCGCCGACGACCTGATGATCTTCTACGAGAACAGCCTGCTGCGGCGCATGACTGCCATCGTGCGCGAGATCCAGCCTACGATCGTGCTGCTCCCCTCGCTCACCGACTACATGGAGGACCACACCAACACCGCCCGGCTGGTGATCACAGCCTGCTTCAGCCGTGCCATGAAGCACTACACGAGCATTCCGCCGCGCGACCCGACGGCGCAGGATGTGTATCTCTACCATGCGCAGCCGCACACGAACCGTGACGGGATGCGCAACCTGATCGTCCCCGAACTGTTCGTCGATATCTCGAGCGTCATGGAGACGAAGCTGCAGATGCTCGGCTGCCACGAGAGCCAGCGGCAGTGGCTCGACGAAACGCAGGGGATGGACAACTACCTGGAGTCGATGAGGCAATCCAGCGCGGAGGTCGCGCGGTTGAATCCCGCGTGCAGTTGGCGCTATGCCGAAGGCTTTCGCCAGCACCGGCACGTGGGGTTCTCCGCCGAGGACGGCAATCCCCTGGCGGACATCCTTGGCGACAAAGTGCATTGCACCCGCGCGGATGACAGCGCTCCGCGCGGCGACGCCTGATTCCGCCCGGTTCAGTCCTCCGGGACCATCACCGCTTTGATGATCGGCTGACTCCCCTCGATGACGCCCTGCAGAACGTCGCGGGCCTGAGCGAAGGGGAAGGTGTGCGTGATGAGCGCCTGCGCGTCGACCAGGCCGTCGCGCAGCAGCCGGTTGGAGATCGGGAAGTTGATGGCCGGCTCCGCAAAGGTCGGGACGAGGGTGATCTTGCGGAAAACCAGGTCGTTGATGTCGATTTCCACTTTGTTCCGGCCGCCGAAATGCAGCCCATAGAAGGTGATGATGCCGCCGAACTTGATGATGTTCAGCGCGTCCACCAGGCTCTCAGGGGGCGCGGACACGATGACCCGATCGACCCCCTCGGGAAATCGGCGTTTGATCTCAGCCTGCAGATCGTGCTGGCCCGCTTCGAACACGTCGTCACAGCCGAACTGCCGCGCCACGGCGAAGCGTGCGCGTTCGCGCGGGGTGTCGGCCGCCAGCCCGGTGATGGCGACGTAGCCGGCGCCGTAAAGCCGGGCCACGCGTGCTGACATGAGCCCCAGCGGGCCGGGGCCCAGCACCACGACGCTGCCTCCCAGCGGGATCTGCGCGTTGAGCACCGACGTGAGCGAGACGGCCAGCGGCTCCGTCAGACAGGCCGAGACGTGGTCCAGGCCGTCGTATTTGACCAGGCTGTTGTAGCGGACCAGCATGTACTGCCCCATCCCCGGCTGGCCTTCCAGGTCGAACATGTTCCGGCAGTACTGCGGCTGGCCGCTCTTGCACGCCGCGCACACACCACACATCGTGCAGTCTTCGACAATCACGCTGTCGCCCGGCTGGACGTGCGTCACGTGCTCGCCGACCTCCACCACTTCCGCCGAAATCTCATGGCCCAGCGGCATCGGCTGGTCGGTCCAGTCGCGGACGAAATTGATGTCGGTGCCACAGACCCCGCAGGCGCGGACCCGGACCAGCACCTGGTTCGCACCCGGTGACGGGACGTCACGCACCTGCTCCTGAATGTCCAGGTACTTCTTGCCGAACAATCCCCGGCTCTGCATCATCACAATCCTCCTGGCAACAGCCCTCCTGGCAACAGCCTGTTACCTGCGCGCCGACTTCCCGCCGGCGCTCGACCCCGGTGCGTGATACGGTTAACCCACCCCGTACAGGCGTCCGTCGAAGCCCGGCTTCACGTCGTCGTCTGCGTGGTCCATCACCTGACCCAGGTTGGCAAACACCTTCTGGAAACCGGCCACGATTTTCTCGTTCAGCGCCAGGCCGTTGGGTGGATGGATCGAGTGGACGTTGGTGTAGGTATCGCAGAGCATCTGGGCCACCGGGAAGTCGCCTGGATCGTACCGGTAGGTGATGCCCTGCGCTTCGTTGATCGCCCACGGATACCGTTTGCCAATGCCGATCATGCTCTGGAAGACATCCTGCGCCAACACCGGCATGGTCTGCCATTGCCCGACCAGCACCCCTTCCTGGAACAACGCCTTCTCGACCGCCACGCGGAACCGCCGCGGCTCGGCATCGATCCCCGCCGCGTGCGGATCGAAACGGACGGCGTAGAACCAGTACACATGCTTGCAGTCGGCGGGACAGACGGGCGGAATCACGCCCGGGATCTTTCCCAGTTCGCGGTTGAGGTACTCCGCATTGCTGATCCGCGTGTTGTTCAGATCGTGCAGGTGTTTGAGCTGGCCGCGGGCCAGCGCGGCGGGCAGTTCCTGGTTGCGATACATGTAGCCGAGAATCGAGGCGTTGTACTTCTGGCGGCTGGTGACTTCATCGCATTCGTCCCCGAAGTAGCGTACCAGATCGCCCTTCTTGAGCACGTCTTCGTCATTGGTGACGAACAGGCCCCCTTCGCCGCCACAGAGGTTCTTGAGATTGTTCAGGCTGAACGCGCCCGCGATGCCCAGCGTGCCGCACATCCGTCCCTTGTACATGGCCCCGTGGGCCTGGCAGGCGTCTTCGATCACGTGCAGCCCGTGCCGGCGGGCAATCTCCAGGATAGGGTCCATGTCCGCCGGACAGCCCTGGATGTGCACCGGGATGATGGCCTTTGTGCGCGGCGTGATCGCCGCCTCGATCTGTGCCGGGTTCATCGTGTACGTGGTCTGGTCGATGTCCACGAACACCGGGATGGCCATCTGGTGCAGCACACACGAGGCGGTGGCCAGGAACGTGTAGGAGGGAACCAGCACTTCGTCGCCCGGCCCGACATCGACGGCCGCCAGCGCCATGTGCAGGGCCGCCGTGCCGCTGCCCGTCGTCAGGCAGTACTTCGCGCCGGTGAACTCCCGCCATTCCCGCTCCAGCGCGGTGACCTGCGGAGCGGTCCCGCCCGCCACGATCCCGCTGTCCAGCACCTCGTTGATGTACTGCCGGTCGTCGGCAGTGAGCACCGGCCAGTTCTGGTAGTCGGCGCGTGTCAGAATCGGAGTGCCGCCATCAATTGCCAGACGCTGCGTCATATCGAATCTCCTTGTGGTCCGTGTCCACGTCGAGTGTACCAATTGCCACACGGCGATACAATCAGCAGGTGGCGCAGCAGCTCGCGATCATCTGCCATTCGCTCGTCTCGCCTATCGTGGTGTGCGCGCCGCCGACGTGCCGCTGATTCCCGGCATCGAACCGCCTGCGGAACTGGTCGCCCTGCCACACAAGAGAGTCGTCGGTCTCACCGCGCCCCCGCACCGGCTGCGCAGCGTCCGGGAATCGCACAGCACCAGATGGGGGGCGGAGCCACCGCTTACTACGTCGGCCCCACCGAGAAGATCTGGGCCGAACTGCGCGCCGCCCTGAAGCTTATGCTGCAGCACATCGGCAGATAACACTCAACGCTTGGAGAACTGCGTCCCCTTCCGCGCGCCGTGCAACCCGTACTTCTTGCGCTCTTTCATCCGCGAATCGCGGGTCAACGCCCCCGCATTGCGGAGCGGCTCGAAGCAGCCCATGTCGTAACTGACCAGCGCCCGGGCGATGCCCATCTTGCACGCCCCCGCCTGGCCCGTCGTGCCCCCGCCGCGCACCGTGATCACCACGTCCACATTCTTGGCACAGCCGGCCAGCTCCAGCGTATCCAGCACCTGACGCCGATCCTGCTCAATCGCAAAGTAATCCTCGAGCGGACGGCGGTTAATCGTAATCTGGCCACTGCCGGGACGGACCCGGACCCGCGCCACCGCCGACTTGCGGCGTCCCGTGCCCAACGCGTCCCCGTTGATCTTGTCTTTCTTGACTGCAACCATAGGTCTCAGCGCTCTCGTGCGAAAAGAGTCTACTTGTTCGTCTGCTTGCTG
>Ga0123333_10002214_pt1 | contig 19984 bp, 16 predicted proteins | sample BioC12SIPDNA_3_FD_89957 | JGI IMG/M metagenome (GOLD analysis project Ga0123333, IMG submission 89957) | Anaerobic biogas reactor microbial communites from Washington, USA - Biogas_R2_B C12 SIP DNA | ecosystem: Engineered > Bioreactor > Anaerobic > Unclassified | place: Washington, USA... | reverse complement strand
GCGGCGACCTGGCATGAACGACGCAACGAACCGCCCGGCACGAGCCGCTAAAGAACGATACCCGGCAAGCCGCCCAGTCGCCGGGGACCAACTCGACCTGGCGTTCGCCAAGGATCCGATCGTCGGCATCCAACACGGTGGCCCAAATCGGGAGCATGGGATCCTTCGAGCTCTCCAGCGCCGAGTTGACGGAAACCTCAAAAAGATAGTCGGCATTGGGGTCGATCACTGCAAATACCTGGGCGCCGCCTTCCGCCCCCTCCTGCCGCACCAGCGCGGCCGCGTTGCCTCGCACGCTCCGGCTGGTGTACCAGCGGACGATGGCCTCGCGCCATGGCCGAACACCGTTCTCCGCCGGCGTGTACACTCCCGCCTGGCATCCGCCTACGGCAGCGGCGGGCATCGCGATGACCAAGGCATCGTGGACCCAGTCGGGCGAGGATTCGGTAGCCGAGGTTGGCCGGTCTGCCGCCACGCCCCGACTGGCCGCCAGGCACGCCAAGAGAAGCAGCGACATCGCCAACGGGCCCCGATTGCTCCCGTCCGTTTCAACAGGGATACGTCTCATGGCTTCTCCTTCCTGGTCGTTCCGAACTGATTTTCGGCCAAACCAAGGCTGGCGTCAATGCATGATCGCGCAAGTCGCCAGTATCGCACCGTGTCCAGCCGAAGGCGTGAGTTGGATCTCGACCATGGCCGGAAACCTCCGTGTTCAGGTCATTGCGTCAAGAGGAGACGATGGACTACAATCGTCGTCCGGCGACGCTTCCGGCTGTATGAAGTCCAGGGTTCGGTCGATCAAACCGCACGACAACCAGAAAGTCCGACGCGCCGGTCTTCACCGCCGGCTTCACGCGCGGCGGTTCGGCGATGCTCAATCTGCGGAGGTCAAGCCGTACTGCGACCTGTTCAAGAAGATCCGCCACGTTGCCTGCCGCGGCGAAATCCATTGCCTTGCGTCCTTGCGGGACCACCCGTACGCGGCATTCGAGTACGTACTGCCCGACGCAAGCGAAGCGCTGCTGTTTGTCTTCGCGCACGGATTGCGGCACAATGAGCGCGTTCCGAACATGCTCCTGGAATCCCTCGATCCGGAGAAGACCTACGACGTGGAGGTGTACGGCGAAGCCGGCGGCCAACGGCCTGCCTATCGGGCCGTCAGCGAAGTTGGCGTGTTGGTTGATCTTACCGGCGACTACGACAGCCGCATTCTGCACTTCAAGGCCCGCTGAGGTGCCGGCATGCGACTGTTCAAGTGCTTGTGTTGCATCGTATCAACGGCAGCGCGCTTGCACGCGCGTACCAGAATGTGCGTTCCAAGACGAAGAGGAGCCTCGCGGATGAAACGAAGATCAGTTCTTGTGGTAGCGTTAAGCCTCGGCATTCTGGCGGCATTCGCGGTTCCTTCGTTGCTCGAGGCGAAAGACGCGACTGCGCAACCTGCCGGCGTCAAGACCATCGCCAAGCCGGCGAGCGCCAAGAAGCCGACGCGGCCGACGGTCACGTTGACAAACGTGCCCGTCGATCGAATCACGCCCGTCGCAGACCAGGCTCCCAGCCTTCTTCCCACCGGCAAGAACTGGCAGTTGGTCTGGCACGATGAATTTGACGGAACGAAGCTGGATGCGTCGAAGTGGAACTATCGGCTCCACTACTGGGGCTACCAATCCCCAACCTTTACACAGGAGGGTGTCGAGTTGGACGGGAAAGGGCACCTGAAGATCCACCTGATTCGCAAGGGCGACGATTTCTATTCGGCGCACCTACAAACCGGATCGCTGACATTCGACATTCCCCGCGATGCGAACGCGAAGGGTTTCTGGCCCTTTGGCAGGAAGAAGGAAGCGAAGTTCATGCACAGGTTCGGGTACTACGAGATTCGCTGCAGACTTCCCAAGAACGACGGCTGGCACGCGGCGTTCTGGCTCCAGTCGCCGTCGATCGGCGCACATCCCGATCCGAAGCATTGCGGCGTGGAGTGCGACATCATGGAGAACTACCGCCAGCATACCGAGGGCACCATCGGCTGCGGATGCGGTTGGGGCGGTTACGGCCCGGAAAACAAGTGGTACGGCCACTTCTGGTTCCCCTACCAGGAAACGGAGGACGGTTGGCACTACTACGGCGTGGATTGGTCGCCGGAAGGATACATCTTCTATGCCGACGGCCGCCTGGTGGGCAAGCAGATGGCGCCGAAGTGTCCCGTTTCCGAGGTGGACCAGTTCCTTCTGGTGTCCACCGAGTGTCACGGCTATCATCGTTCGTTTGCCCGCGGCGGATTGGAGTCGAAGGATCCGGGCGGCTGGTGCGGCAAACCCGTGCCGGAACTGTTCAAGGCCATCTTGCCCGATTGCTTTGAAGTGGATTTCGTTCGCGTTTTCGACGCGGAATAGCCCGTCGGCGGAGTCAACAACGCCGCCGAAGAGGTCAAGGCCGCCAACTACCCCGGGATTCGCTTCTTCATGGTGAGCCGCGACCTGGCTTCCGCGCCGCGCAAAGACACGGCGGGAAAATGGGTCGTCTGTACACCGGAAACCGTGAAGGTCTTTTCTGCCGCCGCCTATTTCTTCGCCCGTGAACTCCACGCTTGCTACGAAGTGCCGATGGGCGTGATCAATAGCGCAGTCGGCTCCAGTTCCTGCGAAGCCTGGACGCCGTCTGAGATCCTCCGGGGCAATACGGCCTTGCCTCAACCGGCATCCATTCCGCCGGAGGAGTATCCGGACTGGAAAACCTACGACTTCGTGCAGAAGCAGATCTACGAAGCAGCCGCCCACAAGGATCCCGGCATCAAGCCCGAGTGCCTTGCATGGGCCGCCCCGGAATACGATGTATCCGCCTGGAAGGACGTAGCGGTTCCCGGCAGCATTGAATCGTGCGGCTTGAACATCGACGGCGCGGTCTGGTTCCGTACCGAGGTCGAATTGCCCGCGGCGTGGGCCGGCCGAAGCGCCCATCTTTATCTGGGGCCGATCACACAGAACAGCGTGGCCTTCGTCAACGGAGCGGAAATCGCCCGCACGGAGAATAACCTGCGGCAGTGGGTGTTCCGGACGCACGAGATTCCGCGACAACTGGTCAAGGCAGGGCGCAACGTCGTCGTGGTGCGGATCTTCAACGAAATCGGCCAAGGCGGTTTTCATCCGAGCTACCCGGCCCCACTGAGAATCCATCAAGACGGGGCGGGCGAAGTCATGCTTCCGAAGATCTGGAAGTGCAAGGTCGAACTCGGGCTGGAGCCCGCCAAGATGGCCCGAGAGCTTCCGCTCGGCTACCATGTGCCGTCGGCGCTGTTCAATGCGATGATTGCGCCCTTCACGCAATTCCCCGTGCGCGGTTTCCTCTGGTATCAAGGCGAGTCCAACGCCGGACGATGGGAGCAGCATACAATCTTGTTTCCCGCGATGATCACCTCGTGGCGCAAGCTCTGGGGCGACGACACTCTTCCCTTCTACTTCGTGCAGTTGGCCAGCTACCAGGCCCGTCGTGAGGAGCCCTGTGACGAGGCGTGGGCGTTCATGCGCGAGTCGCAAGCCAAAGCCCTGGACCTGCCCAACACCGGCATGGCCGTCGCCATCGATATCGGCGATGCCACGAATGTCCACCCGAAAAACAAGCAGGACGTGGGCAAGCGGCTTGCATTGTGGGCGAAACGCGACTGCTACGGAGACACCGGCACGGTCGTATCCGGTCCTCAATTCGCCTCAAGTGCCGTGGAAGGCAATCGCATCCGGATCCGTTTTTCGCACATCGGCGGCGGCCTGGAATCCAAGGGGGCCGAGCTAAAGCGCTTCGCCATCGCCGGCCCCGACAAGGCTTTCCTTTGGGCTAAGGCGAAAATCGACGGGGACAGTGTGCTGGTTTGGAACGAGAAGATCTCAGACCCCGCTTTCGTCCGCTATGCCTGGGCCAGCAACCCGGAATGCAGTCTTTTCAACGCCGCCGGATTGCCGGCCGTCCCGTTCCGGACGGACAAGTGAGAGGCGACACAAGAACGGCTCGAGACCGAAAGAGAACCCGATGATGATCAAGAACCTGGTGACCGACGTGATCGCCACGACAATCCTGTTCTTACTGCCCGCCGCGGCATGTTTAGAGCCTATCCCAAAACCTTGGCGGAGAGGGGGACAGGCACATTTTGCTCCGAAGACTCCGCAAAATGAGCCAGTCCCCGGCGGTTTTGGGATAGGCTCTTAGGAGAAGATGCCCGGAAACCGGAGATGCCGGCAGTCTCGCTCATCGTCGATGCCAAGTTGCAGGAGCGGTTCATTCCCCTTTGGCTGGAGTTCGAACGCCGCTACCACGACCGGCCGGATGTCGCCTTCGAACTGCTCAACGAGGTTCGGGATATCGATCCAAAGCTCTGGAACGATCTCGCCCAACGGACCGTGGAAGGCATTCGCGCGAAGAACCCCACTCGCAAGATCATCCTTGGAGGCACCCGCTGGAACAGCGCCGCTGCTGAAAGAGAACGGAATTCCGTACTGCGTCTGGAACTATCTCAGCACGCCGAACGACGGCAACCGGTTCAGTCTCGTCGATGATGAAACGCGGGCCATCCTTTCTCCGCGCTTATTGCGGATCATCCAAGGTCTGGAATGATCCGGGCGAGGTCAGTTCGGCATGGATCGTTTGTCGATACGACGGTAAGATCGAGTCCGATTGGCCAGTCCGCACGAACACTGCTTGGAGTTGTGGTAAGCTCGGTCCCGATGGCTTGCCCGTTCAACTCCAAGCACACACGGATCGTAAATGCCATACAGCGTGTATGGGATCAACGGGTTACAAGACTTTGCCTGCCTACGACTGCCACGACACCCTCGGCCCAATCATGCTCCAACAGCACGGGTCGGCGGTTGGATTCCGCAACTTTTGGGTGCGGCCACTGACATTGGATGGTGCGCCGTAACGGCCAATCTGAGGAAAACGTTATCCACGCAGAGAAGAACGCAGTGAAAAAGGCGCCGTTCGAACACCGAAGCCGAATAATCCGCCGCGAGGGTGCCCGAGAGGTGGCCCGCGAAATCGAGCACTACAACCTCAACATCTTTTCCGAGTTCCATTCAACTTGCGGTCGGCTTGGGCGGCGGCGCTTCGGCAACGAAGTGGAGCACCAGTTCGCTGTCTGCCGCACACGGTTGGGCGAGCTTGAGATCGTACCGCGCACCGTAGGGCAGTAGTTGCACCGGCCGGATGCGCGCTGCGGGACCGCCCTGCTGATCGACGGTGATCGTTGGCGTTTGACCGAAGGCGGGACAAAACGCCAAGTGAAGATTCGCCGTGCGCTGGCCGGCGGCCAGCGACACACGTAGCCAGCCAGTGAACGTCTCGCTGCCATCCGCCGCGCGGCTGCGTGTCAGTCGCTGAAGGACTTCGGCCGCGGGCAGGCTCTCCTCGCCGACATCTTCGTCGGTGAGCCCGTCCGTCTCGATCCCACAGGTATCCTCTTCCGAAATGTCCGCCGCGGCACGGATGGCTACGTCGTCGTTTTTCGGCGGCGGCTGCGCATCGGCGGAGGCCGAGCGGAGCGGCCGTCTGACGCGGTAGAGCCACCATGCCCATGCCTCCTCGCCAGAGAGAACCAACCACAACAAGACCAGTCCGAGCGGCGAAGTCCCGGGAAGGCTCATGGCCAGCGCCAGAAGAGCGAGCGCCACGGTAATGTTCGCATGAATCGACCAGGGTGCGCGGGCAACCAGACAAAGCCGCGCGAGTGCGGCGACGGCCGCGGCCGCCACGGCAACAGCAGCGAGGGTGGCGATGTCCAGCGGCGTGGAAAGCGCACCGGCCAACCTCCGACCCGCGAACACCAGGGCCGCCAGCCACAGCAGTGCCAACAGCGCAATCACCAGCCACCGGCCCCAATCCGCCGCCGGCCGGTAGTTCGTCGCGGCGTGCCGCGGAGATGGGACGGCGTCGGATAGAGCAGCGGTCATGGAAGACCTACACGGTCGTTTCGGCGACCTTCATTCCCGCCGCGTCGGCGAGTTCTTCGGCCCGATGGGTCTTCTCCCAGGTGAACTCCGGTTCGCTGCGGCCAAAGTGGCCGCCGGCGGCGGTCAGGCGATAGATCGGCCGGCGGAGGTCGAGGTACTCGATGATCCCGCGGGGATTGAGCGGGAACAGTTCGCGGACCAATTCGCAAAGTCGGCCCTCGTCGATCGCGCAGGTATCGTCCGTATCGATCAATACACTCACCGGCTGCGCGACGCCGATGGCGTAGGCCAACTGCACCTCGCAGCGGGCAGCCAGTCCCGCCGCGACGATATTCTTCGCCACGTGCCGGGCCATGTAGGCGGCACTGCGATCGACTTTGGTCGGATCCTTGCCGCTGAAAGCGCCGCCGCCGTGGCGAGCCCAGCCGCCGTAGGTGTCGACGATGATCTTCCGCCCGGTCAGGCCGCAGTCGCCGTGAGGACCACCCGTGACGAAGCGGCCCGTCGGGTTGATATGGTAGCGGATATCGCCGTTGACCAGTTCCATCGGCAAAACCGGCTTGACGACCTTTTCGATCACGTAGTCGCGGATCTCCTTCTGGCTGACGTCCGGACTGTGCTGCGTGGAGACGACGACCGTGTCGATTCGCACCGGACGCGGGCCGTCGAATTCCACGGTCACCTGGCTCTTGCTGTCGGGCCGCAGCCACGCGACGTCGCCTTGCTTGCGCAGCTCCGTCAGCCGGTTGGTGATGCGGTGAGACAGCGCGATCGGCAACGGCATCAGTTCGGGAGTGTGATCGCAGGCGTAGCCGAACATCAGTCCCTGATCGCCGGCGCCGATATCCTTGCCTTTGCCGTCGTCGGAGTCGACGCCCATGGCGATGTCGGGGCTTTGGCGGTCCAGCGAGAGCATGACGGCGCAGGTGCGAGCGGCGATGCCCATTTCGTCGTCGATGTAGCCGACGCCGGCGATGACGTCGCGGATCACGGTCGTATAATCGACCACCGCTTTGGTCGTGATCTCCCCGGCCACCACCGCAATGCCCGTGGTTACCATCGTCTCACAGGCGACCCGGCTGTACGGATCCTGGGCGATCAGGGCGTCCAGCACGCCGTCGGAGATTTGATCCGCCAGCTTGTCGGGATGGCCCATGCTGACCGCTTCGCTGGTAAAGAGGGACTTGCCTTTGGCCACGGAACGGGTCTCCTTGTCAGACAGTGAGGGGTGGCTGCGGTGAATCCGCTTAGTGTGAAACATATCATTATAGGCGTTCAAGTCGAGAACTCGCAAGCTCAGGCAGGTAGCCACCTCGGGGGGTGGCTGTGAACTCAGGGCGAGCGGCGGAAGAAAGGCTGTCCCCTCAGCAGCCCGGCTGCTCGTCCTCGGTGTGCCGTTGAATCATCGTGTTACGCGAGGGTAACAGCCGGGCTACAGGGAAACGGTTTCCCGCTCCCGGTAGCTCGGCCTACGCGACGCCTCGCGCCTCGTGGTTATGCGCGGGGCCCGTCACTTGACCTCCGGCGGTACGTTACCGTAGGTCCAGGGAGTGGTCACCGGCGGAATCTCTGCCGGCGCCGGCGCTTCGCCCGGTTTCATCGCATTGACCATCTCGACCGACGCATCGAGGATTTTGCGGCCCGCCGCCACCTCCAGATTGCTGTAGCTGGTCAGTCGCGTCTCGTAGCCGCCGCCGTGCTCGCCCAGCGCCTCTTCCGTCGGGACGTATCCGACACAACCGTTGGCCAATTCCACCGGAAACGTAAACGGAAACGGGCTTTTCTCTTTCAACTCCAGCCCGTATTCGACGAACATCTCCGCCTGATTGGTAACAAAGACTGCCGGGCCGACCTGGACCGCCTGCACCTCCACTTCCTCGACGACGTCCTTTTTCAGAAGGGCGTCGAGCAAGACGATCTCCTTGGCGAAAGTCCATTCGGTCGCTCCGACCTCTTTCGGCTCCTTCTTGACCAACTCACGGCACTCGGCGACCCGCTGGGGCGTCGGAACACGGTGGCCGATATCGAGGATTTTGGTTCTTGCGTCGAGCGGCCCCATCGCCCCGCGATGCATGCTCAACAGCGTCTTCACCGCCTCGGCGCCGATCCGCCCGCCGACAATCGGACCGTCGACATTCGGGTACGGGCTGAGGTTGTCGACCTGAGTGATGTCGCCGCAATCGCCCTGCAGGAATACCACGACCACGTCTTGTCCCAGCGCTCCCCGGACGACCTGCTCCATGTAGTAGATCCAATTTGCCGAAAAACCGCTGGCGCCGCAGGTGGCATGACAGGCATAATTCACCACGCAGCCCAGTAGCTTCCCCTTGCTGTCCCAGGCGCCGACGACGCCGACCTCGGGGTCGATCGGACCGGCGGCTTCCGCGATATCGGGGTTGCGTTTGCCGGGATGGGTGAAGGTGCGGCCGTTCTTCATACGAAAGCGGCGGTTGAATGCCACCTGGTTTTCAAGGCCTGACCCGACGCCGCAAACGGCTTCGGCGCGTTTTTCGTCCGCTTGGCAGACCGCCTCGACAATCTGCTCGACGACCCGCTGGAGATACTTGGCATCGGCGCAGGATGATTTCTCGTAGGCGAGGCTCTTGACGAAATCGTCGGCGTGATCGAATTCGCCGGGCAGGATCATTCCGGTGGGGCCGGAACTGTGGGAGTGCGATGCGCCGATGAGCACCGCATCGCCGGGGATGCCGCAGCGCTGCTGGATCTGCCGGCGAGCTTCCAGCGTCGTCTGGCGACGGATAATCAAGGCGTCGACTCCAACCAGCGCGACGCGCTTGGTTCCGTCGTCGAACACCGCAGCCCGAACCTTGCATGGATCCTGTACGGTTTTCACAAAGGCTTTGCCGTAGCCTCCCGGTTTTTCCATGCCGGGTTCCGGTGTGATGTCGGTCTCGGCAAAGCCGATTTTCAACAGTTTCGCCGCTTCTTCGGCGGCGAGCGTTGCGGCTGGCATTGCCGACAACACCAGGCAGGCGGCGAACGCGCATGCCCTGTGGAGCAGTGCGTGCATTGGTCCTTCTCCTTAGCGCTTTCAAGTAGGTTGCGTCGGACACGAGTCGACAACTGATTGTCGAGGGCGCTGGGGGCGATGTCAAGACAACGCTGTTTTCCGGCACGCGACCCCTTTTTGCCTCATCGGCGCCCGATCATCAGAATCATCGTCGGCGCCAGGACGTAGCGGTGACCGGCCAGCCAGCGGAACCAACCGAGCGAGGACAACGCCCACAACGACCCGGCCGATATCCCGCGGAGGATCCGCCCTCGCCGACAGTGGCTCTTGACGCTGAAATCGATCCGTCCGATTCCGTCGTCGAGCGGATGGAAGTCGCCGGCGCGGGATGTCGCGGCGGTCCCGTCTTCGGCGCGGAAACGAAGTTCAGGGAAGAGCTTGCGAATTCCCTCGTGCGTGAACCGCCAGTAGTCCGACGGATAGCCGTGGAATTTGAACGCGAAGGGGACGGCGACACACAGCCATCCGTCCGGCGCGAGCAGCCGGGTCAGGTTGTCCGCCATCCGAAACGGCTGCTCGACGTGTTCCAGCACACTGAGGCAGAAGATCGTGCCGAAACGCCGACCGCCCAACGCGGCATCGACGGAGGCGAAGTCTCCGGCAAGATCGAGCACGAGATCGACGCCCGGTCCCGCCTCGCGATCCACTCCGATGTATTCGCACGGGCCGCGGAAGAGCGAGCGGAGATCCTGGGTGCTGCCGTAATCCTTCGAACCGACCTCCAGATACGGCCCCGAAAACCGCCGGGCATGACGCTCGACGAAAAGCAATTGGTTGGTATCGCCCATGCTGTGAATGTTGATCGATGGTCAAGCAGAAAGTCAAGCAGCCCGACTGCTCCGCCGGGTTCGGCGGCGTCAGTCGGGCTGCTGGTAGGTTCCGCTTGCCGAGCGGAACCTGTGCGACGGCGGACCGCAACGCTACGCAAGATCCCGCTCCGCAAGCGGGATCTACCAAGGTCAGGCGTCGTTGCCGCCGGGGGTCGGGGCTGGCGGACCAGTGGGCGCCGGGGGCTCGGGCTCTTGCGGCGGCTCGATGGCTGGAACGGGCATCGGGCGATCCAACGCGCTGAGAATCCGGATGCTCACCGCGCGAAACGGCGCCGCCGGCCCTGCCATCGGCTGGACGTCCTCGACGGGCTGTACGGTCACTCCCCGCTCGGAACCGATCGCGGCCTTCGACTTCGAAGGTGCGGCCTGCCCCGGCTGCGGCTTAGCCTTGCCAAACGAGGGAGCCTGGCCGGGAGTCACCTGCGTGGGAACCGCCTGGTCCGGTTTTCCCTGAATCGGGGCCGCCTGATCTGGGTTCTGCTGACCAGGACCGATCGGCGGCAGGATCGCCACATACATCACCTGGACCAACTGTCCGACGCTGAGCCTCTGGATTTTCGAGCCGATCTTTCCCATGGGTTTGCTCGGGAACTGCCCGGGTTTGCCGCTGCTGGGTTGCTGCGTCGGCTTGCCGGGTTTTCCGGGCTTACCTGCTGCCTGGCTCTGCTGCGGAGGGGGTGTCGCCCGATCCTGTCCGGTCGGCGGCACAACGAACGCGTTGGGCCCTGCATCCGGCGCCGGGATCTCGACCACCGGGGCGTCCGGCCCTGGAACCACCGGTTGCTCGGGAGCAATCATCGCCGCCGGAGCAGCGGTTTCGACCGCCGCATCTTCCGCCACAAGGGCTTTGGATTGCGACGGCATCGGTTTCTGCTTTCCAAAGGGAGGCTGTTGTCCGGGTTTGCCGGGCTTGCCCTTGCCAATGCCGCCGATGAACATCGTCTGCTCGTCGACGAGGATCGTGACCGGCCCAGCCTTCTTCCCTGGCTTTACTGCGGCTTGCTGTGTCTGAAGCTGCGCGGCGGAAAGCGGCTCGACGATAATCAGGTTGCCCTTGGGTTGGATCGCAGTGATCTTGCCGGTAATCGATAGTTGCCCGGCTTGATCGCCAGGTCCGGCCGCCAGTCCGCCGGCGACGAGGGCGAGCAGGACGGAAAGCGAGAGTGTGGATCGGAAAATCATCGTGTGGACCTCCTGGCGTACTGAAGTGTGAAAGATGGGGTGAATCGCGACCTCCAGCCATTCATGACCGAATCGCGCAACGACCCGACATCGGCGAAACCGACGCACCACGAAAAAAGCCCGGCGGCGCCGTAAGCTAATCTATTGTAATTAGCAGGCAATCGCGTCCGCAGCCGAGTCGCGCCACGCACATGCCCCTACAGGGGGCCGTATCGATTTGGCCCTCGCTGTAGTCTACATCAGAATTAGGTTCCAAGGCTGGTAGGGTATTGTCCGTATCCGGCCAAGTCGAACGATCTAACCAGGGTAGGTGGATTTCGCCTCTTGCAGCGAAATCGCTAGAATCGTGTCGGCTGGAGTTTGCGTTTCACCATGAGAAGAGTGTGCCGAGGCGTGCTCAGGCTGCCCGTACCGCCGCGACAAAGTGCAATCCGAAGAGAGCGGGTCGAGCATCTGAGCCGCGATGTTATTTGAAGGAGGTATGAAGATGGTCATTCGATTTCGTCAGGCCGCCGTCTTGGCGTCGCTGCTGGGGGTAGCGATGAGTTGCCTCGCTTGGGCGGCGGATTCGCCGGGGCGAGGCGACCGCAGTGTCGACACCGACCGGCTCCGCCCGCAGTGGCAGACGGGCGACCGGTGGGTGGTGGAGACGTCGAGTTCTCCGGTCCAGATGCGAGGCCCTGGGATCGCCCAAGCCAAGAGCCAGCCGATCCGCTGGCAATTCGCCATGCAGAGTTATGAAAAGGTGATTGGCGACGATTGCTGTCGCGTCGAGATCCAGTGCCTGGAATCGGGGCAGCAGCCGAGGACGGTTCTGTGGATCGACAAAAAGTCGGGCGCACTAAAACAGATGCAGACGCAGATACCGGTCCCCGGCGGCTTCAGAACCGTCAGCGAAAGCTACGAGTTTGCCGCCGGCCAACCCTCGCCGGTGCTGGGACCGCTCAGCGCGTTGCCCATCGATCTGCCACTTTTCCAGGGCGGTTCGTCGAAAGGCTTGCAGAGTTTCACCTATGAGGCCAACATCGGTCCGGCGGGCCAGAAAGCGGTCGGCGATCTCGGGTTCGCCTACGAGATCCAGCAGGAGATCGCACCCGTCGAACCCGCGGAGGTCAAGGGGCTGATCGCCGACACGTTTACCAAGAGCCTGGAAAACCAGCCCGTGGTGGAAGTCAAACTCAGACGGTTCGACCGCCAGATACGCCAATTGTGGCAGCCCGGCCAGCCTTGGCCGGTTTATAGCGACAACGGCACGACCAAGTGCCGGCTGATCGAAGTCATCCCGGCGGACAAGCAGTAAGGAGAGGCCGCTATGAAGAGATACGCAGCTTTCTGGATTATGGGACTGTTTCTGCTGCCGGCCAGTGGCCTGGCACAAGTGGACGAGGGGCGCGTTCGCAACATGCCCTGGTCCGGCTACTGGTGGCCGCTAGAAAAAGGTGAAATGGTCGGACCGCTAAGCAAGTACGACCAGGTCAACGGCACGGCGGCGGCGCAATGGGAACAGCAGAACAAGCCGGCTGGTCAGGCGGAAGCATGGGCGGGGTATTGCCACGCCTGGGCGGCTTCCGCCGTGCTCGAGAAGGAGCCGAAAGAGCCGAAGCCCAACAGGAACATCAACTTCATGGTCGGCGACCAGAAGGGGCTGCTTGCCGCCGCCCACGCCCGCGATGTCGCCGACGTCCACGGCGACCGCTTCGGGGATGGCCAGGGGAGCGAGGATCAAATGGATCTCGCCCCGGATGTCCTCTGGCATTACCTGAAGTTCTACATCAAACAGCAGCAAGTGCCGCTGATTTGTGATATCGAGTCGGGCTCCGAGGTCTGGAACTATCCCGTGTACGCCTACCGCATCCGCTACTCGCCGTACGGCGGCAACAATCAGTATCTGGCCGACCTCTTCCTGTGGATGGCCGACGACGCGGTGCCGCCCGACTTCATCGGTGTGCAGCCGAGCATGCAGTCGTACCAGTTCACGTTCCAAATGCGCAACGGCTCGATCGTCGCTGGTTCCGGCCGCTGGGTGGGCAACAGTGTGCAGAACCATCCCGATTTCGTCTGGTATCCCTACGTGGTCATGCCGGAGAACCCGCATATCGAACACACCAAGGTGCAGCAACTCTGTGCCTTCCGGCCGGGCGACGGACCGGACGCCAATCCGACTCCCACGCCAACACCGACTCCAGCACCTACGCCGACTCCCACGCCAACCCCAACCCCTACGCCGGCACCTACGCCAACGCTGATTCCAGGGATCCCCGGGCCGGGACCGGGCGGACCGAATATTCCCATTGCGGTGAGCCCGATCCAACTGGTGGCGATGATCGCCGACAAGACCTCGGCGTTCGACTTCGATATTACCGTCGACCGTTTCGACGGGGGCCAGTACGCCATCGGCGAGCCCTACAAGATCCGCGGCAATTCGGCGCGGGATGGGTTTCTTTACCTGCTGGCCATCGACAGCCAGGGGGGATTGTCGCTGCTGAACCCGATGCCGGGCTCGGAAACGGCACGGGTGACCGGTGGGCAGTCGTTCCAGTTGCCGGGGCCGTTCCTGGCCGGCGGACCTCCGGGAACGCACCGCATCAAGGCGGTGGTCACTTCCCAGCGGTTGGCTTTGCCCGGGCTGGTCTTCGGCAAGCAGTCGCGTTCCAAGCAGGATCAGCGGCAGAAGTTCCGTTGGCCGCCCACCCAGCAGCAACAGATCCAGGGATTGCTGGTGCAGTATCAGCAGAAGCAGCAGCTTCAGCCGAAGCAGTTCGACGGCATCGATCCGACCGGTCTGCTTGGACCTTTCGCCCAGGACGAAGTGGCTTTTTATGTCGGCCCGCGCTGAACGACGGCCAACCAACCGCATAACCCTCGAAATCGACTCAGGAGTGAATAAGCCATGAAAACCGAATGGACCTTGTGCATCGCTGTGCTCGGCCTGCTCTGGTCAGGCCCCGCCGAGGCGCAGCGAACGGCGATCCGTAAGGACAACACGCGGGCGGTGATGGTGGTCACCAACGAGAAGCCGGGCTTCTACGTCCGCGTCGATGTCGACCATCCGGATCGCATCTACTATGAAGGCCAGGAGATGCGCGTGAACGTATCCAGCGAAAAGGCCGGACACCTTTACTTGATCTACCACGACGCCCAGGGAAACCTCACGCTGCTGTTCCCCAACGTGGCGCAGCAGGATAACGCCATTCCGGCCGGGCAGGACGTGGTGACCGTGCCCGGTCCGGGAGCGAACTTCCGCCTCGTCATCGGTCCGCCCTTCGGACAGGAGACACTCAAGGCGATTGTCGCAGACCGGCCCTTGAAGGATTTGGAAGTCGAGCAACTCACTCGGCAGCCTTTCAAGCAGGTGTCGACCAAGGACATCAAGGCGGCCTACGTCGAATTGAAGGGCAAGCCGCAGGCTTGGGGCGAGCATTACGTCGATATCGAAACCCGCGCGGGCGGCGCCGGCAAGCCGCAGCCCGGCAAACCACAACCCGGCAAACCACAACCCGGCAAGCCGCAGCCCGGTAAACCCCAGCCAGGCCAAGGGCCGGGGCCGGTCATACCCGATGCGCAGCCGCGACGCGTCGGCCTGTTTATCGGGATCAGCGATTTCGCCGATCCCGCCATCCGCGATCTGAAAGTCTCCGACCGGGATGCCCAGGCGATGGCCGATGTGATGCGAGGCAACTGCCAACTGGACAGCGCGATTGTTTTGACCAACCAGCAAGCCTCGCTGGCGAACATCCAGCAGGCGATCTGCCAGCAGTTGCCCGCCGAGACCCGGCCGGGCGATACCGTATTCATCTTCTGGTCCGGCCACGGCGCCCGTTGCGCGGACACCAACGGCGACGAGAGCGACGGCTACGACGAGTACCTCGTGCCGCAGGACGGCCGCCTGGACGACGTGCAGAACACGATGCTCATCGACGACACCTTCGGCCGCTGGGTCCAGGAACTCGACGGCCGCAAGGTGGTGGTGATTCTCGACACCTGCCACAGCGGCGGGCAGAACGCGCAGGAAAAAGGGATCTATTCCAAGGCGCTGGGCGTCGACCAGCCGCACGTCGGCGGCGTCCGTTTCGATTTTCTCGACGGCGATCTGAAACGGACCAAGGATATCGGCCAGAAAGAGACCGCCCTGATGGCTTCCTCGATGGCCGCCCAGGTTTCGTTCGAGCGCCGCGAGGGCGATCTGAGCACGCTGACCTTCTTCCTGGTGGATCAACTCGGCGGCTCGGGCCCGCTCACCCTCCCTGCCGCCTTCGACGCGGTAAAGAGCCAGGTGGCCCAGTATGTCGAGAGCAACTTTCCCGGCACGACGCAAACGCCCGTGCTGATCGACAATACCAGTTCGCCGATCCTGCTTCGACCGTAGGTAACTCAACCTGTAAACGCGGCAGCCCAGGAAAGGGGACTGGCTCCGTCGCCCTTGAACGTTTTCCGTACAACAGAGCACTGCGGCGACGGTGCCAGTCCCCTTTCCTGGGCGCAAATCACGCTCCGAGCCAGTCCCCCTTTTTCGATTCACGGAGGCTTGATCCGATGACCCGTTGTCTCATGCCCCTTGCCGCGATCATCGCGGTTTCAACCTCCCTCCATGCCACCGAACCCATCTCCCTCGACCAGATCCGCCACGCCGTCGATGGCGACGGACGAGTGACCGATGCGCAGCTTCGGCGGCAAACCGGCTGGGAAGTGCTCCGCGGATTCTCCTGGCGGATCGAACTGGAGGACTCAGAGCGCCGCGGCTGGTTTCAACCGGCCGACGCCGCCAGGGTGTTTCGTCACGGCCAGCGGTTTCGCGTCCATGTCGAGGCATTCTGCGACCTCTTTGTCTACATCCTGGTGAAGAACGCCGACGGCAGCACGGTGGTTCTCCTCCCGGAACCCGGCGAGAAAGCCCCACGCGTCGCCAAGGGAGCCAAGGTGGTTCTGCCGGACGATGGAACCGCCTTTCGTTTCGAGCCGCCGGCGGGCACCGAAGGATTGCGGATCGTCGGCTCGCCGGTCGAACTGCCCTGGATCGATGGTGGCGAGTTGTTCAAGATCGAAAACGGGCAGGAATTGTCGCGGCAGGAAGAGGATACGCTGGCGCAGTTGAAGAGCGTTCGCCGGCAGGTCAAGGGGCTGGGCAACGCGGTCCGGGCGATCACCGCCGGGGAGTTGGCGAAAGGGTGCGAAGTGGTCCTGACGGAGTCGTCGCCCGAGGGAAACCTGGTCACGCTCACATCCACCTCGCCCGACGCCAATCCGATCATCGTCTGCGACGTTGCTTTGCGCCACGACGATTAAGCAACACATCGAGAGTCCGGGGCTGCGCCCAGGGCGATTGGGTGGTATCCTTTTCAGGGCTACGAATCCAGCCCCCTTCCCTCGTCGATTTCCTGACGGTGTCAGCGGTGCTTTTCCGGATCCGATCAATCGCGTCAACGTATGCTCGACGGCATCTGTTTACGGCGTCTACTGCAATACCGGCTTACTCGGCGCGGATAAGGATTATCAGTTTCGCGACATCACCACGGCTCGTCCAACACCGTCATTGTCGCGGAGCAATCCGGAAGCACCGGCCAGAATGATTGGCGCACCAATTACCACGGCGGATGGCGCGGGTGGTCGGGGCCGGCTCCGGCAGACGTGACTACCTATACATCCGCGCAGCACATTGCCGGCATTACCACCGTGGCTTTCTCAATCAACGCGCCTTCGGGACAAACGGGTGGAAACACCGTTCCAAGATCGAACACTCCCTACGCCGGCAACACCGTTCTCAACTCCTCTCATCCGGGCGGCATTCATGCGCTGATGGGCGACGGTTCCGTGCGATTTGTCGCCGAGACCGTCGGATTCTTCACGTTGCGGCAGATTCGCGTCCGTGACGACGGCCAGGCGGCTAGACGTGGATGGCACGGCCGGCGACTGCCAGGGCGGCCTCCTTGAGCGACTCGGCGAGAGTCGGATGGGCGTGGCAGCTTCGGGCGATGTCTTCCGACGTGGCGCCGTAGTCCATCGCCACCGCCGCCTCGGCGATCAGGTCGCCGGCCCGCGGGCCAAGGATATGCACGCCAAGCACGCGGTCCGTCTTCTCATCCGCCAGAATCTTGACCAGTCCTTCGATCTCGGCGAGCGTTCGGGCCCGGCCGTTGGCACGAAACGGGAATACGCCTTTGTGATAGGGATGCTCCGACTGCTGGAGCTGCTCTTCCGTCTTCCCGACCGAAGCGATCTCGGGATGGGTGTAGACGACCGCCGGAATCGCCTCGTAGTTGACGTGCCCGTAGCCGGTCACCAGTTTCTCGACGCAGGCGACGCCCTCCTCGGAGGCTTTATGCGCCAGCATCATCCCGCCGATGCAATCGCCGATCGCATAGACGCCGGGAACATTCGTGGCGTAGGTGGAGTCGACCAGGATTCGCCCCGCCTCGTCGAGACGAACGCCCATCGTTTCCAGGCCGAGATTCTCGGTATTCGCTTTTCGTCCCACCGCCAACAGTACTCGATCGCACGAGAGCGGCTCCATTCCATCGCACTCGACGACACAGCCGTCGCCGTCGCGGTAGGCGCGGCGGACCCGCCGGGAGAGGTGAAATTCGAGACCTTGCTTCTGGAGGAGTTTCTTGGCTTCGGCGGCCAACTGCGCGTCGAGTCCGGGGAGAATCCGATCGAGTGTCTCGACGACGGCGACCTTCGCTCCCAGGCGGTTCCACACCGATCCCAATTCCAGTCCGATATAGCCGGCGCCGATGACGACAAGGCGGCCGGGCACCTCGGCGTAGGAGAGCGCCTCGGTGCTCGTGCCGATGCGATCGCCGTCGAGTTCCACACCCGGGATGGCGGCCGGACGGCTGCCGGTGGCGATCAGCCAGTGTTTTGCAGCCAGCGACGTTGTACCGGCGTCGTTTTCGACGACGAGCCGATCAGGCCGCTCGAAGCGGCCGCGGCCGCGATAGACGGCGATTTTTCCCCGCTTCAGCAGACCCTCGATCCCGCGGCAAAGCGTTTGGACGATATTGTCCTTTCTGGAAAGCATCGCGGCGAGATCGAGCTGGACCTCCGGCAGATGGATGCCATGCGCGGCGAAGTCGTGCTTCGCCTCGTAGTATTTCTCACTCGACTCCAACAGCGCCTTACTGGGAATGCAGCCGACTCGCAGGCACACGCCTCCCAACAGGGCGTTTTCATCGACACATGCCGCGTTCAGCCCGAGCTGCGCCGCGCGCAAGGCGGCCACATAGCCGCCGGGGCCGCCGCCGATCACCACCAGGTCGTGCGATGCAGATTCCATTTAGAACTCCAGGAGCAGGCGGGCCGGGTCTTCCACCACGTCTTTGATCGTCCGCAGGAACGTGACCGCTTCGCGGCCGTCGACAATGCGGTGGTCGTAGGTCAAGGCGAGATACATCATCGGCCGGATCACGACCTGTCCTTCGCGAGCCACGGGCCGATCCTGGATGGCGTGCAGGCCGAGGACGCCGCTTTGCGGCGGGTTGACGATCGGCGTGGAGAGCATCGAGCCGTAGACGCCGCCGTTGCTGATCGTGAACGTCCCCCCCTCCAACTCCTCCGGGTCGATCTTGTTCTCCCGCGCACGGACGGCCAACTCGGCGATCGAACGTTCGATGTCGGCGAAGCTCATTCGCTCGGCGTTGCGAAGGATCGGCACCACCAGGCCTTTGCCGCCGCCGATAGCCACGCCGATGTCGTAGTAATTGCGGTAGACGACGTTCCGCCCGCGAATCTCGGCATTCACTTGAGGAAACCGCTTCAGCCCCTCGATCGCCGCCTTGATGAAGAATGACATGAAGCCGAGCTTGACGCCGTGGCGATCCTTGAACGGCTCGCCGTATTTCTTCCGCAGGGCCATCACCTCGGACATGTCAACTTCGTTGAACGTCGTCAACAGGGCGGCGGTCTGCTGCGCCTCCACGAGCCGTTTGGCTATCGCCCGGCGGATCATGCTCATCGGCACCACGTCTTCCTCGCGGTCGGCCGTCGGCGATTCAATCGTCGTCTCGGGTTCGATCGTTGCGGAAGCCGGTTCCGCCGCCGGGGGCGGCGACGGGCGCTCCGCCAGGAACCGTTCGACGTCTTCTTTAAGCACTCGTCCTCCGGGTCCGGTGGCCGGCACCTGCTCGGCTCTTAGCCCGTGCTCGGCGAGAACCCGCTCGGCGGCCGGCATGACGCGGATCGGCCCGTTCGACTCGGACGCCGGCGGTGGCGTCGCGACCGCCGCGGCGGTCGATTGCGGTTTTGTTTCCACGGGGGCTTCGCCCGCCGCCGATTCGTCGAGTTCCGCGATGAGGTCGCCGACGTTGGCGAATTCGCCGTCTTTCTTAAGGATTCTGACCAGCGCGCCGGCCGCCGGGGCGGGCACGGTCACCGTGGCCTTCTCGCTTTCGATCTCGACCAGGTCGTCGTCCTTCTCAACCCGCTCACCCTCCTGCTTCAGCCACTGCGAAATCTGCACCTCCAAGACAGATTCGCCCACCGCGGGAACCTTGACTTCAACAGCCATCATTGCACTCACTGAGGGGAAAATCAGAAGGTGATAATCGGCGAGTCCAAGGGGTCGGGAGTCTTTTTTCCGAGTCGGCCGGAAGAAGGTCCATCCATGTGGGGAGGCGTTTTCCGGCCGACTCGGAAAAAAGACTCCCGACCCCCTTCTTGTTCGCACACCAATACCCTACGTCTCATGGAAGGCCCGATCAAGCAATTGCTGCTGCTCTTTGCGGTGCAGGCTGCCCCAGCCGGTCGCCGGACTGGCCGCCGTCCGCCGCGAGATGGTCTGGAAGGGGAATCGATCGTAGAGGCGGTTTTGGAGGCGGATTTTCAGGAACTGGCTGGCGCCCATGTTGAACGGTTCTTCCTGTACCCAGTAGACGGGCGTGTCGTCCGGGTACGAATCCAACGCCGCCAGCAACTGAGTGCGCGGCAGCGGATAGATCTGCTCCATCCGCAGAATCGCCACATCCGTGCGAGCCAGTTCCTCTCGCTTCTCCAACAATTCGTAGTAGATC
>Ga0123333_10002209_pt1 | contig 20017 bp, 10 predicted proteins | sample BioC12SIPDNA_3_FD_89957 | JGI IMG/M metagenome (GOLD analysis project Ga0123333, IMG submission 89957) | Anaerobic biogas reactor microbial communites from Washington, USA - Biogas_R2_B C12 SIP DNA | ecosystem: Engineered > Bioreactor > Anaerobic > Unclassified | place: Washington, USA... | reverse complement strand
GCGCAAGGCTTCCTGCCCGTTGTCTGCGGTAAATACGGTGTAGCCTTCTTCCTTAAGTAAGAACGCCGTCATCTTCAAGCTGGGTCGATCATCATCTACGATCAGGATCCGCATAGCGCCTGGTTGCTCCTCGCCCGCGCCGTGGGCGGGTGACAGATATTCTATCGTCTGACTGCCTCGTAATTATACAGCGGATCGGCATGATCAACAACATCGGATAAGCTTGCCCGGCGTCACTAACATAACTTCTTGAATAGTCTTTATCTGGAGCCTCTGACTCAAAGAACGCTCAACGCCTGTTTCAAGTCGAGAATGATATCCTCCGGATCCTCGATGCCCACCGACAGGCGCACGAGGCCATCGCCGATGCCGATACGGCGCCGGGTCTCGGGATCCAGCGCCCGGTGGGACGACATGGCGGGATAAAGCACCAACGTGTAGACATCGCCGAGCGTCGTAGCCGGTTGAATCAGGCGGAGGGCCTCCATGAAGCGAAAGACCTCCGCGCGGCCGGCTCCGGCCAGGTCGAAGCTGATCATGCCGCCATACAGGGCGCCGCCGAACAGCGAAGTTGCAAGTGCGTGCTGCTCGTGGGAGGTCAGACCCGGGTAGTTAACCCTGACGACTTCCGTGCGCGTATTCAGCCACTCGGCCACGATCGCTGCATTGCGGCACTGGCGCTCCACGCGCAAGGGCAGGGTCTTGAGGCCGCGATGCGCGAGCCAGGCTTCCTGAGGCGCGAGATTGGCACCGAGCAGCTTATTGACCTCGTTGAGCGCACGGCGCATCTCGGGCTGGCCAACGGCTACGACACCGCCGAGGACATCGCCATGGCCGCCCAGGTATTTGGTGGCGCTGTGGACCACGTAGTCTGCACCCAACAACAATGGCCGGCAGAGCACCGGCGTTGCGAACGTATTGTCCACGATGAACGCAGCGCCGGCCTCGCGGCTGAGCCGCGCAAGCGCCGGTAGGTCGGCCACCTTGAGCAGTGGATTGGAGACCGTTTCGGCCAGCAGCGCCGCAGGCTTCAGCTCCTGCAAGGCTGCCGAGACCGCATGGGGATCAGCCACGTCGACAAAACGGACGATGACACCCTGGCTGGCCAGCAACCGGTCGAGCAGAGCATAGGTTGCCCCGTAAACGTCGTGCGCCGCGACCACGGCCGCGCCCGCGCGTGCGCCCGCGGCCAGGAGTGCGCCGTGAAGCGCGGCCATGCCGGAGCTGTAGGCCAGTGCAGCCGTTCCGCCCTCCAATGAGGCAACCGCAGCCTCAAACGCATTGACGGTCGGGTTGCCGTAGCGCGTATACACGGGGTTGTCGGATGCGCCTGCGAACACCTCGTCCAGATCTTCCGCATCTTCGTAGGTGTACCCCACGCTGTGATGAACGGGGGTGACGACCGGCGTGTAGCTGCGGCCCGCATCCACTCCGCTCAAGGGCGTGGTTTCGGTCGAACGTTCTCCGGCATGCACTGCCAGCGTGAAAAGCGACTGCTTTGACATGGGCTCTCCTCATGATGCAACGCATTCTAACGCATCTCTAACACCGCATTTGCATCAAACTAACACTATAGGGTAAACCTATCTTCGCGCAACATATACAAGGAGGCAAGGCTATGACGGATGAAAACCCGGCCGTGCAGGCACAGGCGCCTGAAACCCTCGAATTTCGCGCCGAGGTCCAGCAACTGCTCAACATACTGGCGCATTCCCTATACACCGAACGCGAGATCTTCCTGCGCGAGCTGATTTCCAACGCATCCGATGCGCTGCACCGGATTCAGTTTGAGCTCCTGACCGACCGCGAGATTCTCGACGCCGATGCGGAGCTGGCCGTCCGCATCGAGCCGGACGCGGACGCGGTCACCCTGACGATCACCGACACGGGCATCGGCATGACTCGGGACGAGTTGGTCGAAAACCTGGGGACCATCGCACATTCCGGCGCGATGGCGTTCCTGCAGAAGATCGGCGAGGGCCAGAAGGTGGTGGACATCATCGGCCAGTTCGGCGTTGGCTTCTACTCGGTGTTCATGGTTGCCGACGAAGTGGTGGTGACCTCCCGGTCCTACCGGCCAGGCTCAGAAGCGTGGAGCTGGACATCCAAGGGGGACAGCCGCTTTACGCTGGCTCCGGCCGGGAAAACCACGCGGGGTACGGAGATCCTTATCAAGCTCAAGGAAGACGCGAAGGAGTTCGCGGCATCCTGGCGCCTCGAAGGCATTGTCCGGAAGCACTCCGACTACGTTTCATTCCCCGTTTATGTCAAAGGACAGGTTGCTAACCGGCAGACGGCGCTGTGGCGCAAGCCGATAAGCGAGGTGAAGGGGGAAGAATACGAAGAGTTCTACCGCCAGATGACGCTCGACCCCGAGCCGCCGCTGCTCCATACGCACATCGTCACCGATGCACCGGTTGAAATCCGCAGCATTCTATACGTGCCGCGCAAGGTCGATCGCGGGGCTTTGAGCCTGCGCTCGGACTATGGGCTGCGCCTTTACTCCCGCAAGGTGCTGATCGAGGAGTTCAACAAGGAGTTGCTGCCCGAGCACCTGCGCTTCGTTGAGGGCGTGGTCGATTCGGAGGACATCCCGCTGAACGTCTCGCGTGAGACGGTGCAGAGCAATCGAGTCCTGCGCGCGATGCAGAAAGTGCTCGCAGGCCGGGTCGTCAAAGTCCTGACCGAGCTCGCGGAGGAGAAGCCTGATGAATATGCCGCCTTTTGGAAGGAGATGGGTGTCTTCATCAAGCAGGGCGTAGCATCGGGCGCGACGGACAGAGAAGAGCTGCTCGGCTTGCTGCGCTTCGTAACGACGCGTTCCGAGGGAAAGGCCGTGTCCCTCAGCGACGTGACCGGCCGCCTGGTCGAGGGACAGACCGAAATCTACTATCTTCTGGGCAGCGATCCCGTTTCGGTCGCGACCAGCCCGCACCTGGACCCCTTCAAGGCGCGCGGGATCGAGGTCCTGCTCCTGAGCGACCCCTTCGACGGGTTCATGATGCAGAGCGTTCATGAGTTCCAGGGCAAGACGGTCCGCAACGTGGACGATCCGGGCCTGGCGCTCCCTGGCGAGGTGCAGGAAAGAGCCGAAGAAGCCGAACCGCTGGCCGACGCGGAGTGGGCGCAAGTTGTGGCACGCTTCAAGACGGTGCTGGGCAACCGGGTGACCGAAGTACGCGAATCGCAGCTACTCACTGACAGTCCCGCGCGGCTCGTGTCGCCCGATGCGGGATTCGAGCGCGACATGCAGCGTGTGCGCCGGCTTGTGGAGGTGGATTACCAGGCGCCGCCCAAGATCATGGAGCTGAACCGGCGGCATCCGTTGCTGCGCAACCTGGCTGCGCGGATCGCCGCCGAGCCGGCCGCTCCGCTGATCGATCCCGCGATCGAGCTGCTCTTCGACAACCTGCTGTTGTTGGAGGGACTGCACCCGAATCCGGCCGGGATGGCCCCGCGCATCCAGATGATGCTGGAACGCGCGACGCAATAACGCGGCGCCGGCGACACGGCTACGGTTTTAGGAAAATCGCCGAGACCTGCCCGCCGAGACCTCCGAGGTCTTTGAGACCTCGGAGGTCTTCTCGTCGCCATCTGCACCCGCCCCTGCTACGCCACCGTCAACCGCAGCCGCTCCACCTGGGCAGCATGCTCGTCCGCATCAGGCGCACCGGTCTCCCGCTCGTAGTCCACCGCGAACTGCATGACCTCGGCAGCGCGGGCAAGCTGGCCGGTGCGCTGCAACAGCATGCCGAGCATCCAGGAATGCCGCGCGCGGCTTGCGCGATCGCCCAGCTCGCCGAAGATCTCGACAGCCTGGCTGTAGTGATCGATCGCGCGGCGGGTGTCCTCCAACTCCATCAGGGCCAGGCCAAGATTGGCAAGGCGGTTCGCCTCCTTGCGGCGTTCGCCCAACGCACGGCTGATCGCCAGCGCCTGGCGGTAGTTCTCGGTCGCGGCCTGCATGTTGTTGACGTCGGCGTACGCGTTACCAAGATTGTTGAGCACATTGCCCTCGAGCGAACGATCGTGAGTCTCCCGGCTGGCATTCAGCGCCTTGTGATAGAAATCGATGGCGTCCTTGGGCATCCCAAGATGTGCTGAGGCGTTGCCCAGGGAGTTCAACAGCCCTGACTCTGTGTGCCGGTCGCCCGTTGCCCGGCTCAGGAACAGGGCCTGACGGTAGCACACCATTGCCTGGGCATGGTCTCCCGAATCGGTGTAGGCATCGCCCAGGGTGCGCAGAACGGGCGCCCGGTTCGGCCACGAGACGACCGAGCGCGCGGCCACCATCGCACGTTCGCCGAAGGCAATCGCCTGCTGCGCATCGCCGGCGCTGGCATGAACCATCGCCAGCTTGCCCGCAACATCGGCCTCGGTTGCGGGATCACCCTGGGCCACGGCTGCCGCCAGGGTCTCTTCATAACACCGCAGGGCCTCCCTGATCTGCGAAGACCCGGCATAGACATCTCCCAGCCGCTGCAGGACTTCCATCCTCGCGGCATGATCGCCGAGCCCCTCCAGGAGGGATGCAGCGGCTTCGTAGCTGGTCGCGGCTTCCTCGCCCTTGCCTGCTGCGGCACAGGCTGCTGCAAGCAGCCGCAGGATCTTCACTTCACCTGCGGGGTCGTTCATTTCGCGCTGGACCTGTAGCGCCGTGCGGTAGCCTTCGGTTGCCGCGTTCGCCTCACCCGCGGCCAGCCATGCGTCGCCCTGCGCCAGAAGGATCTTCACCTCGAGCGCCGGATCATGGGCGGCTCGGCTGAGTTCCAGGGCAGTGCGGTAACAGTCGGCTGCGCGGCGGGGCTGCCCGATTCGCGCGGCCACCGGCGCGAGACCGAGCAGGCTAGCCATTTCGCTGTGTTGGTCACCCAACTCGCGCGCAAGCGTCAGAGCCTGGTCGAAATGCCGCGCGGCTTCGACATTCTCGCCAAGGCCGGCCTCCGCGTCGCCCAAGCGGCGAAGGAGCGCCAGCTCCTGAGACCGGTCGCCGGATTGGCGCACGAGCACCAGCGACCACCGGTCTTGCTCGACCGCGTTGACCACATCCCCCAGCGACATGTACAGAGCGGCCAGGCCTGCACGTATGCGCACCTCTGCCATCCGGTCCGCCAGTGCGTTCGCCAGGGTCAGCGCATTGCGATAATCCACAATCGCGGCCGGCGCGTCTCCTGCGGCAACCTGTTCCTCGGCCAGTGCCATCAACGCGGCCAGCTCGCCGCGGCGATCACGGCGCTCGCGACTCACAGCCAGCGCAAGAGGCATGGACCTGAGCGCTGCAGCGCGTTCCTCTTCACTGCTTGCGGCTTGCGCCAGCCCGAGTGCAGCTTCAGCTTCGCTCTCGCGATCACCCAACGAACGCGCCAGTGTCAGCGCTTCCGCCAGGCACGCAGGCGCATCATCGCTGCGTTGGCCAACCCCGAGCAGTGCACGCACCTCGGCGCGCGCGTCGCCCAACTTGCGGCTCAAGGCGAGGGCCGTCTTGTAGTGGTTGTCGGCCGAAGTGAACTTGCCGGCCCGGTCTGTGGCGTCCGCGAGGCCGAGCAGGGCCTGCAGCTCTGCCTCCTCGTCGCCGGTCGTGCGGGCCAGGCGCAGCGCCTTGCGATACGCTTCAGCGCAGCTGGGGATCGCTTCTGCGGCAAGGTGTGCGCGCGCCAATCCCAACAGAGCCTCCAGTTCGCCCGCGTCCCAGCCCTGGCCGCGCGCCGCATCCCCGATCATGCGATACGCTGCCGCAGCCCCCCGCGCGTCACCTGCGCCAAGGGTGACACCCGCGAGCGCGAGCCGCGCCTGCAGCTCACCGTGGAGGTCTCCGCTTTCCTGGAGGGCTGCCACCGCCACCTCGTATCCGGCGGTCGCACGGGCCAGGTCACCCGCGCTTGCATCCAGGCCTGCCAGGCCCGCACCTGCCGCGCCGGCCAGGCGGCGGTCTCCGGCTTCATCCGCCGCGCTCAGAGCATCCGTGTAGTACTGACGCGCCAGAACCGAATCTCCCTGCTGCAGGTGCGCCTCGGCCAATTGCAGCAGCGTCTGAGAAACAAGGCGGGCATCGCCTGCCGCACGCGCGAGCGGCAGGGCCGAGTTGTAATGATCCACTGCCTGTTGGTGATCCCCCAGCGCAGCATGAGCTGCTGCGATCCCAGCCAGAGCACGGGCCTCGGCAAGCTGCTCGCCGGTCGCGCGCGCCAGACGCAGCGCGGCCTGGTGCTGCGCAAGGCTGGCCGCCGGATCACCCAGTGCCCGGTGGGCTGCTCCGAGACCATTCGCCGCAGACGCACGTAAGGAGGTGTCATCCAGTTGATCCGCAAGGGATGCAGCTTGCTCGCAATAGGCCAGCGCGTTGCCGGCCTCGTCGAGCGACAGATGGGCATGGCCAAGTGCGAGCAGCACCTCCACCTCGCCGCGACTGTCGCCCAGATCCGCCGTCAAGGCCCACGCTTCCCGGTAAGCCGCTACAGCGCGGCCGGGCTGGCCGGTGCGCTCGAGATTCCGGGCAAGACCGAGCAATGCAGCACGTGTCATCTCCCAATCGTCCATCGCACGGCCCGCAGCCACCAGTCGTTCGAAGGCATCTTTCGCCGCGTTCGCTGCGCCCGCGGCGCCCGCATTGCCGGCCTCATCGGCAATCGCAGCTGCGCGCCTGAGCGCTGCGGCTTCCCGCCGCGGGTCATTGCTCTCCTGCGCCAGCTCGAACGAGCGCCGGTAGGAGTCTACCGCCTCTTCAGGTTTATCGAGTGACTCGAGGACCTGGCCCTGGCGGAAGAGGACATCCGCTGCAGCATGTTTGTCTCCCGCGGCCACCAGTAAGGGTAACGCCTGCTCGTAGGCAAGCAGTGCCTGGCCGTGATGGCCCTGCGCGCTGCGCGCCTCGGCCATACACAGGAGAGCCGCCCCTTCGACGTCACGGCGGCCGTTTTCCTGTGCCAGGTTGAGAGCCTGCTCCGCCGCTTCCGCGGAGCCGGCAACCCGGCCGTGGGCTGCAAGCGCAGACGACAGGCCGAGCAGCGCGGTGGTTTCTGAATGGGGATCGCCATGCTCCCGCGCGGCGGGCAGTGCCTGTTCGAAGTATGCGACGGCACAGGCCGCTTCGCCGCCCGCAACACAGGCCTCACCGAGGCGAGTCAGCGCAGCCAACTCCAGCGCGCCTTCCGCCTGTCCGCGAGCCAGGGTCAACGCGTCTCCGTAAGTATCGATCGCGGCTGCTGCACGGCCTGCATCCATCTGTGCGGCTCCGAGGCGCATCCGCAGATCCAACTCGGCCGCCAGGTCCCCCTCCTCGTGCGCCAATGCTGCCGCCTTCGCGAACGCAGTGCAGGCCTCGGCAGGACGGCCTGCCCCGCTGGCGAGGCGCCCCAGGTTCTCGTGAGCGGCCAGCATCATGCTGCGGTCATCCAGGGCTTCTGCCAGCGGCGCGGCAAGCGCATAGCAGCGTGCTGCGTCCTCGGACCGGGTGCTGCCGCCCAGTTGTTCGTAGGCCGCAGCCAGCTCCATCAACGCACTCAGCTCCGCGGACCGGTCGCCCGTGTCCCGCATCGGCTGGAGCGCCTGCTCGAGCCGGCGCACCATCTCCCCGGTGCTGCCTGTCTCCTTATGGATGGACGCCATCCTTTGCAGGATCAACGCCTGGGCAGGGACGTCGTGCACCTCGCCCGCGATCTCGAGCGCGACCTCGTAGTGCGCTAACGCTGATCCATCAGCGTTAGAACCCAGACGGCGCTCGATCTCCGCCATGTCAAAATGCAGGGCCCCTACAGCGCCGCGGTCATTGAGTCCGCCGTAGGCTGCCAGCGCCATGCGATAATGCTCGACCGCAGGTTCCAGCTCCCCGCGAGCCGCGTAAGCATCGCCCAGGCGGCGCAGCAGGGGAGACTCGGCCGCCCGGTCACCCAAGGTGCGGGACAATTCCAGCGCGTGAGCGTAAGCGTCGGTTGCCGCGTCGGCCAGGCCCAACACATCGTAAGCAGCCCCGAGATGCAGCAACGCGGCCAGCTCTGAGCCCGGATCAGCCTGTTCGCGGCTGGCGCGCAATGCGTCTTCGGCGCAGGCCTCTGCAGCTTCGGGCCGGCCGGCCCTTCGCTCAGCTTCAGCCAGGCGCAGCACCAGGGCCAGTCTCGCCAGGCCGTCTCCGCTGGCCTCCACGAGAGAGATCGCGCTGCGCAGGCAAGTTGCGGCCCGGGCTGGCTGCTCCAAGGCAACCCAGCACTCCGCCAACCCGGCCAGAAGTCGCTGCTCCGCGCCAGCATCGTGCATTTGGTGGCTGATGGTGACTGCCTGCTCATAGTACGAGGCCGCGACCTCATACCGCCCGGTTGTGCGCGCCGCATCCGCAAGCTGCTCGAGGACGTTCAACTCGACTGTTCGCAGTCCCAATTCACGGCTGATGGGCAGGCCCGCCTCCAGGCACTCGACACCGGGACCTGAGAGACCGGCGCCGAGGTAGCTGCGGGCCAGCCCCATCAGAACCTCCAATTCGGTCGACCGCTGCCCTTGCTTCCTGCTGAGCGGAAGTGCGGCGCCGAGCAGGGAGGCAGCCGGGCCGAGCTCACCTGCATGGAGGTGTGCAAGGCCGAGACGAAGGAGAATGGCCAGCTCTGCAGCCTGATCTGCAAGGCGTTGCGCCAGCGGCAGGGCGCTCTGCGCAGCCATCGCGGCGGCTGCCGCATCACCCTTGGCCGCCAGAGCATCGCTGAGCCCAACACGCGCCGCAAGTTCCACGCCGTCATCGCCGGTCTCTGCGGCCAACACCCTCTCGAATGTCCGGCTGGCATCCTCCAGCCGGCCCGCGCCCACATACGCCGTGCCCAGCCGCACCAACAGTGAGTCCGCCTTGGCCGTCTCGCCGGCCGAACGGCTTAAGGCCAGTGCACGCTCGTAATGCCGGATGCCTTCCTCCGGTGAGTTGTCGATACACAGGTCGCCCAACTCCCCGGCAAGTTCGGCCTCGGCCGCCTCGTCGCCGGTTGCGTGCGCCAGGAGCAGCGCCCTGCGATAGGCCTCCGCAGCGGGTGCTGCCACACCCGCGCGCCCCACCGGCCGGGCAGCCTCGCCGCGCGCAAGCTCCGTGCAGGCTGCCAGTTCTGCATAGGAATCTCCCAGCTGTCCTGCACACCGAGCCACTGCAGCGAGACACTCTCCGGCCGCGGCAGCCTGGCCCAGCTCGGTCCTGGCCTTCGCCAACCAACGCCAGGTCTCGGCCTCCAGGCGCAAGTCACCGGCAGCCCGTGACATATCAATGGCGCGCACCAGCGGTTCGATCGCATCAGCATTCTGGCCCGCCCCTGTGAGAGCCGCGCCCAGCTGGGTTGCGGCAAGAGCGCCTGCCATGGCATCATCGCTCTCCGTGGCAATCGCCACGGCCCGGCGCGCAGTGCGCACAGCCTGCGATAGAGCGCCCGACTCGCGCTGCACGGCTGCCAATGCTGCCAGATGGCGTGCTTCCCAACGTCGCCGGCCGGGAATCACCGCCGGACGCAGGGCGTGCTCCAGCCAACAACCGCGCAGCTCGTGGGGTATGTGGGCTGCAAACAAATGCGGAATGCCACCGAGAAGCGCGTCGCAGGCGGCGCGAGCGAGGGGATCATCGCGTGCTGACAGATGCTCCCAGGCAGCAGTCACCTGCGGCCAGAGTTCTACAAAATGACGCGACGCGGCAGCGCCCCCGGTCCCGCCTGCCCGGTAGGCCTCTTCCGCAGCAATCGCCGCAGCCAGCACCGCCTCAGCATGGCGTTGCCGCACGGCGGAAGCGTCGGGACTGTCATCGAGCATCCTGGCTGCGTATGAGAGCGCTGAGCGCCCGGCCCGGCAGACCGGGTCATTCGCGGCCGGAGAAGTATCGAGCAGACCGCCGGACGCCAGTCCGGCGAGCGCAGCCTCACTCACATCCTCGGGATCGCCCCACACGTCGGCGACCAGCGGAACGTCGAGAGGCCCGGATGCAAACGCACCCAGGCTACGGAAACGCCACTGCAGATCCGCCGGCAGCGCCTTGTATGCCGCTGCCAGGCGATCCCATCCCGCAGGGCCGTCACGTCCGGACTCCCCACTGTCGCCTGCCGCGCGACCGGCGCCATTGCCGCTTGGGGCGCCACGCAGGTCGCTCACCGGAACAGACACCGCGGCAAGGTCCAGGCCAAGCGCATGGTCGCGGGTTAACAGAAGCGCAGAGGATCGTTCCGGCAGCAGCTCGGCGGCGGCCCAGGCTGCAACATCGGCCTTAATGGCGTCATCCAATACAGCCAGGACGCGTCCGCGTCCGGCGAGCGCACGCCGCACGGCTGCACTTCGCCTCTTGAGATCGGCATCGCCGCCGGGGCCAATCTGCAGGTGGCGCTCGGCCTGGGCCAACAGTGTTGCAGGGAGCGTGTGTGGTCCCAGGTCCAGCCACAAGGCATCCCCGGCATATGCATGGGCGAGGTCCGCAGCCAGGGCGCGACCATAGCAGGTCTTGCCGCTCGCAGGGCCGCCGTGCACCGCGACGAGGTTGACGCCGTGATTCGTCTCAGACGAGAGGAGCGAACACAAGGCCGCGTAGGTGGAAGTATGGCTCATGTGGTTCCCCCTGGGTGGTCTGCCCAACAAGTATTTCATATATCATTGTAATAGTATTTCCTGGGAACGCCAAATCGCGGAAAAGGGGTGCGGGAAGTAGAATGCGGAGCGACACACTTCGCAGCGTTCACCCGGAGGCAGTCTCGCCCTTGGACAGATACATGTAGGATGGGCGCGGGCATGGGGTGTGCCTGGGATCTGGGCACCCAAATTCGCCACGAGAAACGAAGGAGATTCAGGGGTCTATGAGCGCGTAGGGAATCGAACCCTAAACCCGCGGCTTAAAAGGCCGCTGCTCTGCCAATTGAGCTACGCGCCCGAACGTTGATATGTTAGCACATCTGAAGCGGGCTGACAAAAGATGGGGGCCAGATCCTGTAGTTTGTTGCGGCAGGTGCCCGGCACTTTAACGATCCGAAGGATCGCAAGTGCCGGGCACCTTTGTGCGCGCCGTTCCTCATGCCGCGAAGTACTTCTCCGCCTCCCCAGGCGCGAATTGATCCAGCACCTTGCGCGGGACGCCGTTGGACTGAACAATGCGGCTATAGACTGCAGCGCTCGTGCGGGGTGTGCGTTCCCCTGTCTGGGGATCCAGCCCGATCAGCCCGAAGCGCAGATTCCACCCCTCCGCCCACTCGAAGTTGTCCACCAGGGTCCAGTGATAGTAACCTCGCACATCAACGCCGTCCCGGATAGCCCGCCACACTTCGGAGAGATACGTAGCCAGCACGTAAGGTCGCTGCACATCTTCGCGATCCGGCACACCATTTTCGGTGATGTAGATTGGCTTGCCATATGCCTGCAGCTTCTTGAGCGCCAGGTACATCCCCTCGGGATTGATCTCGCAGAAGGGCTGGCCATCAGATGTGCACTCACATGAGGCCAGTTCGGGCAGGAAGGCCTGCCTCGTGAAGAACATGCCGGGTTGCGTCCGGTCGAAGCGCATGTGGGTGGTCGAGTAGTAGTTGAGGCCGATGTAGTCGCTCGTGTCGATGAGCTGAGTGACGACCTGTCCCGCGCCCAGAACAGGACCCCATCTGCCGGTAGTCACTGCGTCCAACACGGATCGATTGGCAATCTGGTCATACAGGTCCGCCACACGGCGGTCGAACGGGTTGGCGGGATCGGCGGGCAGGAAATAACGCAGGTGGTGCGCCAGGCCGACCTTTGCGTCGCCCTGCAGTCGGTGGATGACCCGGTACGCCCGGGCATGGGCCAGAAGCATGCTGCGCAATACGGCCGCTGCTCGACGCCAGCTTCTGCCACCCGGAGGGAAGAGCCCTTCGTGGAAGCCGATAAACGCATAGACCGTCGGCTCGTTGATCGTGCACCACAGGTTGACCTGGTCGCCCAGCGCGTCGACGACCTTCGTAGTGAAGCGGGAGAAGTAGTCGCTGGCGAGCGGATTCTCCCAGCCGCCCAGTTCACCGAGCCACACGGGGTCCGTGAAATGGTGCAGCGTGACCATCGGTTCCAGCCCGCGCTCACGCAACAGCCCAACCATCTCACCGTATTTGGCCAACGCCCGGGCATCAAACTCGCCCGGGTTGGGCTCGATGCGGCTCCACTCGACCGAGATGCGCAGGCTGTTGAGCCCAAGCCCGGCCGCGCGGTCGAAATCGTCCGCAGCCACTTCCAGATCCCACCAGTTGGTGGCCGGGCCGCACACCTGGCCGCCGGCGATGCGGCCAGGCTGCTGCTCCCACAAGGACCAATTGTTAGCGTGGTTGCCGCCTTCGTTCTGGTGCGCAGCGGTGGCGGCGCCCCAGCGGAAGCCATCGGGAAAATGCAGGATGTTGTTCATAGTTCCATCGCTAATTGGCAGGCTCGTTGTCCTTCACATCGTTCACGACCGGTGCAGCAGCCCAGTGCTCGAACGTCACACCGGCCTCAGTCAGGAATGCAACCGCATTCTCGTCGGGATAATGGCCGGCGTAGACGACGCGCTTGATGCCCGCATTGATGATCATCTTGGCGCAGGTCAGGCACGGCTGGTGGGTGACGTAGATGGTGCCACCTGCAACGCTGACGCCGTGCAACGCAGCCTGAATCAGGGCATTCTGCTCCGCATGCAGGGTGCGCACGCAATGCCCGGCGATCATCAGGTGCCCGATCTCGTCGCAATGCGGCAAGCCCGCAGGCGCGCCGTTATAGCCCGTGGTCAGGATGCGTCGATCCTTCACCACGATCGAGCCGACGCGGGCCCGGTCGCACGTGCTGCGTTTGGCCACCTCGAAGGTGATGCTCATGAAGTAGTCGTCCCACGAGGGTCGGAAATGCTCGTTCATCAACCTGTTCCAAACTGGCGATCGCCTGCATCGCCCAGGCCGGGCACGATATAGCCGATTTCATTCAGCCGTTCGTCGATCGCAGCCAGGTAGATCGGCACGTCGGGATGGTCGCTGTGCAGCCGGTCAACACCCTCGGGTGCACCGATGATGCCGACATATTTGATGCGTTGCGCACCCCATTTCTTGAGGATGTCGACCGTGGCCGAAGCCGAGCCGCCGGTCGCAAGCATTGGGTCGAGGATCAGGCACACCTGCACAGTTGGCGCGATGGGCAGCTTGTTGTAGTACTGCACGGGGCGCAGGGTGCGTTCATCGCGGAACAGCCCGATGTGCCACACTTCAGCACCGGGCATCATCTCCCAGATGCCCTCGACCATGCCCAGGCCGGCGCGCAGCACAGGAATCAATCCGATGGTCTCGGTCAGCTCACGGCAGTGCGCGGTCGCCAGGGGGGTTTCGACTTCCTTGGGCCGTAAGGTGAGATCGGACGTGGCCTCGTAAGCCAACAGGATAGCGATCTCGCGAATCAATTCGCGGAACTTCTTGGGCTCGATGCTCTTGTCGCGCAGGATCGAAAGCTTGTGCTGAATCAACGGGTGATTTGAGACGAAGACATTCTCAGGCAAAGTGAACACTCAACCCTCCCGGCTGCTGGCTGCGCCAGCATGGCACGGCATGCTGGCGTGGACAAAAAAATGGGTTGAGACTCCCTCCGAAGAGGGCGCTCAACCCATCAACTGTGGGCCAGCTTGTGATCGCTGGCCTCACGCATTGAACGCTCATGCGTTACTCGATCTCCTGCTGATCCCGCGGCATCAAACCACGCTTAATGAGCTTCTCTACCTCGACCTGGCAGGGCAAACAGAGCGTGGCGTCCGGGCGCACTTCCAGGCGCTCGGTAGGAATCTCGATGCTGCAGCGTTCGCAGATCCCATACCGGCCCTTGTCGATCGACCGCAGTGCGGCCTGCACGCGCGCCAGGCGTCCTTCCAACTGAGCGACAAGCGCAACGTTCTTCTCACGCTCGATCAGATCAGGGTCTCCCTCTTCGGCATCGACATCCACTTCTACCTTAAGGGCTTCGCGAAGACGCTCAAGCTGGCCCGCCATGCTTTTCTGTTCTTCAGCCAATTTGCGGCGCTCGCGCGCGACGATTTCTGGTCTTGTTGTCACTGCAACGCTCCTCATTCAGCCTGGAAAAGGGCTGGCCCTTTATACCATAGAATGTTGAGCGCGTCAACGCGCGCTGCGTCGTCGCGCGCGTTGATTCAGCGCCAGCGATTCTGAGCACGCCGGTCGATCAGTCGCCCGCAGCAACCTGCTGCATCTCGAACAGTCGCCTGAAATGATACCCGTAGATCGAAAGAGTGATCGCCTGCGGGAAAAGGCGAGGCCTGCGGAAAAGGGTCCAGACAAGAAGCTTCCAGAACTGAAGCCGCTCTTTGCCCGCGATGCCCAGCCGGCCGATCGATCGAAACAGCGCTTTGACCTGTTCCCGATCGATTGGCTCGCTGACTCTCGGGGGCCTAAACTCGCGCAGGAAGGTGATCACGCGCGCGTAGTAGTGCTCCGGTGCATAGAGATGGCTGAGCACCGCGTTATAGCCGGCGTACAGCGCGTCCAGAGGCATTTTGGGCAGGATGTTGGTCAGGGCTGCGACGTTGTTGCCCGAAGCAGCGCCGGTCAGCCGGCCCTCCCGAACCATGCGTTCCCAGAGCCGGGTCGCAGGAGGCGCCTGGAGCAGTCCAACCATCGCGGTCACGATGCCGCTGCGCTGGATGAACTCGATCTGGCGCTGAAATGTACTGTGCGTGTCACTGTCGAAGCCCAGGATGAACCCGCCCTGCACCTCCAGCCCTGCACGCTGGAGCTTCTTGACGTCGGCGATCAGATCGCGGCCCTGGTTCTGCTTCTTGTTGCACTCGGCCAGGCTGCTCTCCTCCGGCGTTTCGATGCCGATGAAGACCGTATCGAAGCCCGCGTCGACCATGAGCTGCAGGAGCACCGGGTCATCGGCCAGGTTGATCGAGGCCTCGGTATTGAACGGCATGCCGGCCTTGCCCTTGCGCCATTCTATGATGGCAGGGAGCAAATCCTCTTTGAGATGGCGCTTGTTGCCGATCAGGTTATCGTCTACGAAGAAAACGCGCCCGCGCCAGCCGAGGTTGTAGAAGAGATCCAGCTCCGCCACGACCTGGCTCGCATCCTTGACGCGCGGGCGGTGGCCGTAGAGCGCGGTGATATTGCAGAATTCACAGTCGAAGGGACAGCCGCGCGAAAACTGGAGCGCCAGTGAAGCATACTGCTGCAGGTTGGCCAGGTCCCAGCGCGGGATGGGCGTCTCCCGCATGTCCGCGAAGTCGCCGGTCCGGTAGATGTGCTGCGCCTTGCCCGCTGCCAGGTCGGCCAGGAAGGGCGGCAGCGTGATCTCAGCCTCATTCAAGACCAGGTGGTCGACCTGGGGGAACTGCTCCCATTCGCCGGTGAAGAGCGGCCCGCCCGCAACGACCGGCAGCCCCGCGGCCTTGCACCGGTCGATGGTCTCAACAGCCGACTCGCGCTGCACCGTCATCGCACTGATGAAGACGCAATCTGCCCACGCCAGATCCGCGGCCCGCAAGGGAGTCACATTCATATCGACCAGCCGCAGCTCCCACTCTTGCGGCAGCATGGCTGCGACGGTAAGCAGCCCCAATGGCGGCGTAGATGCGGACTTGCGTATGAACGCCAGCGCGTACTTGAAGCTCCAGAACGTGTTCGGGAACTCGGGGTAGATCAGCAAAGCTCTCATCTTGGACTCCAGTCGGGTGCGGTCTGTGTGAAGGCGCCGTGCAGAAAGATTTCCAACGTAGCGTTGAGCATCCCCCGCATGCGATCGACGTTTTCGCCTGCGCCATGCGTGCGAAGCACGTTGAACACATTGCTGAGGAAGAAATCCGTGGCGTACTCGACCCCGACCTCGGGTCGCAGCTTGCCCTGGGCACGCGCCAGGGTAATGACGGTGCGTATCGGGTTGTAGAAGTCCGGCAGCGATCGCACCGCGCCGGCCAGGCGCTGCGGATCGGGCGACAACAGCTCGGAGATGATGATACGGGCAGCCTCAGGGTTTGCCGCGCACCATTCGGCCAGGTCGGTCACGAACTTGTGCAGGACTGCGGTAGGCTCGGCTATGTTGTCGATCTCCGCCTGGACCGCATCCATCAATTCGGCCAGGCTTTGCTGGTTACCCGCCAGGACGATCAGCTCCTTGTAGGGGAAATAGTTGAAGACGGTCTTCTCACTCACCAGGCTGGCCTTGGCGATCTGGCGAACCGAGACCTGGGCGAAACCATGCTGCTGGAACAGGGCCATCGCCTTTTCGACGATGGTCTGCTCGGTCAGCGAACGCTTGAAATCGCGGAGCGATAGGGTCATGACGTACACCTGCTATAAATTTACATGGTCTGTAAAGATACAGTTAGTATAATGAGATCGTAGAGGATTGTCAAGTGGGACAACTGAAGGCGCCGGGCGCCTCGGAGGCGCCGGGCACCTGAAAGGAACCACACCCCTGCCGGCTCAGCCCATCTGCTGGATGTAGCGCGTCGCCGCAAACATCTCGTCGCGGTCTGTCGTGCGGACCAGGTACATGTAGTCGCTCATGGCCAGGCTGAAGGCAGGAGTGACCGGCTCATGGTGCGCGATGCAGTACCCCCACGTGCTCAGGATGTCTTCGTGAGAGTGCCAATACTGCTTGTTGTACTTCCGGCCGACGTAACAGCAGTAGTACTTGCGGATGTAGCTGTCGACGAAATGGTTATTCACCACCACGTTGGCCCAGCCCCAGTACAGGTCCACCTCGCAGGAATGGTTATACACGTCGAGGGCCGTCCCGCCGGGCGGCCGGACGTTGACTTCCAGTGCGATCAGGCGGCCGTCAGGAGTCCGGAAGAACTCGAAGTGGAAGAAGCGCTCGCGAATGTCGAACTCCTTGAGGATGCGACGCCCCGCCTCTTCCAGGTCGGGCGCAATCTCGCGCTCCGTATAGAAATACAGGTGGCGGTCCTCGTTCACGGTCTCCATGATGCCCTGGCTGAAGACAAGCGATCCGAAGAAGACCGGTTTGCCCTCGCGGTCGGTCAAGCCATCGAACGAGACGATCTCGCCCGTGATGAACTCCTCGAGGAGGTAATCGACCGGGGGCTTGGTAGCAAAGAAACGTTCGAGCGCGGCGCGGTCATCGATGCGAAAAGTGTTGGCCGCGCCGACGCCGATATCGGGCTTCGCAACCAGGGGATAGCCGATCCGGTCGACCATGGGCAGTGCATCGCCGAGGGTTTGGACAAGCCCGCCAGCTGCGACCGGCACGCCCGCGCGCAGGTAAGCAGCCTTCATCAGCGACTTGCGTTTGTAGGCTGCGATATCTCCCAGGTGTGGGCCAGGGATGTTGAAGTCGGTGCGCAACCGGGCCTCGCTCTCCATCCAGTACTCCGAGTGCGAGTCGAGCCGGTGAAGCTTGCCGTGCCGGTGCGTCAGATAGCCGCAGGCGCGCAGCAAGTCGTCGTAGTTGTGCATGTCGCTGACACGGTAATACTCGGTGAGGGCCTCGCGCAACTCGGGCCGAAGATTGTCATGCGATTCGTCGGCCAGCCCGAGGACGGTGACGCCCAGGCGAGCAAGGTTGACCGAGAAAAGGTAGTAATTCGGCGGAAAGTGCGGGGAAAGATGGACGTAATTCATTACGGCGCCTCAATCGCATGCAGGTTGGTCAGAACAGGAACAGGAAGTAAGGAACGTTGTACCCGTATTGTAACCGTAGGAGAGAGCGAGTGTCAACGCTTAGGAGGCACCATGGAAAGCTTGCTGCGGCAGCGCGCGGCGCCCTCCTCCTTGCCCTGCCGCTCGAAAAGAACGAGGCAATCGCCAAACAGCTTGGCCGCCAGCTTCTGGTGGCCCTGGGCCTCGGCGATGCTGGCGAGATTATAAACGGCATCGGCGCAGCTCTCCTCCAGGCCCATCCTCCGAAGCAGATCCAGGCTCTCGCGATAGAGCACGGCTGCCTCCTCAAGATTGCCCTCTTGCTGTGCAACACCGGCCAGGATGGCAAGCGCCCTCGAGCGGGTATCCATCTCGCCCACTGAACGACACGAAGCGATGCTCTCCTCGAGCTGAGCGCGTGCCGCAGGGAGATTGCCCTCGATCGCGTCCATGTAGCCGTGGTTCAGCAATGGTACGGCCATGGCCCACCGGTCGCCGACCTCCCGAAACAGGGCCAGGCTCTCCTTGAGCAACACACTCGCGGCCGGGTAGTCGTGGCGCAGCAGGCTGGCCTCGGCTGCCGGATTGAGGTTGAGTCCGATCAACCACTTGTCCCCCAGCTCGCGCGCGCGGTCCAGGCATTCAGTCGCTGCAGCCTGCGCTGTCTCCCGGTCCACCTGGAAGGACGCGATCATCGCGAGACCGCTGAGCCCCCATGCCAGCTCCCCGTGGAGCTCTGACCCGCCTGCCCGACAAGCCGCGATGCTCTCCTCCATGAAGCCGCGTGCTGCACTCAGATCGCCGCGCTGCCAGGCAAACGATCCCACACCAAGAAGCACACGAGCAGCGGCTTGTCGATCGGTCCGCGGGTCGTTCCGGCATGCCAGTGCCCTGGTCGACCACTCCCAGCCTTCGCTCAGCCGGCTTCGCATGACCCAAAACCAGGATAGCGCAGCGACCAGGCGCAGACCCATGCCTGCGCCCTCACCGTGGTCGAAGAACCATGCCAGCGCCGCACGCAGGTTGCCGCTCTCCGCCTCCAAGCGATCCAGCCACGGTCCCTGGCCCGCGGTGCGCAGGTGCGGGTCTGCCTTCTCCGCCAATGCCAGAAAATACGCCGCGTGCCGTTGCCGGACCAACGCTTCTTCTCCGCGTTCCACGAGCCGCTCGAGCGCGTAAGCCCGGATCGTCTCCAGGAGGGCGAACCTCGTTTCACCCTGGCGCTTCAACCGCACCACCAGGTTGCTCTCGACGAGCGAGGTCAGCACATCCAGATTCGTGCGGGAGTCATCAGAAACCCCCTGATCGATACTCAAAACGCCATCCGCAGCGTCCAGTGTCCACCCATCCATGAAGACACTCGATCGGGCCAGGTAACGCTGCGCATGGGGCGTAAGCAGGGCGTAACTCCATTCGATGGCATCGTGAAGCGTGCGATGGCGCGGGGACGCATCGCGCATCCAATCCGCATGTAGCAGGAGTGATCCGTCCAGCCGCTCCAGAAGTGCTCGCGGCGGCAGCGCTGCGATGCGAGCCGCCACCAGCTCGATGGCCAGTGGCAAGCCGTCGAGGCGAACGCAGAGTGCCGCAACGGCAGCGGCGTTTTCGCGCGTCAGTGTAAAGGCGGACCTCCCAGCCTGGCTGCGCTCAACAAACAGCGCAACCGCCGAATAACGCAGCAGCTCCGTGGGTTCCACGGTCTCCGGCTCTCCCGCGGGCGTCAGCAACGGAACAACTGCGTATTGGCGCTCACCGCGGATGCGCAGCGGTGTGCGGCTGGTGACCATGATGGTCAACCAGGGACAGGCTTCCAGCAGCTCACCAAGAAGGGGCGCCGCGGCTCCCACGTGCTCGAAGTTGTCCAACACCAGTAACAGGTGCTTCTCCCCCAGGTACGTTTTGAGGCGGCTGGCAAGACTCTGGCCGGGCATTTCGTTGACACTCAAGGTCCCGGCGATCGCGGCGGGAACCAGGTCCGGATCGGAGAGCGCGGCCAATGCGACATAACAAAGGCCATCTCCGAAGTCATCCGCGAGGCTGGCCGCGGCTTGAATCGCCAGCCGCGTCTTGCCCACACCGGGTGGGCCAACCAATGTCAACAACCGGGAGGCGCCATCCAACAGTCGCTCACGTATGACCGCGATATCGTGCTCGCGGCCGATCAATGGTGTAAGCGGAGTTGGCAGATTCGTGAGACGGTGTAGTTCATGGCGCCAGGCGCCGGACGTGAGGGCTGCGGGAAGACCCGGTGGCGTGCGCGCAAAGCTGATGAATGCGGCGCGATCTTCAGGACTAATGGCCAGATGCTCTGCCAGCAGCGCGGCGATCTGCGCGGACGGTCGCCGCTCATTGGCCTCGATCTTCTGAAGGGTGATCACCGCGCAGCACACCCGATCTGCCAGCTCTTTTTGGGTCAGATCGAGCGCCTTGCGCCGTTTCTT
>Ga0123333_10002208_pt1 | contig 20029 bp, 15 predicted proteins | sample BioC12SIPDNA_3_FD_89957 | JGI IMG/M metagenome (GOLD analysis project Ga0123333, IMG submission 89957) | Anaerobic biogas reactor microbial communites from Washington, USA - Biogas_R2_B C12 SIP DNA | ecosystem: Engineered > Bioreactor > Anaerobic > Unclassified | place: Washington, USA... | reverse complement strand
GGCCGCATCAGACAAAACACCGAATCCAGTCCTCGGGTCAGGCCAATGCCGGCCAGAAGCGCAAGCGGCACGGTGGCCACGATTTCCGGCAGCCAGGTATCGAGCGCAAACAGTGCGACCCACCAGGCGGCGATCCAGCCATGCTCGGTTCTTCGGGAAACCACTGCACCGAGCAGCGCCATCATCAGCAGGATGGGAAGGAACGGCTCGCCGGTGCTGACTGTGAGCAGCAAGCGCAAGAGTCCGGTGTAGACCGGCCAACCGTGGTCAGTGGCGGCCAGAAAAACGTCGGGTCCATGGCGCGTAAGAACGATGATCCACCACGGCGCTGAGATGATCACTGCGCCTCCCGTCGCGAGCAGTGAGTTGCGAATTGCCGTTCGCGAGCGACCAAGCGCGACGAAGAATATAATCGCACTTACGGCCAGAAACCAGGTCATCTGTGGGTGGCTCAGCACGGTGAGGCCGGCGAACAGTGCCGAGAAGATGAGATGGCGCGTCGAGGGGTGTCGATAGACCAGGGCAAGTTCCGTCAAGGCCATGGCCGCGAACAGGAACCCGGGTGCCCGTGTCAGCCCTCCGCCCATCAGGTACCAGCGGAAGCCCTCGGGCAAGAGCGCAAAGACAATCACTGCATGAGTGGCCTCACTACCAGGGCCGAGTATGATTCGCGCCAGCCGGTAGGTCGCAGGGATCGCGAGCAGGTTGAACAGGAAAGGGAGCCAGCGCAGCAGATCGAGAAGCGACCATCGCCCCAACCGGTCAATCAGAGCGGCCAGGTATAGCGCAAGAGGCGGGTATGCAAAAGGCAGGGCAGCCTGGTTGTACGAGGTCCAATACGGAAGTGAGAACTTGGCCACCTGGATGTCTTGTGCCATCGCATAGAACAATCCGCCGTCGATCAGGGGAAAGTCGCTGCTCAGTACAGGGGCTCGGGGCAGGACGATAGCGAGCGCAATGCCAAGGAGCGCGATGAAGTCTCGTGCTCGTCTTGATGACTTGTCTTCAGGCATGAACAAGCCCTTGATGCGACAGCCAGCATGGCAGGTCGTAATTGACGGAGATCTGATTCACTTCAGTCGGACTCCTTGGCTCGACGTAGCGCCACGAGAACAGATTGCGACTCGTAGACTACTTCATAACCTGTCGAATTCGCAAGCGCCCTGCGGAGTGGCCGGGCGCTGGACACCAGGGGCGACTCAGCAAAGCCATGTTGACTGCTTCGCTTGGGGACATACACATATTCCGCCTGTTCGCCGGCGCCCGCCAACCATTGATCGATGCAGAGCGGTCCTCCTTGCGCGCATTTCAACAGTCGCTCGTGTCGCTCGATTCGACGCTCGAAGTCCTTGGCGGGGAGCCATTCAGATCCCTGCACGGTTGAAACGCTACGTCTTCCCGAAAGCGCCGGAAACCACTCGGACGACATATCCCTTTCCCAGCGGTCAACAGGCATGGTCACAAATTTCGCGTCGGCAGGGGTATTGGCCTTGATCCACTGCATTGCCTCCCGCTCTCCTTCTGGGAGCGGCTGCAGCATGGAAGCTGATGCCAGAATAGTGCCGCCAGCTGTGTAGACAAGGAGTGCGAGTACTGCGCATGTTGTCCCAACGTTTCCCCATCGTAAAGCCCATGCAGGTCCTGGCGGTTCCGGTGCTTGGCTCTCTCGACTCGGATTGTGACGTTGGAACAGTGACAGAGCGATCTGGATGCCACTAGCACCCAGGATGCTCAACGGCACCGTAGCTGTTGTCAGGGCGCCGCGAGGGTCCAGAATAAGCATGAGTGAAAGCCACAGAGGCAGCAGCATTCTTTTTCTGTGCAAATCTCCAACAAACCCAACGAGAGCCATCGAGCCAACGATTGGCACCAGAGGCTCCGCAGTTCCGTATCCGAGCATGACGATCAACAGGCTCGCGGTTACCGATTCTCCATCTCGTGCAGCAGCAATGAAGGGAGCTAGGCCGTGACGCGAGATGACGGTGACCAGCCAGGGGAAAACCAAAGCAAGCGTCCCTATGACCACGGATGCAATAATCGCGGGCCTCCCACTCGTTCGATGTGTCGTAATCGTCAACAAGAGACAGCTGTACGCGAGGAACCACGCCATCTCCAGATGGCTGAGAATGGTCAGCGCGCAAAAGATGGTGCAGCCGATCAGATATAACAAACGTCTTTGCCGCAGAAGAAGGACATAGCATTGAAGCGCGACGAGAGCGAAGAAGAAGCCAAAAGAGCGAGTCAGTCCGCCACCCATCACCAGCCACTGCATGCTGCGAGGCATAACGGAGAACAGTACCGTCGCAATGGATGCCAGGTGTCGTGAATCTGTGATAGCCAACGCAAGGCTGCAGACGACGGGGATCGTAAGAATGCTGATGACCGAAGGCAACAGCCGAAGAATGTCGAGAAGTTGCCATCCTGTCGCGCGGTGTAGGAGTCCCGCAGCGTAAAACGCGAAAGGTGGATAGGCATAAGGGATACCTGCTGAATTGTAGGAGGTTGTGTAGGGCAGCCGGTATCCCGCGCTCTCCAGGTCGCGGATCATCACATAAAAGAGCCCTCCATCGTTGAGTGGAAAATCCGCGCTGAGGACAAACGGTATGCGCACCGCACCGGCGAGCACCAAGGCGAGCACAAGAAGCGGCGTGAACGAGGCCCACGCGCTCGAAAGAGGAGTGAGGACGCTTCGAATGGGATTGGTATTCATGAGTGTTCGAATTGGCGGATGAGAATTTCGTGCCAAGGCGAGCAGGTCCGCGGTCCGTAGTATCAAAGGGCAATGAGAATCCCGAGCGAATCTGCCGATCGACTCATCGTCGCACTATAGCACGGGGCCCGATGCTCCATTTCTTTGAAATTTCTTAGAATGTTCCGATGAGGAGATTCGGTGGCAGTCTGGCACTGCGGGGTGACGGACTGCAAGTTCCTCAGATGGAGACAGGCCACGGCCTTGAAGTCACCGCTATGTCGTATTATGTAGCATAAACGATGATCGTATTCCGCGTTGGTGCAGGATTTTCGCGCGTTGAGATAGCACTGGGACTTGTAAGTGTGTTCGAATATATGCACAGGCGACGCTTTGAATTCCGAAAAATTGTGCTATGCTAGTGTTGGCATGCGCAGTGCCGAAGAGTGCTTTGGATGATTCCAATGGAGGAGAAGTGGCGGCAACAAGTAACTCATCTTGGGTCAAGGGGTACAGTGGGAACCCGATCGGGGAGGCCAGCGCGGGCCGTTCGCTCGCGGAGCTGCTGGCGGAGATCGGGGACGAGCGGCTGGCATATCCGATCGATGATTGCGAAGCGCCAGCAATGACGAGGCGGGAGCTCCTGTGCCGGGTTCTCTGGACGCGCAGTGTGGTGGATGGCGATATGACGGCTATCAAGGTGCTTCTGGAGTATCTCGAAGGCAAGCCGGGCGGGCCCGGCGCGGAGGGAGTCGAGTTTACGGCCGACCAGATGGCCGCGGCGCAGGCTCAGTTGGAGGCCTGGTGCGCGGCGGAGGCGTGCGGCGCGGGTGCACCGGCAAAAACGGAGGAGGGAAGCGGTGATGGCGGGACGGTCTAGCGCGGCGCCCTCTCCGGCGACGAGCGGGGTGCGCGACACAGCGCTTCCCCGTGGCGACGGCGAGGGGATGCCGATCGAGGTGCTGTGGCTCGCCTGTTCTAGCTCGCCGGCCTTCTTCCTCGACCGGTGCGGCCATGTCTATGACCCGATGGCCAGCGGATGGGTGCCGTTCCGGCTGTGGCCGGCCCAGGTCGCGGTGATGGAGACGCTGGCCGCGCACCGGCTGGCGGTGATCCTCAAGGCGCGGCAGCTGGGGATGAGCTGGCTGACCGTGGGGTACGGCCTATGGCTCATGCTCTTTCGCCCCGCGGCAACGGTGCTGCTCTTCTCGCGCCGCGATGATGAAGCGGTCCACCTGCTGAACTTCCGGCTGCGCGGCATGTACGAGCGCCTGCCGCGGCCACTTCAGGCAGCCGCAATCGCCCGGGACAACACCCACGAGTTCCGCCTGTCCAATGGATCCGCCGCGCTGGCATTCCCCACCACCGGCGGGCGCTCCTACACGGCAAGCCTCGCGATCGTCGACGAGGCGGACCACACCGACGACCTGGATGGGCTGCTCAACGCGGTCAAGCCGACCATCGACGCGGGCGGCCGGCTGGTCCTCCTGTCCACGGTCGACAAGACGCATCCGGAATCCTCCTTCAAGCGCATCTATCGCGCGGCGTTGAAGGGTGAGAACGCGTATGCTCCGATCTTCTTGGGCTGGCGCGCGAATCCGGGACGCAGCGACGCCTGGTACGAAGAGCAGGTCGCAGACGTCCGCGCACGGACCGGCGGGCTCGATGACTTGTACCAGGAATATCCCGCCACGGACGTGGATGCCCTGGCCCCGCGCGCGGTGGACAAGTTCTTCCCGGCCGAGTGGCTGAGCCGGTGTTACCAGCCGGTGGAGGCTGCAGAGAGGGACGCGCAGGCTCTTCGATCTTCGATCTGCAACCTGCAATCCGTCACCATCCATGTGCCGCCCCAGCGCGATCGCGCCTATGTCATCGGCGCGGATCCGGCAGAGGGCAATCCCCAGTCGGACGAGAGCGCGGCCGTCGTGCTCGACATCATCACCGGCGAGCAGGTGGCGACGCTGGGCGAACGCACCGACCCCGGATCCTTCGCTACGCACCTGGATGCGCTGGCCCGCGCGTACAACGATGCGGCGGTGCTGGTGGAGCGCAACAACCACGGTCACGCGGTGCTGCTGTGGCTGCGGGAAGCGGCCAGCACCCTCGTGCTGAAGGGGTTGGACGGCGCGCCCGGCTGGGCCACAACGGGCGCCAATAAGCACATGGCCTTCGACCAGGCAGGCGTCGCGATTCGTGACGGGGGTCTCCTGCTGCACGACGAGGCAACCTACCTGCAGCTTGCGGCGGTGGACGGCGTGACCCTGCAGGCTCCCCCAGGGCAGCATGACGACCGGGCCATGGCGTGCGTGCTGGCGCTGGCCGCATTGAAGTGGTGCAGCGTGTGGCCATACGAGGCAGGCGCGCCCCTTCCGCCGCGTCCGGACACTTGGGACCTGGACAAAGGATCGTTCTGACTCAGGAGATAGCTGGTGCAACTAATCGATGAAGCTGTGGCGTGCGTGAGGCGTGGCTGGTGGGTCTTTCCCTGCCAGCCGGGCTCAAAGCAACCAATGACTGAACATGGACTTAACGATGCCTCGAACGATGAACCGGCCATTCTAGCATGGTGGAGAGAGCATCCGCAGGCGAACATCGGGGTGTCGTGCGGGCCGTCGGGGCTGTTGGTGATCGATGTGGATCATCCCGCGGGCGCCGAAAGCTGGCACAGGCTGTGTGCGGAGGATGGCATTGCCGTCAGGACCGTGGTCAGCCTGACGCCTGCGGGAGGACATCACGAGTATTTCGCGGCGCCCCAGGGCCTGGCGGCGAAGAACTCCGCGGGCCGGCTGGCGCCGAACCTGGACGTGCGAACGGCGGGAGGATACGTGATCGCGCCCCCGTCGCGCCACCCCAACGGCGGAATCTACCGGTGGGCGCCCGGGCAGGGTCCTGGCGAGGTCCCACTGGCCCCGCTACCCGAGCCCCTCGTGCGGCGGTTGGCTGCGCTGGCCGGAGCGGGGGAGGGGAACACCATCGCATCCCGCAGGCGAGGCCAGGTGCGGGACATCCGCCGCTATGGTCAGGCTGCGCTGCAGAGGGAGGCGCAGATGGTGCGCCAGGCGCCGGAGGGCACGCGCAACGACCGGCTGAACCGCGCTGCGTTCTGCCTCGGCAGGCTGGTGGCGCAAGGCGCGCTCGCGCCCGCGGAGGTGGAGGAGGAGCTTGCATACGCTGCAATCAGGGCGGGGCTGCCGCCCGGCGATGTCGCCAGGACGATCCGGAGCGGGTTGGAAGCCGGGATCGCGATCGGCCGGCACATGAGGCCGTGCCCGGAGATCGCCGGCAACGCACGACGCGGTGCGGCGCGCCACGCGGCACTGTGGATGAACCCGCCCGGCCACACGGCCGAGGGTCCCTCCTGCGAGCCGGGCGTGGCTGCAGGGGATGGGCCGGAGCCGCAGAACTTCCACCTGACCGACGCGGGAAATGGCGAGCTGATCGCCGCGCTCTACGCCGAGCGCCTGCGGTACGATCACGACCGGGGCGCCTGGCTGCTGTGGGATGGCACGCGGTGGCGGCCGGACAAGAAGGGCGAGGTGAGATCGCTCGCGGTTGAGGCTGCGCGGCGCCGGGGGGAGACCGCACTTGAGATCCTGGACCTTGATCTGGCCAAACGGACGGAGCGCTGGGCATTAGGTTCCGAGAGCGGCGCTCGGCTCAGAGAAGCGTTGAACCACGCGCGCAACCTCCGGCCGATAGGCATCGAGCACGCTGAGTTGGATGCCGATCCGTGGGTGTTGGGCTGCCCCAACGGTGTGCTTGACCTGCGCACCGGCACGTTGCGAAGCGCCGCGCCTGACGATTTGATCACCTGCGCGACCGGCGTGCCCTTTGACCCGCAAGCGCCGGCTCCCCGGTGGGAGCGGTTCCTGCAGGAGATCTGTGTTGGAGACGCGGAACTCGTCGAAGCCCTGGCCCGCGCCGCAGGCTACAGCCTGACGGGGATCACGCGCGAGCAGGTGATCTTCATGTGCCTGGGAGATGGCGCCAATGGAAAGAGCACCTTTCTGAACGCACTGGGCGCAGTGCTCGGAGATTATGCGGGACATGCCACTTCCGGGTGTTTCGAACAACCACACCACGGCGAGACACTCTCGAACGACGTGGCCATGCTTGCGGGGAAACGGCTGGTGACCGTGGAGGAGACGGGCGAGAACCGGTGCCTTTATGAGCAACGGGTCAAACAGATGACAGGGGGTGATCCCATCACGGCGCGCTTCCTGTACCGGGAGCACTTCACCTTCTTCGCGACATTCAAACTGTGGATGGCGACGAACTACCGGCCCAGGATTGCCGGGACCGATAATGGCATCTGGCGCCGCGTGCGCGAGATTCCGTTCAGGGCCACTTTTCAGGGCCGCGAAGATCTGGACCTGGCATCGACGCTGGCGGCAGAGCTGCCTGGCATCCTCGCGTGGGCTGTCCGCGGCTGCCTGGCGTGGCAGCGCGAGGGATTGGGCCTGCCCAGCGCGGTGAGCCAGGCTACGGAGGATTATCGCGTCGAGAGCGATCCAGTCAGGCGGTTCCTGGCCGAATGCGTCGACAAGACGCCGGGTGCACGTCTCAGCGCGACAGCCTTTTACAAGGCATATGCGACTTGGTGCCACCGGGAGGATGGCGTCCTGATCACGCAAACGCGCTTCGGAAGGCGGCTCGATCAGCTTGGTTATCCCAAGAGCCACACGGAGCATGGCACGGTCTACGAGGGCGTGGTGCTGACTGTGTACGAGAACTGACGGGTCTGACCGGTCATCCTTGAAGGGCTGGTATGAAGCGGGCTTCGCGTCGCGAGACCATCTGAACCCGTCAGACCCGTCATGATGACAGGGGGATGCGCCGCCATTTTTTCTGTCAAATGTGACTGCGCGCATAAATGGCTGACCAAGCGTCTTGACGCATGGCCGCAAGCGAGTATACTAGAGTCCGGCCCTCATCACACGGCCTGTGCAGCCTACGAGCGCGTGTTGGCCGGACCGTGTTATTTCGCTTCGTTCGTTAGGGTTGAGGTGATTTCGTGCCGAGCCTGGTTGCCGGTGAGCCACTTCGGATTCTTCTGGTCAGCCCCCGCGCAGAGTTGCGCGCGGAGGTGGGCGATGCGCTGCAGGCCGTGGGCGAGCACCGCTACTACTGGGTCTCGCAACCGGACCTGGCGCTGACGCGAGCGCAGGGCCTGGCCCCTCACGTGATCCTCGTCGACGAGGACCTGGGGGATGTCGATCCCGCAGGCGTGGTCGAGCGCCTGGCCGGGGGCCCGACCGGGAGCGTGGTGATCTTCCTGGCTGCGCCGGATGCGCTGGAGGCAGCCCAGGTGGCCGTGTTCGCGGGCGCGCGGGCGTTCGTCGTTAAGCCGGTCAAGGGCGACGATCTCCTCGGCACGCTCCGCCAGGTGCTCGGCCAGCGCATCGCGGCGCCGCAGCCCGTCGTCTACGAGGGCACGGCTGGCCGCGTCATCGTCTTCTGCGCGTCGAAAGGCGGCACCGGCCGCACCACGATGGCCATCAACACGGCCGTCTGCCTGCGGGAGAACCTGCGCGAACCCGTCGTGGTCGTCGACGCGGACTATGCCGCGCCGGCAATCGACGTGGCGCTGAACCTCAAGGGCCAGCGCGACATCCGTGACCTGTTGCCTAAGCTGAACCAGCTGGATTCGGATCTGCTCTCGTCCGTCCTTGCCGCGCATTCATCCGGCGTGCGGGTGCTCCTCGCGCCGCCGCCCGAAACGCTCGACTATCCGCCCACGCTGCCCCAGGTCCAGCAGGTCACCGCCTGGCTCAGGCGCATCTTCCCCTGGGTCCTGGTCGATCTCGGCCTTCCGCTCGACGAGGCCGCGTATGCCTTCCTCGATGCTGCGGATCGGGTGGTGATGTCTGTCCTCCCCGAGGCGGTCAGCATGCGCAACACGTTGACCATGCTCGGCCAGTTCGACGCGCGCCACTACCCGCCCGGCAAGGTTTGGCCCGTGCTGAACCGCGAGGGACTGCCCGGCGGCCTCAAGAGGCCCGACGTCGCGGGATTCCTGCGCCGCGAGCTGCGTTTCGCGATCCCGAACGACCAGGACTTTGCCACCGAGACCATCAATCGCGGCGTGCCGATGGTCATCGCGCATCGCCGGCGGCCGGTTGCCCAGGCCTATCGCAAACTTGCCACCGCGCTGGCAGAGGACCGTAAGGCAGAGGCGGCAGAGCTCGCCTCCCATCCTTCCCCGGCGCCTTCGCCGGCGGTGGAAGCGCGCAGCGCGCCCTCCCGGCAGGGGCCCATTCCGGTCCTGCCGGAGACGTTCAGCGTCATTGGGGCGCCCGACGCGCCGGAGGAGGAGGCTGCCCCACCGGATGTGTCCGCGCCGCCGGAGGAAGAGGCTCCACCGGATGTGCCGGCCGCGCCGGAAGAGGTTGCCCCACCGGATGTGCCCGCGGCGCCGGAGGAAGAGGCGCCTGTTCCTGCCTGGACGCCGCCGCCCATCATGCCCGAGGCGTTCGCCACGCCCACAGCGCCGCTGGAGGAAGTTGTCCCACCGGATGTGCCGGTCACGCCGGAGGAGGAGGCGCCCGTTCCTGACTGGCTGCAGCCGCCCGTCATGTCCGAGGCGTTCGTCGCGCCCTTCGCGTCCGATGACGCGTCCGCAGCTGTGTCTGATCCCGTGGCCGCGGCCGCAGCTCTCGACGCGGACTCGGCGCCGGAGGACCGCCTCAGCCCCGCGCCGCCCTCTGAGGCCGTGACCCGTTTCATCCCCTCCGGCGATGATTCGCAGTGGGACCTTCCGCGCAAGGGCCCGGCCACGCCGCGGACCCGCCGCGTCGTTCTGGTGGTGGCGTTCCTGCTGCTCCTGATCGCGCTGCTCACGTACGTGTTGGGGCGGACCATTTCCGGCATGACGGCCGGCAGTGGCGCCATGCCGTATCCCGCATCCCAGTCCCGGCTGGCGATCGTCTCACCCATGGCCACAGCCACCGGGTCGCCCGTACCCGTATCTCTTCCGATTTCGGCGGCTGTCACGTCCGCCTTGCCAGTCGCGGTCGCAACCCGAATGACGCTCACGGCCACGGCCCGTCCGAGCGCGACTGTGACTGCCGCCCCCACGCGAACGACCGCACCGGCGCTCCCTGCAGCCCCGACGCAGTCCGCAATCGCGACCCCGACGCGGTCCGCAACTGCGACCCCGACGCAGTCCGCAACTGCGACTGCCGCCCCCACGCGGACGACCGCACCCACAAGGACCGCGATCCCGACCTGGACGGTCGCACCGGCGAACACGGCGACCGCGTCGCGGACGATCGCACCGGCGAACACGACTGCACCGGCCCGGACTGCGGCGCCGAGAGCGACCGCGCGTCCCCCCACACGGCCCGCGGCCACTGCCATTGCGCCGGCCGTCTTCGTCAGCGCGCCCGCATTGCGCGAGCCAGCCCGGGGCCAGAGTGTTGCCGGTGTCGTCACCTTCCGATGGTTTCCCACCGGTCCCTTGCCCCCCGGCGCCAGCTATGAGGTGGTGTGGTGGAACAGCGACGAGCCTGCGGCATCCGCGCGGGGCATCGCGGCGCCGACGTCCGGCTATGCGCTGCAGGCCGACCTCGATTACCTGGTGAGATCGGGCCAGCTGCGGGGGTCCCGGCTGCTGTGGACCGTACTGGTCGTGCAAACGAACCCATACGTTCGGTTGACCACTCCCGGCAGATCCGAACTGGGAGAGCTCCTCTATAGCTCGCCTGGCGGATAGGGGACGCCGGGCGTGCGGCTGTTGAGCGGCGGTAGCCCTGACCGGCTGCGAACTACTGCGCGGTGAGACGCCGCAGCGCGTCGACCAGCACGGCAACTCCCTTCTTCCACTCCTCGATCTCGACGTGCTCCTCCGGCGTGTGGTCCAGCCGGCTGTCTCCCGGACCATAGGCCAGTATCGGGCAGCCCCACGCCGGACCGGCGACGTTCATGTCGCTCGTCCCTGTCTTGTTCAGGAAGACCGGCTCCCCGCCGCGTGCACGGACCGCCCACACGAAGGCGCGCACCAGGGGAGAATTCTTCTCCGCACGATAGGCCGGTTCCTCGCCGCTGAAACGAAACGCGCCGATGCCGTCCACGCTGACGAGCAGCCGCTTCATGGCATCCGGCGCCAGGCTGGGCGGCAGCCGGAAGCCCAGCTGCATCTCCGCGGTCTCCAGCATTCCATCATCGCCGGAATTGAATTGCCGCAGGGACGCCTGCACCTGGTCCCACGCACGGGTGCGGCCGGTGTTGAGCTCCCCGACGAGCTCCTGCACCCGGCGCCAGTAATTGAATGCCAGTTCCGGCGCTCCCACCGCGGGCCCTGCTGTGTGCGACATCATGCGTTGGAACTCGACCTCGGCCAGGAGCCGCCCCTTGTATCCCAACGCCACCCGCTCCCATCCCGTCGGCTCGCCGATGATGCACAGGTCGGGAGCCCGCCGCGCGGCCAGGTGCCGGGCGCCTTTCGAGGTCGCGCTTTCCTCTTCGACCGCGCCGGCCACCACGATGCGCCACCCGGGCCGCGGACCGACGATCGCGGCAGCCGCTGCAAACGCGGCCAGCGGTCCCTTGGCGTCCACTGCGCCGCGACCGTAGAGGCGGCCATCGCGCTCGGCGATCCTGGGGAAACCGGCCACGGTGTCGATGTGTCCGAGGAGGATGATCTCGCGCACCGGTCCCTCGACGGGGGATTCCAGCACACCCACGGCGTTGCCTGCGGCATCACGATGGGCCGAGAAGCCGTGTGCGCCGAGCCAGGCGACCAGGTGACGCACCGCGGGCATCTCCTGGCCCGAGGGCGACCGGATCGCCAACAGCTCGCGCAGCAGCGCCAGGCCATTCACCGTGCCTTCTTCGATCGATGAGAACATGCTGACCTCGCTTTCCGCTCAAAGATATGACCTGACGAAATCACACATCGTGGCGGTCACCTGACCGGTAGTTGCCACTCCGCCCATGTCGGGCGTGGTTAGCCCTGCCTTCACCGTCGCGGCCACGGCTCTGCGTATCAGGGCTGCGGCCACAGGCTCACCGATGTGCTCCAGCATCATCGCAGCACTGGCGACCGCCCCCATGGGATTGGCCACCCCGCGGCCGGCAATGTCGGGCGCGCTCCCGTGGACCGGCTCAAAGACCCCCGCCGGGCCATCGCCGACATTGGCCGACGGCGCCACTCCCAATCCGCCCACCAGCCCGGCTGCGAGATCGGACAGGATGTCGCCGAACAGGTTGGTCGTGACGATCACGTCGAAGCGGCTGGGGTCGCGGACCAGCCACATGGCCGTCGCATCCACGAGCAATTCATCGACCTCGACGTCCGGGTAGTGCTGCGCCACGACCAGGCAGCTCTCCCGAAACAGCCCATCGGTCACCCTGAGCACGTTCGCCTTGTGCACGACCGTGACGCGTGGCGCCGTGATGCCCCTCGATCCTGCGCCGAGGACCTCCTGCGCCCCATGACGCCGCAGGGCCCGCCTGCGGGCCTGCGCGAACGCGGCGCGGGCGATCCGCTCGCTGGCCTGCCGCGTGATCACGCGCTCTGCGATGGCCGTATCGCCGTCCCTGCGCTCGCGGCCCGAGTACAGGCCCTCCGTGTTCTCGCGCACGATCAGGAGGTCGATCGGGCAGCCATTGGGGGCGAGGGGCGATGCCGGTCGCAGGTTGGCGTAGAGATCGAACGTCCTTCGTAGCGTGAGGATGGGGCTGCGATAGACGCCCGCGTCGCCGTTGCCCTCCGGGGGCGATCCACCCGGCAGTCCGGCAGCGCCGTTCAGCGGCGACTGCGTCGCGCCGAAGAGCGTCGCATCGGAGCGCCGCACGGCCTCGACCGTCTCCTGGGGCAGGGCGGTTCCGCTGCGAACAAAACAATCCCAGCCTGCCTGTGCGGTCACGAAGCGCGTGTGGGGCAGGGCAGCTGCAATCACCTGTGCCGCCGCGGGCACAACCTCCCGGCCAATGCCGTCGCCGGGTATCAGACAGATCGTGCTCATCTCAAACCTCCGCCAGGCGTGGACAGGCTCTTCAGCATGGGCAGCAAGCCGCCTGCCTCGAAGATGGCAGCCACCGATGGCGAAAGCGGCGGAAAGGGGAATTCGCCGGCCGCGCAGCTGACAATGCTGCGGTCCGGATCGACGGCAACGGTTTCTCCGGGCCGGATCGCGGCGACCGCCTCTGGGCAGATCACCGGCAGGAGGCCGTTGTTGACGGCATTGCGAAAGTAGATCCTGGCAAAGGACCGCGCGATGATGACCCGGATGCCTGCGGCGCGCAGGCACGTTACAGCCTGCTCGCGGCTGCTCCCGCAGCCCCAGTTGCGCCCCGCAACGATGACATCGCCCGCCTGAACGGTTCGTGCGAACGCGGGATCGAGGTCTTCCAGCGCATGTTGGGCCATCTCCGCCTCGTCTCGGATCGTGTAGGTGTATTTCCCGGGGAATATCACATCCGTGTTCACGTCATCGCCGTACACCCATGCCCTGCCACAGCCGTTCATGACGCCTCCTCGACCTGCGATCTTCCTTCTTCCTTTTTCCCTTTTCATTCGTCCATAACCTCCTCCGGGCCCGCGATCCTGCCAAGGATCGCACTCGCGGCAACGACCTGCGGGCTGGCCAGGTAGATGTTGGCCTCGGGATTTCCCATCCGTCCCCTGAAGTTGCGGTTGGCCGTGCTGATCACCGTTTCGCCCGCGTCCGGCACGCCCAGGTGGTTGCCCATGCACGGCCCGCATCCCGGGACCCCCAGCATCGCGCCCGCCGCGATGAACGTCTCCACATAGCCGGCAGCCAGCGCAGCCTGCAGCACCTGGCTCGACGGGGGGATGACGATGAGCCGGACCCCGTGCGCTACCTTGCGAACCCCACCGTTCGCCTGCCGGAACAGGGATGCCGCGGCTGCCAGGTCCTCCAGCCGGCCGTTGGTGCACGTGCCGATGAACGCCTGCTGCACGGGCGTCCCCACCACCTCGGAAAGAGGTGCGATACGTGCCGGGTGATGTGGCAGGGCCACTGCGGGCTGCAGCACGCCCAGGTCGACCGCCAGGCGCTCCGCGTAGGGTGCATCGCCGTCAGGGTAGAGGGCCTTCTCCGCCAGGCGCCGCGCGCAGTCGCGCTGCGATCCCCCCGCGCGTCCCCGGGCCGCGAGCCGCTCGGCCAGCCAGTCAAAGACCATCTCGTCCGGCTCCAGGTAGGCGTTCTTTGCGCCCGACTCGGCCATCAGGTTGGGCAGCACCATCCGGCTTTCGACGCTCAACGTCTTCAGCCCGGATCCGCCGAACTCCAGGCCGCGGTAGATCCCCGCCTCGGGTCCCAGTCGCTGCAGCAGCCACAGCCCCAGGTCCTTGGCTGTGACGCCCGGCCGCAGCGAACCGGCCAGGTCGATCCGGATCGTCTCGGGTACGCGGAGCCACAGCTCGCCGGTCGCCCACAGTGCAGCCACCTCGCTTCGCCCGATGCCCGCGCCGAATGCGCCCAGCCAGCCGCAATGCGTCGTGTGGCTGTCAGCTCCCAGGATCGTCTGGCCGGGCAGCACCAGCGCCTCTTCGCCGACTACCTGGTGGCAGATGCCCCGGCCCGCGTCGAAGAAGTGCGCGATGCCCTGGCTTGCCACAAAGCGCCGGATCTCAGCATGGTTGGCTGCGTGTTCTGCGGCAGGTGGAGGTACGGCGTGGTCCAGGACGATGGCCAGCCTGCCCGGGTCCTTCACCCGCCCGATGCCGAGTCCGGCGAACAGCCGGGCAATGGCCGCGGTGTTGTCGTGACTCAGCACGAGATCCGGCCGGGCGTCCACGATCTGCCCGATCCCGGCATGAGACAGGCCGGCTGCCCTTGCCAGCGCCTTCTGTGCAAAAGTACATCCCATTGGGGTGCTCCGCCCGTCAGTGTTTCCCGTTCCCATTCCCGTTGCCCCAGTTGCGCAGAAGGTTGTCGACGTCGTCCAGGCTCAGGGCCCGCTCGTCGGCCAGCACCTTGATGTGTTGCGTGAGCGCCTTCACATGGGCATCGGACAGGGTCAGGCCGAGCTGATCCGCCCGGGCCCGGACTGCGTTCCAGCCGGTGAGCCTGTGTGCGATCGAGATATAGCGGGTGAGCCCGAAGTCGTGTGGATCGAGCGCCTCGTACGTCTCCGGCGCGTTCAGGATCGCCTTCGCGTGGATGCCCGCCTTGTGGGTGAATGCGCTGAAACCCGTGATGCAGTTGTTGAACGGGATGACGACGTCGACCATCTCGCCGACCAGCAGCTCGAGCCTGCGCAGTTGGTCCAACCGGTACTTGGCTGCCGTCGCCTCGCGATCCAGCGTGACCATGCGGGCGATGAATCCGCCCAAGGGGGTGATGCCGTTGCGTTCCCCGATGCCCAATACCGTCGTATCCACGTGCGTCGCGCCGGCCTCCAGGGCGGCATGCGCGTTCGCGACCGCGCAGCCGGCATCGTTGTGGCCGTGGAACTCGATATCGCAGCGGGTGAGGCGCCGCAGTGTTCCCACCATCCGGCCCACCTGCGCCGGTGTCGCGATGCCGACCGTGTCCGCGATGCCAAGCCGGTTCACCACGCCGAGCCGGTCGACGGCCAGGTACACCCGGAGAAGCTCGGCCTCCTCGCTGCGAAACGAGTCTTCCGTGCTGAAGCGCAGCTCGATGCCGGGCGCCTGCTCCCGGATCCAGGGCAGAACCTCTGCCGCCAGGTCGATGATCTCATCGATGCTTCTGCCGTGGCTGAACTGCCGGAGCCTGGAGGATGTTCCGATCACGACGTCGAGGCCGTCCACTCCCGCATCGAGCGCCACCCTGGCGTCGTCCCGGTGACACCGGATGTGAGTGAGGATGTGCGCGCGCAGGCCCAGCCCGGCAATCGTCTGCAGGTCGGCGAGGCTGCCCGGCGAAGCCTGTGGCGAGGTCAGCTCCAGGTATTCCACGCCGAATTCATCGAGCGCATGCGCGATCGCGATCTTTTGCCCGGTCGAGAACTGCGCGTTGATGAATTGCTCCCCTTCGCGCAGCGTGGAGTCGATGATCGCATAGTTGTCCGGTGGCACAATCAATTCTCCTCTTGAGTTCTGCTTCCCATGCCGGGGTCGACCGAAAGCGCCTCTTCGATCGCCGCGACGACGCGCACCAGGTCTGCTTCCCCGATCACCAGCGGCGGGAGCAAGCGCAGCACCGTCAGCCCGGCCGGCAGCGCGAGCACCCCGAGAGACTGCAGCCGCTGCAAGACAGGGGTCACCTTAATCCGGAGATCCACGCCCACCATCAGCCCCAGCCCGCGCACCTCGCGCACCACCGGCAGATCGAGCGCCCGAATCTCCTCCGCCAGGTGTCTGCCCAGCCGCGCTGCGCGCCTCGGCAGCGTCTCGCCTGTCCCTGGGGCAGGGTAGTCACTTGTCATAACGTTCAGGACGGCAAGCGCGGCCGCGCTTGCCAGCGGGTTGCCTCCGAACGTGCTGCCGTGGCTCATGGGCGGCAGCGTCCCGACCCGCGGCCCGATCAGGCACGCGCCGGTGGGAAGGCCGCCGGCCATCGATTTTGCGATGCAGAGCAGATCCGGAATCACGTCGAAATGCTCGCATGCGAACAGCCGTCCGGTCCGCCCATACCCGGTCTGCACCTCATCCAGGACCAGCAATGCGCCGCGCTGCCGGCACAACGCGGCTGCTCCCTGCAGGTACTCCTGCTGCGCAACGTGTACGCCGCCTTCGCCCTGCACCGGCTCGAGCAGCACGGCGGCTGTCTCGGCTGTCACCGCCTCCTCCAGCGCGGTGAGATCGTTGAACGGAACGTGGCTGAACCCGGGTGTGAGCGGCGCAAACGGCCGCCTGTAATCCTCTTTCCACGTGGCCGACAGAGCACCCATCGTGCGGCCGTGGAAGCCTCGCTTTGCGGCGACGATCCCGGGGCGTCCGGTCGCAGCACGTGAGAATTTGATCGCCGCCTCGACCGCCTCAGTTCCCGAATTGCACAGGAATGCCCGGCTCAATCCCGGGGGGGCAACCTCTGCCAACCGGCGCAGGAGTGCCGCGCGCACATCGTTGTGGAAGGTTTCCGGGCAGGTGATGAGCCGGCTGGCCTGACCGGCGATCGCCTGCACCACCGCCGGGTGACAGTGGCCGAGATTCGCCGAACCCTGCCCGGCCACGCAGTCGATGTACTCGCGTCCCTCGGCATCCCAGACGTGCGCTCCCTGGCCGCGGACGATGGCCAACTGGCGTTTCGGGTAGACGCCGGAGGTGTGGCTTCCCTCGGTCTGGATGATCTCCGCTTGCCCCCAAACGTTCTGGCTGGTCGAAACCTTCGAGGTCTCGAAGACCTCGAAGGTTTGTGCGATAGTCTCTGCGAGCATCAGCGCACCTCCACGAGCGCGGACGCCATGCGGGCTGCGATCTCTGCCACTTCGTACCCGAGCTCGCCGATTACCGTCCCTTCGCCTGTCAGGGCAGCCCGGATGGGCGCAGGTCGCCGCGAGTCTGCCAGGATCACGGCGCGCACATTGCGCTCCAGCGCCTCGCGGGCGGCCAGCACCTTTTTCTTCATGCGGCCCTGTGCCAATGCCTCCACCGCTCGGAGATGCGCCGGGTCCACGTGACGAAGCAGGCTCTCCTCATCCGGGTAATCGGCCAGCAGGCCCGGCACGTTGCTCAGGATGACCAGTGCATCTGCGTCGAGCGCCCCGGCGATCATTGCTGAGGCCCGGTCACCGTCTACGTTGAGCCGTTCGCCGCAGAGACCGAGGGCTAGCGGCGCGACCACGGGGGTGTAGCCGGCCCCGAGCAGCATGCTCAGCAGGGCGCCGTTCGATGCCTCGATCTGGCCCGTGTAGTCATCGCGAATGACGCGCTGGCGCCCATTTTCGACCGCGCGCACCGCGTCTTTCCGGCGGGCAATAAGCAGCCGCCCATCCACCCCGGACAGGCCGAGCGCATTGCATCCCATCCGCTGCAGCTCTGCGACCAGCGCCTTGTTCACTCCACCTGCGGCCGCCATCACATAGATGTCGAGCATCGCGGGATCCGTGTAGCGGCTGACGTGTCCCGATGGCGAGGTGATGTGCCGTACCGGTTCACCGACGCGCTCCGCCAGCGCATCCGCGGCCGACGATGTTCCGTGCACCAGGACCAGGGGCCATCCTTCCGCGACCAGCTCTGCCACATCTGCAAGCACGGGTGCAGCCGTCACACCGGCCGCGCCGCCCAGTTTTACGACGATCGGGTTCATTGAGTGTCCCCTTTCACTGCTATACCGGATGGATGCCTGAAAACTCCAGGCCCGATGTCTCATCCCATCCGAACATCAAGTTCATGCACTGTACGGCTGACCCGGCCGCGCCCTTGCCCAGGTTATCGATGGCTGCCAGCGCCACCAGTCGTCCCGTCACCGCGTCCAGATCCCACCCCACGTCGGCCAGGTTGGTTCCTGCCAACAGCTTCGGCTCAGGGTGCCGGTAGATGCCCCCACGCTCATGGACGATTCGCACGAAAGGCTCCTGCCCGTAGGCCGACCGGTATGCCCGCCAGAGATCCTTGTCGCTGAGGCCGGGGGAGACCCACGCGTGTGCGGTGGCCAGCACCCCGCGGACCAGCTCGATCGACGTGACCGAGAGATAGACATCCTGCCGCCCCAATGCCTGGCGCACCTCGGCTTCATGGCGGTGACCGGTCGGGGCAAAGGAACGCACTGCACCCGCGCGCTCCGGATGGTGTGATGATGCGCTGTGGGTGGCGCCCCCTTCCGAAGACCCGGCCTTGACGTCAACCGCAATCGGGACGTCCGAGCGGAGCAGCCCTGCCTTCACGAGCGGCAGCAGCGCCAGATTGGCTGCCGTCGCGTTGCACCCCACGCCGCTCACGAACCTCGCCTCCCGGATCGCCTCCCGGTTGATCTCCGGCAGCCCGTACGCGAATAGCGGCAGAAACTCGCTGGCTGCGTGGTCGCTGCCGTAGGTCCGGCGATACAGGTCCGGGTCAGAGATGCGGAAGTCCGCGGAAAGATCGATGATGCGGGGGGAAAGCGAGGCAAGCTGGGCGATCCTGCGCTGTGTTTCGCCGTGGGGCAGCGCGAGAAACAGCACGTCGCACCGCGCCAACTCGCTCATGGAGGTGAATCGTTGGGGTTGGCAGCCACCCATTGGCCTCAGGTTCGGGTGTACGCCGTGAACGAAGTCGCCCGCATGAGATTCCGATGTGACCTGCCCGATCGCCACGTGCGGATGGGCAGACAGAAGACGGATCAATTCGCCGCCGCCGTATCCCGATCCGCCCGCGATGGAGGCAACAAGGCGAGCGTTCATGCCGGACCCTCCGCGATCCTCAGGACGTATCGCACCACGTGAGCCGGAATGTCGACGCCCGTGGTGTTGATGCTGTTGCGGAATTCCATCGTGTGGTTCACCTCATTCACCAGGAAGCCCCGGCCGGGATCCTCCAGGATGTCGATTGCCAGGACGCCACCACCCACTGCCCGTGCCGCGTCCCGGCATATGGCATCCAACTCGGGTGTCACGGGGCAATTGCTCGCCTGTCCACCCCGGGCCGTATTCGTGATCCAGTGAGAAGATTCCCGGTAGATGGCGCAGATCGTCTCGTCACCCACCACGAAAGCCCGGATGTCACGCCCGGGTTTGGCGATGTACTGCTGGATGTAAAAGATGCTGTGCTGGTACGAGCCGAGGACGTTCTTGTGCTCCAGCAGCGCCTCGGCCGCGTCACGGTCGTTGATGCGCGCCAGAAGCCGGCCCCATGAGCCAACCACCGGCTTCAGCACCACGGGGTAACCCATCTCTTCAATGGCCTGGATCGCGGAGTCCGGCGTGAATGCCACGCGCGTCTCCGGCTGTGGCACGGAAGCCTGGGCAAGCGCCGCGGTTGTCAGCAGCTTGTCCCAGCAGGTGGCTGCGGTCTCGTAGCGATTGACTGCCGGTGTGCCCGCCGCGGCCAGCAGGCGCAGCACATAGATTCCCCGCGCCGCGCTGAGGGAGCGCTCCAGCACCACGTCGGCCTGCACCGCGCCAAGACCACCAGGCCTGAGGATCAGTTCCTCGTCATTCACAAGGGCCACGTCTGCGCGGGCGGCCTCGAGCGCGGCCAACAGCAGCTTCTCTTCGACGCGAATGCGCGACGCGACCAGGGCGACGCGCGTCATTCTCCCCAATCCTCCTGCTCTTCAGGCGCAAGTTCGAGCGACAGCGGATCGAGCGAGACAACTTCCAGATCCGCACCACACGCCGCGCACGGCACGATTTCGCCCTGCACCGGATCGTGCAGGACGACTGGACCTTCACATTCAGGACAAAGTGCTTCGAGTACCATGATTGAATCCTCCGTTGGTTGATAGAAAACAAAAGCCCCCTCCGCCAACCGGGCGGAGAGGGCTG
>Ga0123333_10002206_pt1 | contig 20031 bp, 17 predicted proteins | sample BioC12SIPDNA_3_FD_89957 | JGI IMG/M metagenome (GOLD analysis project Ga0123333, IMG submission 89957) | Anaerobic biogas reactor microbial communites from Washington, USA - Biogas_R2_B C12 SIP DNA | ecosystem: Engineered > Bioreactor > Anaerobic > Unclassified | place: Washington, USA... | reverse complement strand
GTGGTGCTCCTCAACCGCGCCCCGACGCTCCACCGCCTCGGCATCCAGGCGTTCGAGCCGGTGCTCGTGGAGGGCCAGGCCATCCAGCTGCACCCGCTGGTGTGCGAGGCGTTCAACGCCGACTTCGACGGCGACCAGATGGCGATCCACGTGCCGCTGTCGGTCTACGCCCAGGCCGAGGCGCGCCTGCAGATGCTGTCGAGCCACAACCTGCTGTCGCCGGCGCACGGCAACCCCAACGTGCAGGCCACCCGCGACATCATCCTGGGCCTCTACGTGCTCACCCAGCTGCACACCGGCCACCGCGGCATCGGCGCCGAGTTCGCCAGCGAGCAGGAGGCCATCGACGCCTACGAGGCCGGCAAGGTCGACCTCAACTCGACCATCACCGTGGCCGGCAAGGAGACAAGCGTCGGCCGCCTGATGTACCGCTTCGGCAGCGTCGACGAGGCCCTGCTGGCGGTCGAGCAGCACCTGATCGACATGCAGGACGTCGTCACGGCGCGCGTCGACGGCGAGATCGTCGAGACCAGCCCCGGCCGCCTGCTCTTCGCCCGCATGGTGAAGGAGACCCTCGAGGCCGGCGGTGAGGTGCCCAAGGACCTGCTGCGCTACGACACCGTCTACGAGCGCGGCGCGCTGCGCGACCTGGTGCTCGAGAGCTACAAGCGCCTCGGCGTCGAGCGCACCGCGGCGCTGCTCGACGGCCTCAAGCAGTACGGCTTCGAGCTCTCGACCACCTCGGGCATCACCATCGGCATCGACGACGTGGCCATCCCACCGAAGAAGGCCGAGCTGCTCGCCGAGGCGCAGCAGAAGCTCGAGAAGATCAACGCCGCCTTCAGCCGCGGCTTCCTCAACGAGGACGAGCGCTACCAGCAGGTGGTGCGCCTCTGGAACGACACCACCGAGGAGGTCAAGGACGCGGTCTTCGAGAACTTCTCGGAGAACATGCCGTTCAACCCGCTCTTCGTCATGGCGCAGTCGGGCGCCCGTGGCAACCCGCAGCAGATCCGCCAGCTGGCGGGCATGCGCGGCCTGATGGCCAGCCCGTCGGGCGAGACCATCGAGCTGCCCATCCGCGCGAACTTCCGCGAGGGCCTCGACGTGCTCGAGTACTTCATCTCGACGCACGGCGCCCGTAAGGGCGGCGCCGACACCGCGCTGCGTACCGCCGACTCCGGCTACCTGACCCGCAAGCTGGTCGACGTGGCCCACGAGGTCGTGGTGCGCGAGGACGACTGCGGCACCGCCGACTACGAGACCGTGCAGCTCTACGAGGGCGGCCGCGCGCGTCCCAAGGGCCAGCTGGAGATGAGCCTCTACGGCCGCCGCCTGGCCTTGGACGTGGAGCTCGGCGACGTGACGCTGGCGGCCGGCGCCCTCCTCTACAAGGAGGACGTGACGGCGATCTACAACGCCATGAAGGCCTTCCCGGAGCTCACCGAGGTGGCCGTGCGCAGCCCGCTGGCGTGCCAGACGCGCGCTGGCGTGTGCCGCAAGTGCTACGGCCTCGACATGTCGATGATGCGCGAGGTCAGCCTCGGCGAGGCCGTGGGCGTCATCGCCGCCGAGTCGATCGGCGAGCCGGGCACCCAGCTCACCATGCGCACCTTCCACACCGGCGGCATCGCCACCGGCGGCGACATCACGCAGGGCCTCCCGCGCGTGATCGAGCTGGTGGAGGCGCGCAAGCCCAAGGTCAAGGCCACCATCTCGGAGCTCGACGGCGTCGTCGCGCTCACCGAGGACGAGGACCGCGACCGCCTGGTCATCACCGTCACCTCCGAGGACGGCGAGTTCAGCCGCGCCTACAAGGTCGACCGCAACGTGCGCCTGCTGGTGCGCGACGGCGACCGCGTCGAGGCCGGCCAGCCCCTCACCCGCGGCAGCATCAACCCCCACGACCTGCTCGAGTCGCGCGGCCCCGAGGCCGTGCAGGCCTACCTGGTCGACGAGGTCCAGAAGGTCTACCGCGGCCAGGGCGTGAGCGTGCACGACAAGCACATCGAGGTGATCGTGCGCCAGATGCTCAAGTACGTCGAGATCCTCGACTCCGGCGACAGCCCCTACCTCGAGGGCCAGACGGTGGAGCGCTTCGACGTCGAGGAGGTCAACGACCGCCTCCTCGCCGAGGGCAAGGCGCCCGCCAGCTGGAAGCCGCTGCTGCTGGGCATCACCAAGGCGTCGCTGTCGACGAAGAGCTGGCTGTCGGCCGCCTCGTTCCAGCACACCACCCACGTCCTCACCGAGGCCGCCCTCGCTGGCAAGGCCGACGACCTGGTGGGCATGAAGGAGAACGTCATCCTCGGCCGCCTCGTCCCCGCCGGCACCGGCCTCGCCGCCATCCGCAGCACGCGCGTCGCCGACGTGCGCACGCTGGAGAAGGTCAAGGAGGCGCCCGCGCGCGTGGCCGAGCCCGCCGCCGTCAGCCGCCCCGCCGCCGACCAGCCCGCGGCCGGCGAGCCCGCCAGCTGAGGCCCGCCGCGGCCTAGGTGGGCCCCGCGCCCACCGCCGGAAGGTCGACCGCCCGCACCGTCACTGGTGCGGGCGGTCGGCGTTTCGGGTTACCTTCGGGTCGATGATCGTGGCCATCGACCCGGGCCGGAACGTGGGGGTCGCCTTCGTGGCGGACGACGGGCGCCTGCTCGCGCGCCGCATCCTGGAGCCCGCCGCGCTGGCCGACCTCGAGGTGCCCGAAGGCGCCCGCCTGCTGGTGGGCGACGGCACCGGCAGCGAGGCCGTGGTGGCCCTCCTCGAGCGTCGCGGCCTGGCGCCGGAGATGGTGCCCGAGGCCGGCACCAGCCTCGAGGCGCGCGCGCTCTACTTCCAAGCGAACGAGCCGCGCGGCTTGGCGCGGCTCGTGCCGGTCGGGTTGCGGGTCCCGCCGGGGCTGATCGACGACTACGCGGCGTACGCGATCGCCCTGCGGTGGTTGCGGGAGCGGGCCGGGTGAGGCCGCGCTCGGGCGCCTGCGCGCCCGGAGGTCAGTTGAGGCCGTCCTCCTCGCCCACGCCCATGAGGGCGCGCGCTTCGTCTTCGGTGATCTCGAGGACGGCGCTGATCTCGCCGGCCAGGAGGCGGATGGCGCGCCGGTAGGCCTGGCGGTCGAGGTCGGGCAGGCCGCGCTCGAGGTCCCAGCGGCGCAGCTCGCTGGCCAGGGTGGCGATCTGGTACGGGTCGCCGGTGGTGAGCAGGTCGGTCACCTTGCGGTGGCGCGCCGCCCACTGCTTGGGCAGCGTGATGCGGCCGTTCTGCAGGCGCTCGAGGACGCTCTGCACCTCCTCCTTGGTGAGCGCGGGGCGCAGGCCGGTGCCCTGCGGGGCGCTGACCGGCACGTACGCCTTGGAGGTGCCGTTGGGGAACTCCACCTGGTAGTACTGCTGGTTGGTGCCGCCGACCATGCGCATGGTGGTGCCGGCGACCATCCCGACGCCGTACGGGGGCAGGACGACGCGATCGCCCATCTTGAACGTCTTACCCTGGTCTTTCAAAATCAACCGCTCCCTTCGAACCGAGGCGCACTGGCTACGGCGCGACGCACGGACGCGCCTCAGCTGCTGGTTGAAAACGATCTGTTGGGGGTTTCCGCTCGTGCCGGTCGGGGAAGAGAGGGGGATCCACCTGGCACGTGCACGTATCACATGGTAGCAGATAACGTGCGATTTTGCACGCCCTAGTTGCTTCCGGATGGAACCTTCTCAGCCGCTCGCGGGCTCGCGCGTGGAGCGCAGGGTCACCAGCACGCCGAGTAGCAGGACGCCCGCGCCCACCAGCGTGAGCGCCGAGGGCACCTCGCCGAAGAGCAGCAGCGCGAACAGCCCCGAGCCGATCGGCTCCAGCAGCAGGGCGGTGGCCACCAGGGTGGGGTCGAGGTGCTTGGCCGCGAAGTTGATGCCGGTGTGGCCGATCAGCTGCGGCACCAGCGCCAGCAGCGCCACCCAGGCGAAGGTGGCAGCCGGGTAGGCGAGGTACGCCTGGCCGAACAGCGCCGGCAGCGGCAGCAGCAGCAGGGCGGCCACCGCGTAGGCCGTGCCGGCGTAGGCGTCGAGCCCCACGCCGCTGCGCTGCACCACCCGCCCCAGCAGGATGTAGCCGGCGCCCGCCACCGCCCCCAGCAGCGCCAGGCCGTCGCCCAGCAGCGGCTCGGTGCCGCCCGCGAGGTCGCCGAAGCCGATGGTGGCGGCGCCGGCCACCGCCAGCAGCACGCCGGTGAGGAGGCCCAGCGAGGGGGCGGTGCCGAGGAACAGCCAGGCCAGGAGCGCCATCCACAGCGGCGAGGTGGAGGCGAGGCTGACGCTGGCGGCCACCGAGGTGAACGACAGCGACGAGATCCAGGCCGCGAAGTGCAGCGCCAGCAGCGCCCCCGCCGCGAGGGTGAGGCGCAGGCTGCGGCCGGTCAGGGGCGTGCGCCTGAGGCCGCGCAGCGTCACGGGCAGCATCACCAGCGCGGCGATGGCCATGCGGTAGAGCGCCACCACCACCCCGGGCGCGTTCGCGAGGCGGATGTAGATGGCCGCCAGGCTCACGGCCACCAGCGCGACGCTCAGCACCAGCCACACGCGCCGGGGGCTGACGCCGGCGGTCGGCGCGGTGCCGGCGGGGGAGCGGGGCAGGGCGCTCACGTGAGGAGGCTCACGGCAGGGCGCTCACGGGCGGTAGCGGCGCCCGGGCCTCAGGCGCGCGCGAAGCGCCACGCCGCCACCAGCCAGCCACCGATCATGGCGGCCCCGCCCACGGGCGCGATCGCGCCGAGGAAGGCCGGGCCGCCGGCGACCAGCAGGTAGAGGCTGCCGCAGAACACCAGGCAGCCCAGCAGGACGGCCAGCGCCGCCCGCGGCGCGCCGCGCCCCTGGCGCGCGAACAGGCTCAGGAGCATGAGGCCGAGGCCCTGGTAGACCTGGTAGCGCACGGCGGTCTCGAAGGTGTTCAGGCGCGCCGGGGTCACGAGGTCCTGCAGCGTATGCGCCCCGAACGCCCCGAGCGCCACCCCGAGCCCGACCAGCAGGGCGCCCCAAGCGGCGGTGGCGCGCGCCGACAGGCCGTCGGCCAGCCGCGTGGGGTGCTCCTCGAAGGTGGTGGGAGAGGTCGCGTCCATAGACGCGTCCAGCTTCGCCCGCCGGGGGGCCCGGCGTCAAAGGGCGGCGGGTGGGTGCATCCGTGGTCGGAGCGCTGGCGCCGCCGGGCGCGGTACGGACGCCCCGGGCGCGCGGGGGCGGCACGGTAGGCTGGCGCGGGAGCCACGCGATGACCGATTTCCCGTCCGACTTCACGTGGGGTGTCTCGACCTCCGCCTACCAGATCGAGGGGGCGCCCGCCGCCGGCGGCAAGGGCGAGTCGATCTGGGACCGCTTCGCGCACCGGCCCGGCAACGTCGCGGACGGCAGCACCGGCGACGTGGCCACCGACCACTACCACCGCTTCCCCGAGGACGTGGCGCTGCTGGCCGAGCTCGGGGTGCAGGCGTACCGCTTCTCGGTGTCGTGGCCGCGGCTGCTGCCCGAGGGGCGCGGGCGCGTGGCCGCCAAGGGCCTCGAGTTCTACGACCGCCTGCTCGACCTGCTGGTGGCCAACGGCGTGCGCCCCTGGCTCTGCCTCTACCACTGGGACCTGCCGCAGGCGCTGCAGGACCGGGGCGGCTGGACGGCGCGCGACACCGCGTACTACTTCGCGGACTACGCCGAGCTGGTGGCCGAGCGCCTGGGCGACCGCGTCGACACCTTCCTCATGCTCAACGAGCCCAACGTCCACGCGCTGCTCGGCCACCTCGCCGGGCAGCACGCCCCCGGCCTCAGCGGCCTGTCTGACTACCTGGCCGCGGTGCACCACCAGAACCTGGCGGTCGCCGCGGGCGTGGAGCGCCTGCGCGAGATGGGCGCCTGGCGCCTCGGCACCGTCGTCAACCTCCAGCCGATCGAGGCGGCCAGCGACAGCGAGGACGACCGCGCCGCTGCCGCGCTGGCGGACGCGGCCTACAACCGCGCGAGCCTCGACCCGCTGTTCAGTGGCGCCTACCCGGCGGCGCTGGCGCCGCTCATGGAGGCGGTGGTCCGGGGCGACGACCTGCAGGCGCTGCGCCGGCCGCTCGACCTGCTGGGCGTGAACCACTACACCGTGCAGACGGTGGCGGCGGGGGAGGGACCGATCGGCCTGCGGGTGGTCGAGCCGCCGCCCGGCAGCGAGGTCACGGCCATGGGGTGGCGCGTGGCGCCCGAGGCCCTCACGCGGCAGCTGCTGGAGCTGAAGGAGCGCTACGGCAACCCGCCGGTGGTGGTCACCGAGAACGGCGCCGCCTACCCCGACCCGCCGCCCGTGCGCGGCCGCGTCGACGACCGCCCGCGCGTCGACTACCTGCGCCGCTACCTGCAGGCCACCGCCGAGGCCATCGCGCAGGGCTGCGACGTGCGCGGCTACTTCGTGTGGACGCTCGTCGACAACTTCGAGTGGGCGGAAGGGTTCACCCAGCGCTTCGGCATCGTGCATCTGGACCGCGAGACGCTGAGGCGCACGCCGAAGGAGTCGTTCCGCTTCTACCAGCGCGTGGTGGCGGGCGGGAGGCTGCCGGACTGAGGGACGGCCTCAGCGGCCGCCCGAGCTGCCCCCGCCCCCGCCGCCGCCACCGCCCGACACCGAGCCGCCGGACGACGCCGACGCCGACGCCGCGCTGAGCGCGCTGCTGAGGGAGCTGATAGAGCTGGACAGGCCCGCGAGGTTGGAGACGTTGGCGTGGCTCCCGGTGGCGCCCAGCCAGGTGGCGCTCCGCACCATGGCGGCCTCGTCGGCCCCGGCGAGCGGCGCGGCGCGCTGCAAGGTCTTCAGGTAGTTCTGCGCCACGCCCATGGCGGCCGCGTAGGCGTAGTAGACGTCCCAAAGCCGGAAGAAGTCGAGGGGCGCGTCTTTCATGCGCGTGTAGTCGGTGAGGGTGCGCTTGAAGCCGCGCCACTCGGCGACCTCCTGGGCGATCTCGGGGCGCCAGGACGGGAGCGCGATCAGCGCTACCACCGCGAGCCCGCCGATCAGGACCGCGCCCACGATCATCAGCGCCACGGCGTCCTTGTCGAGCACGAGGGCGAGCGCGCCGGGCACCAGGGCCGCGACCGCGGCGATGCCCGCCCAACGGCGCGCCTCCCGCCGGCTCTCCTCGGTGGTCAGCTCGCCGCCGCGTTGCTCGAGGAGCCAGTCGCGCACGCGCTTGCCCCAGCCGGGGAGGAAGCCGGAAGCGTGCTTCTCGGAGAACCGCTTGAGCTTCTCGTGGGTGAGCAGCTCCTCGTTGGCGCCGGCGGCGCGTCGGAGGTACCGCAGGACGTCGGCCTCGAACGGCAAGAGGTCGTCGCGAGGCTCGGTGGTGCTCAGCCGGATGTCGACCTTCCTGCCGCGCCTGGGTTCGAACACGCCGTACCCGCGCCGCATCAGGTCCATGATCGTGGCGTGGAAGGCCGGGCCCATCGACGACGAGGCGAAGTGCTGCTGCATGATGGCGGTTACCGCCGCCGGTGGCAGCTCGGTGGGCGGCTCGAACGGGTACCGCATGCTCTCGACGCGTGGCTCGCGGCCGACGCGCCGGTGCACGCGTAGCAGCTGCACCGCCAGCGCCACGAACAGCGTCAGCGGCACCAGCGCCCACCACGGGCTGCGGCGCGCCTGCATGCCGGTCTCGACGCCCGCGATCCTCGCCTCGTCCTCGAGGAGGCGCTCGAAGCCGGGCGTGCGGCCCTGGAGCGTGAACAACGCGGGGTCCATGAGGTAGCGGATCTCGACCCCGTCGCCCGACGGCACGCGGTCGAAGGCGACGCTCAGCGCGCTACGGTCGTCGCTCAAGGTCACGCGCGGTTGCTCCGGGTTCCCGAAGCGGTGGACGTACGCGTCGTACGGAGCCGACATGGGGCCGGGAGCGCGCACGGTGAGCTGGTACCCGCGCACCGGCGGGTGATCGGCTTCCAGGACCTCCCAGTACCACTGCACCACGTCGCTGTAGGCGTCCACCGTGCCCTCGAGCAGGTAGACGAAGCGCACGCGGCGCTCCGCGACGCGGCGTTCGCCCTCGACGACGAGCTCGGTGCCCCCGTCGCACCGCTGCGTGAACGCGCGGGCTGGCGGACCGGAGCTGACGGCGCCCGAGCCCTCTAGCAGCGTCACCCGCTGGCCGCGCGTCAGCGCGAGGCAGATGAACGCCTGGCCGAAGTCCTCGTCGGTCCAGAGCGTGCGCGTGTCGTCGACCAGCACGCTGCCGTCTGGGCGGATCTCCACCTGCTGCACGACGTCGCGCCACTGGTAGCTCTGGGCGGCGGCGTGCGCGCAGGCGAGCAGCGTCAGCAGCGCCAGCGCCCAGCGGCGCAGCGCGAGCCGTGGGCAGGGCGCCTGGCCACGGACGGAGCCCGTCGGGGGATCAGGCGGTGCGTTAGGAGGGAAGTGGCTCATGGCCGAGGCTAGCCGTAGGCGCTCGTGGCCGGCGCCTACTGGAACGCCCGCCCCACGATGGCGCCCGACGAGCCCAGCACGAACGGCGGGGCGTCGCCGACCGTCACCTCCACGCCAGCGGCGTTGCCGGCGTAGACGTAGACCGGCAGGTCGAAGGTGTAGGTGGCGCCGGGCTGCGCCGTGGTGTACACCAGGCGCTCGCCCTGGTTGCGGGCCCCTCCGCGGTAGACCTCGAGCCAGCTCGGGGCGGTGATGGTGAGGGCCACCTGGCCCTGGGCCACGTCGGGGCCGGTGGCCGGCGCCAGCTCGTCGGCGGCGGCCTGGGTGAGGTTGGCCTCGATGGTGCGCCCCTCGCTGAGATCCACGGTCTGCTCCCAGGTGTCGTAGCCCTCCAGGGCCACGCGCACCACGCGGCCCTCGCGCGCGGTGACCGGCGCGGAGCGGATGGGGGTGACGCCCGGCAGCTGGAAGCCGTCGATGGTGACGCGCGCGCCGGGGGGCGCGCTGATCACGTCGATCAGCACGGTGCCGGTCGCGGCCGGCGGCGCCGCCGTGACCGGGTCGGCGGCGCCCGGGGTGGGCGCCTCGGACTGGCCGGGCAGCAGCGTGTCGGTGCGCGCGCCGTCGTCGACCGATCGGGCCGGCGTGGGCGCGCCCGAGCGGAAGAACAGGCTGTTGTAGCCCCACACCGCCAGCGCCACGAGGCCCACCACCAGCAGCAGCGTGAGCACCGTGGGGCCGACGCTCGGGCCGCGGCGCGCGGCCGGCCCGCGGCCGGGCCTCGGCGGCGGGGGCGGCTCGCCGCGCCGCTCGCGCTCGAGGCGCACCTCCATGGTGCTGAGGCCGCCGGCGAGCTGGCGCTCGCGCTGGTAGACCTCGACCGCCTCGTCGGGGCCCACGCCCACGGCCTTGGCGTAGAGGCGCACGAAGTTGCGGGTGTAGACGTCCTCGGGGAGGCCCTCGTAGTTGCCCTCCTCCAGGGAGCGCAGGTAGTCGAGGCGCACGTGGGTTCGCTCGGCGATGTCGGTCAGCTCCAGGCCGCGCTCGACGCGCGCGTCGCGCAGCAGGCGCCCGAGCTCATCGACCTGGGGCATGCCGGCGTCGAGGCGGCCGTCGTCGGAGGCGCTCACGCTCCCACCCTCCCGCCGAGCGCGGCGAAGGCCGTGGCCACCTGCGTGGCCAGGCGGGCGTTCTCCTCCAGCAGCCGCAGGTTCACCGCGACGGTGCGGCCCTCGGAGAGCTCGGCGAGGGCGCCGAGCAGGTACGGCGTGGTGTCGCGGCCGTGCACCCCCTCCGCCTGGGCGGCGCGGTTGGCGCGCGCCAGCAGCTCGTCGAACTCGGCGCGCGACAGCCCCTGGCTGACCGGCTTGCTGAGCAGCACGCCGGCCGTGAGGCCCAGGTCGCGCTGAGCGGCCAGCACCGCGGCGGCCGCGGCGGGGTCGTCGACGCTCGTGGGGAGCGGGATGTCGGTGCTCTCGACGACGAAGCCCGCCAGGGTGCGGCTGCGGTAGCCCACCAGCGCCACGCCGAGCGTCTCGAGCCGCTCCACGGTGGCGGCGGCGTCGAGGATGCTCTTGGGCCCGGCGCACACGGTGAGCACCGGGTAGCGCGCCAGCGCCGGCAGGTCGGCGGACTCGTCGAAGGGGGCGTCGTGCACGCCGCCGATGCCGCCGGTGGCGAACACGGCGATGCCGGCCAGGTGGGCGGCGAACAGCGTGGTGGCGACGGTGGTGCCGGCGTCGGCCCCGGCGGCGCAGAGCGCGGCCAGGTTCCAGAGCGACGCCTTGTCGGCGCCGCCGGCCGCGAGGCGCTCGAGCTCGGCCTCGCTGACGCCCACCACCAGGTCGCCGCCGACCACGCCGATGGTGGCCGGCACGCCGCCCTCCTCGCGCACGGCCGCTTCCAGGCGGCGCGCCAGCTCCAGGTTGCGGGGGCGGGGGAGCCCGTGGGTGACCACGGTGGACTCGAGCGCCACCACGGGCGCGCCGCGACCGAGGGCGTCGCGGACCTCGTCGGCGATGCGGACCTTACGGGCTACGGTCACGCCTGCAATCTTACCCCAGCCGCAGGGGGCGGCAACCGCGTTCCCCGCGTGCTACGCTTCGTCCGGTGCAGTTCCCGGAGTTGCAGACGGTACTTCCCTGGGTCGAGCAGATCGCCTTCGGCGTGGTGGCCGGGTTCGTGGCCGGCTACGCCCTGAAGAAGGTCGGCAAGTTCGTGGCGCTCGCGCTGGGGCTGCTGTTCATCGCCGTGCAGCTGCTGGCCTGGTCCGGCTTCCTGAGCGTGAACTGGGTCGTGGTGCAGGAGCGCGTCGACCCCCTGCTGCGCGCCGAGTCGCTGAACCAGGCGTGGCGCGCGCTGCTGAGCCTGCTCACCTACAACATCCCGTTCGCGGCCGCCTTCGTGCCGGCGTTCGTCATCGGGCTGCGGCGCGGCTGAGCCGAGCGAAGCTGGGCGTCGGGCCCGCCCGGGACGCCCTCCGCCGGGTCCGTTGTCAGAACAGTTGAGCGTAGTGCGCTTAAGCTCCTTGCGTGAGCCGCTTGACATCGGCGCGTGGCGGTAGATAACATCGGGGCAGTTAGCACTCGCCACGTGCGACTGCTAAACAAGCACCCCTACAAGACGGAGGAACTCATGGCAGATAGCAAGCTGAGCCTACGGCCGCTGGGAGACAAGGTCGTGGTGGAGGTCATCGACGAGCCGCAGACCACCGCGAGCGGCCTGGTGCTTCCCGACACGGCGAAGGAGAAGAGCCAGCGCGGCAAGGTGATCGCCGTGGGTAGCGGCAAGCTGCTCGACAGCGGCGAGCGCGAGCCGATGGAGGTCAAGGTCGGCGACACCGTGCTGTTCGCCAAGTACGGCGGCACCGAGGTGGAGCTCGGCGGCCAGGAGCTGATGATCCTGAGCCAGCGCGACATCCACGCCATCCTCGAGTAACCCACCAGCTACCTGATCCCACCCCAGAACCGGAGAGAACATGGCTAAGGACCTGATCTTCAAGGAAGAAGCGCGTCGCGCCCTAGAGCGCGGCGTCAACTCCGTCGCCAACGCCGTCAAGGTCACGCTCGGCCCCAAGGGCCGCAACGTGGTCCTCGAGAAGAAGTTCGGCGGCCCCACGATCACCAAGGACGGCGTCACGGTCGCCAAGGACATCGAGCTCAAGGACCCGATGGAGAACATCGGCGCCAAGCTCCTGATCGAGATCGCCAGCAAGACCAACGAGATCACCGGTGACGGCACCACCACCGCCACCGTGCTCGGCCAGGCCATCGTGCGCGAGGGCCTCCGCAACGTCGCCGCCGGCGCCAGCCCGCTGGCCCTCAAGCGCGGCATCGAGAAGGCCGTCGACGCCGCCATCGAGAGCGTGCGCTCCATGGCCCAGCCGGTCGAGGACAGCAAGGCCGTGGCCGAGGTGGCCTCCATCTCCGCCAACGACCCCGAGGTCGGCAAGCTCATCGCCGACGCCATGGACAAGGTCGGCCGCGACGGCGTGATCACGGTCGAGGAGTCCAAGACCCTCGAGACCGAGCTCGACGTCGTGGAGGGCATGCAGTTCGACAAGGGCTACCTCAGCGCCTACTTCATCACCGACTCCGACGCCATGGAGGCGGTGCTCGAGGACCCCTACATCCTCATCCACGAGAAGAAGATCAGCGCGCTGAAGGACCTCCTGCCCGTGCTCGAGCAGGTCATGCAGACCGGCAAGCCGCTGCTGATCATCGCCGAGGACATCGAAGGCGAGGCCCTCGCCACCCTGATCGTCAACCGCATCCGCGGCACCATCAACGTCTCGGCCGTCAAGGCGCCGGGCTTCGGTGACCGCCGCAAGGAGATGCTGCGCGACATCGCTGCCGTCACCGGCGGTGAGGTCATCAGCGAGGAACTCGGCCACAAGCTCGAGAACGTGCGCCTCAACCAGCTCGGCCGCGCCAAGCGCGTCCGCAGCAGCAAGGACGAGACCACCATCATCGAGGGCGCCGGGGCCCCCGAGGTCATCCAGGAGCGCATCAAGGGCATCCGCGCGGAGCTCGAGAACACCGACTCCGACTACGCCCGCGAGAAGCTCCAGGAGCGCCTCGCCAAGCTCGCCGGCGGCGTGGCCGTCATCCGCGTCGGTGCCGCCACCGAGACCGAGCTCAAGGAGAAGAAGCACCGCTTCGAGGACGCCCTCTCGACCGCCCGCTCGGCTGTCGAGGAAGGCATCGTGGCTGGCGGTGGCGTCACCCTCATCCACGCCATCGACGCGGTCAAGAAGGTGGCCGACCAGCTCGAGGACGACGAGCGCACCGGCGCCAACATCCTGATGCGCGCCCTCGAGGAGCCCGCCCGCCAGATCGCCGCGAACGCCGGCGCCGAGGGCAGCGTGGTGGTCAACACCATCCTCCAGAAGGCCGACGGCAAGTACGGCTACGACGCCTCCACCGACACCTACGTCGAGGACATGTTCAAGGCCGGCATCGTCGACCCCGCCAAGGTCACCCGCACGGCCCTGCAGAACGCCGCCTCGATCGGCTCGCTCCTCCTCACCACCGAGGTGGTCATCTACGACCACCCCGAGAAGGAAGAGAAGGCCGCGGGCATGCCGGGCGGCGACATGGGCGGGATGGACTTCTGACCGCCTAGCGACACAGGCATCGCTTCCTCACAGCGGAGCGGGAGCGCGAACGTGCGCTCCCGCTCCTTCGCGTACCGGCCCTCGAGCGGGCCCGACGCGCTGCGCCCTGTCGCTCACGCGCGGGTCCCGGCGTAGTAGCGTTGGGTACCGGGTGAAGCACGTCCAGCGCGGCTCCAGGGCCGGCACCCGGCAGCGGAGGAGACTGGGTGCCGGAGCTCACCGAGCTGATGCCCGAACGCTGGGTCCTGCCCGACTACCGGGGGGCCGCCCTCAACCACCTGCCCCCCACGGTGGGCCGCCTGCTCGGCGTGGCGGCCGACTGGCGGTCGGCGCCGCTGGCGCGCCCGGGCCTGCCCGAGCGCGCGCGTCAGGTGGTGGTCCTGCTCGTCGACGGCCTCGGCCAGGCGCGCCTGCAGCGCCAGCTGGCGCGCGAGGACGCCGGCTTCCTGGCGCTGCTGGAGCGCTACGGCGCCCTGGAGGGCGGCGCGCTGCCGCCGCCGATCACCTCGGTCAGCCCCTCCACCACCACCGCCGCCACCAGCGTCATCCAGGCCAACGGCGCCGGGCCCGGCGGGCTCGGCATCCTGGGGTACACCCAGCGCCTGCCCGCCCTCGGCGTGGTGGCGAACATGCTCTTCTTCAACGCCGCCTGGAACCGCTCCGCGAGGGTCGGCGACCTCGAGGCGTGGGGCGTCACCCCCGAGAGCATGCTAGGGGCGCCCAGCATCTACCAGCTGCTCGCCGCCAGCGGCGTCGCCGGCCACGCCTTCGTGCCCAACGCGGTGTCGCGCAACCCGCTCTCGCGCATGCAGTTCCAGGGCGCCGAGGTGGTGGGCTACGTCGACTGGGTCGACATGCTCACGCGCCTGGGCGCCCACCTGGAGGCCAGCGCCGGCCGCCCGGGGTTCAGCTACGCCTACCTGCCCGACTTCGACTCTTTGATGCACCGCGACGGCACCGACAGCCCCACGCTACCGCGGCTGTTCGAGGCGTTCGTGCCGCAGCTGCGGCGCGTGCTCGACGAGCTGTCGCCGGCCGCGCGCGACGGCACGCTGCTGCTGATGACCGCCGACCACGGCCACGTCACCACGCCGCTCGAGGAGCGCCGCCTGCTGCAGCGCTACCCCAGCATCTTCTCGCGGATGGCCCTGCGCGAGGCCGGCGAGCCCCGCCACACCTTCCTCTACGCCCGCGCCGGGGCCGAGGGCGAGCTGCTGGCGGCGGCGCGCGAGGAGCTGGGCGACGCCTTCGTGGCGCTGAGCGGCGCCGAGGCGCTGGCCGGCGGCCTCTACGGCGACCCGGCGCACCTCCACCCCGAGGCCGACCGCCGCGTCGGCGACGTGGTGCTGCTGGCCAAGGGGGGCGCCACCATGTGGGCCGAGGACCAGAACCCCCGCATGCTGGGCATGCACGGCTCGCTCGAGCCGGAGGAGATGCTGGTGCCGCTGCTGGCCCTCAGGGCCGACGCCTGAGCGTCGCGCGCCGCCCCTCCCTGCCGCCGGCCGCCCGGGGCCTTCAGCGCTCGAGCAGCGTGCGGCCGGTCATCGCCGCCGGCTGCGGTAGCCCCAGCAGGTCGAGCACGGTGGGCGCCACGTCGGCCAGCGCGCCGCCGCTCCGCAGCTTCACGCCCTGCAGCTCCGCCGCGTCCGACACCAGCACGCACGGCACCGGGTTGATGGTGTGGGCCGTGTGGGGGCTGCCGTCGGGCTCCAGCATCTGCTCGGCGTTGCCGTGGTCGGCGATCACGAGCAGGGTGCCGCCGCGCGCCAGCGTGGCCTCCAGCAGCCGCCCGAGCCCGCGGTCGACCGCCTCGCACGCCTTCACGGCCGCCTCCAGCACGCCGGTGTGCCCCACCATGTCGGGGTTGGCGTAGTTGATCAGCACGAAGGCGTCGTCCTCCTCGAGGATGCGCTTCACGGTCAGCTCCGTGAGCTCCTCGGAGCTCATCTCGGGCTTCAGGTCGTAGGTGGGCACCTTGGGCGACGGCACCAGCGCGCGGTCCTCGCCCGGGTAGGCCACCTCGCGTTGGGCGTTGAAGAAGTAGGTCACGTGGGCGTACTTCTCGGTCTCGGCCGCGTGGTACTGCCGCAGGCCGGCGGCGGCCAGCACCTCGGGCAGCGTGTCGGTGACCTCGGGCAGCGCGAAGGCGAACGGCGCCGGCCACTCGCGGTCGTACTCCATCATCGAGGCGAAGCGCACCCGCGGGCTGGCGCAGCGCTCGAACTCGCGCCACTCGGGGCCGCCCAGCAGCGCGTAGGTGAGCTGCCGGGCGCGGTCGGCGCGGAAGTTGAAGAAGAACAGCGCGTCGCCGTCCGCCACGGTGCCCACCGGCGCGCCGCCCTCGTCGGTGATCACCGTAGGCACCACGAACTCGTCGGTCTCGCCGCGCGCGTACGCCGCCGCCACCGCCTGCTCGGCGCTCGTGGCGGTGTGCGCCGCCTGGCCGCACACGACGGCGTCGAACGCCTGCTGGGTGCGCTCCCAGCGCCGGTCGCGGTCCATGGCGTAGTAGCGGCCGCTGACGCTGGCGAAGCGCGCGTCGAGGCCGTGGGCGCGCAGCTCCGCGAGGCGTGACTCGACGCGCCGCACGTAGCCGGCGCCGCTGTCGGGGGGCGCGTCGCGGCCGTCGGTGAAGGCGTGCACCCGCACGCGCTGCACGCCGCGGCGCTCGGCCAGGTCGAGCAGCGCCAGCAGGTGCGCCAGGTCGGAGTGGACGCCGCCGGCGCTCACCAGGCCCAGCAGGTGCAGGGTGCCGCCCGGCGCCACCGAGGCGTACAGGTCGGTGAGCACCGGGTTCGCGAAGAAGGTGCCCTCGTCGATCTGCGCCTGGATGTAGGTGAGGCTCTGGCGGATCACGCGCCCGGCGCCCAGGTTCATGTGCCCCACCTCGCTGTTGCCCATCTGCCCGGCGGGCAGGCCCACCGCCGGGCCGGAGGCGGCCAGCTCGGTGCGCGGGCGCTCGGCCCACAGGCGGTCGAACACGGGGGTGTGCGCCAGCGCGACGGCGTTGCCCGGGCCTTCGGGCGCCAGGCCGAAGCCGTCGAGGATGACGAGGACCACCGGTTGGTTCATCTGATCGCTCCTAGCTCACCCGCCCAGGCGCCGCAGCAGCAGCGCCAAGCGGGTGTCGTACCTCTCGATGTCGTGGTGCTCCACGGCCTCCGGCGCCTTGCCGCTCGCGAGCGCCACGCGGTTGCGCGCGGCGCGCTCCAGCTGCGGCACGATGCGCGGGTTCTCGACCGCGGCGGGCATCAGCTCGCGGATGGCCACGTCGAGGTCGCGCACCGCCAGGTGGGCGGCCACGGCGCGCTCGTCGTCGGAGAGGCCGGGCGTCGCGGTGCCGGGCGCCACCTTGAGCTGCCCGGCCGCCGCGCGCACCCGCCCCTCGTCCGCGTAGCGCCGGCAGGCCGCGCAGAGCTCGCGGGCGAGCTCGACGCCCTCGTCGCGCCTGCCGGCGGCCGCCAACGCCTCCTCGCGTGGGGTGAGCGGCCGCACGGGGCCGTCGTGCAGCGCGCCGCAGGTGGGGCAGGGGAGCCAGCCGGCCGCGCGCCTGCGCGCCTTCAGGCCCAGGAAGCGGCGCCCCGCCTGCAGCGCCACCTGCGCCACCTCGGGGGGCAGGTCGAGCTCGCCCAGCCCGCGCGCCAGCTCGGCGAGCTCCTGCGGGTCGGGGCGAGCCGGCTCGGCGGGCGGCTCGGGCTCCTCGTCGTCGCGGCCCACGCGCCCCACCTGGAAGCGGATCTCGCGCACGCCGGTGCCGTACTCCCCCTGGTAGACGGCCAGGAAGCGGCTGCGCTGCAGGCTCAGGTGCATGGCCGTCTCGGAGTCGGTGACGTCGACGTAGAGGATGCCGTCGCGCAGCGCGCGGGCCGAGCTGAACCGCGCCACCTCGGGGCCCACCACGCGTGGCCACAGCAGCACCGCCTCGGCGCGCTTGAGGTTGCGCTTCATGCCGGCGCGCCGGAACACCTCGGCGAGCAGCTCGCTGACGTGGCGCTCACTCATGCACGACCGCCTCGCGCGTGAAGGCGCCGGCCGCCACCCGGTACAGCTCGTCGAAGCGCGGCGGCGGCTCGGTGCCGCTGACCAGCACCTGGGGCGTGGAGGCCGCCAGGCGCAGCAGGTAGCCGCGGCGGCGCTCGTCGAGCTCGGCGGTGAAGTCGTCGATGAGCAGCACGGGCGGCTCGCGGTGCTTCTCGCTGAGCAGCCGGTACTCGGCCACCCGCAGCGCCAGCGCCGCCGTGCGCGCCTCGCCGCGCGAGCCGTAGGCCTGGATGCTGTGCCCCGCCAGGGTGAGCCCCAGGTCGTCGCGGTGCGGCCCCACCGGGGTCACGCCGCGGGCGCGCTCCTCCTGCGCGGCGCTCGCCAGCGCCTCCTCCAGGCTCGCGCAGGCGTGGCTCCGCTCGAGCGTCACGCCCAGCACCGGCGAGGCGGGGCCGGCGATGTCGGCGTAGACCTCGGACGCCAGCGGCGCCAGCCGCCCCACCGCGCGCTCGCGCAGGTCCTCGATCTCGGAGCCCAGCTTCAGGAAGCGGTCGGTCCACACGTCGAGCGACGGGTCGTAGGGCGCCAGGCGCAGCAGGGCGTTGCGCTGCTCCACCACCCGGTGGTACTCACGCATCAGCGCCCCGTAGCGCGGCGACAGGCGAACGAGGAGCCCGTCGAGGAACGCCCGGCGCCCGCTGGGCGGGCCGTGCACCAGGTCGGCGTCCTCGGGGGTGAGCAGCACCGCCGTGACGTGGCGCGCCACGTCGCCGGCGCGCGCCGCCTGGCCGTCGAGGCGGATCTGCTTGCGGCCCGGGGCCAGCCCCACCTCCACCTTGCTCACGCCCTCGTCGTGCTCGATCTCGCCGGCGACGTAGCCCTCCTCCTCGCCCAGCCGCACCATCTCGGTGGTGCGCGCGCCGGCCAGCTCGCCGGTGCATGCCAGGTAGACGGCCTCCAGCAGGTTGCTCTTGCCGGCCGCGTTCTGCCCCACCACCGCGACGATCCCCGGGGGGAAGTCGAGGCGCGCGGTGCGCAGGTTGCGCACGTTGAGCTGGGTGAGGGTCAGGAGGCGCACCAGACGAGTTTACCGCCGGAAGCTCCCGCGCCCCGCTCGCCGGGCTGCCCGCGCAGCGCCGCGCGCCTGCGTCAACGCGGCCCCGGGAGGCGCCGCGGGCCGGTGCTACACTCCAGCCACATGCAGGGCACCGCCACCTACCCGATCGACGTCGCGGCCGTGAGGCGCGACTTCCCCGTGCTCGCCCGCGAGGTGAACGGGCGGCCGCTCGCCTTCCTCGACAGCGGCGCTTCCTCGCAGAAGCCGCGCCAGGTGGTCGAGGCGATGGTCGACTACTACTACTCGCATCACGCCAACGTGCACCGCGGCGCCCACACCCTGGCCGCCGAGGCCACCCAGGCCTACGAGGAGGCGCGCGCCAAGGTGGCGCGCTTCCTGGGCGGTCAGCCTTCGGAGGTGGTGTTCACCCGCAACACCACCGAGGCGCTGAACCTGGTGGCGGGCAGCTGGGGGCGCGCCAACCTGCGCGCCGGCGACGAGGTGGTGCTCACCGTCGCCGAGCACCACGCCAACCTGCTGCCGTGGCAGCGCCTGCGCGACGAGCTCGGGGTGGTGCTGCGCTTCGTGGGGCTCACGCCCGAGCAGCGCGTCGACCTGGACGCGCTCGAGGCGGCGCTGGGCCCGCGCACGCGCCTCGTCACCACCTTCCACATGAGCAACGTGCTGGGCGCCATCAACCCCGTCGCGCGCATCGCCGAGCTGGCGCACGCCGCCGGCGCGTTGCTGCTGGTCGACGGCGCCCAGGGGGCGGCGCACCTGCCGGTCGACGTGGCCGCGCTGGGCGCCGACTTCTACACCCTCTCGGGCCACAAGATGCTCGGTCCCACCGGCATCGGCGCCCTGTGGGCACGCCGCGAGCTGCTGGAGGGCATGCCGCCCTACCTGGTGGGCGGCGAGATGATCCGCCGCGTGAGCCTGGAGGGCGCCACCTGGGCCGACCCGCCCAAGCGCTTCGAGGCGGGCACGCCCAGCATCGCCGAGGCGGTGGGCCTGGGCGCGGCCGTCGACTACCTGAGCGCGGTGGGCATGGCGAACGTCCACGCCCACGACCAGCTGCTGACGCGCCACGCGCTGGCGCGGCTGGGCGCGCTCGACGGCGTGACGCTCTACGGGCCCGAGGGCGACGACCGCGGCGGCATCGTGACCTTCGAGGTGGAGGGCGTGCACCCCCACGACCTGGCCACCATGCTCGACCTGGAGGGGATCGCGGTGCGTGCTGGCAACCACTGCGCGCAGCCGCTGGCGGCCGCGCTCGGCGTGCGGGCCACGGCGCGCGCGAGCTTCTACCTCTACAACACGTTCGAGGAGGTCGACCGCCTGGCGTCCGCGGTGGCCGCCGTGCGCGACCGGTTCGGCGGGCCGGCGTGAGCCTCCTCGACGCCCTCTACCAGGAGGCGGTGCTCGAGCACTACAAGCGCCCGCGCAACCGCGGCGTGCTCGAGCCCCACGACGTGGCCGAGGAGGGCGTGAACCCCAGCTGCGGCGACGAGGTGACGCTCTACCTGCGCTTCGAGGGCGAGCGGCTGGCCGGGGTGAGCTTCGAGGGCGAGGGGTGCGCCATCTCGCAGGCCACCGCCAGCCTGATGACGCAGGCGGTGAAGGGCCGCACGACCGCCGAGGCGCTGGCGCTGAGCGAGCGCTTCCGCGAGATGCTGCACGGTGCCGAGCCCGACGCGGCGCTCGGCGACCTGGCGGTGATGCGCGGCGTCAGCCAGCTGCCGGCGCGCGTGAAGTGCGCGGCGCTGCCGTTCGCCACCCTGGAGCGGGCGCTGGAGCGGCGCGGCTAGCCGCGTCCGGCACCGCGCGGGCGTGCGCACCGACGCGCGTGCGCACCGACGGGCGTGCGCAGCCGCTCGCGGGCGTCGGCCCGCGGCATCACACGCGTCAGGGCTGGACGGAGTCGTCGAGCAGGGCGTCGGCGGCCGCCTCCGCCTGGCGC
>Ga0123333_10002203_pt1 | contig 20048 bp, 17 predicted proteins | sample BioC12SIPDNA_3_FD_89957 | JGI IMG/M metagenome (GOLD analysis project Ga0123333, IMG submission 89957) | Anaerobic biogas reactor microbial communites from Washington, USA - Biogas_R2_B C12 SIP DNA | ecosystem: Engineered > Bioreactor > Anaerobic > Unclassified | place: Washington, USA... | reverse complement strand
CGTGCGCGCGCTGCGGCATGGCATGCCGCCGGCCGGCGGGTTGGGTGTGGGGATCGACCGCCTGGTCATGCTGTTGACCAACGCACAGTCGATCCGGGAGGTGATCCTCTTCCCATTGTTGCGTCCGACGGAGTGATCGAAACCACAGACGGATCGGTGCTCAGCCAAAGGATTGGCCAATGTACAAACTGCTGCTCTCCTGGCGCTATCTCTGCACGCGTTACATCGCGCTGGCGTCGATTATCAGTGTCACGCTGGGCGTGGCCACGCTGATCATCGTCAACGCGGTCATGGCCGGTTTCACCGAAGAGGCCAACAAGCGGCTCAACGGCATTATCTCGGACATCGTGTTTGAGAGTGTCAGCATGGACGGGTTTCCGAACCCGGACTGGCACAAGGCCGAAATCCGCAAGGTGCTGGGATCCGACCTGGTCGGCGTCACGGCCACCGTCGCGGTGCCGGCCATGTTGAGCATCCCGGTCGGGCACGATCAGCACCTGGCCAGCCCCGTGCGGCTGATCGGCGTGGACGAACAGACCTATGCGGAGGTGGGCGACTTCGGCAAGTATCTGCTGCATCCGGAGAACCGCCAGCAGCTGAGCTTCCTGCTGCGGCAGGACGGCTACGCGCCGGAGCGAGAGAAGTTCCCCCGGTCAGGCTGGCGCTACCGCCGGGCGCGGATCATGTACGAACGGGCGTACGAAGAACAGGTGGCGTTGGAGCGGGCGAAGCTGGGCGCTGTGCCGCAGCAGGAGCCGGCGGAACCGGCGATCCCGGCCGATCCGTACGGTAGCGCCGTGCCGGCCGACCCCTACGCGTCGCACCAGGCGGCGGCGCCGACCTTTGACCCGATGACGCAGCAGTCGACCGGCGTGATCCTGGGGATCGCCGTCTGCAGCCAGCGGCAGAAGGACGAAACGGGCGAGGTGCGTGACTTCTTCTTCTGCCGCCCGGGAGACGACGTGAAGATCACGATTCCGACGGCCGGCAGCCCCCCCAACTTCGTAAGCGATGTGCTGACGGTGGTGGACATTTACGAGAGCAAGATGAGCGAATACGACGCGTCGCTCGCCTTCATGCCGCTCGAAGCCCTGCAGAATCTGCGCGGCATGTTCGACGCGCAGCACAACGTGCGGTATGTCACGTCGATCCAGATCAAGCTCAAGCCGGGGGCGGATCTCAACGCGGCGCGGGATCGCCTGCAGAGCCGGTTTCCGATCAGGCAGTACCCGTATCGCATCCAGACGTGGCGCGACATGCAGGGCCCGTTGCTGGCCGCCGTGCAACTGGAGACCACGATCCTGAACATCCTGCTGTTCCTGATCATCGCAGTGGCCGGCTTCGGCATCCTGGCCACGTTCTACATGATCGTCGTCGAGAAGACGCGGGACGTCGGCATCCTCAAGGCGCTCGGCGCACCCAGCCGGGGCGTCATGAGCATCTTCCTGGGCTACGGCTTCTCGCTCGGCCTGGTCGGCTCTGGCGTGGGTCTGGGGCTGGGACTCCTCTTCGTCCACTACATCAACGAAATTGCGGCCGGGCTGGAACGCATCACCGGCCGGCCGATCTTCGACCCCACTGTCTATTACTTCCGCGAGATCCCTACGATCGTCAGTCTGCACACGGTGGTGGGTGTCATGGCGGGAGCGGTCGCCATCGCAGTTCTGGCCAGTGTCCTGCCGGCGCGGCGGGCCGCGCGGCTGCATCCCGTGGAGGCTTTGCGCTATGAATAGTCTGACCGCCACCTCGTCCCCGACCATCGCGGTGCGTCCCACCGGCGCGGCACAGTCGCACGCGTTCCCGGGACTGCACAGTCTCTCGGCCACAGTCCCGCTCCCGGCCCCAGCCCCGGCAGACAGCGATTACCAGCTGGTGGCCCGCGGGCTGCACAAGAGCTTCCGCAAAGGCAATCTCATCATCCCCGTCCTCCGCGGCGTCGACTTCGCCGTCCGCCGCGGTCAGTTCACCGCCGTGGTCGGCCAGAGCGGGTCGGGCAAGAGTACCTTGCTGCACCTGCTGGCGACCCTCGACGCGCCCGACCGCGGGGAAGTCCACTTCGAAGGCACGCGAATTGACAATCTGCCGCCCATCAAGCGGGACCGGATCCGCAACCGGAATCTGGGCATGATCTTTCAGTTCTATCACCTGTTACCAGAGCTCACGACGCTCGAGAACGTGTTGGCGCCAAGCATGATCCACGAGGGCATCTGGAGCTACCTGCGCCACAAGCGGGCGCATGTGGAGCGGGCGCAGCGCCTGCTGGATCTGGTGGGCCTCTCGCACCGCCTGCAGCACCGGCCGCGCGAGCTGTCGGGAGGTGAAATGCAGCGTGCCGCCATCGCCCGCGCGCTGATCGCCGCGCCACAACTGCTGCTGGCCGACGAGCCGACCGGGAACCTGGATCGCCGCAACGGGGTGGAAATACTGAGCATCCTGCGCACCTTGAACCGCGAGGAAAACCTCACTATAGTCATGGTGACACACGATCTGGCCATTGCTGAACGAGCTGACTGCACCGTGCAGTTGGTCGAGGGCCAGGTCCAGGCCACCTGACTCGTGCCCCTGCGAGCCGGGCCCCCGGGATACTTGCCATCATGCCGCTCCAGGTCTACATCAATGGTCAGCTTGTCGACAAAGACAAGGCCAACGTCAGCGTCTTCGATCATGGATTCCTGTTCGGTGACGGGATCTTCGAGGGGATGCGCAGCTATGGTGGCAAGGTCTTTCGCCTGGACGAGCATCTCCGGCGTCTGTGGGATTCCGCCAAGTCGATCTGGCTGGAGATTCCCATCAGCCGCGAGGAGATGGCCGAAGCGGTCAACGAGACACTCAAACGCAACAACATTCAGGACGGCTACATACGGCTGATCGTCACGCGCGGCCAGGGCACCCTGGGGCTGGACGCGCACCTGTGCACCAATCCCCAAGTGATCATCATCACCGACCACGTGGCGCTCTATCCGGCCGAGTACTACGAAAAGGGGCTGGAGATCGTCACCGCCAGCACGCTGCGCAATAACCCGGCCGCCCTCAACCCGCAGATCAAGTCGCTCAACTACCTCAACAACATCCAGGCCAAGATCGAAGCGCACCACGCCGGCTGCGTCGAAGCACTGATGCTCAACCAGAAAGGGGAAGTGGCCGAAGCGACTGGCGACAACATCTTCGTCGTCATCCGCCGGACGCTCGTGACCCCCCCAACCGACGCCGGAATCCTGCAAGGCGTCACCCGCGGCGCTGTCATGGAACTGGCCGTCGAGGCCGGCATTCCGGTGCGCGAGGCGGCGCTCACACGACACGACGTGTATGTCGCAGACGAGTGTTTTCTGACCGGCAGCGCGGCCGAAGTCATCCCGGTTGTGAAAGTGGACGACCGTGTGATCGGCGATGGACGTCCGGGCCCCATCACCCGGGACCTGCTGCGGCGTTTCCACGCCCTGATCCGCAAGAGCTGATCGGCAAACAACTCCAGCGATGCATACGATTCCAAGCGGCGCTGTCTGAGCCCGCCACGAGCCGCACATTGCCGGCCCAGCCTCCGGAAGCCCGGCCGCGGCTGCTTTCGGTTTCGGAGACCGCCGGTTCAGCGCGGCATCGGTGGCTCGACCGACATGTTCTCGGGCACGCGTACCCGGGGTGGCGCCGCGAGACGCGGCTTACCCCGGGCTGTGATACGATCGCCGTGTTGCGCGGCTCAAGACGACAGTTCGCGCCCACTGACGGGCAGGCGCTGCGCTGCGGGCGTGTTCCTAACGTACCGCGTTGGTCGCATCCGGGGGCTGAGCAGCGGTGGTTTCGCTCGCAGCAGCATTGGCCGCGGATTCGGCCCGCTGAACAGTATCCTCCATCGCTTCCAGGTCTTCGAAATCGAGAAAGACCGGATCCTCCTCGTCGGCCAGCTGCGTCGCCATGCCCGCGACGCGCCAGCCGATCACCTCGCGCCGCATGACCCAGACCACCTCGTAGGACTCCTGCTGACCGTCCGGACGCTTCTCCGACCAGATGCAGCTCACATAGGCCGCATCCGGGTTGTTGTCCGGGTGTTGTACGCGCCCGACGGTGTAAGTCGCATTCGGCGCTCCCGGCGGCTCGACCACCATGTCGTGAGCGGCGGTTTCCTCGCGTGCTTTGGTCGTCAGCAGGGCCGCGGCGGCCTTCTCGTCACCTGTCTGCAACGCACTGAGAAAGCTGTTGACCGCCTCTTCAGGTGTCCCGGCCAACACCGTCACCGGCGCCGGCGCCTCGGCAGCCGCTTGCGATACCGGCTGCTCCGTCTCCTTGCCTGGCCCCGCTGTACTCCCACCCTTGTCCTTGCTGCCACAGCCGACAAATGTGACAAGCACAAACGCGGCAGCCGAAATCCATATCGCGTTTTTCATAGTCCTCTGCATCCCTTCTCAACTGCTAGCAATCTGCGCGGCGCGGCACGAAGCCGTGCTCACTGGGCGCGGGAGTTTCTCAGGAACCATCGAGAGTGTCAAGGGAATTTGCCGACCCGGAAAAGGCGAAAAGGCGTGCAGGCACGCCGTCAAGCGTTACGAGGAAACCGGTGCACCGGCCCCAACAGCCGTCGGCCATCACGGCCGTGGGAGACGTTCCAGGGCCTCGCCCAGCGCCGCCCGCCTCGTCCACCACGTCAGTCCCGTCAGGTCCCGCGGCGGAGACCAGTCCACCAGACTCAGCAGGGGAGCCACCAGGACGCTGGCGAGGAAGGAACAGGGGAGGATCCAGGCGAAGCTGATGTCGGGCCACAGATGTGGCACGAGCCCGTGCGCGTGCAGCACCGCGCTGATCTGCTGGAGGTAACCGAGCACCAGACTCACAGCCAGGCCGCACACGGAGGCGGCCACCACCGCCGGCTGACGCACGCAGGGCATGAACATCCCGGTCAGAAACAGCGCGCCGAGCGGTCCGGTAATCGCATTGAAGGTGCGGGGAATGGCGCCGAAGATCCCCCAGTGCGGCGGCAGGCAGGTGAGCGTACAGGCGATCCCCGTAATGACAGTGCCGGCCAATACTGTGGTGGCCATCGCCAGCGGCACGCGGCTGGCGCCGGACGCGCCGGCCCGCGGCAACTCGTGAGCCGCCAAGGGCCCAGACGGCTGCTCATGGCTGGCGCAGACCGGACGCAGTTCCAGCGAGACGACCGTCGCCACGGCACCCAGACCGGCATCCACGGTGGACATGGCGGCCGAGAGCAGAGCGGCCAGCAACGCGCCACCTGCGCCTGCCGGCAGATGATGCAGTGCGAAAGTGGGGAAGATCAGATCGCGTTGCGTCTCCGGATCCAGGTTTCCGTCGATGGGCCGGCCGGTTGACACATAGTAATAGAGGACGGCCAGGCCGACGCTCACCAACAGCAGACTTACGGCTACGTAGGCGATCGAGCTGGCCAGGAAACTGCGCCGGGCCGCACGCGCGTCGGGCGTGCTGAAGTAGCGTTGCACCGTGGTCTGGCTGGAAGAGTGGATGCAGAGGTGCCAGACCGCCATGTTGACCGCCACGCTGACGACCGTCACGCGGACCGTGGGATCCCAACTGAACACGGGGATCGCGGTCGGCTGGCCAATCGCCTGCAGATGCGCGTCAGCCGCGGCGAGCCAGTCCACCGGAGTCCCTCCCTCGCTCCACATGATGTAGCCGATGGTGCCCACAGCGCCGGCCACCAGGATCACCACCTGCACGACATCGGCCCAGATCACCATCCGCAGCCCGCCGAGCATCGTATACAGCGTGGTCACCGTGCCAACCGTCAAAATGACGGCCAGCAACGGCATGCCGCAGAGCTGGTGTACGACCTGCGAGAGTACCAGGACCACAAATCCCATCCACAGCAGGACCATGATCACGAACAGAGCCGCGCCCCAGCGCCGCGTGGGGCGGCCGAAGCGGTGCTCCAAGTATTCGTAGACGCTGGTGAAACGGAACCGCATCATGAACGGTATGCAGCAACCCCAGACGAAGAGCATCTCCAGAGGAATGCCCAGCAATTTGCCGGTCGCGTGCGTCACCCCCGACTTCCACACCTCACCTGGCTCAGCCAGATACGTGATGCTCGAAATCATCGCGGCAACAATGCTGATTCCGACCGCCAACCAGGGCATGCGACGCCCCACCAGAAAGTACTCGTCGTCCGATCGCCGGTGCCGGGCACCGTAAACTCCCAGGCCTGTGACCAGGGCAATGTAACCGGCCAGAACCAGATAGTCGGACCAGGTCAGACGCACGGCGGACCCCCTAAATCAAACTGGACAAGCCGAGAGTTCCCGGCCAACTAAGCGAAATGTTCCGAATGTACCACTTGTGCCGGGAGCACGGCAGCCCAACACGGTCGACGGGAGGAATTCCTGGCGAGCGCATACACGGGTCATCCCGATAAGAACGGATACAAGGAATAGGTCTACGCACTGTGTGGGAGTCGTGTTTGTCCAACCAGAAGTGCGGGCCGCCTGCCAGCCGCATGGCGACAGATCGAGGTTGCCGGCGTCTGAGCGACTGGTGACAGGCACCCGGCAACCCCGGCATCCCATACGAGACGTTCGTACACACCCCGTCGTCAGTGAAAGAAGGATGAGTCACATGGCCGACAGAGCATTTCGAATCTTGGCGACCGCCATGGCGCTCGCCGTACTGAGTCTCACCAACACGAGTCAGGCGGCGAGCCCCGTATCGCGCAGCGTTGCCGATTCGTACGGCACCGCCACGGCCCCCGCCCTGAGCATCCGTTCGTCCGGATCCGCGGCGATGGACTTGTGGAACGAGGAGGATGAAACCTCCGCTACCGCCAGCAGCGCGTCTGGTAATTCACCGAATAGTTGCTGCGCGTGCGGCAACTGGTGCGCGCCGAACTGGTACGGGCAGGCAGACCTCTTGATCTGGTGGTTCAAGGGGAACCAGGTGCCGGCGCTGGTGACGACCAGTCCCGATGGCACGCCGCGGGCCCAGGCCGGAGTGCTGGGCGAGCCGGGCACGGAGATCCTCATGGGTGGCTCGGGGATCGACGACAACTATCGACCGGGAGTGCGGCTGACCGTCGGACGCTGGCTGGACGATTGCCAGATCAACGGCCTGGAAGCGACCTGGTTCTCGGTGGGTGATGGCGCCAACTCGGGCAACTTCTTCGCGGAATCGGTCGGCACGCCGCTGAGCCCCATCCTGGCTCGTCCGTTCTACAACATCAACCTGGCACGGGAGGATGCCCAGCTGGTGGCGTTCGAGGAGAACGGGAACGGCGTTATCGAGGGCAGCGTGTGGACAGAGACGAACAGCGAGTTGCATTCGGTGGCGGTGCTGCTGCGGCACAACCTGAGCAACGATCGCTACCGCCGCTTTGACCTGGTCGGTGGCTACCGGTACCTGCGGTTCCGCGAGAGTCTGGCAATCGGTGAATTCCTGAATTCGACCGATCCGGGCGGGGTCGTACCAGTCGGCACAACGTTCGGCATTCGCGACGAATTCACAGCCGAAAACGACTTCCATGGCGGCGAATTCGGGCTCGATACCCTGCTGCGCCGCGGCTGCTGGGACATCAACATTCTGACGAAAGTGGCGGTCGGCAACATGCACCAGTCAGGTGGAGCTGCTGGACAGACCACCATTACGACTCCCGGTGGAGTACCGTTGGTCAACACGGGCGGCCTGCTGGCACTGCCAACCAATATCGGCCGGTCCAGCTGGGACGAGTTCGCCATCATTCCGGAACTGGCCCTGAACCTGCGGTACCGCTGGAGCGAACGGCTCAGCTTCGCAGCCGGCTATTCGCTGCTGTGGGTCACCGACGTCGCCCGGTCAGGCGGTCAGATCGACCGGGTCGTCAACACGACCCAGCTGCCGTCCGAAGGCGGCATTCTGGTCGGTCCGGCCCGGCCTGCCCCCGAGTTCGGTCACACCGACATGTGGTTGCAGGGCCTCAATCTGGGCGCGGTCTTCGAGTTCTGATGCCGGCCGCGTGACAAAGCTTATTCATTCTATCGCCCCGGTCCCAACGTCATCGGACCGGGGCGGTGTGCGTTCTTGGCCGGGGGTCATTTCTTCTTGGCGGGCAGCTTGATCCCCATGGCGCGCATGAGCATCTTCATGTCGTCCCACGTCAACCGCTTCGCGCTCTGATTGCGCAGCAGGTACGCCGGGTGGTAGGTCGCCACCACCTTGATCTGACCGAACTGGTGAATCCGCCCGCGTAACTGCCCGATCGGTGTCGTGGTGTCGAGCAGGTTCTGGGCGGCCACGGCGCCGAGGCAGCAGATGAATTCGGGCCGGATGATCTCGAGCTGTCGCAGGAGGTAGTCGCGACAATTGGACACCTCCTGCGGTTGCGGCGCGCGGTTGCCGGGTGGCCGGCATTTCAGGATGTTCAGGATATAGACATCCTCGCGTTTCAGCGTGCAGGCCGCAAGGATGTCATTGAGCAACTGCCCGGCGCGCCCCACAAACGGTTCCCCCTGGCGATCTTCGTCGGCCCCCGGCGCCTCGCCCAGAAACACGAGGCGGGCCATGGGGTTACCGGTGCCGAAGACGGTTTGCGTGCGGGTGGCCACCAGCTCCGCGCAGCGCCGGCAGTGGGCAACCTCCCGCGAGACCTGGTCGAGACCTTCAAGGCGCTGGGCGCGCGACAGGGTCGGTGTGCTTGCCATCTCACGTTCAACCGGAAAGAGGATGCGAGGTTCAGGTGCAATCGCAGCCGGCGGCGCGGCCCCCCCAGACACAGCGGCCTCGGGCGGAACCGGCGCGGTCCGGACTGGTTTGGCGGGGGGAGCCACAGGAGCGGGCACATGCACGGCGCCGGCCGACGCGGCGGCCGGCACAACGTCACCGCGCGGTCGGGGCACGCGCCGCGGCAGGTCCAGCACCCCCGCCAGGTGCAAACTCTCCAGACGCTGAAGTACCAGCCGCTGCAATTGTCGTCGTTGATCCATCCCCGTACCCGGTGTGCAAGTGTGCATTGGCACCGCGACGCGGGCAGCGGCCACAGAAGCGTCCGAATGCGGGCGTGCGGGCACGGTCGCCGCACTGTCGTGAGCAAACCGTGTTCACTATGATGGGAAAACCATGGCCGTTCCGCAAGTTGCTATCGTCGGTCGACCCAACGTCGGGAAATCCAGTATCTTCAACTGGCTCTCCGGGCGGCGTCTGGCGATCGTCGACGACATGGCGGGCGTGACCCGGGATCGCGTCTCGCAGCTGATCGAGTGCGAAGGACGCTTCGTCGAACTGACCGACACCGGTGGCATCGGTATCGAGGACACTGACAACCTGACCCGGGAGGTCGAAGCGCAGATCTCGGCCGCTATCGATTCGGCCGACCTGCTGCTGTTCGTGGTCGATACGCGCTCGGGCATCACGCCGCTGGACGACCACGTCGCCGAGCGGCTGCGGCGTGTGAACAAGCCTGTCCTCTGCCTGGCCAATAAGACGGATGACGCGAAACTCGACAGCCAGGCGGACGAGTTCCACCGCCTGGGCGGTCAGGAACTGATCAAAGTCAGTGCCCATCAAAACCGCAATAAGGACTTGCTTCTGGAACACATGCTGGCGCTGCTGCCGGCTGCAGATCCCGACCAGGTGCCGGCCGAACCTGAAATGAAGATCGCGCTGGTCGGGCGGCGCAATGTGGGCAAGAGCACATTCATCAACACGCTCATCCAATCCGAACGGATGATTGTCAGCGAGGTACCGGGAACGACGCGTGACAGCGTCGATGTGCGGTTTGAGATGGACGGCAAGTCGTTCCTGGCCATCGATACGCCCGGCCTGCGGAAGACCAAGAGCGTGCGGTCCGACCTGGATTTCTACAGCATGCAGCGGGCCCAGCGGAGCATCCGGCGCGCGGACGTCGTGCTGATGCTGTTCGATGCCGCGGAACCGATCAGCCAGGTCGACAAACACCTGTGCCAGTACATTCTGCAGCAGTACAAGCCGTGCGTGCTGGTGGTCAACAAGTGGGACCTCGTCGTCAAGCAGACACCCACGTCGGCTTGGGTCGACTATCTCCGCCAGACGTTCCCCACGCTCTGGTACGTCCCGATCGCGTTCATCACCGGTCAGACCGGCAAGAACATGCGGGCACTGTTGAGCCACGCGCAGATGCTCTACAAGCAGTCGCTTTCTCGGATCGGGACCAGCGACTTGAACCGGCTGGTGCGGCAGGTGCTGGAACTGCATCCGCCGCCACTGCACAAGAACCGGCGTCCCAGAGTCTACTACGCGACGCAGGTTGGCACCCAGCCACCCACCATCGTGCTGATGTGCAACATGCCGCAGGCCTTCGCGCCCGACTATCGGCGGTACCTGATGGGGGTGCTGCGGGACCAGTTGAGTTTCGGCGAAGTGCCTATTAAGATGTTCCTCCACCGTCGCGGAGCCGACGACTATCGCGATGACGTAAACGTCTAAGCACGTATGCGTCTGGGCCCGTAACGAGGAGGGCGCGTAACGAGGAAGCGCAGCCCAGGCCAGGTTTCCGTGCGATGGGGGAGGACAGGGCTCAGCCTGCCGCGCAGCGTTCGCCGCGGGCTGGAAGACGATCCGCCGAAGATGGGACAGCCAAATGGATGGGCATCGGCGTCTTGTCGTAGGGATGTTGCTGCTGGCGACTGTCGTCGCCTGCCCCGCCTGCCGCCGCCAGGAGCCGCCGCGCGCAGCCGCGGCGCGGACCGCCGCGGACCGGTCGCCACGCGACGCTGAGGCGACACCACGTGACGATATCCGGGCCGCGATCGACCGCTCGGCACACTACCTGGCCGGAATCTGCGATCAGCGGGGGCAGTTCACCTACCGGAGCCATCTCGATCCGGTCGTCGGGGTGCGGCGCGCCTACAACGAGCTGCGGCATGCCGGGGCCGTGTACGCATTGGCCCAGTACTGCCAGCGTTCACCCGATCCCGCCGTCCAGGACGCGATGCTGCGGGGAGCCCGGTTCCTCCGCACGGAGCTGCTCGCTCCACTGCCCGGCAATCCCCAACTGCTCGCAGCCTGGCTCCCCCCGGAACTCGAAGAGGATCCGGGCCCACGCCAGTCCAAGCTGGGCGGTGCCGGCCTGGCATTGGTGGCGTTGGTGAACGTCGAGCAGGTGGTGCCGGGCAGCACGCCGCTGGACGAGCTGCGCGCCCTGGGCCGGTTCATCATCTTCATGCAGAAGAGCAACGGCACGTTCTACTCGAAGTTCATCCCGGATACCGGCCGCAGCGACCTGTGGGAGTCGGAGTATTATTCGGGCGAAGCGGCGTTGGGGCTGCTCATGCTGTACCGCCAGGATCCGTCCCCCAGCTGGCTGGAACCGGCCACCAAAGCGCTCCACGGCATCGTGCTCCGCGGTGCGGCCAACCGCCCCACGCTGCCCGACCACTGGTACCTCCTGGCAGTGGCCCAGATGCTGCAGCTCCCACCCGACGCGACGCAGTCTCTGGCGCGCGACCCGGTGTTGGCGCACGCGCGCCAGATCTGCGCGGATATGGTCCACGAGCAGATGCGTCAGGCCGACGCGCCCCAGATCGCCGGCTGCTTCACCAACGACGGGCGGAGTTGTCCGACCGCGACACGTCTGGAGGGACTGCTGGCCGCACTCACCTTTCTGCCGGCGGACGATCTGCAACTCCGCACGGCTCTCCGCGATGCGATCGCAGACGGCATGCGGTTTCTGCTGCGTTGCCAGATCCAGTCGGGTCGCCATGCAGGCGCGTTCCCCCGCATCCTGCCCGGTTATCCGCAGCGGACCGACCGGGACAGGCTCAACGCCGGCGAAATCCGCGTGGACTATGTGCAGCACTCACTGTCCGCCATGCTCGGATTCGAAGCGGCCTTCTCCTCGCCGTGACGCGTCCCGCCCGCCACGCGGCGCGGGCCCCACTGCACTCACCCCCGCTCGAATCTGTAACGAGTGTGCGGGACCTCGGCCGGGACCACGCGCAGCGGCGCACGGCTGTCGAACTCGCGTGCCAGCGCATTGGCCCGCGCCACGTCGAGCGCTCCGCGGTGGGCGTGAAGCAGATAGCGCAGCGTCCAGGGCGCATCGCGGACCGCTACCAGCGGCCCCTGCATGCAGGGCGCGGCAATCATCCAACCGTCCTCCCGCACGTGCCAGCCCGCCGGGTAACCCGGGTTGGCCGCGTGATCGAAATACGTGATCCCTTCCGACTCCGCCTTGGCGCGCGTCCCCACCAGGCCGCTGTAGTCCACCCACCGCGCACGCTGCTCGAACAGCGCCGGCTCGCCTGAGCCCCCCTCGCTGCTGACCAGCGCTCCGCCGCCAAAGTGCACCGAGATGCTCTTGGCCACCCGTACCCCAAGGAACCCGAAGTTCGTCTTGCCGAACTCGAGCCGCTCGGCCACCGGGCGGAAGGTGAACGCCAGCTCCACAGCCGTCTCTCCCTGCTCGAGCGGCTGCACCGCCACCAGTACCTCCTGCTCCACCAGCATCTGCGGATCGTGCCCGTCAAACCAGCCCAGCCGAACCGCCAGTCGCGCCTCGGACTCGCCGTCCTCATAACACAACCAATCCAGTTGCCGGATACGAGCGGCCGTCTGATCGGACCAGAAGTCGGTCCCCACCACATCATTGTGCGCAAACCAGATGCTGCGGTGATGCTCGTGATCCGGTGCACCCGGATGCCCCATCCGCGTCAGACTGTGACCGGACGGGCCCACCAACGGATAGAAGAAGGGGCGCGGATACTGCGGTCCGTAATGCCAGCGCAGTCGCTCCGTACCGTCGACCTGCAGCGACACCTGATAATCGGGCAAGGGCACAACACGGCAGCGACTCAACGGATCGTCGGTCATCGTTCGCAGCTCCCCTCAAACAGATCCTCCACGCACTCGGCCGTGCCCTCGCCGGCAACGACCGCCACACGCCAAGTCCCGGCACGGGTGTGACACACGTGACTCAGCGTCCTCCCAGACTACCAGAAAGGGAGGCGTAAGAGGGCAATGATTCGGCCAGCTGCCGGGCCGCAAACAGTTCCTGTGGCGTGACGCTGCCGCCTCCACGCCCGCCAGGCCGCGGTATCTTGACGTTTGCTAGCACCTGCCAGGGGACTCCATTGGCCACGTGCCAGATGGCCAGCTGCACGATGCGTTGATCCAGCATCCCCGAGCTGAACCGATCCAACAACTCCTGGACCGCCGGTCGATTGTTCAGATCCTGCAGCTCGACGATCTGGTACGGAATGCGGCGATGCGGATCCGGCTTGCCGAACTCGAGGCAGAAACTGGGCAACTGGAACTGGAACATCTGACCGGGCGCTAGAATCCAGGGCCGCGGCCCGTCGTCGCCGGATTGCGGCTCCCCGGCGGCCGCGTCTGTGTTGGGCGGCGACTGAGACGCCCAGGGACCGGATAACGAACCGGCCACCCCCTGCGATCCGTTTGGGTCGAGCACGTAGCCGTCCCCCAAACTGGGTGTATGCCCCTGTTGCCGAAGCATCTGCTGTTTCTGCCAGCGCGCTGTGGGCACCGCTGCGAAGGACTTGGGCAGCGACACCGATAACACATCCGATGTGCAGTTGCGGACCCGCATCGTCACCATGCTGTAGCCATGTGGGACAAGGGCGACTTGCAGTTGCCCACTTTGGATCCCGGCAAAGAACTCGACCGCGACCGCGCCGTCTGCCTCCGGCACCGGTTGCCTGTCCCCGGCGCCACACTGAACTGCGATGACTCCGCACATCCCTGCCGCCAGACAAACCAGAGCCAACCACTGCTTTCTCATAAACACACTCCCCCGCGTGCCATCTCCCGTATCTTGCCCGAACTGACCGAGACCATTCTATCGGGCCAGCGGGAAAGAAGCACGTGCCAGGAGTGTTGCCGGACGCACCGCAGCGCAGCGGCCTGCTCAACGGACGCTCGATTCGTCGGCCGGGACACGTTGGCGTGTGAGAAATCGGAACATATCATCCGGCGGGGAAATAACTCGAGTCACCTCGCGGTGCCGGGCTGGGTAGTCTGGCAAAAGGCCAACTGCAGAGTGTAACCGCTCTGAGAAGAGAGAGAGGAGAGAGGAAAAAGATGAGGGGAGAAGAGAGGAGAAAGGAGAGAGTGGTGGCTCTTGTCTCTTTGCTCTACTTTCTCCTCTCTCCTGCTCTATAATTTGCCGCTTTGCCGCATCGCGGCAAAAAATCGGGGCGGCCAGATTCGAACTGGCGACTTCCTGCTCCCAAAGCAGGCGCGCTAACCAGACTGCGCTACGCCCCGGACAATTTGGCTTGGCTCGGCCGCCGGCTGCAAGCGGAACGGCGAGCTTCTTATGCTAACGCCGCCGCGGTCAGAAGACAATGCCGCCGCGATCTCCCGCCTGGTTCTCAGCCGGCGTGGGAAGCGGGGTGGGTGTCTGTCAGCAGGCTGCGCAGGCGGTCGAACTCCTCGTGGCTGGTGAAGTGTACGATCAGTTTACCGCGGCCGCGCGCATTGCGGCGGATTTCGACACGGGTGCCCAGTGCGGCGCGGAGTTCCTGTTCCAGCGCTGCGATCTGATCGTTGCGGGTGGTTGGTTTGGTGGCAGGGCTGGCCATGCCGACAACCCGCAGCGGTTCCTGGTCCTCGCTGGCAATCCGCTCCTGCACCTGGCGTTCCGTCTCGCGGACGCTCCACCCTTCGTCGGCAATCTGCTGAGCGAACTCGATCTGCAGCCGGTCGTCGCCCAGGGGCAGCAGGGCGCGGGCGTGGCCGGCCGTGATACGTTCGGCCCGCACGGCCTCGGTGACGGGGTCGGGCAATTCCAGCAGCCGCATCAGGTTGGCGATCGTCGACCGATCGATCTTGAGCCGGTTGGCCAGCTCTTCCTGCGGACATTGGTGCTGATCGAGGTAACGCTTAAACGAGAGCGCTTTTTCGATCGGGTTGAGGTCCTTGCGCTGGAGATTCTCGACGATCGCCAGTTCGGCGACGAGCCGATCGTCGGCGTCCCGCATGCGGGCGGGGATGGTGGACCAGCCGGCTCGAATGGCAGCGCGGAGCCGCCGTTCGCCAGAGATCAGCTGGAAGCGATCCCCCACCCGCCGCACCAGCACGGGCTGGAGCATATCGTGCTCCTTGAGGCTCTCGGCCAGGGAGGCGATTTCAGCATCCCCGAAGTCACGCCGCGGCTGGAACGGGTTGTCGTCGATCTCGTAGACGTTCAGCTGCAGCACAGCGTCGTCCCGGTCGGAGGTGACGGGGCGCATCGGCGTCTGGGGCGGGCGTTCGACAATCTGACGTTCCAGACCACCTTCGATCTCCAGCCCCTCGTCGGTGTTCCCCAACAACGCTGCTAGTCCACGTCCCAGGCGGCGGTCTTTACTCATTATCTAGTACCTCCATGCAAAGCTCAATGTAGGCACGTGTGCCGCGGGATCGCGGTGCATACTCGATCACCGATTGCCCGTGACTCGGCGCCTCGGAAACGGCCGGATCACGCGGAATGACTGTGTCGAACACGATGTCTCCGAAGAACTCACGCACCTCCGCGTCCACTTCGTGCGTGAGTTCGAGCGTGTCGTCATACATCGTCAGCAGGATGCCGCCGAACTCCAGCCGGCCCGGCCGATCCTGCATCACCTCGCGGATGACGTGAATCATCTGCGTTAACCCCTCCATCGCGAAGTACTCGCACTGGATGGGCATGAGCACCTCCGTGGATGCCGACAGCGCGGCGCGGGTCAGGTGGCCGACCGACGGAGGGCAGTCCACCAGCACAAAGTCGAAACGCTCCAGCCCATGGGCCAAGTGCTGCTCAAGCATCTGCGCCTCCTGCTGATCACTGGCCAGCAGCGAGATGTCCTGGAAGCTGCGGCAGCCCGGCAGCAGCTGGAGGTTGGGCAGCTGCGTCGCACAGAGCGACTCGCGCAGCGGCCGCCGCTCCACCAGACTGTGCCGCGCCGTCGGCCGGCAGCCCAGCCCCGATGTCGCGTTGCACTGGGGATCCAGATCCACCAGCAACGTCCGCTGGTCGGCCAGAGCCAGCGCTGCCGCCAGGTTCAAGGCCGTCGTGGTCTTCCCGACCCCTCCCTTCTGATTTGCGACGCACAGCACCCGTGCCACCGGCTGTCCTCCTGCGATGCCCAACCCGCCCGTCAGCCGACGGACAGGTGGCGGGATTCTAGCGATACCACGGCCGATCGGGGAATGGCAGTTGGTCAGTGTTTCACGTGAAACAATGCCGGTCCTGACGACTGAGTGTTTCACGTGAAACAATGCCAGTCCTGATACCTGAATGTTTCACGTGAAACAATGCCAGTTCTGACGACTGAGTGTTTCACGTGAAACAATGCCGGTCCCGACGACTGAGTGTTTCACGTGAAACAATTCTGGTTAGTCCAGGGGGTGGATGACGAGTCCGCTGAGCAATTTCGGGTAGAAGTACGTGCTCTTGGCCGGCATCCGTTCGGCATGCTCGCTGATCGCCTGAATGTGCTGCAGCGTGGCGGGCATTACCAGGGCCGCCAGCGCGAAGCGGCTGCCGTCGTCGTCCCCTTTCTCCAGCAATTCGGCCACCTCGTCCACCCGGTGCACGTAAGCCGGCTTCGGCAGATCCGGGGCAGCCAGCAACGTATCGACGATCAGCCGGTGCAGGATCGCCACTCCCAAGCCCTGCCACTGCGGGCCGTGGTCGGCGGACAACTGAGCCATCCGCGCCCGCCCCCGTTCGGTAATCCGCGCCAGTACCCACTGCTGGTCGCTGGCCGCGTAGAGCCCGATTCCGCCCTGGTCGCCCGCGCGTTCAATTCGGGTCCACACGGCCTCGGTCGCGGCCGGCCCGCGGCCGGCCAGCTCCGTCGTAAAGCAGTCGGCCAGCTTATCCATCAGCTGGGACGAACTGACGGGTGGCAAGCCGCGGAAGAGCCGGTGAGTGGGCAGTACGATCATGCCCGGGTCGCTCATGCTCACACACATCATCAGCACGAAGTTGACTGGGTCGTCGGCCGACAGCGTGCGAGTCTGGGCGACATGATCCCGGTAGTTGCACGCCGTTTCGTAGCGATGATGCCCGTCCGCGACGAAGATGGGGCGCGGGGCCAGCAGCGCGGCCGCAGAGGCAATGGTCTGGACGTCTGTCACCGGCCACATGCGGTGTACAACCCCCAAGTGGTCGGTCGCTTCCACCGGCAGTTGGCCCTGGACGGCGTGGTCCAGCAGCTCCTGCGCCGCGTTCTCCGGGTCCGGGTAGATTCCGAAGACCTGGCTCAGGTTCGCCCGGCAGGCCAGCGTCAGTTTAAGCCGATCGGCCTTGGCCGCCGCATGCGTCTCCTCGTGCGGATAGATATTCCCCTCGCCAAACCGCTCCAGACGCACCCGCCCCATGACCCCGCGCCGGATAAACGTCCGCCCCCCGAAGTCGAACTGCTGATGGTAGACATACAGCGCCGGGTCCGGGTCGCGCACCAACAGCCCGTCCCGGGTCCAGTTCCGCAGGAACTGCGCGGCACGCGCATAGCGCGCGCCATCATCGGCGTCCCCCATTTCGGCCCGATTCAAGATCAGCCGAATCACGTTGGCCGGGTGACGCCGGTAGAGCGCCGACTGCAGGTCGGCATCGATCACGTCATACGGGGGCGCGACCACGTCGCTCAGATTCCCCACGTGTCCCAGGTCGTATCGCAGTCCACGAAATGCGTGCAGCTCAGGCATTGTTGTTCACCACCATCCCCGTGTGGCCCCCGCGCGGGCACCGGCGGAATCGAACATGTTCGTCGCAACTCCTATCCAGGCGGCCGGCCAGACGCCGGCCGGCCACCACGGCCCCACCCACGACTGCTCAATACCGATAGAAGTCGGGCTTGTACGGGCCTTCAACCGGCACCCCCAGATAGGCCGCCTGCTCCGAAGTGAGCCGGGTCAGCTTGCCACCCAGCTTCCCCAGATGCAGCCGGGCCACCTCTTCGTCCAGCTGTTTTGGCAGCAGGTGCACCCCGATCGGATACTGCTCAGGATGCGTCCACAACGCAATCTGGGCCAGCACCTGGTTGGTGAAGGAACTCGACATGACGAACGACGGATGCCCCGAAGCGCAGCCCAGGTTGACGAGTCGCCCTTCGGCCAGCAGGATGATCGAGTGCCCGTCGGGAAAGGTGAACCGATCGACCTGCGGCTTGATCTCCTGCCGCCGGATGTCCGTCCGGGACATTAACCAGGCGACGTCGATCTCCAGGTCGAAATGGCCGATGTTGCAGACGATCGCATCGTTGGGCATGCGCTCCATGTGCTCTCCCCGGATCACATTGCAGTTGCCCGTGGCCGTCACGAAGAGGTTCCCGATCGACGCCACTTCCTCGAGCGTCGTGACCTGAAAGCCCTCCATCATCGCCTGCAGCGCGTTGATGGGGTCGATCTCGGTGACAATCACGCGAGCGCCGTAGCGCTGGAGCGAGTGCGCGCAGCCTTTGCCCACGTCGCCGTAGCCACAGACCACCGCTACCTTGCCGGCGATCATCACGTCGGTCGCCCGCTTCAGCCCGTCCGCCAACGACTCGCGACAGCCGTACAGATTGTCGAACTTGCTCTTGGTCACCGAGTTGTTCACGTTGATCGCCGGCACCTTCAGCTCACCACGTTCGTGCATCTGGTACAGACGATTGACCCCCGTCGTGGTCTCTTCCGACAGCCCGCGGATGTCGGCCAGCAGTTCGGGGAACTTGTAGTGGACCATGGCCGTCAAGTCCCCCCCATCGTCCACGATCAGGTTGAGCGGTTTGCCATCCGGAAAATACAGCGTCTGCTCGATGCACCAGTCGAAATCGTCCGTTGTCATGCCCTTCCACGCATAGACCGGAACACCACTGGCCGCGATCGCCGCCGCCGCATGGTCCTGCGTCGAGAAGATATTGCAGCTGCTCCACTGGACCTCCGCACCGAGCTGGACCAGCGTCTCAATCAGGACGGCTGTCTCGACCGTCATGTGCAGACAACCGGCAACCCGCGCACCCCGGAGCGGCTTGCTGGAACCGTGCTTCTCGCGCAGCGCCATGAGGCCGGGCATCTCGTTTTCGGCCAACATTATCTCCCGCCGTCCCCAATCGGCCAGCGAAAGGTCCTTGACCTTGTAAGGCAGTTTCTTCGATGCTACGTGCGCCACTGTATTCTCCTCGCCGAAAACAACTCATACACCAGGCGGCCCACACCGCGCAGAGCCCGCAGATCATGCCAGCACACCCCCGGACTGACCGGGCAAATCTGCAGCCTCCCCGCACACGCGAACGGCTCCTTAATATAATGCCGTATCATAGGCCGTCCACCGTGACTTGGACAACGGGCAGTGTAACGGGCAGTGTGTTGCCAACCCAGCTGCCAGCCGTACTCCACCTTCTGGCCTCACCTCACGCCAGATCCCAAACACCCCAGACCCGCTGCGCCGCCTCCACAAACTGCCGCATCCGCGCCTCATCCTTCTGACCCGGCGCTAACTCCACGCCACTTGCCACATCTACGCTTCTTAGCTGCGATTCCCTGATTGCCTCCTCGACATTTTCAGGACGTAAACCGCCAGCAAGAACCAGAGGCACCAGACCAACCCGTTCAGCCAAAGCCCGCATATAACCCCACTTCACCGTGTTGCCTGTTCCTCCATAACTTCCTGGATCATAGGCGTCGACCAGTACAGCAGCGGGCAGTGGGCCGAGACGTCGGCATTGCTCGAGCCACTCGGTCACTGGGCTGAACTCGTCGCGCAGGCGAAATGCCCGAATGACGCGGCGGGGTGCCAGTGCCCCGATGTGACTCAGCGGTTCGTCTCCGTGCAGTTGGAGGTAGTCCAGTGCCAGTGCATCGGCGACTGCCGTCAGGCGTTCGATCGACTCGTTGACGAAGACGCCCACCTTTGCGACCTGAGGCGGGACGGCATCGACGATCTGGCGAGCGATCTCAAGATCCACGCAACGGGGGCTTTGGGCACAGAAGTTCAGACCGATTGCGTCGGCCCCCGCGCTGGCCGCTGCCACCGCGTCTCGTACGGTCGTGATGCCACAGATTTTGATCCGAAACATCGGTCTGCTGCTTTCCAACATGTCTGCCCGTCGGGTGTCGGGCGTCGATAGTATCCTCATGACTCGTAAAGGACGGTGAAAGGCTCGGTCATTCTG
>Ga0123333_10002198_pt1 | contig 20083 bp, 22 predicted proteins | sample BioC12SIPDNA_3_FD_89957 | JGI IMG/M metagenome (GOLD analysis project Ga0123333, IMG submission 89957) | Anaerobic biogas reactor microbial communites from Washington, USA - Biogas_R2_B C12 SIP DNA | ecosystem: Engineered > Bioreactor > Anaerobic > Unclassified | place: Washington, USA... | reverse complement strand
GTTCGTGCATGAGTACATCACCACCAAGGATCTTTCAGTTGGTTACGCGACGGCTGCGGAGGTTGTCGCCAGCAGGCAGGGAGATTGCACCGAGCATGCCGTCCTTGCAGGCGCGATGTGCAGATCGGTGGGAATTCCCGCAAGACTTGTAGCGGGCGTGGCTTACACGCCGGCATTCGCAAGCAGGCTTGAGATCTTTGTGCCGCACATGTGGGTTCAGGTGAACATCAACGGACAGTGGATGGACATCGACCCCGCCCTTGGCTTCGACTCGGGGCACATAGCCATAGCCTGGAGCAACGGCGAAGCCGTCAGCTTCCTATCGCTAAGCCGAATGCTTGGCAACTACCGTATTGAACAGGTCGAGGCTCCATAAGTATCATTGACAGTCTTGCCGGAAGTGATTAGAGTCTTTCGAGGAACCTGCCTGCCAGGGCCGGAGCGCAACCATGAAACGAAAGGATTCGGTAGCCCTTTTTGAGGTGATTTCAAAGGGCCGGGTTAAACGCCCCGCGGAGGCGGAAGCGGATTTCAACCCCCCAGAGGTTGACGCAGCCCCCGTTGCGCGTGAGGCGGAGCCGAAATCGCCCGTGGATGCATCGGCGAAAAGGTTGAGTTTTTCGCTGAATTACGCATCCTGCGTCGCGGCAGGGCTTGGGCTGGTTGTGCTTCTGGGAACGATGTTTTGGCTGGGCAGGATCACCGGCGCCAAGGCGTCGCCGGCCGGTGAGGCGCAAGAAGGCTCGTCGGTTGAATGGCGCCAGCAGGATTCGCCGCAGCCGCAGGGCGCTGGGCCTGGCGCTGCCGGTCAGGAGCAACCGGCAAGAATAGCCGGGATGTACTACCTGATAATCGACCGCATGGCCACCGGCTTGACAGAGAGCAACAGGCTCGACGCCGAGGCCATCATAGAATGGCTCAAAACGCAGGGCCATGACGCGACAATTGCACAGACCAGGGACAGATACCTGGTGCTGTCTTTGAAGCCTTTTGAGAATCCTAGAAGTCAGGAAGCAACGGACTATGCAGCGGTGATGGACAACCTGGGCAAGCAGTACCGGGCGGCGCCGCCGCGAGCGCAGTATACTTTTTCTCAGACAAGACGTGACGCCTCTGGAAGGCGTGTTTTCGACCCCAGCTATTACCGCTGGGATAATTGAACGGAGCATATATGTCGCTTGACAGAACACTGAAGATTCGTGGCGGTCTGGGACGCACCCGAAGCGTCCTGACAAGGGCGGAGCGCGTGGCCCAGTTGACCGATGAAGGCAAATTCGACGCCCAGAAGAATTCCCCGTTGGGCCTGCCGAAGGTCAAGGTTCGCCACTCGAAGGCGGGCGGAAAGGCCAAGAAAGAGGCCGCCGAAGCCGCCGGCGCTGAGGGCGCCGCCCCTGCCGCTGCCCCCGCAGCCGCTGCCGCCGCGAAACCCGAAGCCAAGGCCGCCGCGGGCAAAGGCAAGAAGTAGTCGCCGTGTCCAATCCATTCCAAATCGCCGACAGGATGCGGCTGTTGGACGCATCGGGCATTCGCAAGGTGTTTGACCTGGCCGCGAAGATGCGCGACCCGATCAACCTGTCCATCGGCCAGCCCGATTTTGACGTGCCCGAGCAGCTCAGGCAGGCCGCGGTGCAGGCGATACAGAATGGATACAACAAGTACACGCAAACACAGGGCCTTGCCGAGCTTCACGAAGCGCTTGGCAAAGCTTGTCAGGCCGAGTTCGGCTGGAACAACGACCACCCGTTCCTGGTCGCCAGCGGTGTGAGCGGCGCTCTTGTGCTCGCCATGCTCACCCTGGTGAATCCAGGCGATGAAGTGTTGTTCCTGGACCCCTACTTCGTGATGTACAAGCACCTGGTGAACCTGGCCGGGGGCGTTCCGATTGCGGTTGACACCTATCCGGACTTCAAGCTGGACGTGGATAAGATCGCCCGGGCGATCACGCCCAAAACGCGCCTGCTGATTCTGAACTCGCCGGCCAATCCGACCGGCGCGGTCTACGACGAATCCCAGCTTCGCCAACTGGCCGAGCTTGCGGGGCGGCACAACCTGCTGGTCATCAGCGACGAGATATACAACCTCTTCTGCTACGACCAGCCATTTGTTTCGATGGCGTCGCTGTACGAGAACACGCTGCTGATGCGCGGCTTCTCGAAGAGCTACGCCATGACCGGATGGCGCGTGGCATGGGTGACCGGTCCAAAACCCATCATCGAGAAGATGACCATGCTTCAGCAGTACAGCTTTGTCTGTGCGCCCAGCATGGCGCAGGCTGCATGCGTTCCGGCGCTTCAAGCCGACATGTCCGCCGAGGTTGCGCAGTATCGCCGCAAGCGTGACATGGTTTACGACATGCTGGGCGAGACGTTCGGCCTTGTCCGCCCGGCTGGGGCGTTCTATGCGTTCGTTCCCGCCCCCGGTAAAAACGCGACGGCCTTCGTGCAGAAGGCCATCGACAACAACGTGCTGGTTATTCCTGGAAACGTCTTCTCGTCACGAGATACGCACTTCAGGATCTCCTACGCCACTAACGACCAGAAACTCCAGCAGGGGCTGGAGATTCTGGTCAAGCTGGCGAAGGGCTGACGCTCAGGCCCGCAGCGGGCTTGAACGCCTCTTAAGCAGCAGCATTCCACCAAGGCAGATCATCACAACCGTCGCCGGTTCGGGAACCTCGCCCGCCATCGGTGAATAAGTGATGGTGGAGTTCGCGCCGATGCCGATGGTCCCCGTGGTGCAAACCGCGCCAAGCATGTTCAGGCTTGTCAACATCGGGCGCGGGAATCTGCACCGCCGCCGGAGCAGTTGAACCGCCTATGCTGACCTTCTTGCCAGTGGAGATTTTATATCCCAGGCCCGGCGTGGCGTCGCCCGTAACACTGCCGTCACGGTCGATCCACAGCGTGCTGTTGGACCTGACGCTGCCGTCGATGCGGGCATTGCGGTCAATGCTCACACTGCCGCCAAGCACCGAGCCCGTAACCCGCGCATCTCTGCCAAGGCCCACGCTTGCGCCGCTCCACGTTCCTTCCAGATCAAGCCCGCTGCCGGCGTTTGCGGCGCCGCCGGCGACAACGTCACCCCGAATCTGCACGTTCGAGCCAACCCACACGCCGCTCATGCTGGTGACGTTCTGGAGGCTCGATCCGGAATCGGCGCTGATCTGGCCAATCGCGGCAATGTCGCCATTTACGGTGGTTCCGGCGCCAAGCCATATCTCCTTGCCCGCATGCAAGGCAAGCCCGTCCTGTCCAACCTGCGTAATGCAGGCCTGGGCGGACGAGCAGACAAGCACCGTCAAACCGACCATCAACATAACGAGTTCAGTGGCATGTTTTCTGTTGTTCATATGTCTCTCAAGAATGCCCCCGGGCAGGCGCCGCGCCTGCCCGGGGGCAAATCGACTGGAACAACAGAAAGCTAGGATATGAAAACGGCGCCGCCAAATATGGGCGGACGCCGTTTTTAGGATTCGCTGTAAGTTATTGTCGTGCGGCTACTTAGAGGGCCACTGGCCAGTGAATACCTCAACAGCCGGACCGGTCATGTAAACGTGGTTGTTGTCCTGCTTCCACGCCAAATGGAGGTCGCCGCCGGGAAGATGCGCGAGAATTTCACGCGAGGTTCTGCCAGTGAGAGACCCCGCCACGCACACCGCCGAAGCGCCCGTGCCGCATGCAAGCGTCACGCCGCTGCCGCGTTCCCACGTTCGCATGGTCACCTCGCCGGCGGAATGAACCTGCACGAAGTGAACGTTTATCCTGTTGGGAAACAGCGGGTTGGTCTCGATCTCCGGCCCGACATGTTCAAGCGGAACAGCCGAGGCATCGTCCACAAATATCACCGCGTGCGGATTGCCCATGGACACGCACGTCATGGTTGAATAAGCGTGCTTGGACGTGCGGATCGGAACGTCGATAACTCGGCGCTGTCTCATGTTCACGGGTATGTCGGCGGCGTCGAGAATAGGCTCGCCCATGTCAACCGTCGCCGAGGCGACCTTTCCATCGTCGCCAACGACCAGGTCGATAGTCTTGACGCCCGCTGCCGATTCCACCCTCATGGGGTTGGCCTTCGACAGGCCGTGGTCCCACGAGTACTTGGCCACGCAGCGAATGCCGTTTCCGCACATCATGCCTTCGGACCCGTCGGCATTGAACATGCGCATACGCACATCGGCCTTGTCGCTTGGCAGTATCAGGATCAGCCCGTCGGCGCCCACGCCAAAATGCCTGTCACTGATTGCCCTGGCGACGGCGGCAGGGTCGTCAACCTGCTCCTGGCGGAAGTCGACGTACACGTAATCGTTGCCCAGGCCTTGCATCTTCGTAAACTGCATCGTTTCTTCCTGCAAAATATGCAGGCCACACTGCGCCCGTCGGGCGGGATGCGTGGCCTTGAGTGAACCGCTTGATTATGCGTTTATACCGTCTGAAGCTCTTTCTGTCTGCGCTCAAGCTGATTGCGAAGCCTCGCCAGCACTGCCGAGTGCATCTGGCTGACCCGGCTTTCGGACAGATCCAGCGTTTCTCCTATCTCTTTCATGGTCATCTCTTCGAAGTAGTATAGGAGGATGATCAGTCGTTCGGCGCGGTTGAGGCCGCGGGTGACCAGATCCTTGATGTCCTTACGGTTGGCCACGCGCAACGGATCGTCGCTGCGCTTGTCTTCAAGCACGTCGATCTCGCGCACATCCTTGTGTGAATCGGTCTCGAACCACTTCCTGCTCAGCGAGACCAGCCCCACCGCTTTTGCATCCTGTTGAAGCCGGCGGAACTCGTCCATAGGAAGCTTCATTTCCTGGGCAAGCTCCTTTTCATTTGGCTTTCTTCCCAGGCTGGATTCCAGCGACGCCACCGCGTCGTTGAGTTTATGCGCCCTGCTGCGGACGAGCCGCGGAACCCAGTCCAGCGAACGAAGTTCGTCAAGAATGGCGCCGCGGATGCGAGCCGCGCAATATGTCTCGAACTTCACTCCGCGGGCTGGGTCAAAGGCGTTCACGGCGTCCATCAGCCCGAAGATGCCCGAGGAAACCAGGTCGTCCACATCAACCTCGTCGGGCAGCTTGGTGCGAATTCTTTCCGCTGCGTAACGAACTATCGGCAGATAGTGCTCAAGAAGCCGGTTGCGAGCGTCCTCGCACTTGTTTTTGTGAAAAGTTGCCCACCACTTGGCCACTTGCTCGGGCGAGGCCTTCGGCTGGCTCGTCTTAAGCATGAATCGCTCCTTTTTCCTGAGACCATCCATGAAGCATCAGTGTAATTGTTCCAAGCTCTCAAATTACCCAAACTGCACATCTTCTACATCTTACTTATATTGCCCAGTTTGACAATTCGCAAGAACTATTTTTAAAGAATTGTGCGATCCTCAAACGCTACCTTATTATCGAGCCGCACAGCATATTCGTAAGGGCCTTTGGAACTTTTTGTGAAAGAAGCTGATCGAATCGTCCGATAACGTGTAAGTTACTTATCCGAACCAGTTTGCGACTCTCTGGAAGAAGCCTTCCTTCTGCCCCACCAGCCAGCTTCCCTGACAAAGTTTGTTAGCCAAGGCAGCAAGACACCTGCTGGCCTGGCATCTGGGGTATTCAAGCACGAAGGGCTGGCGGCGGCGAACAGCGTCTCGCACCTTCTGGTCGGCAAGCACATGTCCGGCGTCAATCACCCGCACGTCCAGGAACTGCCTGGCGACCCCGGCGATTCGCTGGAAGGTTGCCCTGGCCTCCTGCCTGTCCCCCGCCATGTTCACCAGAAGGCTTATCGTTCCGGTGTAACCGTGCCTCTTGAGCACCTTGATAAGCGCGTAGGCGTCGGTAATGGCCGGGGGTTCGGGGTTGGCCACTATCAGGGCGTTATCGCTTCCGGCGACCATTTGCAGCACGTCTCTGCCTATGCCCGCGCCGCAGTCCACGACGATGAGGTCGTTGTCTGTTTCGAGAGATGCGAGCTGATCAAGCAGCGCCGCCCGCTGAAACTCCGAAAGATTCGCCAGTTGTGCGATGCCGCTGGCGCCTGGCACAAATTGCACGCCGCAGGGCAGATCGACCACGACATCCTCAAGCTTTCTGCTGCCCGCGATGACGTGCGAAAGATTCGCCCGCACATCCACGTCCAGCAGGACATCGAGGTTCGCCAGCCCCAGATCGGCGTCGACAAGCGCCACGCGGTTTCCTGCCGCCGAAAGCAGAATGGACAGGTTCAGCGCGATGTTGCTCTTGCCCACGCCGCCTTTTCCGCTGGCGACGGCGATGGTGCGTGTCTGCCGCACCTTGTGCATCAAGCGACGAAGTTTGGTAGCCTGATCATCCGACATTCAGATTGCCTTCTACTATGCACTTGGCCAGACGCCGCGCGTCGGCAGGTTGAATATCGTCCGGAACATCCTGGCCCGTCGTCACGAAACTGATTGGCAACTTGCCGGCGGCTGCGATGTTAAGCACGCTACCGCAGGCGGTTGCCTCGTCGAGCTTGGTCACTATAACGCTGTTGGCGCCCAATTGCACGAACCGCTCCAGCGTGCTGCTCATTGCGGCCCGTCCGGCCGTGGCGGCCATCACCAGGTGAACATCGTGCGGCTGGGCGGCTCGCATGAAGCCCGACAGTTGACTGAGCCTGAGTCGGTCGTACTGGCTGCGCCCGGCGGTGTCGATCAACACCACGTCGTAGTCGCGCATTGAATCAATCGCGGCCTTCAACTCGCCCGCCGTCAGAACCACGTGCAGAGGAACGTCTATTATCTCGGCGTAGATCTTAAGCTGGTCAACGGCCGCGATTCGATACGTGTCGATGGTGATCATGCCGACGCGCCGGCCTTCGCGCAGCTTGTGATTCGCGGCCAGCTTGGCGATTGTCGTTGTCTTGCCCACGCCCGTCGGGCCGATCAGGGCGGATATCCTGCAACCTTCGACGGCGGGTTGGCCGCTCTGTTGGGTGAGTATTCTCTCGCTGATGCGGTTTACCAGGCTTTCGCCAAGGACGCGAGGGTCTTCCATCTGCCTTCCGGTGAGATCCTGCGAAAGCTGATGAACGACATCCGTGACAATTTCCTCCTGCACTTCCTGCTTCAGCAGGTGATCGCGCACGGCCTGAAGCTCGGTCGGAGTGTGCGAGACAGACTGCGATTGCATCGTCAGCAGCGCCTCGACCATCCGCCGGATGTGCCCCACCTGGGTGTCCATCTCCGCCGAGGCGGCGGGCTGATCGGTTGGCGGCACTGCGGCCGGCTGCTTGACGACCGGGGCATAGTCGTGGCTGTAGCTGCCGGACTGAACTGGCGGGCGAGCATTGGCGGTTGCGCTTACTTCCCAAATGTTTCTGCCGCCGAACAGGCCCCACAGCCGGCCTTTTCGGTAGCTCCGCGTGCGGACAATAATGGCGTCGCGCCCCAGGTCGCGCTTCACCTGCGCCAGGGCTTGAGCCATCGTCGTTGCCTGATAAGTCTTTACTGGCGTTTCGATCATGATTCATCGGCTCCCACGGTCGCGACGGAATTAACTTCCACTGAATTGACTTCGTTATAAGCAAGCACCGTCGATTTCGGCGATATGTCGGCAAGCATGCGCCTGATGGCGGGTCTAAGCGGCGGCGAGCAAAGCACAACCGCCTGCCGGCCCGAGCGGCGCAAATCCTCCAGCCTCGACGCGACAGTGCGAGCGACCTTCCTGTTCACTTCGGGCGGTATCGCCCCGCTCTTGCCGTGTCCCACGTAGCGGCACAGCGAATCCTCAAGCGAAGCATCGAGGCTCACGCACCACAGCCTGCCGTCGGCGGAGGCGTACTGCTGGCATAGCGCGCGACCAAGCGACGAGCGAACCCGCTCTGTGATCGCCTCGTGGCCCTGGACGCCGTCTGCTACGGCGTCGCCTGCCGCTTCGAGTATCATCTCGAGGTCGCGGATGCTCACCCGCTCGGACAGCAGGTTCCCAAGCACCTTCTGCACGTCGCCGACAGAAAGCCGCTGCGTTATCTCCTGCACAAGACCCGGCGCCGAGACTTTCAGCGTCTCCAGCATGTCTGCCACCTGCTTGCGCGCAAGCAACTGGGGCGCGTGACTTCGCAGGATGTCTCCAAGATGGGCTATCAGCACGGCAGCGGGCTCGACAAGCATACACTTCAAGGCGATGGCCTTTTCGCTTTGCGACGGGCTGATCCACACCGCCGGCGTGCCGAACACCGGCTCGGTGGTTGCTCTGCCGTGAAGATCGCCTTCCTTCAAATCGCCACCCACCGCCAGCCGCTGGTTTGGATACAGCCTGCCGGAGGCGATTTTCGCACCCCGAATGAATATGGCGTATTCGTGCGATTCCAGCCGCATGTCGTCCCTGATGCGAATCGGGCCGAGCATCAGGCCCAGCTCCTCGGCAATCGTCATTCGCATCTGCGCGATCCTGTCGGTCAAGTCGCCGCCGCGTGCCTTGTCGGCAAGTCGGACGAGTGCGAACCCAAGATCAAGCCGCACAGGATCCACCGCGGGCATCTTGACCGCATCCTGGGATTCATGTCGTTCTATGGCGGCGCAGGACGCGGGCTTCGAGGCTGCTCGGTTCCGCGCCCTGCCTCGAACGGTGTACGCCAGTCCGGCCAGGCCGCCACCAAGCATCAGCAGCGGCAGCTTGGGCAATTGCGTGAACAGCAGCATGCCAAGGAATCCCGCCGCAATTGCCAGCACAACCGGCCGCGCCGCAAGCTGTGATATCACCTGCCTGCCAAGGTCCTCGCTCCGGCCGCTCCTGCTTACCAGAAGCGCTGCCGAGATCGACAGAAGAAACGCGGGTATCTGCGTTACAAGCCCATCGCCCACGGTCAGCCTGGAGAAGACGGCCGAAGTATCGCTCCACGACCATCCGTATTCGACCATGCCCACGTACATGCCGCCAAGCAGGTTCACCACGGTGATGACAAGCCCCGCAAGCGCATCCCCGCGAAGGAACTTCGATGCGCCGTCCATCGCGCCGTAGAAATCGGCACTGCGCGCGATTTCCGCCCGCTGCCGCGACGCCTGGGCAGCCTCTATTCGCCCCGACGCCAGTTCGGCGTCTATCGCCATCTGTCTGCCGGGCATGGCGTCAAGGGTGAATCTCGCAGCCACTTCGCTGATGCGTGATGCGCCCTTGGTAATCACCATGAACTGCACGAGAACGATAATCCCGAAGAGTATCAACCCGACGGCCAGCGAACCTGAGGGCACGAACCCGCCGAAGGCGTTGATAACATGTCCCGCTCCCAACTGCGCATCCTGCAGGCCGTTTCTGCCGGCTGTAAGAATGAGTCGCGTGCTTGCGACGTTCAACACGAGCCGCCACAGCGTGGCCAGCAGAAGCAAAGTTGGGAAGGCGCTGAACTCCAGCGGCGTCGAAACCTGAAGCGCGGTCAGCAGAATCACTGCCGAGATGGCGAGGTTGGCGCACAGAAGAATGTCCATGACCATCGCCGGCAGCGGAATGATGATCACGAGTATCAGGCCGATCGCCGCAAGCGGCAGAAACAGCCCCCTGTGCGCCGCCACCGCGCCGCTGGCCCTGCTGAGAATGTCCGGCATCCTTGCCATCAACTTCTCGTCCTTCGGCTCGCTAAGTAACCCGCGTCATGCGGCGTTTGCGAAACCGTACATCGCCTTCAGTGCGTTTAAGCTCTTCCATAAGCTCCCGACGCGTCATTTTCAAGCCCTGGCGGAATTCCCATCGCTGATAAATGGCGTCCGCAATCGCAAGAATTGCAAGCCCGCCGGCAATCTTCCACGCAGCCCAAAGCAGCAGCGTCCATGCCGATAGGGCCATTTCACGCGGCGAAACGCCGCCCAGGCTCGCAAGCCCAACCGACGAGCGAACAAGCGCGTCAAGCATTACGCCGCCAACCAACAATATCTTGCATGCAGCAAACACTGCGCGCACGCCCGCCGCCCTGCCAACCATTCGCGACAGACCCGCGCCTGGGTTGATCTTGTCCCAGTTGAATCTCAGCCGGGCGCTGTTGAAGGCTGCGTTGCCCATGATCACCGCAGCCGCGACGCCCCCGACAATCGCACCGACGCCAACCAGCGCCACAAGCATGCCCAACCTGGCTATCGGCAGCGCGCCGGGCATCCTGATTGCGTTTGCGGAGATTCCGCCAAGCATCTCGCCGGTCATCAACTGCAACTCACGCATCAGGACGGGGCCGGCGAAAGTGACAACCGCCAGGGACAACAGCATTCCCGCCGCCGCCGCGAGATCCGAGCTTCTGGCGGCAAGCCCGTCCTGGTGAGCCTGCTGAAGCTTGTACGGCGTCGGTTCAAACTGCTTGTCGTCGCTGTGTGCGTCGTCGCTCAACGTTTACGCGCCTTTCCACACTGCCGGAAGCATTGGCCGGACCGCGGGCCAATACGCCTCAAGCGCCCATCCAAGGGCCTTAAGCCCTCCTGCCGCCGCAAGCAGGCCAAGGGCGGAACGAACGGGCAAACCCGTCGTCAGGATGTGCGCCTGCGGCAGCATTCTTTGAAGTATTCCCAGCCCCGCCGATGCAATCAGCATCGCCGCAAGCGCCCCGGCGGCGATCTTGAGCGCAAGCACGAACGCGCCGCTCAGGCCCGCAATAAGCGACGGAATCAGCGAAGACGGGCCAACGGTTACGCCCACCGGCAGCAGCCGAAGGCTTTCGCCAACCGCCCAGACAAGATCGTCAACTCCGCCAATGAAGATGAAGACAAGCGCGGCAATCAATCCGAACAGCGTTACAAGCGGCGAGGAATCCTGCTGGTCGTTCGAGTACACCTGACCGAGAGATATGCCCATCTGTACGCTGATCTGCTCGGCCGCCAGGTCAATGCCGACAAAAGCCAACCGGGCCGCCAGTCCAACCGCCGCCCCGATGGCGAATTCAACGGCAGTCGCAATTGCAAGCCCGAACGGTTCATACAGTCTGGCCGAAGGGCCGCCTTCGCCCCCCAGACCTATGGCCAGCGCAATCGCCGCCAATACGCGAACAAATCTTCCCACACCGGCATGTGAAAGCAGCGGCGCGGTAAACGCCAGCCCGCTGAATCTGCCAGCCGCAAGAAGTATATTTGTCGCATCTGCAATCATTGGATCACGGTAAAAGCGAGAACATCCTCTCTCCGAATTCGACCAGTCTGCCCATAGCCCACGGACCTGCCGCCAAAGCAGCTGCAAGCATTGCCGCGATTTTGGGAAGCAGGCCGATGGTCTGTTCCTGTATTCCCGTCGCCGCCTGCACAATCGCCACGATAAGAGCCACGATAACGCCGGCAATGAGGGCCGGCGCCGCCACCGTCAGCGTCAGAATAAGGGCCTCGCGGCCCAGGTCCACCGCGAAGTTAACGTCCATCATGAGCTCCATCCAATGCTCTGCATCAGCGTGCCGATAACCCTGTGCCAGCCGTCCGCCAGAACGAACATCAGCAGCTTCAGCGGCAACGATATAAGCACTGGCGGCAGCATCAGCATGCCCATTGAAGTAAGAATCGTCGCGACCAGCAGGTCTATCACCACGAATGGCAGGAATATCTGCACGCCGATTATGAACGCGATTTTCAACTCGCTGACGACGAAACCCGCCACCAGCGCCGGCGTGGCGACTTCGCTCCAGGCAAGGTCATCTTTCTGGGCGAGTTCCTTCGGCAGAAACAGGCGAACGTCGCCGCGGTTAGCGGTGCTCTCGATCTGTCGAATCATGAACGCTCTGACCGGGCCTTCGCCGGCTGACACCGCCGAGGACATGTCCAGCTTGCCGGCTGAGTACGGCTCGATCGCCTGCGAGTACACCTGCGTGTAAACTGGCGCCATAACCACAACGGTAATCAGCAGCGACATCGCCAGCACCACCTGCGGCGGGGGCTGCTGCGCGCCTATCGCCTGCTTGAGCAGGCCCAGCACGACAATCACCCGCGTGAAACAAGTGGCAAGAAGGGCCACCGTCGCCACCAGGCCCATCGATATCCACGTGATCATCGCCGGCATGGAGGAATTCATGCTTCCTCCGATTTTTCTGCGTCTCGGCCGGGTTTGGCTTGCGCGTCAAGACCGAGTTGACGCATCATTTCCGCCGCCTGCATCTCATCGTCCACCTCGGCCAGCGTTCGCAGGCCGCCGCTTGTGCTTCCTATCAGCAGCAGTCGCCGACCGAGGCGCACCAGCAGCAACTGCCGCCCTGCCCCGGCGGAAACCTGGTGAAGCACATCGAGCGGGCCTTGGCGGCGAGCGAACCCAACGCCGCCGGTGCGAACCATCCTGCGAAGCACGAACCGCAGCAGGAATATCACGCCCACAACCACGCCCAGTGCGGCAATGCTTTGAAGCCACTGCATCAACTGCCCGGATTGCGAGGATTCGCCCACCTTGTTCTGTTCGATGCCGCCAACAGGTTTCTGCTCCAAAGACTCGCCGGTCGAAGGGCCGCCCGGCTGCGTCGATTGAGCAGATGCGGCGGCGACCGTCAGGCCGATGCATGCGAGCATGGCGAATAGTCGCATGCTCCTGATCATGTCTGCACCGTCGCTGCTGAGGCGTCCACCGCCTGACAGACCCGCACGCACAGCTTGCCGTCGATGCACACCAGATTGCCTTTGGCATGCAGGCGCGATCCGAGAAACACCTCCACGTGGTCGCCGGCAGGCTTGTCCAGTTCGATGATGGCGCCTGGTTTCAGCGAGGCCATCTGGCAGACGCTGATGCACCGCCTGCCAAGGTTGATCCGCATACGATCGGTGTTGCGTGGCCTTATCATTACGCCTCCACCGTCACTGCATCCGCCTGGCTGTAGTCCAAGCTCTCTCGCCGCCATGCCGTTGACGCCGCGTGAACGTCATCCAGTTCGGCGCTTTCCTTTTGATCCGCGCGGAGCCGGCGATCGTGAGAAATCCTCTCCAGCATTTTTCCGAATGCCTTGCGCCTGCCCATTGACTCGATCAGCTCGATGCGGCATTTCTCGACCTGCTCCTGCGCCTGATCGGCCAGACGCATGATGCGCGAGAGCTTGTTCTGAATGGTCGCGATGGCATGCCGGTAGCCGTCGGTTGAGAACTCGTCGCCGTTGCGCAGGCTTCTGCCCGCGGCCGCGTGCTGGCATCGCAGTTCGGCTTCGAGTTGAAGCGCCTGATCAAGATACTCCTGCGCCCTGCAAGTGGCGCGAGCGAAGTCCTGCCGGGCAACCTCTTCGCTGTGACGCATCGGCCTGAGCATTACTCCAAGGCGTTTTTCCTGTTTTGAAACCATGTTTGTCATCCTTGCGATCCGCGTTGCAGATCCTTGCTGATTCGTTCGATGGTTCCACGTAATTCGGCAAGCCTGCTCATCGTCTGATCGAGGGGCGAGCTCTCGCTGATTGATTGCACCAGAAAATCGCGCACCAGCGGCATTGCCGCAATCGCCAGATCGGCTCGCGGGTTTGCGCCGGTCTTGTATGCCCCAACGCTGATGAGATCCTGTATCTCTGCATGAGCCGCCATCAGGCCCTGAATCTCCCTGGCGGCGGCGAGCTGCGGCTGGCTTGCAACATCTATCATCACCCTGCTGATGCTGGCCAGCACGTCCACAGCCGGGTAGTGGCCCTGGTTGGCCAACTGCCTGTTAAGGCAGATGTGTCCATCCGTTACGCTGCGCACGGCGTCGGCGACGGGCTCGGAGAAATCGTCACCCTCAACCAGCACGGTGTAGAAGGCGGTTATGGATCCCCGCTCGGTCCTTCCGCTGCGTTCAAGCAGCTCGGGCAGCAGGTTGAATACGCTTGGCGGGTATCCGCGCGTGGCCGGGGGTTCGCCGGCAGCCAGCGCGACGGTGCGCTGCGCGGAGGCAAGCCTGCTTAGACTGTCCATCAGCAGAAGCACGTCAAGGCCGCGATCTCGGAAGAATTCCGCCACCGCTGCCGCCACCGCAGCCGCCTGAACTCGAAGCAGCGGCGGATCTTCGCTTGTTGAAACAACGATAACGCTTCGAGCAAGCCCTTCTTCGCCAAGATCGCGTTCAACAAAATCACGAACTTCCCTGCCTCGTTCGCCCACAAGCGCAATAACCGTAACATCGGCGGCCGTGTACCTGCCGATCATGCCAAGCATGACGCTTTTTCCAACGCCCGAGCCGCTGAATATTCCCATTCGCTGGCCCTTGCCAACGGTCAACAGGCCGTCGATCGCGCGAATGCCGGTCGCCAGCGGCTGGTCTATCCTGCGGCGCTGCATCGGACCCAGCGGCGCGGGCCATATCGCCGCTCTGGCATCGCAGACGATCTCGCCCTTGCCGTCTATGGGCCTGCCCACGCCGTCGATAATCCGCCCCAGCATCGACTTGCCAACTCCAAGCGATTGCTCGCCGGATGTGAATATCACCCTGTCGCCCTTGCATATGCCTGCGCACTGCCCGATCGGCATGACCAGCGTGTGCCTTCCGGTGAAGCCAACGACGCGGGCGTCTACTCCCCTGCCCGTGCGGACAATGCGGCACGAGGCGCCGACTGGCGCGGGAAAATCGCCCACCGTAACCGTCAGGCCGCGAACGCCGTGAACGCGACCCGTCAGCCCGACGGGCACGACGTTGCGAACGATCCGCCTGTATGATTCAAGCGAATTCAAGACGCCTCCTGTGGCAGCGGGCCGAAGCCCGGACCGACGAGCGCCTCAACCACATTCCTGATCTGCGTGTCAATCGTGGCGTCTATTTCGCCCTGGCGCGTGCCCAGCTTCACGCCGCCTGGGGCGATGCGCTCGTCGGCGACAAGCTTTACCGTGCCGCGAACGCACAGGCTTTCCGTCAGGCCGTCAAGCCGCAGACTTAATTGTTCCAGTTGCCGTGGGTTCACTCGCACAACCACTTCGCCGGCGGGGTCTGCAAGCTCAAGAGCCTTGGCCAGATTCGCGCGGGCCGCCGATATGTCGCGTATCGCAACTGTGCCTACAACCTTGCGGGCGATGTCTATGGCAAGGTTCAGAAGCTCGCCCGATGCCTCTCGCAGCAGTTCTTCTCTGGCGCCCGCCAGTTCGCCCAGAATCCTGCCGGCAAGCTGTGTCAGTTCCATCGACTGGGTCTTAAGCTCCGCCTCGATTTCCTTCCGCCCCGCGGCCAGGCCCTGAGCAAAGCCTTCTTCTCGTCCCTTTGCAAAACCGGCAGACCTGGCGTCGTCGGCGGCAAGTTGTTGGATCTGCCTGGCCTGCTCCTGCGCGTCGTTGACGATCTTCTGGGCGGCCGAACGCGCGCGAGAGATAATGTCCCTTGCCTCCGCCGCGACGTCGGCAAGCTCAAGCGGGACTGCCGCGTCGCCCAACATTTCGCCGGCGTCCTGCATTTTGATTACGCGTTTCATGCTCACCTCACGCTATCCTCTCTCCGGCATGCGAAACGTACCTGCCGGCGGGTGTGCGGATTGCACGAACAACCTGTCTCTGTGCGGCTTCGACGTCGCTCAGACGCACCGGGCCGATGCTGTCCATCCGCTCGCGCAATTCCTGGGCCTGATCCAACGGCATGCAGGCGACTATCTTCTGCGCAAGCCTGGCGTCGGCGGTGCGAAGGGCGATTGCAAGGCAGTGAGTGTCAAGATCAGCCAGCGCCTCGCCCAGAGTCGAATCGTCCATCGCCAGCAGATCGTCAAAATCAAGGGCGTTGTCGGCAACCTCGCCGCCCGCACCGGCGGCGAAAGGCGCCTCTCGGGCCTGCACATCCTGCCGGCGAGAGACAAACTGCGCAAGGCGGGCCGCGATGGCGGTGTGAACCTCGTCCAGAACGCGCCGATCAGGGGCCACGTTCGAGTCCAGCCGACGCTCCACTTCCATACGCGCGGCCTCGTCCATCGATTCGAGAACCGCTTCGCGCCGCGCCGGGGAAAGCCGGCCAAGCACTGCCGCGATTGTCTGCGGGTGCTCAAGAGACAGAATTTCGCACAGGTCGTTGGGGCTGGCCAGTTCCAGCACGTCGAGGGGATGCCTCGAATGGGCTCGGCGGCGTTTGAAGAGAAAAACGGCGATGCATGCCACGACGATCACGCCGCCGACAGGCGGCAGCGCCCACGACAGATGGGCCTTCCATTGCGCCTCAGCCGGGGACGAAGACCCAACGTCGTAATGCCAATCAACCCTGATGATCCGCGGGTCGGCGCCCAGCGCGCCAGCCAGGGCCGCCCGCGTCTTGTTCAGGCAAACCTCCGCCGACGACTGAACGTCGCTCTTTCTCTGTGCAGCCACCGCCTGGATGTAGCTCAAGGGTATCGATGCCCACAGCGACTCGCACTCGCACTTGTCGTCCCGCATCCGCATCTGCACGTGCAGCAGGACGTCGGGAATTTGCGATAGCACCGATCGCGCCTGCTCGAGCATCTCCAGTCTGGCGGCGACCAGCCGCTGCTCGGGACCAACGGGACGGTCTTCCTCGTCAAGCCGGTAGCTTCTGCCGGCGGTATCGACGATCCGAACATCCTGGGGCTTGAGGCCCGAGACGCTTCCGGCGACAAGATCGGCAATGGCGTGCTGAACATCGCGAGTCATCGCCAGCGGCGTTGATAGCTCCACCTGCACGCTCGCCGAGGCGCCAACGGAACCCAGCGAACGCTGCGCGGGTTCTTCCAGCAGAACCACCGCGCGCTTGACGCCGGGGAACTTGCCAATGCCGCGAGACAGCGCCGTCATCTTGGCGGCCAGCCATCGCTTGTGATTCTGAGATGCGGAAGACCACAGGCCCTCATGCGCCAGCGCCTGTTCAAACGACGAAGGCGAGCCAATGCCCGCCGAGACAAGCGCCATCTTCGCGGATTCCTGAGCGCCGGGAGGAACGTGAATCCTGCCCCCGTCGACGGAAGCGTCTATGCCCTGGGCTTGAATGGCCTTCAGCGCCTCGGCGACATCGGCGGCGGCAACGTCCACGGGCAGGACGACCTTCTGCGTCTTGTCGCCCGACAGCGCCAACCACAGGCATCCGGCAAGAAGCAAAAGCGCCGACACTGCAAGGGCCGCGCGCCCGCCAATGCCAAGCCCCAGCGCCCACGCGCGGAGGGCGGCGAGATGTTTTTTCAGTTCATTCATTGGCCTGGTCCTCCCTGACCGTGGCCTGCGATCACTTTCGGCTATCGAACCTTACGAAGAACTCCCTGATGTATTGCATCGACTTGCGCTGCGCCTTGAGCCGGGCTATCCTGTCGAGCCGGCCGAAGACGCTCTGGTCATATAACCGATGCCCGCCTTGCGTCCATTGCGTTTCGGGCAAAAGTCCCATGATGGTGTAATTGTGGATCGTCTGACGACTCATCCCAGAGTACTCGACGACCTCGCCGATCCTGTAGAGCTTGGGCGGAATAGGTTTTCGACCGCCCGCCTGACGCCAGCGAGAGACCGCCGGCGACTGCCGACTCACCGCCTCGCCCTGCCGTGATGACGTGTTCTTGTCGATCATCCTGACCTTTCACAGATGCCCAGATGCGGGGGCGACTCACTTTTACGTTTTATAAAACATAAAATGCCTTTACCCGGGGCAAATGGCAAGAGAAAAAACCAGAATTCGCTGCCGCCCGTTCCGCGGCCTCGGAGAGCAAGCGTTTCACCGCCCCGCCCCGCTTTAGTGGACGCAACCGCTGATCGCAGGTATCCTGCCGACATGAAACTGATTGACACGCACTGCCATCTGACGAACCCACGGCTCAGAGATGATGTCGACGCCGTCCTTGACCGCGCTGCCGGCGCCGGCGTGATAGCATGCATATGCGCTGCTGCAAACCTTGCCGAATCGCACCTGTCGCAAACGCTCGCCGGCCGGAAGGGCAATGTCCGCTTCATCGCGGGCATTCATCCGCACGAGGCGAAGGATGCCCCGGAGGATTACCTCCGCGAGCTTGAGAATCTTGCAGCCGACGCCAACAATGTCGCCATCGGCGAGATCGGCCTGGACTACCACTACGACTTTTCTCCCCGCCGGCAGCAGCAGTTGGTCTTTCAGCAACAACTCGACCTGGCCAAACGCCTGGGCAAACCTGTCGTCATCCACACCCGCGAGGCGTTCGACGACACCCTGGCGATACTCGCCAACAGCGGCATCGAAACGACAACGGTGCTGTTTCACTCGTTTACGGAAGGCCCGGCCGGCGGGGCAAAGGCCCTGGACATCGGCGCGATGATCAGTTTTTCGGGAATCTCGACGTTCGCCAACGCGCAAGAAATCAGGCGCCTTGCGACCCTGGCGCCTGAATCACGACTAATGGTTGAGACCGATGCGCCTTTCCTCAGCCCAGAGCCCGTCCGCAGGATGAAGACCAACGAACCGGCGAACGTATCTCACGTTGCCGCCTGCCTGGCCGCGGCAAGAGGCATGGACGCCGAGGAATTCGCACAAATCACCACCGACAATGCAATTGCATTCTTCAATCTGACCGGCATTTAGGCAACTACGCGCCGCTTGGTTCGCCTGCTGTGCCAGATCAGGTTGATAAGCCCGTCAAGAACGCCGCCGACCAGTGCAAGCAATCCGCCCGCCAGCGCCAGGAACGGCCCGACGTGCACGCCCTGCCAGAATCGAATGTACGAGCCGACAACATCCTCGCCGGGAGAGCCGATCCACACCGTCAGGCTGAGTATCACGACGATCAACCCGAAAAGCGCTGCCGGAAGCATGGCCGTCCACGCGTAGTATCGCATTATCGGCACGAACATCACGACCATCGCAACCGCCAGAACCACCAGGCCGAGAATCAGCGTGGCGATTCCCCTGCCAAAATCCCATCCCCATGCGCGCAGCGCGTGAGAGCCGCCTTGCTGATCAAGGGGACGCTCGAACCGGTTCAACTGCCCGCCGCCAAAACGGCGATTGTGAAACTCAGCATGATCCATCCGGACAAGGCGATACTCGGATAGTTCCTGCTCCAGCGTGCGCCTGGCGACGTCCTGCTGGCCGGGGCTGCGAACATCGATGCTCATCCGCCACCACGGCGTGAAGAACGAGATGATCATCACCAGCCCGCCAATTGCGGTCAGGATTCGCCAAAGCGACAAACCTTTTACGTGCGGCGTCCTTGGAAGCCGGCTGCCTTCGCCGGTGGACGGCGGCTCGTCGGGCATTTCGCCCCTACCGGGCCCACCGCCTGTGTTGCCCGCGTTAGCCCTGAAGACTCGCCGGTTCGACCTGCCCTGCAAAGGCGCTGGGACCATGGGGCCAAAGGCGCTGGGGCGGATCAGAAAGTCGAAGAACATGTGTTTCTCCTTTCTTCTGTGGCACTGCTTGCGAGAATTATAGGAGGCCCGAGACGCGTTTTCGCGCGGGCCGACTGCATGACGAAAGAAAGCCCTCGCGGGCGCGGCGCGTATCATTCATTGCACAATGAAAGGATACGTCGTGGAGAAAACCAAACCCATCGGCCTTGGGCTCATCGGCTGCGGCGGCTTCGGAACGTTCTGTCTTGAGGCGTTCTCGACAATGCCACAGGTAAGAATCGCCGCCGTGGCGGATGTGCGCAAGGAAGTGGCCGATCTGACGGCACGGCAGTTCAACACGCGGGCCTTCTACAAGGCTCAAGACCTCTTTAACCAGGCGGACGTGGACCTGGTTCATATCGCAACCCCGCCGTCAACGCATCACCTGCTTGTCATTCAGGCGGCCAGGCACGGAAAGCACTGCCTTTGCGAAAAGCCGCTGGCGCTGAATATCTCGCAGGCCGACGAGATGCTCAGCGTCACGCGTCAGGCGGGCACGATAGCGCCGGTGAACTTCGTCCTGCGGTACAATCCCGTTACGGACATGGTGAAGGCAGTGCTCGAATCGGGCCTGCTGGGCAAGGTGCTGCGGGCGCAGATGATCAACTGCGCCAGCGATTCAAAGCTGCCGCACAGCCACTGGTTCTGGGACAAGAGCGAATCGGGCGGCATATTCATCGAGCACGGCGTGCACTTCTTCGATCTGTACCGCTTCTGGTTTTCCAGGGGCAGCGTTGTGTGGGCCGGGGCACTGACAAGAGACGGCCAGGGAATGGAAGACCGGGTGATGTGCGAGGTGCTGCACGAAGGCGGCGCGATTGCGTCGCACTACCACGGATTCGACCAGCCCGCCGAGTTGGACCGCACCACTCACCGCATAATCTGCGAGTTGGGCGAGATCGTGGTGGACGGGTGGATCCCAATGTCG